>Ga0189291_100024_pt1 | contig 360591 bp, 346 predicted proteins | sample UW1redminimetaG_FD_130331 | JGI IMG/M metagenome (GOLD analysis project Ga0189291, IMG submission 130331) | Marine microbial communities from the Costa Rica Dome - UW179B-red mini metaG | ecosystem: Environmental > Aquatic > Marine > Oceanic > Photic zone | place: Costa Rica: the Eastern... | reverse complement strand
TACCCTAAACCGACACAGGTGGTCAGGTAGAGTATACCAAGGCGCTTGAGAGAAGTATTCTGAAGGAACTCGGCAAATTACCTCCGTAACTTCGGGAGAAGGAGGCCCTACATGAAGGCAACTTTTTGTAGGGGGCACAAGCTGGGGGGTAGCGACTGTTTAGCAAAAACACAGGGCTCTGCTAAGTCGGCTTCAAGACGACGTATAGGGCCTGACGCCTGCCCGGTGCTCGAAGGTTAAGAGGAGGAGTGCAAGCTCTGAATTGAAGCCCGAGTAAACGGCGGCCGTAACTATAACGGTCCTAAGGTAGCGAAATTCCTTGTCGGGTAAGTTCCGACCTGCACGAATGGCGTAACGACTTCCCCACTGTCTCCAGAATATGCTCAGCGAAATTGAATTCTCCGTGAAGATGCGGAGTACCCGCGGTTAGACGGAAAGACCCCGTGCACCTTTACTGCAACTTCAGAGTGGCATTAGGAAAGAATTGTGTAGAATAGGTGGGAGGCTTTGAAACTTGAGCGCCAGTTCGAGTGGAGCCATAATGTGAAATACCACCCTATTGTTTTCTGGTGTCTAACCTAGGTCCGTTATCCGGACCAGGGACCCTCTGTGGTGGGTAGTTTGACTGGGGCGGTCGCCTCCTAAAGAGTAACGGAGGCGCGCGATGGTGGGCTCAGGACGGTTGGAAACCGTCTGTTAGAGTGCAATGGCATAAGCCCGCCTGACTGCGAGACTGACAAGTCGAGCAGAGACGAAAGTCGGTCATAGTGATCCGGTGGTCCCTCGTGGAAGGGCCATCGCTCAACGGATAAAAGGTACGCCGGGGATAACAGGCTGATGATTCCCAAGAGCTCATATCGACGGAATCGTTTGGCACCTCGATGTCGGCTCATCACATCCTGGGGCTGGAGCAGGTCCCAAGGGTTTGGCTGTTCGCCAATTAAAGTGGTACGTGAGCTGGGTTCAGAACGTCGCGAGACAGTTTGGTCCCTATCTGCCGTGGGCGTCGATAATTGAAAGGAGTTGACCCTAGTACGAGAGGACCGGGTTGAACATACCTCTGGTGTACCAGTCATGCCGCCAGGCGTGCCGCTGGGTAGCTATGTATGGAAGGGATAACCGCTGAAAGCATCTAAGCGGGAAGCCTCCCTTGAGATAAGTTATCATAGAGTCGTGGAAGACCACCACGTTGATAGGCTGGGTGTGGAAGTGCAGCAATGCATGAAGCTAACCAGTCCTAATTACTCAATTCGCGCTTGTAGAATCCCGCCATCAACAACAATGTTGGACCAAGAAATTGGTGACCTTCTTGTCGTAGATGCTGGACATATAAGCTCAGCCCACGGTAATATGTGCATGGATTTAAACATGCATATCTTACCAACGATATATCGATTAAAAGACCCGTTATTACAGCTTATGCGCTTGCTTCATTGCTTGGTGGCCATAGCGTCTGTGCCCCACCCGATCCCATCTCGAACTCGGCCGTGAAACCAGATTGCGCCGATGGTACTTTGTCTTAAGGCACGGAAGAGTAGGTCGTCGCCAGGCATTGCAGCAGGCGCATTAAGATGTAGTCACGAGGAAATAACCCATTCACTTTTTTAAAAAGCGGCCTGTCCGGCAACGGGCCGGTCGCTTTTTTATTTTCTGGCAGCTGTTGAAATATAGCTTCCATTGGTGGCGCGGGATGGAGCAGTCCGGTAGCTCGTCAGGCTCATAACCTGAAGGTCGTAGGTTCAAATCCTACTCCCGCAACCAGCAAAAAACCGCTGACCCATTGGGTTGGCGGTTTTTTTGTGTCTGGCGGAGGGTAGGGCTCGACCGCCATGGAGGAATGGCGATACAGAAGTTCGCTGGGATGGGTTCTCGGGATGATGTGGGTATCTTGACACGGCTTCAAATTGACTTAGTCCGACATAACGTAATGCGATCGGGTCAAGCGTCTGTCTTTGACCGCCAAATGGAGATTATATCATGCGTGAAGCAGTCGTAGTATCTTATGCCCGCACTGGGCTTGCCAAAGCCGGTCGCGGTGGTTTCAATATCACGCCTCCGATGACGATGGCGGCCCATGCGATCAAACATGCCGTTGCCAAGTCCGGTGTCGAAAGTGATTTCGTCGATGATAGCTTGATGGGCAATGTCGCCCATGCTGCTCCCAATATAGGCCGCAATGCCGCGCTTCTCGCAGGCCTTCCCAAAACTACCGCTGGCGCAACAATTAATCGGTTCTGTTCGTCGGGCATGCAGGCCATTGCCATGGCCGCAAATCATATTCGCGGCGATGGCGCGGATTGCGTTGTGGCAGGCGGCGTTGAAAGCATCTCGATGCAAGGCACTCGCGCACCTGAAGGCAGCATTGACCAAGAGATCCTGAAAATTGCACCAGCGATTTTCATGCCGATGATCGACACCGCCGATATTGTGGCCGAGCGTTACAATGTCAGCCGCGAATATCAGGACGAATATTCTCTGCAATCGCAACAGCGGATGGCCGCAGCGCAGCAAACTGGGCTTTTTGCCGATGAAATCGTGCCGATGCAGACCAAGATGAAAGTGGTCGACAAGGAAACCAAGGAAGAAAGCATCGTGGATTACACGGTCGATCGGGATGAGTGCAATCGCCCCACAACCACCTTGGAAGGCTTAGCCAAAATAAAACCGGTCATGGGTGAAGGCAAATATATCACTGCCGGCAATGCCAGCCAATTGTCCGATGGCGCTGCGGCTGTCGTTTTGATGGAAGCAAAAGAGGCAGAACGTCGGGGCCTAAAACCTCTGGGACGTTTTGTATCATGGGCTGTGGCGGGATGTGAACCGGATGAAATGGGTATTGGTCCGGTCTTTGCTGTCCCCAAATTGCTTGAACGGCAGGGATTGACCGTTGATGATATTGATATCTGGGAACTCAACGAAGCCTTTGCGAGCCAGTGTCTTTATAGTCGCGATCGCTTGGGAATTGATCCGGAGAAATATAATGTCAACGGTGGCTCTATCTCTATCGGCCATCCATTCGGTATGACCGGCGCGCGCTGTGCGGGACATTTGTTGCAAGAAGGTCGCCGTCGCGGTGCGAAATGGGGCGTTGTCACCATGTGTATTGGTGGTGGTCAGGGCGGAGCAGGTCTGTTCGAAATTTACCCCTGAACGTTCAAGACATCCAGCATCCCGCACATTTTAAGGAATAGAAGCAGTTTTGGATCAACTTACGGACGAACAAGTCGAACGCCGGCTATCAGAAGCTTTGGCCAATCGCTCCTCCGTGTCTGCGGAGAAGCTGATAGCCGGGTTGCTCCGCACCTTTAATCTCACAGCAGATGCTGAGGACGAGTTTGTGTTTCCCGCGCTCAATTCATCGGCGCGGGAGCGCATTTTTGGTGGGCAAGTAATTGCTCAAGCCATTGTCGCGGCAGATCGCACAGTGGATGACGAGAAAAACATCCATTCGCTCCATTCCTATTTTCTGCGGGCTGGAGATGAAACAAAGCCGCTGCATTTTCGGGTGCATCGCGACTTTGACGGGCGCAGCATTTCCAATCGCAGGGTCGTTGTCCGGCAGAATGACAAAGTCATATTCAACCTGACAGCCTCTTTTCAAAAGCCTGCGGACGGGCTTCAACATCAGATACCCTTGCCGGATGTGATGCCACCCGAGCAATGCATGAGCGCGATGGAGCAAATTGCCCGCAACCCGCAAGTTGCAGACAAGCATATCGAGCGGATGAGCATGCCGCGCCCCTTTGATGTCCGAAGCTTTCGTCCCGAAGGTAAAAGCCAGGACGCACGCCAATATCAATGGTTCAGGACCGTTGCGCCACTGCCGGATGATCCGCTGACCCACCGCGCCACTCTGGCCTTTGCATCGGACATGGGATTGCTCTCGACGTCGATGATACCCCATGGGCTGCATTGGACCACGCCGGGATTATTCTCGACCAGCCTCGATCATGCCATGTGGTTTCACGATGACTTTCGGATGGATCAATGGATCTGCTATGTGATGGACAGCGATTGGACCGGTCATACGCGCGGCCTCAATCGCGGCGCCCTCTACACGCAGGATGGCAAATTGGTTGCGTCAGCCGTGCAGGAAGGCCTGATCCGCCTGACGCCCAAGGAACCTGACGCTTAGAACAAAGATTTCAGGTCACGTTTCAATATCTTGCCATTGGCATTGCGCGGCAAGCTTTCCGTGCTGAACAGGACTTTGACCGGCACTTTGAAATTGGCCAATTGTGCCCGCACCCACTCTTGTAATTCCGCTTCCGTGGCTGTTTGCCCCTGAACCAGATGCACGATCGCCGCCGGTTCCTCGCCTAATGTCTTGTGATCAATACCCACTAAAGCGGCATCCATCACTGCAGGATGATCATAGAGGACATTCTCAACCTCGGATGAGTAGATATTCTCACCGCCGCGGATGATCATGTCTTTGGCGCGGTCCACAACATAGCAGAAACCTTCGTCATCCAATCGTGCCAAATCTCCGGTCCGAACCCAGCCATCTACGAAAGTTTCGGCGGTTGCTTCCGGACGGTTCCAATAACCTTTCACTACCATTGGACCGCGCGCCCAAAGTTCTCCGACTTCGCCAATCGGCATTTCCTGACTGGCGTCCTCGCGCATGACTTTCAGGTCTGCCGCCGCCACGGGCGGCCCACAACTCGTCGGGCGATTGAGATAATCCTCGGCGCTGTGCGTCGTGACCGTAGCCGTTGTTTCGGTCATGCCCCAGCCATTGCCGGGCAGCGCGCCAAAGACTTCATAAATCTTGCGTGCCAGTTCCGGCGCAGACGGCGCGCCGCCATAACTAATCGCATCGATGGAACTCAGGTCATATTTGCCCCGGTCGGGATGTTCGATCAACTGCCAAGCAATAAACGGCACACCACCGGTTGCGTTGACCTTTTCCTGCTCGATAATCTCCATCGCCTTTACGGTATCCCATTTGTGCAGGAAGACCATTTTATGCCCCCCTTGAACGGTAGGCATCATGATGGCCGAACAGGCGGTACAATGAAACATCGGCACAACCGTGAGGCCAACCCGAACGGTGGGTTCCGGAACTTCATTACCCCGGCGCAATGCCGCCGCCGCCCCGGAATAACCAACCGAAATAGCATTGGTGGTCAGATTACGATGTGTACCGAGAGCGCCTTTGGGTTGGCCGGTTGTACCGCTGGTATAAAAGATCGTCGCTGGATCATCGGGCGCAATGGCGACCGCCGGCAAATCCTGATCCGGAAGATTGGCATAATCATTGGGCCGCCCGATAATCTCTTCCAGCGAGCGGGCGGGATCGGTCATTGCGCTTTGACTGCGCGCCACGATAACATGTTTCAAATCAGGCAAGTCCGCCATATGCGGTGAAATCCGATCCCATCTTTCGGCATCACATAGCAACGCGCTGGTTTCGGAATTTGCGAGGCCGAAAACCAGTTCTTGATCTGTCCACCAAGCATTCAGAGGCACAACAATCGCACCAATTGAAGTTGCAGCGAAGAAAATCACTGGCCATTCCGGCAAATTGCGCATCGCCAGCGAGACCCGGTCACCCTTGGACACACCGATTTTCTGCAGCTCCACAGCCAGAGCGGCCACAGCACGATACCAATTAGCGTAGGTGACACGCTCATCCGCAAATATAAGAAATTCGCTGTCGCCATGGCCGCGCGCATGTTCCGCCATCGCCGCGAGCGTAGGCATCGCATTTTTCCATACACGCGTCGATACGCCGTCGATATCGACCATTTCCATTTCAAACGGCTGGTCCGGCGCACATAATAATGCGTCCACGTCTTTGCGTGATCGTACGGGCCATCCAGCAGGCGGTGTCCACTTTTCAAGTGGATCTATTGCTTCAGCTGACAAATTTTTCTCTCCTAATTGATATGCGCAAACCTATCCGTTGAACTTGCCTCCTGCAGCGGCCTTTTCCTGCAGCATGTCTGCAACCGCTAGGTTATGTTTCTTCAGGCCAGCTACGACATTGTCGAGTCCAACCGTATCGGCCCAGAACATCGGACCACCGGTATAAAGCGGCCAGCCATAGCCGTTGATCCAGACGACATCGATATCACTCGCGCGCTGTGCCATGCCTTCTTCGAGGATTTTTGCCCCTTCATTGACCATCGGATAGAGCATCCGTTCGCGAATTTCGTCCTTCGAAATTTCGCGTTGTTTTTTGCCTGCTTTGGCGGCGAATTCAGCGATGATCTGTTTGACTTCATCAGAGGGCGTGCGTTGACGCGCTTGATCATAATCATAAAAGCCTTTGCCGACTTTCTGTCCCCAGCGGCCGACAGCACATAAGGCGTCGCGCAATGTTTCAATACGCTCGGGATCGCGATGCCATCCGATATCGACACCCGCCAGATCGGACATTTGAAACGGCCCCATCGGAAAGCCGAATTCGAGCAATACGTCATCGACTTCCCAGTAATTGGCGCCTTCCATGATCATCAGATTGGCTTGTTCCTGACGCGGGCTGAGCATCCGGTTGCCGATAAATCCGGGGCAGACGCCCGATACTGCTGCGACTTTTCCGATTTTCTTGGATAGCTTCATCGCCGTCATCAGCACATCATCAGCGGTCTTTTCGCCACGTACGATTTCCAGCAATTTCATCACATTGGCGGGTGAGAAAAAGTGCAGGCCGAGCACATATTCTGGCCGCTTGGTCGCCGCAGCAATCTCGTCGATATTCAGATAGCTGGTGTTACTGGCAAGGATAGCACCCTGTTTCACGATCCCGTCCAGCTTGGTGAACACTTCCTTTTTGACATCCATATTTTCAAACACCGCCTCGATCACCAGATCGCAGTCGGCCAGATCGTCATAGGACAGGCTGGGCGTCAAAATGCTCATCGCGCCTTCGACCTGCTCTTCGGTCATCCGGCCACGCTTGGCTGTATTTTCGTAATTTTTGCGGATCACATTGACGCCGCGGTCCAGCGCTTCTTCTTTCAGCTCAACAATTGTTACGGGAATGCCAGCGGACAGAAAGTTCATGCCGATACCGCCGCCCATGGTGCCGGCCCCTAAAATACCAACCTTCTTGATCGGGATCAGATCGATTTTTGGATCAATGCCATCAATCTTATTGGCCGCGCGTTCGGCAAAGAAATAGTGCCGCATGGCTGCCGATTGCGTTCCGGTCATGAGCTTCGTGAACAATTTCCGTTCTTTCGCGACGCCATCGGCATAGGATAGTTCGCCAGCGGCTTTCACCGCTTGAATGCCTGCTTCAGGGGCTTCGAACCCCTGAATTTTGCGGCCGTTTTTCTGGCGGAATTCGTCAAATATTGCGGGATTTTTTATACCATCTTCACTGGCTGTGCCTTCGGACGAGCGCGGCGGTGTCTTACCAATCTGTTCGCGCGCAAAGGCGATCGCATCGTCGGCGAGACTGTCTTCACCAACCAGCTTGTCGACCAAGCCAATCGCATGCGCCTTTTTCGCCGAGATAGGATTACCGATGACGACCATCGGCAAAGCCGCCTCTGCGCCAACCACACGTGGCAAGCGCTGGGTTCCGGCAGCACCGGGGATTAGGCCCAGCTTGACTTCCGGCAAGCCCATTTTCGCAGACGGAACTGCAACTCTATAGTGACAAGCCAGAGCAACCTCGCAGCCACCGCCCAGAGCCGTCCCATGGATCGCCGCAACGACAGGTTTGCAGCTTGCCTCCAACTGGTCAATGGCCTCGCCAAGATTGGGTCCCTGCATCGGCTTCCCAAATTCAGTAATATCCGCACCGGCAAAAAAAGTGCGACCGTCACACCTTATGACCACAGCTTCGATCTCATCGTCTAAGAGAGCTTCTTTGATACCATCAACTAGCCCCTGACGAACGGCTGCGCCAAGAGCATTAACCGGTGGATTGTTCGAAACGATAACCAGTATATTTTGATGTTTTTCAGTAGTTACGGCAGACATTTGCTTCTCCTGCAGGAAAAATGCTTCGGTGACGAAGAGGTACGGCATGGCATAAAGACGAAGCTCGAATATCGAGCAAGACTATCGAATATCACAAAGGATAACGATTGGAAATCAGGCTTTTACATCAACGGGATTAGAGCAAGAAATCGAGCTCCGTCGACGAGCTGGTCAGAGCTTTCTGGGTTCAAACTCTATATGAAGTTCTTCCAGTGATCGGAGCAAGAAATGGGGATGGATTGCAAAACCATTTTTGCCTTCCACGAACCACATATCTTCGAACCGCTCTACGACTGCAGTGAAGCCCCAGATAAGCTCACGCCGTGCCAGTGGTGCCCCAAGGCAATGATGGACCCCTGAACCAAAAGCGACATGGGAGCCAGGCTTGGAGCGATCCAGGTCCAGCTTTTCCGGACATTCAAATTGTTCGTCATCCCGGTTGGCCGCGGCAAATCTGATGTTTATCAGCGAGCCCGCTGGAATTTTGGTGCCCTGAATCTCGGTGTCCATGGCGACAAATCGCATGAGGCTTTGCACCGGTGATTCCAGCCGGAGAACCTCCTCTACAAAGACCTTCATATATTTGTCAGGATCGCTTCGGAGCTGATGCCAGACGTCCTTATTCTCAATGAGCAGCTTCATACCGGCGGACAGCGCATTGGTTGTGGTTTCGCTGCCACCAACAAACGTATCAGCCATCATTTCGGCATGCAGTTCATTATCGGTTAGTGGGCGCCCCCATCCTTCAATCTCCGTATTTACTAGCGCGCTCAGTAAGCCGTCATTGGGATGTTTCCGCAGTTCTTCGAAAATCGGCTGAAAATAGTGCTGCCCTTCAATTTCGCGGTCAACCATCTGCAATTCGGTTTCTTCATCGAGCATCATGGATATCCGCCGGAAGAAAGCATCGGTCCAACCTTTGATCTTCCACATATCTTCGCGCTTGGCGCCCATTTGCTCGCCAATAATATATAAGGGTAGCGGAACGGAAAATTGCTTCACCCAATTACAGTGACCGTCTGCAATAAAGTCATCAATCAGCTCAAACGCGAGCGTTTCGACAAAAGGGTCCATCTCTTTTATCCGGGCAGGCCGGAAGGCTTCGTTAAACATGGCGCGCATTTGCTTGTGACCCGGATCGTCGCGATTGCCCAGCGTCGGTTCTGGCACCCAGCCTTTTTCTGCGAACCGCGCCGCTATTTTCTTTTGCCGCTCGATATTACCGGTTTTCATTCGATAGGCAGTGCCTGCAGCTCCGCTGCGAAAGGTCTCTGGGTCCATCAGGATAGCGCGGACGTCCTCATATCGCGAGACAACATAGATATCGGTTCCCGGTTGCTTGTAGACCGGCGCTTCCTCGCGCAGCACCTTATAGGCATCATAAGGGCATTGTTGCGTTTCCACGTCGAACAAATTGATTTCTGGATCAGCATTGGTTGCCATTATTCTGTCTCTCCATATTAACGAACGTGAATGGCTTCCTCACCCCAAGGCGCGATAGTCTTGTCGGTGTCCTGAAATGCGGTCGGCAGTTCCTCGACCATTTTCCAAGTTGCGGCGAGTCTTCCGAAACCAACAAAAAAAGCTGCCGTCATGCCCAGTTCAACAATTTGGGCTTCGGAAAAATGCTCCCGCAATTGGTCATATATGGCGTCATCAATCGCCAAATGATCGGTCGCAAATAATTCTCCGTAGCGGATGGCCACTTTCTCTGTGTCCGTCAGGTTTTCGGCCTCAGCCGGTTTTTCCAGTGAGCAAACCAGATCTTCATTCAACCCGTCTGCCAGGGCATCGCTATAACGAATGGCCATGCAAGATCGGCACTGATTGAAGAAAGCAATGCGCAGTCGGACCAGCTCAACCAACCGATCTGGGAGGGAGCGATTCATCTTTAGAGCACCGCCAAAACCCATCAGGCCCAATGCTTGTTCAGGGCAATGCGCGAAGAAGCGCGTCAGCCCCTGTTCAAGGTCAGTTGCTTCTTCCGGTTTAACCGCTGCGACTATGCGCGGATCCCATTGCTCGGTCGGCAATTTTTTAATGTGGCTCATGATCGCCTCTCCTTATCCTCTCCAATTTACCAATGGAGCTTGGTCGGAGAATGCTCTTTTATGGCTTGGAAACAACTGACGAAATAAACAGATAAGTCAGGAGGAGAGCATGGCCGAAAAAGCAGCATCGTCGATGCAATGCCCGCACGCGCCAGAACAAGTGGACCTATTTGGTCCCGGCGCGCCGGAACAATGGTATGCGGCCTATGATGTGTTGCATCAGCAATCGCCGGTTCTGCGGCTGCCCGGAGAAGGTCTGACACCCGACAAAGATGCCTATATCCTCACCAAGCATGAAGATATTTCGCGTGTCGTGAAGGATTGGGACCGTTTTCCGCCTACGCTTTCGTTACTGGTCAAACAAATAGAGGCGGAAGGAAAGCTTCCTCAGGAAATGCCCGGCCTGGATGCGATGATCATTTCCATATGTTCGCTGCGACCCACCCCAGAGCTGTGGCGCTCGCATCGGCAAGAACTGACCGATCCTTGGGTCGGGCCTGGTGCTGGACGGCATGAGGATATGATAACCGGTCATGTTGATCATCTCATCGACCATTGGGTTGACGGCGATGAGCTTGATTTCGTCAAACAATTCGCTCGTCCCCTACCGCAACGAACCATGGCGTCCGTGCTCGGTTTTCCGATGGAAGATACGGCGCAATTGGAAAACTGGGGCAATGCACAGGTATTGGCTTTCGTCCACGGGTGCGGGCATAATAATAAGCTGACCGAAGAGCAAACGCGCGAAAAATCGCAATTGCTTGATGGTTTTGGTGACTATGTGCGTCAGAAAACCAAAGAAAAACGGGTCAGTCCGCAGGACGATATGATCTCTTTCCTAACGCAAGTGCGCTATAAGGCGCTCGACCGCAAGCTGACCGATGATGAGATAAATGGCATTGTTTACGCGATGCTTATTGGCGGTCTCGAAACCACTCAATATGCTCTAGCCGAGCAAGCACAGCTTATCTGCGAACGACCGGGACTATTCCAAAAGCTGAAACAGGATCGCAGCCTGATCCGCACTTTTATAGAGGAAGCCATGCGCTTGCGGTCACCGACGCAAGGCTTGTCGACACGCATCACCAGTCAGCATGAGGTTTTTCAGGGCGTGAATGTACCTGCAGGTTCGACGCTTCATCTCCGCTGGGGCGCAGCTAATATCGATCCCGATGAATTCGAAGATGCAAAAGAGCTTCTATTGGATCGCAAGGCTGTAACACGGCATCTCGCCTTTTCCGCAGGCCCGCGTGTTTGTCCGGGCGCTGGGTTGTCGAGACTAGAACAGACCATTGCTTGGAACCGGTTGCTCGACCGACTGGACGATATTGCATATGGACAGGACAATGATTTTCTTCACCAACCGGGCATCATGCTCGGTACGCTCAAACTCAACCTGACTTTCACCAAAGCATAGGAATTTAGCATGACCACTTTGCTAGCGCACATCAGCATCAAACCAGACAAGCTGGACAAATTCGAAGCGATTACGCAAGATATGGTCAAACAAACGTTGGAAACCGAAACCGGCGTTACGCGCTATGAATATTGGAAAGGGCAGGAAGAAAACTTCTTTTACTGCCTGCTATCCTTTGAAGATAAATGGGCTTTCTATCGCCATCAAATGTCCGATCATCATGAAGGCCATGATTTCGCGGATGTGATTGCAGATATCAGGTTAGAATATGTCGACCCCGTTGAAGCAGCGGGCGGTGGATTGGTGCACACGGACGACCCGGCTTTAACCGATGACATGGAAGAAAATTTAAAAATCGCACAAGAACGTTATCCCATCGCAATCGCCAGTTGGTGGTCAGGCAGGAGATAGCGCCATGTCCGATCTGGTAGCAGTCATCACCGGCGGAGCGGTTGGTATTGGACAAGCGATAGCCAAAGCGGTTGGTGGTCGCGGCGGCCAAGTCTATAATATCGACCATGATGGGTCTGGTAATGAAGAGACTGATAAGTTGGTTACCGTTGCCGGAGGACAATGCACCAGTTTTACCGCAAATGCCGGTGACCCTGAAACAATACGCCAGATATTCGAACAAATATCCAGCGAGTGCGATCATATCGATCTGCTGGTGAACAATAGCGCGATCTGGAATGACAGCTCACTCACTACTGGTGATTATCAAAGCCAAGTAAAGGCCTTCCAGACAGCGATAGATTCCTGCCTACGCGCGGCTTTTTGTTGCACATTAGCCGCGGTTCCCATGCTGGAAAAATCCTCCAATCCTGTGATCATCAATATGAATACCGAGCATATGGATAAGGATCATTACCTGTCTTACATCGTTGGCTCGACCGGCTATGATTGTGCGAAATTCGGATTGTGGCGCTTAACCCAAACCTGGGCAGCTGAACTGAAAGAAAAGGGTATACGCGTTAACGAATTTTGTTTTGGCGCGGTTGATACACCGATGTTGCGGGCGGTTTCTCCATCAAAGGCGGATGCGGGCATGAAGCCAGAGGATCTTGCGGTCGCGACATTCCATATTGTTGATCAGGGCCCGACTGGCGAAACAGGCCAATCCCACTTCTTTGGGTTTAGCGGTGCATCACGAGAAGAGAGCTTGCGGGAAATCGCCACCTTGCGAAGTTAGAAGGCCTTAATGGGGGCGAAAGCAGTCATTTGGTTGCGCCCAAATCGTTTCAAACCTCTGCTGATCCCGTGTGTCATCATGTCTCACCGCGAGTGAGATATATCGCTGATTTTGAACCTTCCTATTAAAATCGTTAGCAAGATGTAACGGGGGACTGGCTATTTTCGCACGGCCCTAGTTGTTTGGCTAGTAGCCTATTCCGTAGCGTCTTTCATTATTGAATAGCGAAAACCGGCACATTTTATCTGGGAAAATGTGAACCGAAACAGTCAAAAAAATGACTGCGCATTGGGAGATATCTGAAATGAATAATTTATCGCGTAACCACGATTCTATTTTTACTTCAAAAGACATACGAACAGTGCTGATGAGTTCGGCAGTCGCTATTGGCGCTTGCGGTTTTAGCGCGCCGGCCTTTGCGCAAGACGTTGTCGAAGAAGAAAGCAGCGCCAACGTAATCATCGTAACGGCTCGCAAACAAAATGAAACGCTTCAGGAAACGCCGGTTACCGTGACGTCTATTGGTGGTGCCACTCTCGATAAATTTCAGGTCAACGAAGTCGCAGACGTTGTAAGCCGCATTCCGGCCTTAAACGTGCAGGTTGGCGGTTCCGGCGCCGGTGGTCAGATCAGTCTTCGCGGCGTGGGCACAACAAATATTTCAGCAGCATTCGACTCCGCCGTTGCGTTCGATTTTGATGGTGTATCGATCAGCACGATGCGTCTGGTGCAAGCATCCTTTTTTGACGTTGAACAAATTGACGTCCTTAAAGGACCGCAATCTTTATTCTTCGGTAAAAGCGCTTCGGCCGGCGTTTTCTCTGTTCGGTCTGCCAACCCGACGGCGGATTGGGAAATTGGCGGTAAAGCCTCTTATGAATTTGAAGAAGAAGGCTATACCGTAGGTGGTTATATCTCCGGTCCTGTCACTGACACCTTGGGCATCCGGGTTGCAGCACAATATCAAGATATCGATAAATATGTTGAGCTGGAGGCAGGTACGCCTTCTGTCTTTGCCGATTCAGGCAAAGGCCTAAAGAATTTTGTTGGCCGGGTTACTTTGCAATGGGATCCGACAGACAGATTTTCGGCGAACCTGAAGCTCAATTACAACCACAATGAAGGTGATAGCCTGCTGGGGCACTCCGACATTGATTGTGGTGCCAACGGTGTTGCAGATGATGTTTTCTTGGCTCTCCCGGGTGTTTCAATTGCCTCAAATGCCGCGTGTGATATTCAGGACGGACTATATCCTCACCCGGATGGCCACCCGGCACTGCAAGTGATTGCCCCGGGAACCACCGGGGCTGGGCGCTATACCGGGCAATCTTATAACGAAACAGATACGATCTTCGTTCGCTTGGCGATGGACCTTGAACTCAGTGACACCCTGACCTTATCGTCAGTCAGCGGTTATCTAGACCTTGAAAATGAGCATCTCGATCACTTTAGCTATGTTGGCATTTTACCCAATGGTGACCCGGGCGGTTTGCCCGCACCATTTTCCGATGCGTTGCAACAATATACGCAGGAAATCCGGCTAACCAGCGACTTTGATGGTATGTTCAATTTCATGATTGGCGGTTTTTGGGAAAGTAGAAACCAACCTTTACAGACATCTCAAAATGCATTCCTTGGCACGTTCCTATTCCCGGATTCTCGAGGGATCACTTATGATTGGGTTGCAGATCGTTCGACAAAAAGTGAAGCGTTGTCATTTTTTGGTAGTGTGAGTTTGGATCTTACAGACCAACTGGAGCTTTCAGGCGGCGTGCGCTGGACGGACGAGCAAAAGACCCACAGAACATCCTTCCCGGTACTTCACAATGCGCTGTCATTTTTAAATGGTGTTGTTGGCGGCATTGGATTTGTGGTTCCGGAGGGGTTTCAAACGGGTCCGATCAAATTTTCTGACAGCAATGTTTCGCCGGAAGTCACCTTGAAATATCAGGCGACCCCCGACCTCAACTTATATGCTTCTTACAAAACCGGTTTCAAATCCGGGGGCGTCGACAACAGCATTTTGCCAACGGCGTCTCTGCAATTTGTCAGCCCTGGTTTTGGGACGGATGCGGAACGTCAGGCGGCTTTGGACTCGATAGTGTATAATTCCGAAACGGCCAAAGGCGGTGAAATCGGAGTGAAGGCGCTATTCGGTAATGGCGCGTTCCGGATAAACACAGCTGCCTTTTACTTCGTCTTTGATGACCTACAGGTCCAAAATTTCGACGGCGCGGCCGTTCGCTTTCTAACGATTAACGCCGGTGAATTGACGACCCAAGGTTTTGATGTCGATTGGTCCTGGCGAACGCCGGTCGAAGGCCTAAGTTTTTCCGGTGCGCTTGGCTATACCGACGCTAAATTCACAGACACTTTCATATCCCAAGATCCAGATGGCATTCCCGGAAATGCTGATGACGTCGATCTCGATGGCCGGACCGCGGCACGTGCTCCAAAATGGTCTGGCAATTTCGCGTTCGATTGGACTGTGCCGATGGGAGATTCGATTGAGTTCGGTTTGAACGGAAACGCCGCTTACAGTTCATCCTATTTTGCCGGAAACAATAATTTCACCGACTTTGTTCAGGACAGCTATGTGACTTTGGACGCCGCTGTCTCAATTGGTGACCCCGATGGGAAGTGGAAATTATCGCTTGTGGGTGTCAACCTAACGGATGAAATTTGGGCCAACACCGCCGGTGACAGGCCGTTTCTACCTGCTGGCGGCGATGACCGGGTGATTACCCAAAATCGGGGACGGCAGATGTTTGTTGAGGCCGCCTTTAAATTCTAATCAACGACTCCCGTTGACAACTCAAAGCCGGAACAGCGTTGCTGTCCGGCTTTTTTTGTTGGTCTAGGGTTGGCTCTCGGGGTTAGGCACGAAGCATCTCGTGATTATTGAGGCGACCGTTTTGCCTTCCGTGGCTTAGAAAGTCACTTATACACTTTCATCGCGCTGGCCATCTTAAGAAACAGATCACGAACGTCTCCGTTTTGATTTTGTCCCATCAAACTGACGACTATTGCAGTCGTCATCCCCAGGGCAAATCCGGGAACAATTTCGTAAATCCATGCCGATAAGGACCCGCCCCCAATGGTAAGAGGCGCGTATAGCCAGAATAAGACAGTGCTTGCGCCGACGACCATCCCGGCTAGAGCGCCATCGCGTGTCAATCCTTTCCAATATAGGCTCAGCAATATGATCGGGCCAAACGCAGCACCAAATCCTGCCCAGGCATTGCTCACCAGTGAGAGCACGTTGCTGTCCCGGTCAAAGGCCAGGGCGATGGCGACCAGCGATACCGCTAGAACGGAAAGTCGGCCGACCAATACAAGCTCTTTTTGAGATGCAGATTTTCGTAGGAAGACCTTGTAGAAATCTTCCGTCAGAGAGCTGGACGACACAAGCAATTGCGAAGAGATTGTGCTCATGATTGCAGCCAGTATGGCGGCGAGCAGGAAGCCGGATAAAAGCGGGTGAAAAAGAACCTGAGAGAGTAGAATGAAAATGGTCTCGGGGTCATCAAGCGTCCGGCCGGTTGATGTGACATAAGCCAGTCCGAAAAGACCCACCAACACGGCTCCGACCACAGTAACGAGCATCCACGTCATGCCAATCCATCTGGCTACAGCAATATCCTTGAGAGACCGGATCGCCATGAAGCGCACGATGATATGGGGTTGCCCAAAATAACCGAGGCCCCAGGCCAGACTGGATATGATACCTAAGGTCGTTGCGCCTTCAATCCATGCGAGAGCGTTGGGGTTCACCGCATCTATGGCTATTTCGGTGGGTCCCCAACCGCCCAAGACCTGCAGCGTCACAACCGGGACGATAACCAGCGCTAGAAACATGATGCAGCCTTGGACAAAGTCGGTCAGGCTTACCGCGAGAAACCCGCCAAACAGCGTATAGGAGATCACGACGCCGGCCGTTATGAAAAGGCCTAGTTCGTAGTCCAAGCCGAAAGACGCTTCGAACAGCTTGCCGCCCGCGACAATTCCGGCCGACGTATAAAGCGTGAAAAACACCACTATGACGGCTGAAGAAATGATGCGTAACGCTCTCGATTTGTCCTGAAAGCGCTTTTCAAAATAGTCGGGGATTGTGATCGCATCTTCCGCCATCTCAGTGAAAACCCTGAGCCGAGGCGCGACCAGTAAATAGTTAAGATAGGCTCCAATCAATAGTCCCACTGCAATCCATGCCGCGCTAAGGCCGGACAAATAGATCGCCCCAGGCAAGCCCATCAGCATCCATCCGCTCATGTCGGATGCGCCGGCCGATAGCGCGCCAACGGCGGGATGCAAGTTACGTCCTCCCAGCATATATTCCGAAACATTGCTGGTCGACTTGCGCCAAGCATAAAACCCGATAGCCATCATCAAAACGAAATAGCCAGTAAGCGAAACAAGTTCTTCAAATTTCATATCTGTTTATGCCCACCCCAACAAAAAATAAGGGACGTGTTAATCCATCCCCACATACCAGATAGTTTACGGCCGCTGGTTGCTACGATGCTTCTGGACTGCGCGGGTAGATTCTACCAGCCTTTTGCAATGCATGCTTTGGATTCGGGTGATTTGAACGGGTTTAAGCGAGCAAAGAAACATTGCCGCCCGCAGCAGTTGTATCGATACACACGTGCCGCTCCACCAGACAGCGATCAGCAAAATTTTCCTCGGTGATTAGAGGGATTAGCGGGCCGTCGCGATAGGCGAGAGCCATGCGGATAGCACGGATATCGTCTGGCTCACTCCAGCATATAACCGCATCTATTCCAGCCAGATGGTTCAGATGTTCGCGGTTCAAAAATCCATTCAGTGCGTTTTCTCCCGTCCCGTCGGGGACGACTATCAACGGTTCGCAGCCTTGCTGGCGGACGATCTGAGCCTGTCTTTCTGCATCAGTTGAAGATGGGCCAAGACACAATATGGTCCCGCGCGCATAGGTGAATAGCTCATTGGATTCGCCGGTCGGTCCCGGCATAGTTTCACAGCTGCGCGGCCGAGGTTCGGCAGCGGCTAGTCCCTCAAGTGCCGTTTGAACAGTTTCCAGCTTGATTCCCGAGCCATGCTTTACCGGCATCATCAAGTTGGCGCTTTCGTAAAAACGCGGCAGATAATGCGGTCCGCCCGCTTTGGGGCCTGTGCCGGACAGGCCTTCGCCGCCAAAGGGCTGAGAACCTACCACAGCACCCACCTGGTTGCGATTGACGTAAATGTTCCCGACTTTCATCGCGGCATTTAGTTTGTCGATGCGCCGTTCAATCCGGGTCTGCAAACCGAAAGTCAGCCCGTAGCCGCGATTATTAATGTCATTGACTATGGCGTCGAGATCATCATTTTCGAAAGTGGCAACATGTAAAACCGGGCCAAAAATCTCTTCGTCCAAATCGTTAATGCCATCCACGCTGATCACGGCTGGCCCCACAAAATGGCCTTCATCAGGGCAAGCCAGCTGCCTGATCAGCCTTCCTTGTTCCTTGGCCGCGGTGATATGGGCCATAATCTTATGACGGGCCGCTTCATCAATAACTGGGCCGATATCCGTCGATAGCCACCACGGATTACCGATCTCCAAAGCTTCCATCGCGCCTTCAAGCATTTTGAGAAACGGCCGTGCAATATCCTTGTGCAGATAAAGCACCCGCAAGGCGGAGCAACGCTGGCCCGCAGATTGAAAGGCAGATGTTATAATATCGCGAACGGACTGTTCTGGAAGAGCGGTGGAGTCAACTATCATACAGTTCAGACCACCGGTCTCTGCAATCAGCAGAGCATCCGCCTGTCCGTTTTCGGCAAGGTTCCGGTTTATTGTCTGCGCGGTTGCGGTCGAACCGGTAAAACAAACGCCCTGTATGCGGGGATCACCGCTAATCGCAGCACCGACGGTAGTGCCAGCGCCCGGCAGCAATTGTAGCGCCGCCAGAGGCACACCTGCTTCATGCAGCAAATTGGTCGCGAGCGCGGCAATCAACGGCGTCTGGTCAGCCGGTTTCGCTAGTACTGCATTGCCAGCGGCCAGCGCCGCAGCAATCTGTCCTGTAAAAATAGCCAGCGGGAAGTTCCACGGAGAGATACAGCTTATTGTTCCGCGCGCTTTGCTTTCTGGTGTTTTCTCTGCCTCTGTGGCGTAGAAGCGCAGAAAGTCGACGGCCTCGCGTAACTCGGCAATAGTATCAAATTGCGTTTTACCAGCCTCACGCGCCAGCAATGCGAAAATTTCACCATGATGTTGTTCGTAGAGATCTGCGGCCCTTTGCAAGACCGCGGCGCGCTCGGCAACAGGAACGTCCCAGATGCGTGCATCTTCTATGGCATCAGCGGCTTGTTTTGCATCAGCCTCAATCACTTCGCCAACCTGATTGTGCTGAACCGCGGGATTGAATATCTTGCGCATGGTTCCGCTGGTGACAGGCCGCACCGTTATCGGCGCCGACCGCCACAGCTTTTCGGCAAACGGCGCGCGTTCGGCGACATATTGGTTCATATCCATACGATTGGCTAGGTCCCAGCCGCGGGAATTGATGCGCTCCGGTTGATATAGGTCTGCAGGTTTGATTATCTTCGACACGTTGGTTTGTTGGTCAGCTTCGAGCGTATCGAAAGGATCGGTAGCGATTATTTCGGCGGGAACCGCGTGATTGGCCAATTGGTTCACAAAGGAGGAGTTTGCGCCGTTTTCAAGCAGGCGCCGAACCAGATAGGCAAGTAACTCCCTATGCTTGCCAACCGGCGCATAAATTCGCGACCGTACCTTTTCATTGCGGAGCAACGCGTCATGCAATGCCTCGCCCATGCCGTGAAGTCGTTGGAATTCAAAATCTATGCTGTTGCCCGCCATCTCGAGAATTGCCGCCACGCTGTGTGCGTTGTGGGTCGCGAATTGGGGGTATATACGGTCTGTCATATTCAATAGCTGGGCCGCACAGCAGATGTAGCTGATGTCCGTCGCGGACTTTGTGGTGAAGACTGGAAAATCAGGAACGCCGTCCATCTGTGCCCGCTTGATCTCGCTGTCCCAATAGGCGCCCTTAACAAGACGAACCATGATCTTCCGGTCCAACTGGGTAACAAGGGCATAGAGCCAGTCCAGAACAAAGCTCGCTCGTTTTCCAAATGCTTGTACAACCACCCCGAAGCCATCCCATCCGGCAAGTCGGGGATCGCTAAGGACCATCTCGATCATGTCCAGAGACAGACCGAGGCGATAGGCCTCCTCGGCATCTATATTCAGTCCGATATTGGCATCGCGCGCGGCGCGCGCCAGCTCGCCGACACGTTCGGCCAGAGCAGGAACGGCTTGCCCTTGCTGGCTCATTTCGTAGCGGGGGTAGAGTGCTGATAGCTTTATGGAAAGGCCTGGATTTTCGCGAAAATCATTTGAGCGAGCAACATTTGCGATTTCGGCAATTGCATCGGAATAGGCCTTGAAATAATGGTCTGCATCTTCTTGCGTGATCGCCGCTTCGCCCAACATATCATAGGAATATGTCGCCCCTTTGGCCTTCCATTTCTCAGCACGCTTCAACGCCAGCTTCATATCTTCGCCGAGCACAAACTGATTGCCGAGCTCCTTCATGGCTTGCCGGACAGCGATCCGGATCACCGGTTCGCCCAGTCGCTTTATTGCCCCCCGCAAGGCCTCTAGCGGACCGCGGCTTTTGGGCTCCTGTATGACACTGCGCGTCATCGTGAGGGCATAGGTCGATGCATTAACGAGCGAACTGTCTGACCGACCGATATGATCGCGCCAGTTTGAAGGCCCAATCTTGTCTTCGATCAGGTCATCAATCGTCTGATTGTCGGGAACCCGCAATAGAGCTTCGGCCAGCGTCATCAGCGCAAGTCCTTCGTCGGTCGACAGGCCGTACTCGCCCAGAAAACTCTCGGTCAGTGTCGGTCCTGAGGCCCGTCGTACTTCTTGGACAACCTGTATCGCCCGTTCTTGAATACGCGCACGCGTATTGCCGTCTGGGCTGAAGTTGGATATCAGATATTGCAGTATCTCGGTCTCATTGGCGCGATGATGGGTGCGAATTTTTTCCCGATAATCAATCAGAGTATTCATTAAAACATATATCCTCAGAAACGAAGGGATGAATTTTCCTGGTAGGTCAGTTCGAATATAGAAATAAAAGGGATGGCTTTTGCACCGAGTCGCTCAAGTGACGGTCCATCTCTGGACGGTGAGTATCGTAATTTGGACTTCAAACACAAGCTTTGTGACATTGGTCAATGCTGCTGACCTAGGAAAATGGACGCGGACCTCTCGGTCTTCCAAACGACATCATTCGGCCGATGGTTGGCAACCCCGCATAAATGTGAGTTTATGGTCAACCGGTTAACTATCCGACACTGCGAATAAACAAAAAGGGCCGGGAATTACCCGAGCCCTTTTGTTTACAACCAAGGATCAAGAAATCAGCTTGGGTCTTTCAGATATGCGATTAAATCGGCACGCTGTTGTGCATCGGGTAAACCGGCAAAAATCATTTTAGTTTTCGGAATTACGCGTTGTGGTTTCTCGAAATACTGGAACAACTTGTCTTCGGTCCAGGTGATGCCGCTATTTTTGTTGGCGTCTGTATAGTTGAACCCCTTAATGGCTCCGGCTTCATGACCCACAATCGCTGCCAGTGACGGTCCGATGCGATTGACGCCCGGATCGGTAACATGACAAGTGCGGCATTTTGCAAACACCAATTTTCCTGCGGTTTTGTCACCGGTCAGGCTGGCATATTCAACGCCATCAAGCGTGGCGACATCATCGGCAGCGGGCGGGCCAGTATCTGCTGGAGCAGCAGGTGCTGTAGCTGTTTCTGACGCTGCCTCTGCTGGCGCGCTGGAATCAGAATCACCACCGGAGCAAGCCGCTGCTAGAGCTGACAAAGCAACGACCCCTGCTAGTGCTTTATACCTGACCATATTCTCTCCTATTTCCTCTATTGATTGAACCATCAATGCCTTGACCCGATAGCTTGAAATTGAGGCCAATAGAAGAAAGTTTTTGCCGGCTCTTCGGCAAACCTCTGAAATTGAATCCTTATTTGCCCCATTTGGGTTGTTTGCCTTGGTGTGGAGGCTACACACCAACCAATAGATTGCCAGAATCACCGGAAGAGTGATCGCACCGATGAACGTATCGACCCCACTCTAACAGTCGCTGTCGCCGCAAAAGATGATCTCCGATTAGGACGGAAAGTATTGGAAAGACGGAAATAGATATGCGTGGCGTTGCGTGGCTGCGCGGACTGTGGCTGGGCATCTCAAGAGCTGCGCCGTTAAGAAAAAAACACCATTTTTCAGCACCATATTGCTTTGGCAGAAAATTATGTTGGTTTGACGGACATAGATCATTGCAAATTTCTTGCGATGCCGCCAAGCATTTCCATAATTCGCAGGATCTAGGGGCATTAAGAGACCGTGAAACTTCGGGAAATCCTTTCATTATCAATGATCGCTGTGCTGGGACAGATTGTCTTTTCAGACGCAATCTCCGCGCAGCCGTTGAAGCGCACAGCTCCATTGTCCGGAAAGATTACGGCGGCCAAGGGGGGCGAGCAGGCGACCTTGCTTCCGCGCAAGACCTGGCAAAAGGCGGTACGGCAACAGGACCTCAAAGCCGGAGATATTTTACGCACCAAGGCCGCAGGCACACTGGCCATTGTTTTTGCCGATGGTACGCAGGTGCGGTTGGGCAGAAACTCCGTCATGGTCGTGCGCCAGGTCAGCAAGCGTGGGGCATCCACCCTATCGTTGCAGCGAGGGCGAGCATGGGGTCGTAGCCCGCGAAACCGAAGCAACCTCTCGATTGAAACTCCGTCGGCAACGGCTGCTATCCGGGGGACAGAATGGGCGATTAATGCCGATCAGGATTCCAGCCAGTTGCAGGTTTTTTCGGGCACGGTGGAACTGTCGAACGAAGCTGGTTCGCTGACTGTTCAAGCCGGACAAGCGGCGACGGTCGTGCGCGGTCAAGCGCCAACGCGGACCGTGCTGGTCAATCCCGATGGGCGCGAACAGATGCTCTACTTCGTCAATCTGGCTAGCGGGCTGGATTTGCTGGGTAATGACAGCGAGGCTTTCATCCGGGCACGCCAATCTGCAGCTGGAGGCGACTGGGAAGCTGCGTCTCGCCTGTTTGGAGCGCTTACCCAATCCGACGATAAGGCTGATCGCGCGGCTGGTATATATGGTGAATATGTGGCTGCGATGCAGTTGGGTGAAGAACCATCGCCGCCGATGCTGGATACGACATCCGAGGGCTATCTCGCAAATAGCCTGATTGCTGCCTATGCTGGTGATTTGCGCGCTTCCAAACGTATCGCGGAAGAGGGGCTAAGGGCTTATCTTAATATTGCTTCGCTTCACCAAGCCAAGGCGGATGTAGAGGCATTGTTGGGCGAGGCTGATGATGCCATCGCCACCATAGCAACGGCGCGCGCAGCCTTTCCCGCAGACGCCACGCTGACCATCGGCGAAGCCAATCTGATGCGCGATTATCGTGGCCGACCGAAGGCCGCGCGTGACCTTATCCAGCCCATCCTTGCCGCTGATCCCGATAACTTCCTCGCTCAGAAATCCCAGGCGAAAAACTGGATGGCGATTGGCGGGTTCAAAGAAGCCGCCAATCTGGTATCGCAGGCACTGGTAGTGCGCCCCTATGATGCCGAACTGGTCAGCATGCGGGCAGAAATATTACTGGAGCAGAATCGCTTATCAGCCGCAAAGTCTGAGATTGACAAAGCCTTGGAAATGGATGCGGGCAACGCGCTGGCAGGCAATGCGCTGGCGCAATATTGGCGACGCAAGGATCAACTAGATCAGGCACTGGCGGCATCGCTGGCCGCGTCGGCTCACAATCCAGACTATGGCATTGGCTTCCTTGGCCTTGCGCAAGTTCATCATGAAATGGGCGAGACTGGTCTGGCCGTGCAGCAGTTTGACGCAGCCGATCGGCTTGATCCTCTTAATCCAGCCATTCCATTGGCGCGCACCGGCGTGGCCTTGCAAGATTTTGCGGCCGACGATGCGATCCTGAATGCGCGTGAGGCTTTGAACCGCTATCGCGCGCGCGGCGGCGAATATGTCAATCTGTCGGAAAATCGCGAAACGGGCAGCCTTGTTTCCCAAGCGTTCCGCTTTCTCGATCTGGAAGGCTGGGGCCGTTACTATGCCGACCGCGTATTCGATAGCTTCACGCCATCCAGCTATTTTGATCAAGCGATCAACCAGACTCCCGGGCCCTTTTTGATCCGCAATGCCGATGGTAGCTATAATGCCCAAGAGGCCGAGAATGGCAGCGAGCAAGGCGAAAGCTTTGAAGCGCTCTCCAGCTTTCTGCAAGGCGTAGCGCTCGATCCTCTCAGCGTTGCAAGTTCAAAGCGGCGCTTGCGGTTCGACAATGGCAATTTCATCGAACCCTTTATCGGCGTTGATATTCTCGATGAAAGTCTGCGCAACGAGCAAACATTAAACGGCGGTCTCGACACAATTTTTGATGCGCCCATTCCCACAGCGATTTGGATACGCGGCAATTATACCGATATTTCCGATAGTCGCCGGCGGCTTGATCTTAGTCCGTTCTCACGGCGGCGCGGCGCGGATAAATGGTTTTTCAGCAGCTATGTCGGGTTGGAACTCACTCCGTCCGACAGCTTGGTTTTAAACGGCGAGCTGAACCGCGACAACAGCTTATCGGAATCCAATATCATTGGTATTCAGGATGGTAGATTTGATCTTGAAGAAGACCGCGAAACCGAAAGGAATTTCCTGTTCGGATTATATAATCATGAATTTGGCTATCGCGATCAGTTGACCATCGGAGGCGGCTTCGGCAGGTCACAGCTAAACGTCATCACGCTCGACGTCTCCAGCACACAGCCATTTGCTGATCAATTGTCGCAAAGCCGCGGTACTTTTCGCTATCTTAGCGCCAATTATGCTAAGGGCTTTGGCCCGTTGGATCTGCGGATCGGCGGGGAGTGGAGCGATGTGCGGACGCGCGAATTGGACACTGCCTTTGATTTCGAACAGGATATTGTCGACCCCGGCGTCGCGCCGGCCCGCTTTGATTTGCGGTCCACAGAAGGGCGCGGTTATGTTGACCTGCGCTACCATCCGATAGAAGCGCTGGTTCTGCAGGGGCAGCTGGAACTGGTCGCCCGCACGATTGGCGATGATACCCGCTATCCGTTCAATTTTCGGTTTGGAGCTTCCTATGAACCGATAGAAGGTCATTGGCTCCGTGCGGCTTTCTTGCGCCAAAGCCGCGGGCTGTTTGATTTTAGCTTCCGTCCTGCTGCTGTGGTTGGGTTACAGGCCAATTCGGTGCCCAGCTTTCGGGAAAGCCGCAATGATAGTGTGATCGTGCGCTGGGACGCCGAATGGTCTGATCGCCTCTTCACGACCGTCGAATATCAGGACCAGCAGTTAGAGGCGGTGCTATATGCCATTCCCGACCTGCCAGTAGACATTACCGGGTTCCCGGTATCGGTTAAACGAATTAGCGGCGAAGCCAATTTGTGGCTGAGTGGCAATATCGGGCTGCGGGCCTCATATGCCTATACCGACAGCGCGATTGAGGGCAGTTTCGTATCTGGCGACAACGTCAACCAAGCGATTGGGCCAAGCTTTGGTTGCGCTACGGCAGATTTGGGCTTCACCTTCGGTTGCACATATGAAGTGGGTGACCAGCTGCCCTTCGTCCCGGGCCATTTTGCGCGGGCTTCGCTAGTATGGAGCCTGCCAGCACCCATCCGGCTCAAAGCAACATTGTCCGGCAGTTACATCGGCGGTCAGGGCGACGATCTGGGCCTGTCGACCGAAAATGTAACGCTGGTGGATGCACGGTTGGATTGGGAGCCATTGGATCGGCGACTGGCGCTCAACCTTTCGCTGCTCAACTTGCTCGACAAGCGCTATGATTCAGCTACGGACGTCGCCGCGCCGCGCTTTACGGTGGTCGCTGGCACAAAGGTGCGTTTTTAAATGGCCGCTCCGAGCATGATGGAGAGGCTTTCCCCGCGTCGCGGTCTGTCGGGCGTGATATTGGTCGCGATCGTCGCGCTGCTTGTGGGATTGCTGAGTCTGTCCGCCGTTTTGCGCGACCTGGACGGGCGCAGCTTTGACTATCTGTCGACGTCCAAGCCAGTACAGCCCGAACAGCCTGGCATCACGCTCATTGCAATTGACGAACCGAGCATGGACGCCATTGGCCAGCAATGGCCATGGCCGCGTTCGCAACATGCCGAACTGATCCGTCAGCTGCGCAAGGCCGGGACCAAAGCCATTGCCTTTGACATCCTTTTTGCCGAACCTTCTGATGAAGCGCAGGATCAGACTTTGATTGATGCAATGGCCCCGGATATCATCCTCGCCGCTGATGAAAGCATGATCGAACGTCCTTATGGCAGCACGTTGGTACGCACGGAACCGATGCCTGAACTGATCGCCGCCGGCGCGCGCTCCGGTATCGCCAGCCTGTCGATGGACGGTGACGGGGTCCTGCGCAACATGCCGCTCTATCGCGATGGCTTCATGGCCAAGCTGATCGAGATGACCACCGGGCAGGCTGCATCGGAGAACCAAATGCCGCACCGGATCCAGCATTTCGGTCCGGCCGGCAGTTATCCCACCATTTCTTACTACCAAGCGCTCGACCCTGAGGCTTTTCTGCCGCCTGATTATCTCAGGGATCAGATCGTGGTTGTTGGTTTTGCGCTGCAGACCAATGCTGATGTAGCGACGGGCGGCATTGATGCATTCGAAACAGCTTATACCCTGCGCTCGCGCCAGTTGACCCCGGGGATTGAAGTTCAGGCAACGATTTTTGACAATCTGCGCACCGGGCTGGCGATAGGGCAAGCCCCGCGCTGGCTCTCGGTGTTGTTTGTTGTCATTGCGGCCGGGTTAGCGCTGCTGGTCTCTCAACCCAAGGCTCCGGTCAGGAAGGCGCTGCTATTGGCGCTAGCGTTGCTCGGTTTGATTGGTGGGAGTTGGATTTTGCTGCAATTTGGGCGGTTCTGGATCGGCCCGGTAGCGCCATCAGTCGCTTTGATCCTTGGTGTGGCAGCAATAGCCACCCGCGATTTCGCCGGCGAACAAAAAAGAGGCCGTGAAGTGCAGAATGCATTCGGTCAATATCTGGCGCCTGAAATGGTGCAGAAAATTGCCGATGACCCGAGTCTGCTTAACTTGGGCGGAGTGAACCGCGAGCTGACTATCCTGTTCTCCGACATTCGCGGCTTCACCTCTATTTCTGAGGCGATGCAGGATGATCCGCAAGGATTGACACGGATGATCAATACGATCCTCACCCCGCTGTCGAACATCATTCTGCGCCATGGCGGAACCATCGACAAATATATGGGCGATTGCGTGATGGCCTTCTGGAATGCGCCACTGGATGATCCCGACCATGCTCTGCACGCGTTGGAAGCGGCGCGTGAGATGCTTGCGGAAATGGAGGATATCAATCGCAAAATCCAAGCGATGCTGCCTGAGGGGGCCAATGTACCGGTCATCCGGATGGGCATTGGCATCAACACCGGTACCTGCGTGGTCGGAAATATGGGGTCGGACCGTAGGTTCGATTATTCTGTCCTCGGTGATGCCGTCAACCTAGCCTCACGTCTCGAAGGCGAGTGTAAAGAACAATCAGTCGACATTCTAGTAGGTCAGGCCACGATGAACGCTGCACCCTCGTTGGTTTTCCGAAAAGTGGCCGATATTCAAGTCAAAGGCCGGTCAGTCGCAGAACCAACTTATACATTATGTTAGAAACCTGATCAAAGATTACGGCGATGCGGATTGCTGAGGCAACTATGTGTGGTCAGCAATATAATTTTTATTTCGACAATGTCCGTGAGCCCGTTACAATATCAAAGAGTTCTTACCTTCAGAGTTTGGCAGAGAATATTCCCGAGCGTTCGGTGTTCCAGCAAGCTAAGATCGAAATTGGGCAAGAGCCACAATGCAATAATAATGCCGTGGATAAACTGACCAACCATACAGGAGACAATTCATGTTCTTGCACGATATTGGGATTATTCCCGGCGGCACAAAAAGTAGCTCATCGGCTTCCGACAAGCGTGTGATTACGAATCTGTCGCGCCGCGGTTTTGTCGTTGGCTCCAGTTTGTTTGTCGTCGGTGTCGCTCTCGCTGGTTGCTCTAGCTATGAAGAACCAAAAATTGATCCCAACGCAATAGATCTGCCCGAAGCGGGGCCAAGCCCACTGATGGAGGTGAAAGGTGGTGACGCAACACCGGCCTTGTGGATTGCTATTGAAGAAAACGGCGCGGTTAAAATTACCTGTCACCGCTCGGAAATGGGCCAGCAGGTCTGGACGTCGATGGCGCAGATTGTTGCCGACGAGCTAGAGGCGGAGTGGGATAAGGTCGAGATCGTTCAGGCCGAGGGGCACGAACGCTATGGCGACCAGAATACCGATGGGTCGCGGTCGGTACGGTATAATTTCCACCGGCTGCGCATTGCCGGTGCTGCCATGAAACAGATGTTGATCGAAGCAGCGGCTGTCTATTGGAAAATGGAAGCGTCCGAATGTTCGGCATCACAGGGCCTCGTCAGCAATAGCCAAAATAGCGATACCTTGTCCTATGGAAACCTTGCGAAACTAGCGGCCAGACTGCAAGTTCCCGAGGAAGCAGATGTCACCCTGAAAGATCCCAAAGACTGGCGCTACATCAATAAAGAAATCCCGTCGCTCACCATTCCTCGCATTACGCGTGGTGAAGGCACATTTGGCATCGACGTTGACAGGCCCGGCATGGTCCATGCTGTGGTTGCCCGTCCGCCGCAAGTATTTGGCAAAACCGGTGCGGTCCGTGACGCGGATACGTTGGAAATCCCGGGCGTACTGCAAACGGTCAAGCTACCTGATCCCAGTGCACCGGCCCTTTTTCAGCCGTTAGGGGGCGTGGCTGTTGTCGCGACCGACACATGGGCCGCTATTCAAGGGCGCAATGCATTGGAGATCAACTGGATCGATGGTCCCAACGCCAGCTATGATTCCGAGACGTTCGCCGAGCAGATGAAGCAAACAGCCAGACGCTCCGGCACGGTACGCCGCAAGCGAGGCGATGTCGCCTCGGCGTTGGCTAGCGCAGAGCAAAAGATTGAAGCGGAATATTACGCGCCGCATCTGTCACAATCGCCGATGGAACCGCCAGCCGCGACGGCAGAATGGGATGGTGAAAAACTGGAATGCTGGGCCTGTGTCCAAGACCCGCAGGCGACGCGCCAGACCCTGTCTGACCTGCTGAAAATCGACAAGGAAAACATCACTGTTCACGCGACCTGGCTGGGCGGAGCTTTCGGGCGGAAATCCAAGCCGGATTTTGTAGTCGAGGCCGCCCTGATCGCCAAGGAAGTTGGCAAACCCGTCAAGGTAACTTGGACCCGGGAAGACGAAGTCCGTCATGGATTTTATCACTCTGTCAGCGCGCAACGGCTTGAAGCTGGGTTGGATGCCGATGGAAAATGTACGTCCTATCTCCACCGCACTGTCTTTCCGCCCATTGCCTCGACATTTGTCCCGGGCATGGATGTCCCAACAGATGGGGAAATGGGATTGGGAGCCACCGATGTGCCATTTGCTATGCCCAATCTGCAAGTGGAATCAGGCAACGCGAAAGGGCATGTCCGGATCGGATGGTTGCGCTCTGTCTCCAATATTTATCACGCATTCGCGGTCCAGAGCTTTGCTGCAGAAATGGCCCACGCTGCGGGGAAGGACCAGAAAGACTATTTGCTGGAATTGATTGGAGACGCGCGAACAATAGACCCCAATGCGGAAGGCGCCACTTATCCAAATTATGATGCCTCGCTCGAAGAATATCCCATCGAAACAGCGCGGCTTGCCAATGTGGTGAACAAGGTTTCGGATATGGCCAAATGGGGCCGCAAGATGCCCGCAGGACATGGCCTTGGCATTGCCGTTCATCGGTCATTCTTGTCTTACATCGCCACGATTGTCGAAGTTGCGGTGACACCAGAAGGCGCTCTGGCCATCCCGGGTGTTTGGCTTGCCGTTGATTCTGGCACGGTTATCAACCCCCGTCACACCCGTGCGCAAATGGAAGGCGGAACAATCTATGGTTTGTCCAACGCTCTATTTGGGGAAATAACCGCTAAAAACGGCGCGATAGTGCAAGATAATTTCCCGTCTTGGCGGGTTCTGCGAATGGAAGAGGCCCCAAGGGCATTCGAAGTGGAAATCGTTAAATCGAATAGCGCCCCTGCCGGTGTTGGTGAACCAGCGACACCACCTGCCGCACCAGCGCTTACCAATGCAATATTCAACGCCACTGGCCATAGGATCAGAACATTACCAATTATCGGTGCGAACGGCAGCCGTCTGACTTTGCCGACAAAAGCAACCGCACAGGCAGAGGAGTAGGTCATGACCACAACACTGAATATCAACGGAAAAACTGAAACGGTTGATGCGGCACCGGGAACACCATTGCTCTGGGTTTTGCGCGATCATCTGAAAATGACCGGCACAAAATTTGGATGCGGCGTTGCACAATGTGGCGCTTGTACCGTCCATGTTGATGGAAGCCCCACGCGGTCCTGCATCACAGCACATGATACGCTTGGTGACGTTGAGATTACCACGATAGAAGGCGTGACGGGAAATGCTGCCGACGCAATTCGAGAAGTTTGGGTAAAGAATGATGTCCCGCAATGTGGCTATTGCCAATCGGGTCAGATCATGGCCGCAACAGCGTTGCTGGCGGAAAATCCAAGTCCGAGTGATGAAGATATTGACGTTGCAATGAGCGGTAACATCTGCCGCTGCGCAACCTATATGAGCATCCGCCGGGCGATCAAGGAAGCCGCTGGATAGAGCATTGAAACGGTTCGTACGGGGCTAAGCGAAAAATCCTTTATTGGGATCACTGCTTATATCGGTTGTAACCAAATCGCATGTCAGATCGAATACCATCTATATTTTATAAAATGCAGGATCAATAATGCCACAAACAACACGCAGTTTAGCAACATTTGTATCGGTTGCGCTTCTACTCACCGTATTCTCACAGATAATATATACGATGACGCTCAGTGGTGTGGGGATTGTCGAGGGTTGGCCTTTGCGGTCTACCATTTGGACCACCGAACTTGTGTTGTTTACGTCTATTGCAATCGCCTCTCTTGTAGGATTGGTCCGGTCTACAGATATGCAGTTTGGCTGGTCCGCGCTGGTAATAGCCGGATTGATAAATATGGTTCAGTCGGGCATCGGGCTTTCCATGTTTCTGCCCGCAACCAACGCTGGCGAAGAATTTGCGCCTCTTATGGGTACCGTGCTGGCAGGATCGTTTCTGTTCTACTATCTGGCCAAGGTGGCGCTTGGACTAGCTGCTTTATTTTTCGGACTATCGCTGTTTCGCAAGGCCACGGGTATTGCGCGAATGGTTGGAATCGTCAGTTTGATAGCTGGCGTCATCGCAATAGCCTTGAACATCGCTGCTTTGCGTTTGGGGCTAGGCGCCGTGCCGCTGGCTGGAATGGCTGGCGCAGTCGCAACTTTTTTTGCCGGTTGCGCAGTCTGGTTTTCCAATCGCCGTGAGGAGTAAGGACTATTTAAGCTGCGCCCATTTTCTCCACGCAGCGACGTCATAGCCAAAATGCTCTCCGCTCACAGCCGTAAGCGTACCGATAATTTGCGATTTCAACCAAGGTGGATCGTCCGAAAAATCGAGCCGTGCCAATAGAGCATCAATTGTAGCGTCATCGTTTTGACCGGACCCAGCCACGGCTCTTAAAGCACTCAGCTCCAGCTCAAAATATTTTTCGTAGGAATTGGGCGCAGAGCCCCAGGGGTCCAATAAATATGTAACGGGAACATTGGGATGGCCGGCAGTTTCCATGGCCGAGAGCAGTATCGAACGCCCGATATCCTGTGCCTTCAGCTCCATATTTCCGCCGAACGCGGATATTTTTATGGAGGGTATTTTGGTTTTGAGCCGCTTGGCGAAAAATCCCGATGGTGCTCCTTGCGCGACAGCTTCGGAAACGAGGGTGCGCAGTTGGCCGCCTCCCGATGATCCGTATGTAGACGGATCCGATAACAGCCTATCGACCTTTTCTCCTGCCTCCTGCCAGTTCATTGTCGCCAGTTTGGTTGGGCGTTGCGGGGTCAAACCTGCTGCCTTAGTAACGTTAGCTATCGTGTGACCAAGAGCTCCCCAGACTATACCTCGCCCATCATCCCCGGCCCCGGCTACATAAATGCCTTTTGAAATGGCTTGAATGGAGACCGGTTTGCCATTTTTTAAGTCCCCATGGCGGATCCATTTCTCGCCGTCAGTACTGGACCATAGCCGGCCATCTCTCGCGACCATCCAAAGTTGTTCTCCATCGCTGGTAAGATCGGTGAACGGGCCCTTGAAACCAACCCGAACGGACCGTGATCCATCAAATTTCCAAATCTCCCGCTCACCGCCACGTCCGACAATTCCAAAAAGAGCGCTTTTGTGAACGGTCAAACCATTGAAATAGCGATTGGCTGGCCAACTATTGACCGTCTGGAAGCCTGCGCCGGTCCATCTCGTCAGGCGTTTGACTTTGGTATCTTTGAGCGACGCATATGTTTTGCCATCAAAGACCAGCATCTCCTTGAGGCGGCTAACATGGGTTGATGGTGTCGGATGGATGTAGAGTTCTTCCCAACTGCGCCCTGCATCTTTTGAAAATTGCATCCCGGCATTTCGGGTTCCGGTGATCGCCAGCAATCCACCCTGCCACTCCAATAGCTGACTGGTGTGATAGATTGGAGCGTTAGGTATCACCAATGGCTGCCAAGTTTCCCCATCAGTGACTTCAACCACTCCATTGCCAAAGGAGAGCAACGCATCCTCAAATGGCCAATAAAGCAGTCCCTTCGATACCAGGGGAAGTCCGGCGTCCTGACTAAACAAATGCCGTTCATACCGTTTGCTCCCGGTTGCAGGATCCAAGCTCCAAATATCGGCCGAATTATGATTGCGACCTTTGACGGAATTGGCGAACCACAGCCTACCACGATATCCAATGAGCCGTGACGCTACTGGCCAAGGGCCAACCTGGGCGATGACGCTCAGCTGGATCGGTCTGGTCTTGTGAAGTGAATCAGAAGGGGCAGCGGCTGTGACAATTGAGTTTTGAGTTAAATTGAACAAAGCAATTGCAGCGATGCCCAGCAGCAAGGCAAAGATGATAAGAGCACGCCGGACATTCATGTCTATCATCTATGCGGTTATCAATCTGATTGCATTATATAATGTCTGGGAAATCCCGAAAGAGAAAACTACCGTCATTCGGCTTGTCACGCCAAACTCAAACATAATGTTGCTTCCAGAAATTCTGACCGATCAACTTTCTAGAGGCAGAGGTTCGTCGCCGAGCGCGAGATGGAGGTTGATGCGATTTTCGATCTGGGCGCGACGGGTTTCGATGGCCCTTGTTTCTGACGCGATGGCCGTCGTTTGTGCATCTATCAGGTCAAATATCGTGGATCGACCGTTTATGTAGCGGCTGCGGGTCAGGCCAACGGCCGCGCGGGCTTCTTCAGCGGCCGTGGCGGTTGAGGCAACTTGCCGTTCAAGAGTCGCTTCGGCGTCTAGCCGATCCTCTACTTCCTGAAAGGCGGTCAAAGTTGATTGTGCGTAGTTGAAGAGAGCTGACTTTGCGAGTTCGCCTTGCCGGTCTGCTTCGGCAAGCAATGCGCCGCCTCTAAACAATGGCTGTAAAAGGCCAGCGGAAATAGCGTTGATATAGGTGCCCGGATCAAACAAATCGCCGAAATTTCCGCTGCGGGTCGTGGCGTCAAAACGAAGCGTCAATTGCGGGAACATCGCATGCCGGGCATCCACCGCGCGCAGGCCCGCAGCATCAACGCGCGCTTCGGCGGCAATTAGATCAGGCCGACCGGCTAGAACCGATACAGGCGCGGTAATGTTCGGCAGGGGTTGGGGCATCACGAGGTCACTGGCACCCGCGGCATCGCCGGATGGGTAGCGGCCTATCAACACCTCGAGCGCGCGGGCTGCGTTTCGGGCCGTGCGCAAGGCCGTTTCCAAGCGATCTTCACTATTGGAAACCGCCACCTGTGCCAATCGAACATCCAGACGTGACGCGAGGCCAGCCCGGAAGCGCGCATCGGTGATCCGCAATGTATCCTTGCGCCGTTCCAGATCGCTGGTCGCCAGATCAAGAGAAATGCGGGCCGCACTGCGATCATACCAAGCTTGGGCTACGGCAGCGGCCAGCGCCTGGCGCGCAGCGGCAAAGTCAGCGGCGGCTGCTCTGGCTTCGGCATTGCCGGCGCGTGCAAGCGAGAGATTGCGGCCCCAGATATCTACTTCCCAACTGGCCTCGAGCGAACCGTCATAGATCGTTGCGGCATTTTCCGCATCGGTGGCGGTTCCCGATAGATTGATAGTTGGAAAAAGATCGGCCCGGGATACGCGCATGGCGGCTCGGGATGCGCGCAACTGGGCCAACACCGATTGCAAATTACGATTATTGGCAAAGGCCTCCTGAACGGCGCTCTCCAAATCCGTGTCTTCAAATCTGTTTACCCAACCATTGCTGACTGTACCGGGTTGTTGACCACCGGCGTCGGCAAGAGCCAGGTCAGGGCGCGATGCCCAGCCATCAGGCGCTGCTGGAACAGCGGCCATATCCAGATCAGGGCCGCCCCGGATCGAGCAAGCCGATAATGTTATGAGCAATATTATCGGAAATGCGCGCAAATCCATGCCAGTCATCCTGCTGACGGCTTTGGCTTGGCTTTGGCTTTCTTGCCATCGTCCCACGTCACATTCTGACCGTCGCGAAGCCGTTCACCGCCGCGCACGACAATCATGTCACCGACGGCTATTTTCCCTGAAATAGCGACCCGGTCACCGGCGGGTTCTCCAACCTGCACATCTATACGTTTAGCGGTTTTGTCTTTCGGGTTGACCACATAGATAAAAATGCCGCTGTCACGCAGTACCAGAGCGTCACGAGGCGCGGTCAAGACATCGCGCTCAATCCCGGTCGGCACCGTGATGGAAATAGCACTGCCCATTTTTAGATTATGGCTTCCCATGGGTGCACGGACTTCAACGGTCCGACTGACTTCATCCCCTGCCTCAATGACGGTTCGCACGCGGGAGGAGCGCTGTTCGCCGTCCGCGAGGATTGTGACCTCTTGCCCAGTCGATAGTGATCCGGCGACGGCGATGGGTACACGGACGCGCGCTTCTGAGCCTTCTCTGCCAACGATCCGGCCGATTTCCCGTCCGGGTGTCGCATATTCACCTACTTCAATCCGACGCTCTACCATTTGCCCCGCAAAAGGAGCGCGGATGCGGGTGCGCGTAAGATCAACTTGAGCTGTTTCCAACGCGACCTTTGCAGCGGCCAAACGCGCACGGGTTTGATCCCGCGCGGAAATGGCTTCATCCAGAGAGGCTTCTGACTCTGCTTCTTCTTTGAGCAGTTGCTGCAATCTTCCCACCAGCCGGTTTTGGTAGGTGAGGTCTGATTGCAAGCGCGCAACCTCTGCGCGGGCCTGATCTCTGTCCAGCCGAGCCATGCGGTCGTCAATAACGGCAATGACCGTACCGCGGTTGACCCGTGCCCCGATATTAAGCGTCGTTTGTATGCGTCCAGCTACCTCTGCAGCCACAACGGAATCGCGATTGGCGACAATATCACCCGGGGCCGTAAAATCTGGCGTGAGCGCCAATTTTTCGATCTTTGCGAGCGTGACTATGGCTGGGGGTGGACCTCCTTGACCAGCCCCGCCCTGTCCTTCCGCCGCATCCGACGCAAAGAATAGAAAATAAGCGAGCGTGACGATCAACAACGCGCCGCCAATCGCTATCCAGCGCAAATTATATCGGATCATATCGGGTAAGGCAAAACTCATTCAGCAGGCTCCGGCAATAGTCCGCCGCCAAAACTTGGCTCGGGCTCGGGGGATGTTTTTGGTTTATCAGGCGTGTCTGGTTTGCTTGGCTTGTCTTTCTTCGCCGTTCCCAATTGGATCAGCGCAGGGAGCAACACCAAGGTGAAAATTGTCGATACCAGCACGCCGCCGACGATGATGACGGCCAACCCGCGGTAAATTGCGCTACCCGGTCCAGGTACCAGAGCAAGTGGGAGCATACCCATTACTGATGTCCCGGTGGTCATTAATATGGGCCGCAACCTAAGGCGCAAAGCCGTGCGCGCAGCTTCTGACCGATCCATGCCGTCTCTCTCGCTTTCGCGTGCCTGTGCCATAAGCAGGATCGCGTTATTCACCACAATGCCGAGCAGGATAACGAACCCGATCATGCCCAGCAGGTCGAGCGGCGTTGGTTTGAATAGATTAAGTATCTGGATCGCTATCACACCGCCAACCGTGGCCAGAGGCAGAGCGATAATGACCAGCGCCGCATCCCGAGCAGAACGAAACACAGAGGCCATGATCACAAACAATAAAGCGGCGGCCAGAATAAAGTTGGTGCTCAGCGATTTTATCGCCTTGATCAGCGCATCAGCATCACCGCCATAGCGCAAAGTGCCGCTGCTTTGCAGCGCATCCCGGATAGCAGGCTCAGCTGTGGTCTGGATGATCTCCAGCGCTTCTCCCAGCGCCATACCGGGTGGCGGGCTGATGTTGAGGGTAACCGTTTTGCGCCCGTCCACATGACTAATTTGTGTTGGACCAACGCCGCGCAGCAAGGTTGCTACTTCACCCATGGGTACCGTGCCAGCGTTAGGAGTGACCAATGGCGCGCTTTCAATCGCCTCGGGGTCAGCGGCTTCTGAGCCGCGCATGATGACCCGCATCCGTTCACCGTCAGAAACATATTCACCCAAATAGAGACCATCGCCCAAGGCGCGGACGGCGCGTCCAACCTGATCTCGAGTCATGCCCAATTCTGCAATGCGGCGGTCATTGGGCGTAAGACGGAGTTCGGGAACAACCACGTTGGGATCGGGATTAGGTCGCACCATGCCGCCGGGCAGGGCAGCCTGAATGGTATCGGTCGCCACCAACGCTGCTTCCCGAAGGTCCTCATCATTTTCGGACTGAAGATAGAGCTCAATCGAGCCATTGCCGCCGAAATTACCGAACAGGCTACCTTGTTGGGCAAAGGCCTGAACATCCGGAAAACCAGCCAATATCTCATTGTTCACAATACCGGTCATTTCATCAATGCGGGATTGGTCCTTGATCCGGATACCGGTGTTGATGCCCCATGGATTGACGAACAGATAATAGTTGAGCAGCTCTGGCTGCTTCTCGCCCTTCAGATAGGGATCAAGGCGCTCAACGACCTCTTCGGCAATTTCGGTTCGCGCAGATTCCAGAGTCGCGCCCGATGGCAATCCGACCCAAGCGTCCACAGCATCACGCTTCACGTCTGGCAGATAATCCGTCTGCGGCCAGAGGAAGTAGGAAATAACCAACGGCGCAAGGATCAGCGAGGGAATCCAGATCCTCCGCTTCTTGTTGCTGTCAATCAGAGCGAATATCCGATCGGCATAACCATCCCAGCGGCTCTCATTATCTTCCATATCGACTTGGCCATAGTGGCGGGCCGCGGCGGGCAATAATGTCACGGCCACAATCAAGCTGGCAACAACGGAAATGGCGATCGTCAAAGCGAGGTCGGCAAATAACTGACCCTCGACGTCCTCGATGAACATGATCGGGATGAAGATGGCGACAGTGGTCGCGGTCGACGCAAATAGGGCGGGCCAGACTTGCGATACCGCTTCAATGGCAGCCTCTCCGGGGGATCGTCCGTGATTGCGCAAGCGGACGAAGTTTTCCATCACAACAATGGCGGCATCAAGCACCATGCCGGTTGCAAAAGCCAGACCGGCGAGCGAGATCACATTGATCGTACGCCCTGTCATACCAATCACGGCAAGGGTCGCTAACAGGCAGACTGGCACGGTTGCGGCGATAATGAATGTCGCGCGCCAGCGCCGGACGAAAAGCCAGAGCAGACCGATGGCAAGTAACGTACCAAGCAGCAAGTTTCCGCTGAGGAACGATAGGGCGCGCTTGATAAAGACAGACGGATCAAAGCTTTTCTCAATCCTTGCGCCCATGCTTTGCAATTCGTTTTCGTTGAACGTTGCTATGGTAGAGAGAACGCCGTCAATGGCGTCGAGTGTGTTGCTACCGGGCTGGCGAACCACCCGCATGCCGATTGCCGGGTTGCCGTTTTGATAGGTCACGCCAAATGCTTTGTCGGGTCCAACATTAATATCGGCGACATCGCGCATCCGGATCACGGTGGACCCGCGTTGCGCAACCGTCAGGTCGCCGATTTGTTCGGCCGAAAAATTGCCTTCAAAACGAAGCGCATAGCCGCGTCGTCCGACATCGACCGTACCGCCGCCGACATCCTGAAACCGCCCGACGGCAGCGGACAGTTGCTCGATAGTGAGATTAAGTTGAGCAAGCCGCCACGGATCAAAGCGAATGCGCAATATTCGTTCACCGGTCGGTGCCTCGACGGTGACGCCTTGGACACCTTCTACGGACTCCAGTTCGGGGACGATTGTATCGCGGGCAAAAGTGGCAAGCGCTTCGGAGTCCAAGTTGCCGTCAGGCAATGCCTGAAGAAACAGATATATCAACGATTCCCCTTGATCGCCGTTAGCGCCGCCGACCGAAGGACGGTCGGCGTCCAGCGGCCAGTTGCGGACGCGCTGAACGCGGCTGGACACTTGGGCAAATGCCTTGTCCATATTGGTACCGAGCGCAAATTCCAGATTGAGCCAGACATTTCCGTTATTCGACCAGGATTGCACACTGGTCAGGCCAGGCAGTCCGCGCAGTTCATCCTCGATCGGAATGGTGATTTCGGACTCTATTTCTTTGGGACTGGCGGCGCGCCAACCGGCCTGTACGCTCAAGCTGGGGCGATCGATATTGGGGAAAAGCTGTATCGGTGTGCTGAAGGCTGAGACGATACCGATCAACGCTATCAAAGCCAGTGCGGCCGCAATAGCTGCAGGATATTTCAGGGCGACATTGGTGAGGCTCATTGTCCAGCACCAATGCAAGAATCTGATCTAGTCTTCGGCTTCCGCATGCAGACACCCTCCTGGCTACAATATGCCTTAAGCAATTTGAATTGACGGATTATCGTAACAAACGAAACTTGCTCAGGTGATTTCGACCAAGACTATGGTGACTTCGATTAACGGCATTGCGTTTCGCATACTGACTTCCGCCACCGCTGATACTCACGCAATCCGTTAATATTCTTAAGCTAAAGCCGTAACCATAAGTTACAGGTCAAAAGGAGTAGAAAAGTGCGAGGCTCTCAGTTCGTGATATTTCGGTATCGCTCTTATCGTTGTTTCTGGGCCTGTTTGGATCGCAGGCGCTAAGAATAGCTCCAATGAAACAATGTCTTATCTTGATTGCTACCAAAGCTTTCCAATCAATGTTCCGACGAATAGTCGTTGGTCATGGAGATGAAGTTGTGGAAAGCAGCATTGAGGCTAAGCCAGAAAAGGCCCGTGAACCAAAAACCAGTCAGGATTTGACCATCGACGAGCTGCGTCTGTTAGGGCTGGCGCTTGATTTAGCGGAATCCCCGGTCACATTATATGGTGAAAATAAGATACCCATTTACGCAAACGCAGCGGCGCGATCTTATTGGCCGGTAACTTTTGCGGCCCTTGATAAGGGGTTTTCGATGGAAGCGGCTACCGAAAAGCAGATTAGGGCGCTGGCACCAGGCATCTCCGACGCTGATGTGCGGGATAATCTGCAAGAAGTATTTGACGGCTTTGTACAAAAAGAGCCGACATTGATTCACGCAAGCAATAACAGGCTGTGCAGAACCACCCACCATCCTATTGACCACGTCGCTATTGCGGGCATGGGCATTGATATTACGGAATTGCGCAAAAAGAGACAGGAACTCAGCGCGGCAAGAGTCGCGGCCGAGTTTCGGGCTGTTCATGATAGCTTGACCTCTTTGCCCAACCGGGATCGATTCCGCAAATCCGTCGAGAGACAGATGCTGGACGAGCCCGATCGTTCATTTTGGCTTTTGATGTGCGATATTGATAAATTCAAACTGGTCAACGATATCTACGGTCACGATGTTGGTGATGCAGTTTTGGTTGAATTTGCGAATTTCGTAAAAGGCATTCTTGGGGATGATGTCATTATCTCTCGATTGGGAGGCGATGAATTTGCCATCTTAACTGGTCGCCAACCTGATGAAGATCTGACCGCATCGACTTTAGAGCGCATCATCAGCGAGGAAGTTTTTGAAGTAAAAGTAGGTGATCAAAACTTGCAGGTGGGATTCAGTGCAGGCGCAGCGCAATATCCAACCGACGGGAATTCCTATAAAGACCTCTTAAGATGCGCTGACTTGGCTCTGCTCCGGTCCAAAAGCAATAGCGACGGCAGGATTGATTTCTACGATCCCCAATTGGGGATCGAATATGAAAGAGAGCTCAATCTGTTTGCGGACATTCAGACCGCGATTTCGAAAGGCCAGATTCAACCGTTCTTCCAGCCCATTATTGATATAAAAACTCAGAAAATTCATAGCCTGGAAGCGCTTGCCAGATGGCAGCATCCAAAGCGTGGTTTGTTAATGCCCGGTGATTTTCAAAAGGCATTTGATGACAAAGATGTAAGTTTGGAATTGAGTAAATACATGCTCAAGACCGTGACGGATTTTATGATCAAGTGGCAAAAGGAAGGGATTTCTATATGTCCCGTCAATATCAATGTCGAAGCCAGTGATTTGCTAAATCAATCGTTTTTGGCAGACCTTTTGGCCTGTTCGACCGCCGATGCTCTGCTACCCAAACATCTGTGTCTGGAAATTACCGAAAACTCCATCCTTAACGTTGATAACCAAGCCTTATTAGATAGTCTGACCGCCATTAGAGCTTTGGGAATCAAGGTGTTACTGGATGATTTTGGTACCGGGTTTTCGTCGATCACTCACCTCGATCATCTGCCCATTACGGGTTTGAAACTGGACAAATCCTATGTCCAGAAAGTGTCCGGCAAAGACCGAAGCCAGAAAATTGTAAGAGCGATTGTTGATTTGGCGAAAAGTCTTGATTTGAGCACCGTTGCCGAAGGAATTGAAGACGTACATGCTTTGCGCGCCATGGAACAGATCGGTTGCACAGCCTATCAAGGATATCATTTCTCACATCCTCTATCGGCTTCCGATACAGAGGCTTTTCTGCGCTCTCACTTGGAATACCAACCTCAGACGCAATCTGATAAAAAGCAGGAGTGGGGATAACGCCATCTTGAACAGCTCAGATGGAGATCAGCCTTTGTGCCCGCAAATCCCGAAAGCGGACATTTCTTACCAAAGCCATTTAGTGCCATTTGGACGATCTGCATCATGATTGCGACGAGCGGCAAATCAGCAGGCAGTTGTGAGACGATCGGGAAAGTAATATGGTCATACCATGGATATACTCAACGATATATTGGATACGCTCGATCTAAAGGGCGCACTTTATTTTCGCACTGACTTTTCGGGGAGATGGTCGGTCACCGTACCGGTACTCGAACAAGCGGCGCGCTTTCATCTGGTTGTGCAGGGACAATGCCATGTGAAGCTTCCCGGCGAGGACGCCGTGATACTCGGCCCGGGCGATTTGATCCTGATACCAAAAGGACAAACCCATATATTGTCGGACAGTCCGGTCGACGATGCGCCGCCGCTGGAGCACGTGTTGGAGGCAGTAGAATATGACGGTAATGGTGTGCTGGTTGTGGGGGAAGGCAATGATGCGGCCTCGACACAGCTTATCTGCGGCCATTTCACATTTCGGAAAAATGCAGATCATCCGATTTTACGGTCACTGCCCGATCATTTGCTCACCACCGCGTCGATGCGCGCGCAGAACCCTTGGCTTGACGAGATATTGCGATTGATAAACCGTCAGATGTTCTCGGACAATGTCGGGTCGGATGCCTCGGTACGCCGGTTATCGGAAATCATGTTCATCGAACTGCTGCGAGCAGGTATTGAGGAGCAGGAAGATATTGGTGCCTTGTTAAAAGGCTTTCAGGATCCACAAATCGGACATGCTCTGGAACTGATGCACCGTGAACCAACCGCATCATGGACAGTAGAGTCGCTCGCACGACAAGTGGGAATGTCACGAAGCCGCTTTGCCGAACGCTTTGGCGATCTGGTTGGGCAAGGGCCCATGTCCTACCTGTCGGACTGGCGGCTGCAAAAAGCACTGTCCATATTGGATCATAGCAACTGCTCTGTGCAGCAAGTGGCGGTACAAACCGGCTACCAATCGCCGGCAGCATTCACCCGTGCCTTTGCCGGAAAATTTGGTGTAGCGCCGACTTTATACCGTCAAATGCTGTAATAGTTTGCATATCGTCCCAGTGAATTGACAATTAGTCGCTAACTAATGCGATGATATTGCCACATCGTCCTAAATGATCAAATGACGTTCCGACAACAACAAAGGAACATGTCATGCAACAGATCAACAAAGTAGATCAAACAACAGTCTCTGCAGAAGCAACTGAAATGCTCAATGCGGTAAAGGCTCAAATGGGAATGGTGCCTAACATCATCAGCACCATGGCCAATTCATCAGCCACTCTGGGTGCTTATCTCGGAATGTCCGGTGCACTGGGAAACGGATCGCTTTCACCAACGCTTCGTGAACAAATCGCTCTTACCGCCGCTGGCGAAAATAAATGCGATTATTGCGCCTCGGTTCATACTGCCGTGGGCGGACAGCTGTCGATCGATGCCGAAGAATTGTCTCTGAATCTTCGCGGTAAATCTAACGATGCCAGAACCAACGAAGCGTTGACACTGGTTCGTGAGATTATCGAAAACCGCGGTCATATAAGCAATGACCGACTCAATCACCTCCGCATCAATGGCTTTAGTGATGATGAGATATTGGAAATTTTCAGCAACACGATGCTGAATATGTTCACAAATTATTTCAACCATATGGCTGGAACAGAAATCGACTTCCCTGTCGTAAATACCAGTGACCTTGTCGCTGCATAACCAAACCGGGACAAATTTATTCGTCCCACAATACCCCTCAAAACACGAATATATGAAAAGGAAATATCTATGTTTAAGAACGCAACTCTCGCCACCGCAATCGCATTGGCAACCTTTGTCGCTACGCCTGCAATGGCCGCTGACGAATATAATGTACCATCCGGCCTCACCGCAGCAGCAGCTCCCCTTGCTCTGCAAGGTGTAGACACGGTGGCCTTTATCAACACTGGCAACCGGATCGAAGGATCAGCGAAATTCGCTTCGGTCCATGACGGGGTTGCATATTATTTCGCTAGCCAAGTTAACCTAGATACGTTCCAGGCAAACCCGGCTCAATATCTGCCTCAAAATGGCGGCTTCTGCACCTTTGGCGTTTCTGTAAGCAAAAAATTTGACGGCGATCCACGCTGGGCTGATGTCAGGGGCGGCAAGCTCTATGTCTTCCTGAGCGAAGATATCTTCAAAGCTTACCAGAAGGATCCAGAAGGCGCGATCGCCAAAGCTGACGCCAACTGGAAAACCATCCGTCACACGGCGGCAACCGACCTTTAACAAATGCGACGGGGTGAGCAGGCAATCTGCTCACCCCGCCTAGCAATAGGAATATCATCATGGAAACTGCATTTACCTATCTTGCCTTAAGCGGCATTCTCACGGTCCTTTTGTGGACCCCCTATATTGTCGGCCGCCTTTTCGTCTGGGGCTTACCCACATTCTTGACCGGCTATCCGGAAAACTTCCCAAAGGAAGAACCAGAAACACCATTGTGGATGGACCGCGCAAAACGGGCACATTTGAATATGGTTGAAACCATGCCCGCCTTCATTGCCGTCGTGGCAGCAGCCGGCCTGCTCGGCGATGCGTCTATTGCTGAAACCGTTGGCACATGGGCTCAGGTTTTCTTCTTTGCTCGGATAGTCCACGCGATTGTTTACACGCTTGGTATTCCCGGCCTCAGAACACCAGTTTACCTGATTTCATGGGCATCCATTCTAATGATCGGCGCCCAGATCGTCCTTTAAAAACTCGCCGCAAATTCAATCAATGAGGTTCGTAATGCCAAAAATAGTCCCCTCTACACTCCTCCGTGTTGCGAACCTCATTGAGAATATCAAATCCTGTACAATCTGCACTGGTCTGCCCTTGGGGCCAAATCCAATTTTCCAATTCAGCAGAAAATCAAAAATCTTGATTGCTGGGCAAGCGCCCGGGCGTATCACGCACGAAAAAGGCATTCCTTTTGATGATCCCTCGGGCAATCGTCTGCGAGATTGGCTGGGTGTTGACCGGGAGCAATTTTACAACCCAGATCTGTTTGCGATAGTGCCGATGGGTTTCTGTTTTCCCGGATCGAAAAAAGGCGGTGATTTACCACCCCGATTGGAATGCGCAGAAAAGTGGCGTGATCAGATTTTGGCAGAGCTCTCAGGCATCGAACTCACTCTGGTCATCGGCAAATATGCGATGGATTGGCATCTTGGCGCCCAGCAGGGCAAAACCCTCACGGAAACTGTCAAAAATTGGGAGAGCTTCTGGCCTGAACTGTTGCCCATACCCCATCCCAGTCCGCGAAATGGCCTTTGGCTCAAAAAGAATCCATGGTTTGAAAGAGATGTGCTCCCACCGCTTCAAAGGCGGGTTAAGCAGGTGGCGGATCACACTTCAAACTAGACGTCTTGCAAAAAGACTAACGGCGACGTCAACTTTGCGCCCTTTGTCGGTGTCCTAATTTGTCGAGGAATCCTTCTCGCCGACCGGCAAGATTTTAACAAATTCCTAAGATCCTATTTAGATTATGTTACATGATGTGACATAATCTAAATAGGGTCTTCGAAAGACCAAATGGTGTTTAAAGTCATGCTGCTGGGAATAGGGAGGCCACAAATTTGTGACGGGCGGTGATGTTACCAATATATTGCTGACGGTCGATACCGAACTGTCTGCCGCTCTGCATCAGCGGGGGTATAGCCCCGTGGCAAATTTCAATAGCTCCATTTTGGGTCGCTGTGACGGCGTCGACTTTGGAATTGTTCATCAGATGAAACGACTGGATGAATATGGCCACAAGGCTGTGTTCTTCATCGACCCGATGCCCGCGCTTGTCTATGGTGAGCAGATTATCGCAGATATTGTTGGTCCAGTTATCGAGCAGGGTCATGAAGTTCAACTTCACATGCATACGGAATGGTTGGAATGGGCGAAGGATTCCCCTGTTGGAGATCGCCAAGGTCGAAACCTGTCAGATTTTGATTATGATGACCAAGTTAAATTATTGAAGCTGGCAAAGGGTATTCTGATAAATGCAGGCGCGTCGCGGCCTACCGCTTTTCGTGCCGGAAATTTTGGTGCCAATGATGACAGCGTTCGTGCCGCGCGAAGTGCCGGACTGACTTGGGATTCCAGCTTTACGCCTTGTTCTGCTGCCGCGGATTGCAAGGTGGAGCTTCCCGACGACCAGATTGCGCCGGTTTTGAAACATGGGATTGTAGAACTGCCCGTTTCGGGAATTTTGGATCGGCCAGGAGAGATTCGGCCGGCCCAAATCTGTGCGCTTTCGATGGATGAGATGGCGGCGGCGATGGACCATGCTAGCGCAGAAAGGCATCCATTATTTGTCATTGTGACACACAGCTTTGAGTTGCTTTCCCGTGATCGATTGCGGGTGAACCGGTCGGTTGCGAAACGTTTCGATCAAATCGCGGCCTTTATCGCGGCGCGCTCTGACTTACAAACCGTTGGTTTCAACGCGCTCTCGGCCGATGAAATTTTGAATGATGAACGCAGTTTGACTCGATTGCCGCCGAAGATATGGCGCAGATCGACCCGTATTGCAGAGCAACTATGGGCCACCTGGCGGTATGAACACAGCCTAACGCCGATTTAATCGGTCTCAGCGCAGCCGTGGCGGCCCGATCTTTCCCAAAGCGAAAATACAAACGGCGACGCTTTGCAGCGCCGCCGTTGTTTGGACTGTTGAGGTCCGATTGACATTTGAAATGCGTTAGAATTCGTAGCGCACGCCAACAACAATCCGCCACAAGGAGGAGGACGTTGTTACGTCTTCATCGTCATCAGGGTTGAAGCTGTCGATAATATACAGACCATCGCTATCAAAACCGCCTCCGGCGACCTCGACCAAATTACCGCGACTGCGGACCGTGTTGGCTCTGCTACCGAGAAGATTGAGTACGTTGTCTACATCTGCGAAAAGCTGAATCTTGTCTTCAACTCCGAACAGGCGACCAGGGCCAGGAATGTCCTGACTGATCCGTAAGTCGAGATCATAAGACCAATCATTACGGCAGGTGTTGCGAGCAATTGATTGACCAATGAAATCGCGCGCGCAGCTCAAGCCAGTTGCGTAGTCAACAAGCTGTTGAACGGCCGCAGGGTCAGAAGAAGGCGAGAGATTAGGATCGCTAATGCCTGTTGGGATGTAGAGCAGAGCATTGTCTGATCCGGAGCTGCTATCTGCGAACACGCCCTGATTATCAAAGGTCAGGCTGTAAGGACGACCGGATTGTGCAACAAAGCTCAATCCAAGACGGGTGGCGAATTCGTCAAAGAAATATTCTTTGAAATCAACCTGCGCAGTGATCCGGTGACGGGTTTCAAAGTTGGAAGTTGAAACTGCTGGATTTTGGCGATCAAAAGCTGCCGTGCCATCGAAGCTTGACGTTGATGTCGAGCTGGCAAGGTTACGACGGTTGTTTGAATCGACAAAGGCATAGCCGATATTGAAGTTCGTGGAGCCTGCGTCTGTTATTACGCCGCCTTGAAACCTTTTGGCTAAGCTAATCCCAAATGCATGGCTCGAATAACCAGCTGCATTGGTGAACTGGATCTCGTCATCCCGCCGCGTTGCGAAACATGCATCAGTCACACCAGTGTAAGTCGGCGGCGTTCCACCTGTACCCGCCAAAACAGCATTACAGCCAGCATTATTTGGATCGATTGCGCGCAAGATTGGGCGACCGTCAACGGTGAAGCCGTTCAATCCCAATGCTGGGTTTGTTGTCTGTGAGAGATCCACGAAGTTGTATGGATTTCTAAACCGGCTGTAAATATATTGGGTGTTCAATTTCCAATTATCAAAGAAGCCCGCGCCGTCTCCGAAGTTCAGTGTTGTTTCGAAACCAAGATTTGCTCGTACAACGGTTGCAATTTTCAGATCGGGATCAGTCGATTGCGTATCTGCCAAACCAGCAGATGCTCGGCCAGATGCGGCTTGAATAACACAGGCCGGTATCCCGGAGAATGTGCCGCCTGGGGTGACATCAATCTGGCCATTTGCATCTCGAACAGCATCACATCCACTATCCAGACTGTTAGCTTCTGCGGTTGAGAAGCCATTGTTCGAAAAAGCGTTGGAGAACCAGACGGTTGGATCACCGCCTGAATATATACCAACACCACCTGTCACAACCGAGTTGCTCAACAGACCGTCATTATCGAGGTCATAATTGAAAGCAACGCGGGGTTGTATGACAGGATCAAGTCGGCTGAAGCCATTAGCATTTGTGAAGCCGTAGCGTGAAAGGAAGTTAGAATTAGCTCGTGGAGCATCGCCATCATATAGATCGGCTCTGATACCTAATGTCACCGACAAATTATCATTTACCCTCCAATCATCTTGAGCGTAAAATGAGTAGATTCTCCGGGACCATTCTGCCGCGGCTTCATTAATATCGCCAGTTGGTGAGGCGTTTATAGCTGCACCACCAATGCCTCCACCGGCAGCATCGCTTGGATTTGAGAATGCTCCGGTAAACCCAGTCCCGCCAGATAAGAGTCCATTGCGAAGGTCATCAACATTCTGGAAGAACAAGGTTCCTGTGGCATTAATCGCAAAGAGGTTGAATATGTCCAGCTTGTTATATTCTGTGCCGATTTTGATGTCATGATCGCCGGCGGAATAATTGACTTGGAATTTGACCAGATCAACCTTCCGGTCCAACTGGTTGGCAGAACGGAAAATTCCCGGTCCTGCGACAACAGCACCATCTGCACCTGATCCGTTGCCAGCGATTACGCCGCCGCCGAGGTCTGTGCTATTATCGATACCAACTATGATCCGGTTAATTGGATTGTCGGATTGCGCTTCGCCGCCGCCTACAGGTCCTTGAATATCACTGACTTCGGAACGGGAAACACGAAGTTCCGTCGATAGATTATCGGTCCATTGGGAATATAGCCGGGCCGAGTAATAATCGGATTTTGTGCCTTCGAGTTCGAAGCTGTTTACACCGGTAATTTCGTTGTCACGCTGGTCAAAATCATCTTCTTCAATTCGTCCTTCGTCAAGGTTCTGATAGGTAACTTCCAGTCGATGGTCATCATTGATCAACCAGTCCAATCGACCGAACAAACGACGGTCCGTTTGTGGCAAAGTCCGAGCAATCTCGCCGGTGTCGATACCATAAGTAGTATTTAACACTTGAGAAATTTCATCAAACTGGACCTGATTGACACCAACCGCTTCATTAGCAAAACCCGCTCCGGCTGGGCCATTATCTTGGCTATTGCCAAGATCTGTCTCTTCATAGGCAAAGAAGAAGAACAATTTGTCCTTGATAATCGGGCCAGAGAGCGTTGCACCCCAACGATACCGGTCAAATGGTGATTGTGTGATGTTTTGGCCGTCTACTGTGTCGCCGGTTAGGCCATCGCCAGTGTAAGTGAAAAAGGCTGTTCCGTGGAAGTCATTCTCACCGGACTTTGTAACCGTATTGATGGCACAACCGCTAAACTGACCATATTCAACGTCAAAAGGAGCGAACTCGACGGATGTTTCACGGATAGCGTCAAAAGGAATCGGAAGAGAGTTGCGTGCAGCGAATGGCGTATTGTTCAGGCCAAATGAGTCGGACTGAGATATGCCATCTACGGTAAAGCTGTTGGAACGTGTGTTACCGCCCAAACAAGATACTTCATCGACTTCGTTGCTACGTTCCAATGACACCAGCGGGTTAAATTTGATGATGTCGCGGACATCACGGGTTACTGATGGGAAGCCTTCTAAGGCCTCCAAACCAAAAGCCTGTCCGGGACCAACCGCCAGCTGGGTTACACCAGCACGTGTTCCGGTAACGACGATTACGTTATCGCCTGCGCCAGAAGTCAGGTTAAAAGTATAGTCTGTATTGCCCTGAAGGTTCAAAAACTGGTTTTCGACCGTTTGTCCTTCAAAGCCAGAAGCAGTTGCGGTTATCGTATAAGGGCCGCCTGTAATCAAAGTTTCGGCGCGAAAAAGGCCATTGGAGTTTGTTGTTGTTGTTCTTTTTTGACCTGTACGCGTATCAGTAATGACAACGGTAGCACCGGAAATTGGCGTGCCGCTCTCCTCAGCTACCTTGCCTTCGATACCAGATGTAATTTGCTGAGCGGCGGCTGGTGTGGCCAGCAGGCCTGCTGTGGAAAGGCTGACAACGCTGGCTGCCAGAAGATATTTCATTTTCATATTAGATTTCCCCGTACTGGTCTTCTCAATGGATGAACATCTCTTGAAAGTGCCGAAGGCGATTTTCTTTGGATGCCGCTGGAAGCTCCCTAGGGGCGTAAAATGACAGTTTTGTCACAACCGCAACCAATTTATTTTGCGCTGCAGCAATTAATTTTTATCCACAATATATCAAGGGTTTGGAATCCTGGCCTGGAAAGCTGGCCGGATTAGTCAAACTATGACTTATCTTATTGAATCATAGTGGTTATTGATTTTACAATTGCTGAAAATTCGCTGGTTACAACCGTTTTGGACTGTTGCGAATTTATCACGATGTCCGCATGGCTCTGTGACGGCTCTACATATTGATCATGCATGGGGTCGACCTGATTGGCGAATACCTCACGGACCGAGTCGGCGGTGCGGCCGCGTTCTCTGACATCCCGTTCGAGACGCCGCTCGAACCTTATGTCACTGTCGCATCGCACGAATATCGACAGATCGAATAGTTGCCGCAGCGGGGCGTGATGCAATATCAATATGCCGTCGACCAATATGATCGGGCGAGGCTCGGTCAGCAGCGTTTCCGTTTTTGGCAAATGGGTCGGAAAATCATAAAGGGGGCGATGGACGGCCTGCCCCTGTTTGAGCTGAGATAGTTGGGTGCATATTTTGTCAAAGTCGACCGCATCGGGATGATCGAAATTGGGCCCACCTTTGCCTTCAGGTGCATCACCATAGCCAAAGAAATAATCGTCCTGCGGCAGGATTACACAGCGGTCCGCACCCAGTGTTTCATGTATGTGGGCGGCCAATGTCGATTTGCCCGAACAGCTGCCGCCGCTAATCCCAACAACTTTCGGGATCATGCCAATCCAATTTCGCGCAGACGTTCCATCAGATAGTCATGCGCCGTGATCGGTTCCGGATAGAGATTGGGATGATCGTCATCGACACATTCGGGCAGTGTTTTGATCAGATAATCTGGCCGAAAATGGAGGAAGAAGGGCATGGAATAGCGCGAATGGCCGCGTCGTTCCGGTGCCGGATTGACGACCCGATGGGTGGTTGATGGCAGCCGGTTATTGGTCAAGCGTTGCAGCATATCACCGATGTTAACTGCCAGCTCGCCCGGCTTTGGTGTTACGGCGCGCCAATTGCCTTGCTTATCCAGCAGTTCAAGCCCGGCCTCTTCGGCGCCTATGAGCAAAGTGATTGTGTTAATATCTTCATGGGCAGCAGCACGTACCGCTGGTGAATCTGGGGGAACCGGAGGGTAATGGATAAGGCGCAAGATACTGTTGCCATCACGAACCGTGTCGTCAAAAAAAGCAGGATCGAGTTTCAGGAAACGGGCAATGGCTTCTAATATCCGCTGACCTGCAGTGTCAAAGGCGGTGAAAAGTTCCAGATAGCAATCGCGAAAATCATCCAGATCCTGGGGCCAGATATTCGGGCTCATAAAGGGTTCAAATTCGTGACCGCTCGGCAGTTGCCGGCCAATATGCCAAAATTCCTTCAGGTCGTGAATATCCGAGTCTTTTGCTGCTTCTGTCCCGAAGGGCGTGTAACCCCGTGCGCCGCCGCCGCCGGCAATAAAATATTGGCGCTTCACGTCATCCGGCAAAGCGAAAAAGGCACGCGACATTTGTTCCGCTTTTTCAATGAGGGCGTCTGATATGCCGTGGTCAGAGACGATAGCAAAGCCCCAGTCGGAAAAGGACTGGCCGATGCGCGCGGCAAACGCGTTTTTGTCTTTGTCGGCTAAAGCGAGCGAGATGGATGATAAGGTATCATGGGTTTCGGACATGATGCTATGATGCTCCGCTAAACGGGTTTGTCAATCTATCGGCTTAGCCGAGGGATAATAATAATCCGGCCAAGGCCGCGCTCATCAAGTTTGCCAGCGATCCAGCGGCTAGCGCTCTGAGGCCAAGACGAGCAATTACGGGGCGCTGGTTGGGGGCCAATCCGCCTGTGACCGCCAATTGGATCGCGATCGACAGGAAGTTGGCAAAGCCGCACAGGGCAAAGGTCACGATCGCAATCGTTGTCGGGGACAGTGATTCGCCCATATTGCCTAAGTCACTAAAGGCGACAAATTCGTTTAATACGACTTTGGTGCCGAACAGGCCGCCAGCCGCAAAAGCCTCGTCCCATGGCACGCCCAGCAAGAACATGATGGGGGCAAAAACATAGCCAATAATTTGTTGGAAACTAAGGTCAGGTAAGCCGAACCATCCGCCAACACCGCCCAATATGCCGTTGGCCAAGGCCACAAGGGCAACAAAAGCAAGTACCATAGCACCGACTGCGACGGCAATTTTTACGCCCGTTTGCGCGCCCATGGAGGCCGCCATAATGATATTGGCTGGTTTTTCTTCTTCGTAATCGACGGCGACCACCAATTCTTCAGGCGCTTCTGCATCGGGATTATCGGGCATGATAATCTTTGCCATCAAGATACCGCCCGGGGCCGACATGAAGGCGGCGGCAAGCAGATAATCGATCCGGATACCCATGGATGCATAGGCCGCCAAGATAGTTCCGGCCACACCGGCCATACCAACGCTCATGACTGTGAAAAGCTGAGACTCGCTAAGTTTCGCGAGATAGGGGCGGATAACCAGCGGCGATTCCGACTGTCCGACGAAGATATTGGCAGCAGCGCAAAGCGACTCTACTTTTGATATGCCAGTGACTTTCTGAATGCCGCCGCCAACCCATTTTATGATGAATTGCATGACGCCGAGATAATAGAGGATCGAAATTAGCGCCGAGAAAAAGATAATCACCGGCAATGCGGCAATGGCAAAACTGTTCCCGCCCATTTCAGGCGTAGCGAGTGGCCCGAATATAAAATTGGTTCCAGCCGCTGCATAGCCCAGGAGATTGGAGACCCCTCCGGCCATCGCACCGATTATGTTTTTGCCAGCAGGCACGTACAGCACCAGCACCGCGATACTGGCCTGAAGCGCGAAAGCGGCTGCAACCACCCGAAGCTTGATATTCCGACGCCCATTGGACAGGGCTAGGGCTAATAACAGAATGACCGCCATTCCCGCCATGCTGGTCAGTATTGATGTCATTTACCGTCAACCCGGTTAAAGCTTACCATGTTACTTCCCCATTGCTTCCGGTAAATTCGGATGTCAGTTTGTCCAATATATCGTCGATATTGTCACTTAATATTAACTGTTTCCGACGGGCCGCCGACATAAAGCCGTGCCCGGCGACATTGTCGAGAAAGACGGTCAGAGAATCCCAATAGCCGTTGACGTTAAGCAGCCCAATCGGCTTGCCGTGATAGCCCAGTGCTTTCCAAGTCCATGCTTCAAACAGCTCATCCAAAGTGCCAATCCCACCTGGGATAGCAACGAAGCCATCGGTCAGCTCGGTCATTTTCGCTTTACGCTCGTGCATGGACTTAACGACATGAAGCTCGGTTAATCCGGTATGAGCGACCTCATGGTCTTTCAGCATTTCGGGGATGACACCATAGACCTTGCCGCCGCCTTGCAGAACCGCATCGGCTATAATGCCCATTAGGCCGAGGCGTCCGCCGCCAAAGACCAAATCGATATTCCGCTCGACCATCACCTGGCCCAATATTTTTGCTGTCTCGGCGAAAACGGGATCTCCCCCGGCGCTCGCGCCGCAATAAACTGCTAGTCTTTGCACAAATTCCCCTTTGGACCGACCTTTGCCCCCAATGCCAATGGCATCACTATGCCAAAACCATCATCGATTCCTCCCTAGAGGAAAATGGCGGAGAGTCACGATTCCTTTTTCCTGTTTGTTTTTGGTGCTTTTTTTTCAATTCAGACCGCGCTAGGCAATGAAGATGACAGCGATTCCAAAAACAAAACATATCCCTCGGGGCCTTTTCGTCATCTGTGTGCTTTACGGTGGCATGGCGAGTTTGGCCGGTATTTTGGGGAATAAGTTGGTTGCGCTGGGGCCATTGGCCGTGGAAGCGGGAATATTCGCATTCATTTTGCTGGTCGTATTATCGAGCGCGGTGGCCGAGGTTTACGGCCGGGCCACAGGCAACAGGATAGTTGTCTTCGGGTTTGTACCGATCATCGTTTCGATGATTTTGATTCAGCTTGTGCTAGCGCTACCGCCGGCATCTTTTTGGGAAGACGAAAAGCGGATCGCCTTTGATATCATATTGAACCAGTCAACCCGGCTGATGTTTGCGGGGGTCATCGCCTATGGCACGTCCCAACTGTTAAATGTCTTCCTGATTACCCGGATGAGGGGTGAAAGTGGCAGACTGTTATGGCTCAGAAGTATGGTAGCTGGGGTCGTCAGTCAAGCAGTTGATACCGTGATTTTCATTACTATCGCCTTTTATGGTGTCGCACCGCTGATGAAAATCATGCCCGGTCAGCTATTGGCGAAAGTCATATTATCCGCTGTGTTCGTGCCGCCGCTGGTCTACGCTATTGTGCGATTGGCCAAGCGGCTTGATGCGGAGTGAATTTCGGTAAGCTCTGCCTGTTCGGATTGCTGACTTTGATCGCCGCGTGCTCGGCCCCGGCCGAGAACCGTCCTCCGCCCGCGGGCATCAATATTGTTACAGTAATGGGCGCGGTGCATGGACAGCATAGACGCAGTGAAAGCTATTCGCTGACAGTTTTGCAAAAAGCTATCAAGAAGTTTGATCCGGACATCATCATGGTTGAACTGCCGCCTGAACGCTTTGCGATAGCATCAGCCAACTACGAGCAATTTGGTGAGGTACGGGAGAGCCGCACCGATGATTTCCCGGAACTGATTGATGTTGTTTTTCCGCTACGCCAAGAGCTGGGTTTTGAAATGGTCCCAGTTGCGGCGTGGACGCAAAAAATCGCGGATGACCGGCGCGCAGTTCTGGCGCAGCTGGAGAGCAATCCGATGCGAGTAAAAGATTGGGCCAAGTTTCAAGCGGCTGCCGCTTCTTACAACAAAGCCGTCCGAGGGCGTTCTGATGATCCGGTATTCATCCATAATAAGACCTATGACAACGCCGTAAAAGCGCGGCAGGATATTTATGAGGAGCTGTTCGGTGATGACCTGGGATCGGGCGGCTGGAAGAATATCAACGTTGCCCATTATCAGAAAATCGCCGCCGCTCTGGAAGAGGTAAGGGGTCAGGAACAGCGGATATTAATCCTCTATGGGGCTTGGCACAAATATTGGTTTCTGGAACAATTGGAGACCCGCGACGATATTCAGTTGGTGGATGCAGCGGACCTTTTTTAAACTAACGGCCGCGTTTTTTGAGGTTTTCCCTCGCCAATAGCTCCGGTGTATCAATATCCAGCAAGCTGCCGTCATCGGCTGGAACAAGATGGGCTGCTTGCAGCAGTTCTCGAGCGCCCTGATCTCCCTGCAAGTCTGCAAGCTTTGCAAATAGGCGGGACGGGAAAATCGCTGGCGGCATTGCTTTGCTATCTTCGCTTGATGCAATGACCTTGTTTTCGCCATGGTCCTCAAAAGCCTGAGACAAATTCTGGATATGCTGGCGGACGATATAGGGCATGTCCGCGAGGCATATGTATAGTGCGCTGACACCACATGCTATCGCCTGCTGCGCGGCCATCCGAACCGATGCGGACTGCCCTTCGACAGCATGATCGTTGACGATGATATCATAGTCCATTTCCCTCCAGCCCGTGGCACAGGGATGGTCCGGATCAGATGCTATGATAATGCGGTGATCGAAGGCTATGCGGGTCAAAGTGTCGGTAGCATGAAGGCCCAGCATCCTGCCATGCAAGGATGCGGTTAGCTTGTCATCATCACCAAAACGCCGCGACTGGCCCGCCGCCAGCACGGCCAACATGATCCCGCTGCCGGTCGTCTCGCTCAATTAGCGGACACCGCGTCTATATAGGCGATAATGGCTTCGCGTCGCCCTGCGTCAGTGATCGCACCGGCCATCATCGTGGTGCCGGGAACCTTGGCGGCAGGATTGGCAATATAGCTATCCAGTTCTTCCTTGGTCCAGGTGATCCCGGAAGATGCCAGTGCCTCAGAATAGCTGAAACCTTCGGCAGCTCCGGCGGCCTGACCGATAATGCCATAGAGATTTGGGCCAACTTTATTGGCGCCGCCCTTCTCGATACCATGGCAGGCAATACATGTGTTGAAAGCCGCCTTGCCAACGGCGAGCAAGCTGTCTTCAGCTTCGACGACGGGCACCGTTGCAGCGCCCGGTTCGCGAACAATAATTTGTTCAGTGGGCTCTGGTGCGGGGTCGGTCCCACAAGCGGCCAGCGCAATTACCAAAATCGGCGCGGATGCGCGAAGCACTGCTCTCATTACTCTATCCTCATTAATGTCGGCACGAACGGCCTTAGGCGAAGTTCACTTTGCTCAACGGCAGCTCGCGAACGCGATTGCCGGTGGCGGCAAATATCGCGTTGGTGACAGCAGGCGCAAGCGGCGGCAGTCCGGGTTCACCCGCTCCGCCCAAACGCTTGTGATCACCATTGATAATTTCCACCACAACATCTGGCATCTCGTTGATGCGCAGGATCGGATAGTCATGGAAATTGCTTTGTTGAACAGCGCCGTCCTTGACGGAAATCTCACCGTAAAGCGCGGCAGTTAGGCCATAGGCAACGCTGCTTTCCATCTGCGCTGCAAAACCGTCAGGATTGACGGCAAAGCCCGGGTCCGCAGCGACATAGACTTTCGTCACCTTGGGTTTCTTGCCGGTCATATCGACCTCGGCCACTTCTGCCACGATCGTGCCGAAGGATGGTACAAAGGCAATTCCGCGACCGTGGCCTTCCGGCAAGGGATTGTCCCAACCAGACATTTTCGCAGCGGTATCAAGCACTTTCAAGTGGCGCGGAGATCCGGCAAGTAACTCGCGGCGGAACGCATAGCCATCTTTGCCAGCGGCATGGGCCATTTCATCGACAAAACTCTCAATAAAATAACCGTGCTGGCTGTGATCGACGGACCGCCACGGACCGAACCGCAAATGGGTTGGTACATCAATTTTGCGAATCTTGTGATTGGCAATATTGTAATAAGGCACCGTCGGTGCTTCTTGCGGATCAAACAGATGCGTATGAATATTGCTCCAGCTCACCGCTTTGCCGTCCTTGTCGAGACCGCCTTGAAAGCGGCTGGTGGCGGATGGTCGATAGTGATCTTGCATCGTATCTTCTTCGCGCGACCAGATCATCTTCACAGGATATTTGGTCGCCATCGCAATGCGGGTGGACATGATTATCACGTCCATTTCCGACCGCCGACCAAAGCCACCGCCAAGATAGGCATTGTGATAGGCAACATTATCAATGTCGATACCAGTCGTTTCAGCTGCAGCTTTGCGTGCCATTAACGGTGACTGTGTTCCCGACCAGACATCGCATTTGCCGTCACGTACCCACGCTGTGCAGTTCATCGGTTCCATGGTTGCATGCGCCAAGAAAGGCACTTTATATTCCGCTTCCACTTTGGTTGCGGCGCTGGCAAAGGCCTTGCCAACATCGCCTTCTTCGGTCTCGACATCGCCGTCTGTTTCACCGGCTTCATCGAGCATGGTGGCATAGCGCGTGAACAAAGCGTCCTGATCGAGCTCGTCGCCTTCGGTCTTGGAATAGGTGGCCTGGACGGTCGCCAGCGCTTGCTCGGCTTGCCAATAGCCATCGGCCACGACAGCGACAAAATCACCCATGTTGAGGATTTGCAAAACGCCGGGCATAGTCTTGGCGGCCGCCGCATCTATGGCTTCTATCGTTGCCCCGACAACCGGAGCGGCTTTGACGGCGGCATATTTCATGCCGGGCAAGTCGGCATCAATACCGAAAATCGCGCTGCCATTGGATTTCTCCGGGATATCGGTGCGGGCAATGGCTTTCCCCATCAGCTTGTAATCTTTCGGAGATTTGAGCTTTGGTTTGGCAGGCAGGCTTTGCTCTGCAGCAGCAGCGGCAAAATTAGCGAAGGTCGCCGATTTGCTGCTTTTGTCATGCAAGATCATGCTGTTTTCCGTGCGCAATTCACCGGCAGGAACATTCCATTCCTTCGCCGCCGCTGCGACCAGCATTTCGCGCGCAGCCGCACCGGCTGTCCGCATAGCCCGTTGACCCGTCCCACGGATCGAGAAGCTTCCCCCGGTGATTTGCAATGTCATTGCGGTCGCCAGTGACAGGAAGCTGCCACTGACCGTTGGTTCCAGAATTTCGGGTACTTCCAAATTGGGCGCGAGAAATTCGCGGCCAATATGGGAGGAAGAATATTTCGCATCGGCTGGTGCTTCGAGAATGCGAACCTTGCTCCAGTCTGCGTCGAGTTCATCCGCCAGCATCTGTGCGAGCGAAGTAAAAATGCCCTGACCCATTTCAACATGCGGTACGATTGCGGTGACAATATTATCCGCATCAATTTTGACCCAGGCGTTGATCAGCTTTTCGCCTTCGCCTTTCGCAACCAGAGGCGACAGCCGGTCGATAGGATTGCCCGGGCGCACAGCAATGCCGACCACCAAAGCACCACCAGCGGCTACGCCAGCACCGATAAACGCGCGTCTTGTCCATTTACCCATGATCAAGCCTCCTGCGTTTCGGTGGCGTTACCGGCAGCAACCTTGATCGCCTTGCGTATCCGGACATAGGTTCCGCAGCGGCAGATATTTCCGGCCATGGCCGCATCAATTTGTTCGTCACTGGGATTTGGATTATTCTTCAACAAGGCGGTGGCGGTCATGATTTGACCGGACTGGCAATAGCCGCATTGGGCCACTTGCTCATCAACCCAGGCTTGTTGGACTTTGCTGAACGTGCCGTCTTCTTCGGCCAAACCTTCAATTGTGGTAATCGCTTTGCCATCCGCTTCGGACACCGGCGTCGAACAGGAGCGGACCGGTTTGCCATCCACGTGCACGGTGCAGGCCCCGCAAAGCGCAACACCGCAGCCAAATTTGGTGCCGGTCATTTTCAGATTTTCACGGACGACCCATAAAATAGGCGTTGCGGGGTCGACATCGACCTCCTTCGCCTGACCGTTGACGTTCAGTGTAATCATGGAAGCCTCACCCGTATAAATTGCATATTGAAATGAAACTTATAACGGAGTGATAGCCTCAAGCCAAGGATTCAATTGGCTTTGCGCTCTATCCCTTTCCTGATATTTTGGACAGCATTGGGTAAATCAGGCGAAAACATCGGCCAACGTGCTGCTGTCTGTTCCTTCTTTGACGGTGCGCAGATCGACATAGATAGATGCGATACCCGCGCCTTGTAACGCACCAGTTATTGTGTTCACTATCGTTGCGATAATGACGGATGCAGTAACGCTGAAAAAGCTAAGTGCGCCGCCAATACCGCCGATGACCGCCGCCACAACGACAAAGATTATCATCAGCAGAAAGATCATACCTTTTGACCCGGAGGTTAATTCTGCGCTGCGTTTGAAGGATTCAATGATCCCTTTATCCTCCGCCATCATCACCGGCGCAGCAACGATCCACATGAGATATAAAATGACGCCGGGAACGATTAACAGCATGAAGCCGAGAGCTATGCCCAAGCCAAAGAGCAAGCCAAGTCCAAACAGGGGCAAAAATTTGTGGATCGCTTGACTGATGCAAGCGCCCAGATTGATTTCTTTGCTACCCAAGTCATTCAACGTGGCGACAATTAACGTCGCTTGCAGGACGACGGACAGAAACAAGAATACGAAAAATCCGACTATACTGGTGATGATAACGGTTGGTGATGCAAAAGCACCTGCTATCGCATCAGGGCTGCCCTGGATAAGTTGCATGGCGGCATTGGGCAGGCCAACAATCAGCAAGGACAACCCAAGGAAGACAACCGGATTGCGGCTTATGACCCCGAATGTGTTGGTTAGAACTCGACCAATATCGATTTTGCCTGCCACATCTGCCATTATTCTTCCCCTTAAAAACCAAATGGTACTTAGATTGTCATAATGAGTCTTGGGAGTAAAGCTTCGCAAATCTAGTAATCTTCACTCTTGCCCCTGCTCCTTGTTTCTGCAACATCGGCGTCGTGGCAAAAGACGCAGAAACACAGGGTGATAACGGAAACGCTTCTTTTGATGCCGCGTGGAAAGACGTGCGCGGGGATGAAGATATCCAATTTGCCAATGTGGCTGCCAAACCTGTCGAAAAACCCCCAGAATGGTGGACTGACTTTTTAAAGTGGCTGAGCGATGCAATGGCCCCTGCTGCTGAGGGGCTGGTCGCGGTATGGCCGACACTTAGAATCATATTATTGGTGCTTTTGGCACTGGGTGTATTGACACTATTATGGGTCATCTTGTCGCCTTACTGGCAGGATTGGCGTAGCCGTGCGCCGAAACAGGAAGAAGAATGGCGACCAGATCAAACGACAGCCCGGCGTTTGCTTGAAGAAGCCGATGCGTTGGCCGGCAAGGGCCAGTTTGACGAAGCCGCTCATCTTCTGCTGTTCCGTAGTATCGAGGATATTGAAAAGCGGCGCCCGGATCTTTTGCGCCCGTCCAATACATCCCGCGAGATTGAACGGTTCGATAGCCTACCTGACACCGCGCGCGCGATGTTTGCGGTCATCGCGGGGCATGTCGAACGCGGAATTTTTGCGGCAACACCTATCGGGGAAGAAGGCTGGACCGCATCGCGCAACGCTTATGGTGAGTTTGCGCTGGCGGATAGCTGGCGTAAGCCCAAGGTCGCTCTGAAATGAGCGCGCAGGCCAATCCCTTTAAGCGCACAACGATCATCATCATGTTCGTCATCGGTTTCGCGGCCTTTGTGGCGCTGCTTTATGGGTTGGGAGCGGGAGACCGTTTGAGTTCCGGGAATAACGGCCGGGCGCATGGCGCTTCGAACAGCCTTGTCGGATATAAAGCACTAGCGAACCTATTGGAAAAGACTGGCCGCGAAGTGAGCTTGTCCCGCAACGCAGCGGGCATCGATAAACCCGGGCTGCTGATACTGACGCCCAACGCCTATGCTGAGGCGGATAAGATTGCCGAAGTTATCCAAGGACGCGCTTATGTCGGGCCAACGCTGATCATATTACCCAAATGGCAAGTGGCTACGACAAATCTGGTCGGGATGGAGTCGAAAAAGGGTTGGGCCCGGCGTTTGGGAGTCGTGGAGAGCGATTCCGGCGTAAAGATGTTGAGTGAGATCGTTGATATCAAGTTGCAAACGGTCCGCCCGGACGAAGATGAAAAAGCGAACGAAGGTAAGAGCGAGGCGCTGATTGCCAGTGAGATGCAGTCGACCAATTCCAAGTTCAATCGATCTGAAATTGCCAGTTCTGCCGTGGGGGATTCGATCCCCGTGCCAGAAATCCATATTACGATGACCGGCGATTATGTTCGCAATATTGTCGAAGATCCGGAAAACGGAGAATCGTTGATCGGCTATGTCGATGATGGCGGCATTTACGATAGTTTAGAGAGCCTCGATCCCTCGCAGCTCACGGCGGAAGATGAAATAGACGCCGCTTACTATCCCGTCGTAATCGTGGCCGACGCGGATTTGATGAATAATACCGGGATGGGCAACGAGCGCATTGCGCGCCATGCTTATGCTCTGATCGAAGCGCTTGAGGCGCAGACCGATGGCCCCATTATATTCGACCTGACTTTTAACGGTTTGGGCTCCTCCGATAATCTTCTGACGCTCGCGTTTAAGCCGCCATTTTTGTCGGCGACAATCTGCCTGATCATTGCCGCGCTGGCCGCGGCTTGGATGGCTTTTAATCGCTTTGGTCCGCCAGTACGGGAACGCCGCAGTATCGATTTTGGCAAAACCGCGCTGGTCAATAATAGTGCTGGTTTCATCCATCGGATGCAACGCGAACATCTCGTCGCCGACCCTTATGGAGAGATTATTCGCAATGAAGCCATTCACGCCGTTGGCCTGTCGCCAGCGGCTGAGCGCGAGGATCAGAACCGCAATCTCGATATGCTCGGCGAGGTGAACGGGTATCGTTTTACCGCCTTGCTGGAAAACCTAAACAGCGCCCAAAATGCCCGTGAAACAGCGGAACGGGCAGCGGCGCTTTATCATTGGAAAAAGGAACTCATCGGATGAACATTGGGGAACTAAAGACGCTTGCGGACAATATCCGGGCGGAAGTCGCAAAGGCAATTATTGGGCAGGAAGAGATTGTCGATCATCTGCTGATCGCGTTGTTCTCCTCTGGTCACGTGCTCTTGGAAGGGCCTCCCGGGACTGCCAAAACATTTCTCGCACAATGCTTCTCTGAAACTCTCAGTCTTGATTTCGGACGGATCCAGTTCACCCCGGACCTGATGCCAGGCGATATTGTTGGTTCTAACCTGTTCAATTTCCAGACCAGCACATTCACCCTGACCCGCGGCCCGATTTTCTGTGACCTGTTGCTTGCCGATGAAATCAACCGGACACCGCCAAAAACCCAAGCCGCGATGCTAGAGGCAATGCAGGAACGGGCGGTCACGATTGATGGTGAAACCCATAAACTATCTTCCCAATTCATGGTGGTTGCAACGCAAAATCCGATTGAACAGCAAGGCGTTTATCCTTTGCCTGAAGCCCAGCTCGACCGGTTTCTGTTCAAGTTGTTGATCGAATACCCCGATGCCGAGGAAGAAAAGAAAATTGTCATGCAATATGGCGAACGCATCGGCGCGCCGGGGCCCAAGGATTTTGGGATCAGCGCGCAAGTTGACGAAAAAACACTGATAGCGGCAGCCGAGGCGGTAAAATCGGTGAAGCTGGTTGAAGACATTACCGACTATATTGTCCGGCTGATTCGCGCGACCCGTGAAACCGCCGATCTTGAAAATGGAGCTAGCCCAAGAGCAGCGATTATGTTGGCGACGGCGGCGCGCGCGCGCGCGGCTATTTCGGGACGGGATTATGTCGTACCGGACGATGTGAAAGCGCTGGCGCCGTCTGTGTTGCGTCATCGCACCCTTTTGTCACCCGCTGCGGAAATTGAAGGCCGCCGGGTTGATGCGATTATCGAAGCCTTGGTTGAACGGACGGAAGCACCGCGTTGATTTACCCCACCGCCCGGGCTGTATTGTTGATCGCAATTGGCGCGCCGGTCGCCGCTGTGCTTGCGGCACTGATGCCGGGCCTGTGGGCGATTGGCATTGCATGGGCGGCGATGTTGATATTGCTTTTGGTGGTGGATGGCTTGATCGCCGCGAAAGCGGGTAATGTTGAGCTGGCTGCGCCCAAGACAGCGGAAATAGGCGCGCCACTGGAGCTTGGCGTGCAAGCTGAATTTGCAGGACTTATGGCCCCACGCATCGTTAGTGGTAATTTGGGTGTGGATGACCGACTGTCCGAAAATGGCCGGATGGAATTTACACTTAGTCGGCCGGAACCCAAGCAGCGGACCTATAGCGGAGCCGCGACGACAACGCCGAGCCGCCGAGGGGTAGGGGAGATTGGCAAGCTCTGGCTACGCTGGAAAGGCCCACTTGGCCTCGCATGGCGTCAAACCTCGAAGCAAAGCGGCCGATCGATCGCGGTGATGCCAAATATTTCGGCTGTGCGGAGCCCGACCGTCCAGATGTTCCTGCGGGATTCTATTTTCGGGCTGCTCGCCCGCAAATTTCGCGGCGAAGGCAGTGAGTTTGAAGCGCTGGCCGAATATCAGCCAGGCATGGACAGGCGCAGTATCGACTGGAAGGGCTCGGCGCGGCACAGCAAATTGCTGGCCAAGGAATATGATACGGAACGCAATAATCAGATTGTTTTTGCACTGGATTGCGGGTCGGCCATGTGCGAGCCAATTGACGGCTTGCCCCGGATTGACCGGGCGGTATCAGCTGCCTTGCTAACGGCCTATATAACCCTGAAATCAGGCGATAAAACCAGCCTGTTCAGTTTCGCGGCCAAACCGGAATTATCAACACCTTTCCTCTCCGGCAGCCGCAATTTCTATCGGATGCAGCAGGATGCAGCAACGATCGACTACCGGCATCAGGAAAGCAATTACACATTGGCCCTGTCGTCTCTTTCCAGTCGTTTACGACGCCGGTCGCTGATCATCATTTTTACCGATTTTACGGATCCGACCAGCGCCGATTTAATGCTGGAGGCGGCGGGACGGTTGATAGACAAACATCTCGTTCTTTTCGTGGTTTTGGAAGATGAAGAATTATCCGAGTTTATAAAAAAAGAACCGGTAACGGCGGAAGATGTCGCGCGCAGCGTTACCGCACAAAGCCTGCTCGATCAGAAAAAACTGGTCGTAACCCGACTGCAGCACATGGGTATTGATGTGGTGGAAGGCCCGCACAAAAATATCGGTACGCGGCTGATTAACAGCTATCTTAAGATCAAGCGGCGGGGGGCTATTTGATGGCGAGTGTCATGACTGACCCTAATATGCAGCAGGCCATTGAAACGGCTGCACTGAAAAGTGACCGCTTTCGACTGGAACGCGAAGCCGACTGGGTGCGGCTTGAAGAGATTGTCACCAAAATGGAGAAGGGCAAAGCGCGGAAGTTAAGCGATGAAGATGTACTCGCGCTCCCCACGCTCTACCGGACATTATTGTCTAGCTTGTCTATCGCCCGCGAAAGCTCGCTCGACGCCGGACTGATCGACTATCTCGAAGGCTTGGCGTTGCGATCCTATTTCATGGTTTACGGAACCCAGACGAGTTTTGGCCGATGGCTCAAAGGGTTTTTCGGCGGCGGTTGGAGCCAGGCTATTCGTGAAATAAAGCTCGATATCTGGATTGCCTTATTCGTGATGATTGCCGGAACCTTGATTGGCTATGTGCTGGTCGCTGGGGATAGCGATTGGTATTATGCGCTAGTGCCCGGAAATTTTGCTGAGGTCCGTGTACCGGGCGCTACCGAAGAGGCTTTGCGGGGGACGCTGTTTGGCGCAGAGGAACAAGACGGCCTGGGTGTATTTGCGGCTTATTTGTTCAGTAACAACGCGCAAGTTGCGATCCTTGCTTTTGCTCTGGGTTTCGCTTTTGCCATCCCCAGTATCCTTTTGCTCATCCACAATATGGCGCTTTTGGGTGCCATGCTTTGGGTATTTGCTCAGCGCGGGTTAACGGTTGAATTTATTGGATGGCTATCGATACATGGTACGACGGAGTTATTCGCCATCCTCTTGGCCGGTGCTGCCGGCATTCATGTCGGGCGTTCGCTTGCGTTCCCCGGCGCAAAATCCCATCTGACGGCCGCCAGCGCTGCCGGTAAACGGGCAGCTTTGGTGATGGCCGGGGTGGTCATCATGCTGATCTGCGCCGGGCTGCTCGAAGGCTTTGCTCGTCAGCTGATTAACAATACCGGCGGGCGTTATCTGGTTGGTGGCGCTATGCTGATATTCTGGCTGACCTATTTCTTTGTCTTTGGCCGTAAACGGGCGGAGATTGGCTCATGAGCAGCACGGCAACTGATCCCTGGATCCGGCGATCTTCCAATCCTAAACTTGACCGGATCATGGTTTCGCCAGAGGGCGTTCCGCTCAACGTGACAGTGGCGACCGCCGGCGCTCGTGCGGGTGCGTTGACGCTGGATATCCTTATCATATTGGGTTTGATCCTCGGCGTGACTTTGTTGGGGCTTCTTGTCCTGTGGGGCTTTGAAGCCGCTTTTGGCGGTGGCGCGGTTTTGGAAGAAAGCGGCCCGTTAAGCGTGGTCGCCGTCTTTTGGATCATCGCGGTTTTTCTATTTCGCAACGCCTATTTCCTCTATTTCGAATTGGGTGAAAGGGCGGCGACATGGGGCAAACGTGCCGTAGGCATTCGGGTTGCTGCGCGCGATGGTGGGCGATTGACGGCGGAAGCTGTGATAGCGCGCAATATCATCCGCGATATCGAGCTTTTTCTGCCGCTGGTCTTTATCACCTCGGGAGAGGCCGAGGGTACGATGACGGACTTTACTGCTTGGGCAGGATTTCTTTGGGTTTTGATGTTCCTGCTCTTTCCGTTGTTTAATAAAGACCGCCTGCGCTGTGGTGATTTGATCGCTGGCACTTGGGTGATCCAAAATGTGAAGCGGAATCTGGGCGGTGTTGTGGCACCTTCGGCTGAGGCCAGTGCCAATCCCGCCGCTGGACAGGCGACGAGCCGTTACGAATTCTCGGATACTGATTTGTCCGTTTACGGAGAGTTTGAATTACAAACGCTGGAAAGCGTGCTGAGGACCGGAACGGACGAAGCGCTGGAGACAGTGACCAACTCTATTTGCGCCAAAATCGGATGGGAGCCGGGCAGCGGTGACGAGCGGATATTCTTGGAGGCTTATTACACCGCTCTACGGGCCAAATTGGAAAGCGGAATGCGTTTTGGAAAACGCCGTAAGGATAAATATTCCGCCGACATTTAAGGAGTCGATTAAATCGGACCTGCGATTTTGCAGAAAGAATTCTGACAGGAGTCCTGCTTGCCGTAGCGTCACCTTCTACGGTCTTTCGATCAGCTTGTTTTCTGGGGTTTTTGGCGTATGTTGGCGCCAAATTCATCATTGGAGAATCGGTCATGAACTTGGAATTCACAGCAGAGGAAAATGCATTTCGCGACGAAGTGCGCAGCTTTATCGAGAATAATTACCCCCAGAATATAGAGCGGGCAGCTGTTCAGGACGATATGACTCCGGAAGATATGACCGCATGGCATAAAATTCTCGGCGAAAAAAATTGGTCTGTTCCGGCATGGCCTGAGCAATATGGCGGAACCGGCTGGACCCCGACACAGCGCTATATCTGGTCAGAGGAAAACGCCCGCGTGAATGCGGTTATGCCGCTGCCTTTCGGCGTCGCGATGGTTGGGCCGGTCATCTATACATTTGGCAATGAAGAGCAGAAAGCAAAGCATCTGCCCGGTATTAAGAGTGGGAACGTATGGTGGTGTCAGGGTTATTCAGAGCCCGGCGCTGGTTCCGATCTCGCATCACTCAAAACAACCGCTGTCCGCGATGGCGATGACTACATCCTCAATGGCCAGAAAACCTGGACAACCTTGGCCCAGCATGCCGATTGGGGTTTCTTCCTGTGCCGGACCGATCCCGATGCGCCCAAGCCGCAACAGGGTATTAGTTTCATCCTCGTCGACATGAACACCCCGGGTATAGAAGTGCGCCCGATCAAACTCATCGACGGCGGCTATGAAGTCAACGAAGTCTGGCTCACCGATGTACGCGTACCGGCGGAAAACCTTATTGGCGAAGAGAATAAAGGTTGGACCTACGCAAAATTCCTGCTCGCGCATGAACGCTCCGGCATTGCTGGAGTGGCGCGTTCCAAGCGCGGTGTTGAGCAGCTGAAAGATATCGCCAAGCACGAGATGCTCGACGGCGAACCGCTGCTGCAGGACATGGGTTTTGCAACCAAGGTCAGTCAGTTGGAAATTGACCTCGCAGCGCTGGAAATTACCGAACTGCGGACACTAGCTGGTGAACAGGCGGGTAAAGGCCCGGGCCCTGAAAGCTCGCTCTTGAAAGTGAAGGGCACGGAAATTCAGCAGCGCCTCACCGAATTGACGCTGGAAGCGGTGGGCTATTATGGCACGCCAGACTTCCGCAGTTTTCCGGCCGATGGCTCAAACGACTTCCCGATTGGTCCGGATTATGCGCACAGCGCAGCGCCGACTTACTTCAACATGCGCAAGACATCAATTTACGGTGGATCTAACGAGATTCAGCGTAATATCATCACAAAAATGGTTCTCGGACTTTAGATCCAACCGCAAAATAATAAGAAAGCGATACTATGGATTTTAACTTTTCTGACGAACAAAATATGGTTCGTGACGGTATTTCACGGCTCGTTCGGGAGCAATATGACTGGGACACGCGGCGCGGAATAATCGCCAGTGACGCGGGTTGGAGCCCCGAATTCTGGGCACAATTGGCGGAACTAGGTATGCTCGCAGCGCCTTTTTCAGAAGAAGATGGCGGCTTTGGCGGCGGCGCGGTTGAAACCATGTTGATCATGGAAGAATTTGGTAAAGGCCTTGTGGTTGAACCATTTATTCCCAGTGTTGTCTGTGCCGGTGGCTTCTTGAAACATGCCGGAACCGCAGCGCAGAAGGAAGAATATCTCAGCGCAATTATCGCGGGTGAGAAGGTTTTTGCTTTTGCTTATGCCGAACCACAGGGGCGTTATGATCTTGCGAACCTGACGACCACTGCGAAGAAAGACGGCGAAGGTTTTTCATTGAACGGTCAAAAAGCGGTTGTAATTGGCGCGCCTTGGGCGAGCCATTTCGTAGTGACAGCACGGACCTCTGGCGGACAAACGGATGCAGGTGGTGTGTCTGTGTTTGTCGTCGCCAAAGACGCTGCGGGCGTCAGCTTGCGGGACTATGCAACCGTCGATGGTCGCCGTGCCTCGGAAGTGTATTTTGAGAATGTTTCCGTTTCGGCTGATGCATTAATTGGTGAGTTGGATGGCGGCTTGCCACTGATTGAGACAGTGGTTGATGAAGCCACGGCTGCAGTCTGCGCAGAAGCAACCGGCGCGATGCAGGTCACTCACGCAATGACACTGGAATATGCCAAACAGCGCAAGCAATTCGGCGTTCCCATCAGCAGCTTCCAAGTACTGCAACACCGCATGGTCGATATGTTCATGGAATATGAGCAGTCCATCTCCATGTCCTATCTCGCAACGATCAAGCTCGACGAGGACGCAGCAGCACGCAAACATGCTGTCTCTTCGGCGAAAGTGCGTGTTGGTCAATCAGCACGCTTTGTTGGCCAGTCAGCGGTTCAGACCCATGGCGGCATGGGCGTCACCGATGAAACGGCTGTTGGCAGCTATTTCAAACGCCTTTCGATTATTGAAAGCGAATTTGGCAGTGTTGATCATCATATGCGGCGGCACATTAAACTGACTGCTGCTGCATAAAGCAGGTTCTATAACCCTATCATAAAAGGGGGTGCAGTCAGGCTGGCTGCACCCCCTTTTTCGCGCTATCCGTTATGCTCCTTTAGGAGGGAATGCGTATGGCTGATCAGGCGACATCAAGCACTGGCGGTATCTACCGCTATTATGTGCTGATCATGCTGATGCTGACCTTCATGTTCAACATCACTGACCGGCTGGTTATGTCGATCTTGATCGAGGACATTAAAGCGGAGTTTCTGTTAAGTGACACGCAAATTGGTTTGCTGGCGGGAACTGCCTTCACAGCTTTTTACTTACTCCTTGGAATACCCGCCGGCCGCCTAGCGGACCGTACCAACCGGAAAAATATGGTTGCAGTGGCTTTGTCGATGTGGAGCCTGATGGCGGCGCTCTGCGGCGCTGCGGTTGGTTTCTGGACCTTGCTATTGGCCCGTCTGGGTGTTGGCGTTGGCGAGGCCGGAGGGGGGCCGCCCTCGGTTTCAATCATTACAGATTATTTCGCGCCACATGAATTGTCACGCGCGATGGGCATATTTGCCGTCGGTGCGGTGTTGGGTCCTGTGCTCGGCTATGCAGCGGGCGGCCTGATCGCAGAGACTTACGGATGGCGCTGGACTTTCATAATATTGGGCTTGCCGGGGGTGTTGCTCGGTATCATCCTCTATTTGACTGTGAAAGAACCAAAGCGCGGTCGTTATTTCAAGCCAGATGGACCGCAAACCGAGGCGAACACACAACAGCCGTTCATGGCCACCATGCGATCGCTCTGGAAGAACAGCGTTTTCTTTCGCGTCGTTTTGGCAAATTCCTTTACCAATATTCCATCATTCGCTTTTGCCATTTGGCTGGCACCGACGCTGATCCGCAATTATGATGTAACCCAAGGCGAAGTTGGCGTTTATCTTGGCGCTTCGTTATTCGTTGCAGGCGTTCCTGGCATGATTTTGGGCGGCTATCTGGCTGATTATCTGGCGAAGAAAAACCCCAAATGGCGTCCATGGTATTGCTGTTTTGCGATGATGTTAACCTTGCCATTCTGGACCTTTTGTTTGTTGGCAAACAGTTTGGAAATGACCCTTACGCTCTATATTATCGGCTATGTTCTGTTGGTTTCGACACAAGGCGCTGCCATATCAATGGTGCAATCCTCCGTATTGCCGTCAGAGCGCGGCACGGCATCGTCAATCAGCAGCTTGTCGATAAACCTGCTGGGTTACGGCATTGGTCCTGCGCTGATCGGCCTGATGAGTGATAATTGGGCCAGCGACTATGGTTCGATGTCGCTCAGCTATGCCGTCATTGTAACGGTGGTTTTCAGCCTGATCATGGCAGCGTTATTATTCTGGTGGACCGGCAAAGCGGTGAATGATGAGCCTGCCATAGTTTGAGCTAAAGCGGCAATCCACCATCAGCGTCCGCCCGACGACATAGTTTGCGAGTCGTCTCCTATGGGGACTGCTCAACCTTGATCCACCAGCCGGCAAAGGGGCGCGTATTTTCGCCATGTTCGGGATAGCTGAGATGCCCGTCAATGCGATACAAAGTCGCATCATATCGTAGCTCCGGTATCGGGCTGCCTTTCTCGAATAACACCCGATAGGAATATCCGGGATGCTCATCCCCCGCTTTCTTTTTCTTATATTCGGTTACACCCGTATATTCCCGTCCATCTGACATTTTCAGAATCGCTTTGTTGGCGCAGCGCCCTTTGGGAAACTCGCCCGCTTGGTTCATTGGCCTGCCATCAATGGCCAATATCATCCAGACGGCGTTTTCATTTTTCTCCGACTCTTTCCCGATCATTGCCAAGATCCGGTATGTATCGTTGGCACGGGTAAGGCCCAATTCTTCTTGTTCCGTCAGTGGCTTTCGGTCGCCGCAATCTGTTGAATTGCTATATTTGTCAAAGCGCCAGCTATCGCTAGCGAGACTGGGTGATGCGAAAGAATAGGCGAGACCGGCCAGTCCCAATTTCATCCAGCAATTCATGACTTTCATCGTCATAACAACAATCCACCATCAGCGATAAGCGTCTGTCCGACGACATAGCGCGCCAATGGGGAGGCAAGGAATAACGATAGCCCTGCCATATCATCCGGATCACCAATCCGGCCGACTGGGATATTTCTGATGGTCGCTTCCCGGCGTTTCGGATTCTCGGTTGTCACGGCCGTCATTTTCGTTGCGATAAGCCCGGGCGCGATGCCGTTCACGCGGATGCCGTCAGGGGCCCATGCCTTGCCCAAAGTTCGGGTCAGGCCCATAGCTCCTGTCTTCGATGCATTATAGGCGGGGTTTCCAACAGTCGCATGAAAGGCGGCGGTGGAACTGATGATGATCAGCGAACCTTGTGCTTCTTTCAAAAGATCATGAAATTGCCCGGCAAAGGTCATCAAGCTGTTGAGATTGACCTGGATTACTTTTGCGAAATTTTCCGGTTCAAATTCTGCGCGTTTATATAGCACCATGCCTTGCGAGCAGATCAGGACATTGAGGCTGTCAAATGTCTGGCGATAGGCGGTTATGGCTCCGTCATCGGCCGCATCGACCTGCGCATAATGTAGTCCTTCGAGATCAGAGCCTTCGTCTTTGGAATAATCATCGGCACTTGCGCGGGTGCCGGTGACATGAACTTGCGCCCCGCATTTGCGAAAGGCTTGTGCGGTGGCATTACCAATTCCGCTGGAGCCGCCAATGACGGAAACTATCTTGCCTTCATAATTGAGCGACGCGTCGATCATATCTATCCTCTCCCTTATATGTCGGCCCACTTCTTCGATGAGCCCCTATGCAAAGCGATATTGGCTGAGCAGAACGTGATGGTCTAGAGCCGATTGTGATAACGCATAATCCAGAGGATAAAATATGGACATTCCATTCTCACTGGCGGGTCGGACCGCTCTAATCGCTGGCGCATCATCAGGCCTTGGCGCGCATTTCGCGGAGCTGTTTGCTGCGGCGGGCGCCAAGGTTGTTCTGGGCGCGCGGCGGACGGATCGCACGGCAGAAGTGGCGGACAAGATAATAGCGGCGGGTGGCAGTGCGTTGGCGGTGCCTCTCGACGTAACGGATGAGGCATCTGTGGTCGCTGCATATGATGCAGCGGAGGCGAAATTTGGTGTGGTCGATTCAATCGTCGCAAATGCCGGAGTCAGTGCTGCCGGGCGCTCAACCGATGTGCCTCTTGAAGGTTTGCAGAACCTTATCGGCACGAATTTTGTGGGCGTTTATCTGGTTGCCCGCGAAGGGGCCAAGCGTCTGATTGCCAGCGACAGTCGGGCCAAGGAAAACGGCCGGATCACAATCATTGGATCGATTACGTCGCGGCTGACGGGTGAGGGCGATAGTGCTTATGCGGCGAGCAAGGCGGGCGTCACTCATCTTGGTCGCAATCTGGCGCGTGAGTGGGTGCGACAGGGTGTGAATGTGAACACCATACATCCCGGCTATATCGCGACCGAAATTCAGGGTGACTGGTATCAAACCGAAGGTGGTCAACGCCAGATTGCCAGTTTCCATCGGCGGCGGTTGCAGGACATGTCGTCGCTCGATTCAATGATGCTGTATCTTTCGTCAGATGTTTCGCAGGCGATGACCGGGTCTGACATAACAGTCGATGACGGTCAGTGCTTATAAGGCGATTGTGCCATGGATACGGCTGAAACGGCTGTGATAAGTTTCAATTATTTCGGTTAGCGTAGACAGCGCCAGAGTGGCGGGGTCACGCGTCGAAGGAATGATGCCGATAGGTGCTTTCATCCGCTTAATATCCGCGTCGCTGACACCTGCTTCGCTAAGCAAGCCCTTGCGAGTGTCGTGGGTTTTGAAACTGCCCATCGCGCCGATGTAAAAGGCCGGTGAAGCCAGTGCCTGTTTCATCAGTTCCGCTTCCCAGTCATGGTCATGAAAATAAAAGACACATGCCGTCCATGGATCGGGTTGATAGAGATCGCTAGCCGCTGGTGTTTTAAGCCTATGAGCCGTGCCACCCTCTGTGGTGATACGGTCCACAATGTCCAAATCCGGCGTCAATATTTCGCAGTCGAGGCCATAGGATGCCGTGAGATTTGTCAGATTTTCAACAACAGCGCCATGACCGAAGATGACGATTTTGGCGGCTGGAACGTGGTTGACGTGAACCACTGATCCATCCTGAACAACGGCTTGATCTTGCTCGGTTGGCGCACTGATGATGGTACCCGTTTTACTATCCATGCTGATGGTAAAGGGCTGCCTTGCCGAGACTGCATCAAATAGTTCCTCAGCGACCCTCGCATTGGGCAGGGGGCTGAACAGCAAATCAATGCCGCCGCCACAAGGCAAGCGAATGTCGAGATATGGCGAGCCTGCGCCAAAACGGACTTCGCGTGGTGCATTGGCGGTGAGGCACTCCAAGGCCTCGGCAACGACTGCTGTTTCAATGCAACCGCCGGAAAAGGATCCGACGGAGCTGCCGTCTGCCGCGACTGCCATATGAGCACCGGGATTACGTGTGGAGGCGCCTGTTACCGCCGTCAAACTTACCAGAGCGCAGCCAAGGCCTGCTGAGGACTTGTCTTTCAGAAACTGGAATATGGGGAAAATATTGTTCAAGCGCGCCGCAATCTATTGTTTCATAGATACTAGTCCAGTTTGGACGAGGCCCGCAATCTTTCCTTTTCTAACGGCCCCCGGTTACGAACAGACATTGGCCGGTGACCCAGCTGGCCGCGGGCGAGGCCATATAGATGACCGCTGCGGCAATATCCTCTTCCTTGCCATAACGCCCCAGTGGAACACCGATATGCTTGAGCAGGTTTGCGCGATCCTCATCGGATTTTATACCCATGGATTCGTCAAAATTCTCGGTCGGGATCGGGCCAGGGGCCACCGCGTTGACCCGAATTTTCGGCGCGAGCTCCAATGACAATGTGCTGGTGAGACTGTTTACAGCTGCCTTCGATGCACCATAAGGCCCATTTTTTACCTGTCCGCCAAAGGAGGCCCGGGACGAAGTGTTGATAATGGAACCGCCGTTTTCCTTCATATGTTTGGCTGCCACGACGGCGCCCATCCAGACGCTTTTGAGATTGAGGTCAATTTGCGCGTCCCAGTTGTCCTCTGAGGTTTTTGTGAGGTATCGCGGCGTTCCATCTGGCAGGCCGCCGGCATTGCTGACCCAGATGGTCAGGGACCCCAGTTCATCAACAGCGCGCTGTGCCAGATTTTCTAGTGCCGCCATATCGGTAACATCTGTCGCGACGGTTATAGCGCGGCGGCCCAGCGCGCGGATTTCTTCGGCCACAGCCTCCAGATCACCGGCTGTGCGGGCTGCCAAAGCCACATCTGCGCCAGCCTCTGCCAAGCCTAAAGCAATTGCCCGACCAATACCTTTGCCAGCGCCCGTGACGACGGCAACGTCGCCCTCCAGTTTGAAACTGTCTAATATGCTCATAAGAAAACCTCTCCTTTGTCGCCCAGATTATCGGCGACAAAGGGGAAGTCCACTAACAGAAGGATCACTAATAGAAGGATTAGTGTTAAGCGGCGACGTGACCCGGTTGGATGGGTGCAGGCAGGCCGGTTTCTTCCAGGCAATTGGCGCGCAGCGTTTCGATATCCGGTCCGAAGTTAAACGGACTGTCGGTTTCGACAATTTTACTCGCCATATCGGCCCGCAAACTGTCCGTCGCTGCTTGGTCTACTGTTCCACCGCTCGCCATCACGACGCCATATTCACGCGCCCCATCTACACTGACCAGACCTTGACGAATTTCCAGCGCTACCATTTCGGGATCGCGATCCAATGGGTTACCCCATCCACCACCGCCCCATGTGACGAAATGCAACTGGTCGCCCTCTGCCACGGTGATTTCTTCTACCTTATTGGCGACGATTGTGTTGGTGCCGTCCGCTTTTTCGAGAATTTTACGGGCCCGTTTTCCTGGCTCACCGCCGTTCACGCCCCATGGCGGAACAAACCAACGATCATCATGGATCGAAATTGTTCCAGCCGCGAGGAAGCGATAGGTCAGGTGAATGCCGTTGCCGCCGCGGTGTAATCCTGCGCCGCCACTATCCTGTGCTGTCTCATAGCGTTCGATACGTAGCGGGAAATAACGTTCCAGAAATTCATTGGGCACATTGGTGAAGCCCGGCCATAGCGAATGACCATCTGGTCCATCGCCCAGAGGACGCCCGGGTATCCCGCCAAAGCCAATTTGAAACAGCTGGAACCAGTCGCCATTTTTGTCATTGCCGGAATAGAAAAGATGCGGCGAAGACGAAAAGCCAGCGGCATTCAGGAATTCTGGCGTCTTCTGACCTAGTAGCCCGCCAAGAATATCAAAAATACGCCCCAGCGCGTGCGTTCGACCAGAGAGCGCAGCCGGGAATTTCGGTTTAAGCAGCGATCCTTCGGGAATCCGTACTTCAATCAGATCATAAAAACCGTCGTTGAACAGGATTTGCGGATCGAAAACCATGATCATGTAGATGCCGAAGAACATCTTGAACATATTCTCATTGAGCAAGAAATTGATGGAAGCTCCGCTTTGCGGGTCGGTTCCTTCAAAATCGAGAATGACCTTTTCACCGTCGCGCCGCATCGTGCACTTTATTTTATAGGGGCCAGCGCCAATACCATCATCGCAGATATAATCTTCAAAGCTGACCGGTTCTTCACCGATAGCCTGACCGATCAGTGTTTTCATGGCCCGATGATTGCGGGCCAGCAGTTCCTGTGTCGCCGAAACATAGACGTCATCACCGAAACGATCCGCCATTTCAATCACGCGGCGTGCTGCCACGCGGCAGGACGCAATAATGGCGTTGAGGTCGGCCTGACACCAATCCGGTTTTCTGGTCTGGTGCATAACGAGCTTCATCAAGTCTTCGTTATATTCGCCCTTTTTCCAGATCTTGACCGGAGGTATGCGAACGCCTTCTTCAAAGATTGATTTGGCATCAATGGGCATAGAACCCACAACTTTGCCGCCAATGTCGGACTGATGCCCAAACATGGCCGTATAGGCGATCAAGCGACCATCCTTGAATATCGGCAACAGGATCAGCCAATCGTTATTGTGGCTGACAGCGCCGTCACAGCTATAGGGATCAGACAGGAAGATCATATCGCCATCTTCGAGTGTTCCGTCATATAGGCGAAGGAAGCCGTCGATAAAGCTACCAAACTGGCCGACAATCATCTTGCCGGTATGATCAGCGATCAGCGGAAAGGCATCGCCTTGCTCGCGGATGCCGGGTGACATGGCGGTGCGTACGAGCGTGGCATCCATCTCGATCCGCGCATTACGCAGAGCATTTTCGATAATGTCCAATGTGACCGGATCAATGTCGATTTTCTTGAACGGCGTGTCGTTGGTTTCAATGATTGTTGCAGGCATTTTACTGTCCCTCCGCCAAATTGATGAGGATATTGCCAACTGCGTCCACTTCGCCGACGCAGCCTGTTTCGATCAGGGTTGTGGAATCCATTTCCACAACAATTGCCGGGCCTATGATGACATCGCCCTGTCGTAATTTGGCGCGATCATAAATCGCACCATCTTGTTCTGCGCCGTCCATCCACAATTTGTGATCCCGAATTTTGGCTTCCGATGGATCACCATTGCCTTTGGGCAATTCGGCGGCCGGCAGGTTGAGTGATTGACCCATTGCGACAGCGCGCAGGTTCACTACTTCATGCGGCGTATCCATGTTGAAGGTGAAGAGGCGGTGATGCTCTTCGTCAAAACGGGCTAATATACCCTCTACGCCATCACGTTCCAGCACTTCTGGCGTGATCGTCAATGGCACTTCAAAGGCCTGTCCGGCATAGCGTACATCGATTTCGAATTCGCTGGTAAGGTCTTCTTCTGCAACGCCATCGGACAGCAATTCCGCACGGGTTTGATCCGCCATTTCCTTGAGGATTGCGATTAGCTCGGACGCATCAGTGGTTGTTGCCAAGCGTGAGAAGGAGCGTGCTGTCTCTGTCCGCATCCGCGTTGTCGCGTCGCCCAAGGCGCAGAGCACGCCGGGAGAAACGGGCGATACGGCTGGCCAACTTCCCATCAGTCTTGCCACTGCATTGACATGCAGCGGACCCGCCCCGCCAAAGCCCATCAGGGCGAAATGGCGCGGGTCGTAGCCTTGCTGCACAGAGATCATGCGAAGTGCGCCGAACATATTTTCGTTCACAATATCAATGATACCGCGTGCCGCCGCCATTAGATCAATACCGAGAGCGTCAGCAATTTTCTGGACTGATTTTTTTGCGCCTTCGCGGTCTAACTGGAACGAGCCACCGAGAAGATTCTCGGGCAAATATCCGAGCACGACATTGGCGTCAGTGACAGTCGGTTCTTCACCGCCCTTGCCATAAGCCACTGGTCCCGGCACCGCGCCAGCCGATTGCGGACCGACACGCAGTGCGCCAGTTAGCTCTGGTACATAAGCGATCGAGCCGCCGCCTGCGCCAACAGTTTTCACGTCTAGCGAAGAGGCACGCACAGACAAATGCCCAACCTCGGTCGTGCGAACCCGGCGCGGTTCAAGATTTTCAATCAACGCTACGTCGGTTGAAGTACCGCCGACGTCAAGCGTCAGGATATTTTTCAGCCCTGCATTTTTCGCAACCCAGACGGCTCCGGTTACACCGCCGGCTGGACCGGACATCAGGATATTGACGGGATGCTCCTCCGCTTTTTGCGAGGACATCAGGCCGCCATCTGAACGCAGCAGCGAAAAGCGTCCCGCCATGCCAGCATCGGCCAGCTTGGCGCGCAGACTGGATACATAATTGCTCACCACCGGCCGGACGGCTGCGTTGGCGACCGTCGTCAGGGTGCGCTCATATTCCTGCATTTCGGGCAAAACTTCGTGACTCAGTGAATAAGGTACGTCTGGCATTTCGGCCGCGACCATTTCGCCGATCCGGCTTTCATGCGCGCCATTGGTATAAGCGTTCATCAGGGATACCGTAACCGCTTCCACACCCTGTTTTTTGAGATATTGTATGGCTGTTGTGACACTGGCTTCATCCAGCGGGCGGACTTCTTCACCATTGGCATCCATCCGCTCTTTAACGGTAACCGTGTCTTCCAGCGCGGCGAGAGGTTGCGGTTTGGGCCAGATAATCCAGGCAGCGAGCCCGCCGGGTACAAAACTACGCGCAATCTGCATGATATCGCGATAGCCCTCGGTGGTGATCAGGCCGACTTTTGCGCCCTTGCCTTCCAGCACCGCATTGGTGGCGACGGTCGTGCCGTGAAGAAAATATTCGATTTCGCTGGCCTGGACATCGGCATCTGCGCAGATCGCGTTCACGCCATTTAATATGCCTTCCGAGCTGTCATGAGGCGTAGACGGCGTTTTGGTGCGCCAGAATTGTCCGGTTTCATCATTGAACAGCAGCAGATCGGTAAAGGTTCCCCCGACATCAACGCCTAGTCGATACCCCATATGTCATTCTCTCTCTTTATTGATATTCATTCAGGCTTCTGCCCTTGCGACAAGCGAGGGTAGGGGCCGATCCAAGACGTTTTCGAACCATTGATTGGTAGCGATGGCTTTTGCCAGATCTACACCATGTTTGATCGCTGATCGGTCAAGCAGATTGACGAGATCCTCGGTCGCAATATTACCGGTAGCATTGGGGGCAAACGGGCAGCCGCCAAGCCCGCCCAAGCTCGCGTCAAGGGTTGAGACGCCTGACTGTACAGCAGCCCAAGCATTGGCAATGCCGGTGTTGCGTGTGTCATGAAAATGCGCACGCATCGTGATGTTGGCAGGCAGCAGTTCCTTTAGCCGGCCGAACAAATCTTCAACCTGTCCCGGCACGCCGACACCGATCGTATCGGCCAGCGCGATTTCAAGCGGTTCTTCTTCGGCCATCTCACTCGCGATACGAAGCACCGTTTCAGGCGGGACATGCCCTTCGAACGGGCAACCAAAGGCGGCGGAAATTGTGACCTGCGCTTTCAGGCCTTCGCCCTTGGCAAAACGGATCATCTCGCGATTTTCGCGGATGCCCTGTTCGATTGTCTGGCCTTGGTTCTTTTCGCCAAAGGTATCGCTAGCAACAATCACGCAACCTGCTTCATCAATTCCGCGCTTGCCACCTTCTTTGGTAGCGAGCCCGCGTAAGACGCCGCGCTTGTTGAGGCACAGGCCGATATAGGAGACATCATCGCGGTCAGGCAGGTCTTCGATGACCGCTTCGGCGTCGGCCATCTGGGGCACGCGACCGGGATGAACAAAGCTCGCGACTTCCATCCGGCGGATACCAGCATCGATCATATGGTTGATCAGGCCGAGCTTGTCTGCCGTGGATATGATGTCCGGCTCGTTCTGCAGCCCGTCGCGTGGACCGACTTCAACGATATTGACCGATAAGGGGTTTTCATGAGTCATAGAAATTGTATACAATCCATATTGTGCTTTGTATAGCAAAAGCATCATGCAGGAGGTTTATTAATGGCGCAAGGGGCACTAGCCGGACTCAGATTGATCGAAATGGGTCAACTTATTGCAGGTCCTTTTTGCGGTCAGCTCATGGGTGACCATGGCGCGGAAGTTATCAAGATCGAGCCGCCCAAAATCGGTGATGCCATGCGCAGTTGGGGGCAGGGCATACCGCTTTGGTTCTCCGTCGTCGGGCGTAATAAAAAGTCGATTACGCTTAATCTGCGCGAAAAAGAAGGCCAGGCAATCGTCAAGCAGCTGGTTGAGAAAAGCGACTTTCTGCTAGAAAATTTTCGTCCCGGTACGATGGAAAAATGGGGCCTTGGCTATGATCAGCTTAGCGCTCTCAATCAGGCGCTGATCATGATCCGCGTCTCCGGCTATGGCCAGACCGGGCCTTATGCGTCACGCGCAGGCTATGGCTCGATCGGCGAAGCAATGGGCGGCATGCGCTATATTGCCGGCGAACCCGACCGACCACCGAGCCGCGCAGGCTTGTCTATTGGCGACTCACTCGCCGCGACCTATGCCTGTCTTGGCGCGATGATGGCGCTGCATCACCGGCATGTGACGGGCAAGGGGCAGGTTGTTGATTCAGCTATATATGAGGCAGTGCTCGCCAATATGGAATCGACTGTCGCTGAATATACCGTCGCGGGCCATATCCGCGAACGGACAGGATCGATATTGCCGAAAATCGCGCCCTCCAATGTTTATGAAACCAATGATGGCAGCGTGTTAATCGGGGGTAATCAGGACAGCGTATGGAAGCGCATGTCCGCGATGCTGGGGCAGCCGGAATTGGGCGATGATCCCCGTTATGCCACCCATGTGGCACGCGGCGAAAATCAAACCGAACTGGATGATCTCATCAATGTCTGGACGCGGACGTTGAGCAGTCAGCAAGTGCTCGACCTGTGCGAAGAAAATGGTGTTCCGGCCGGTAACATATACCGTGCCCCGGAAATGCTAGCGGACCCGCATTTCGAAGCGCGAGACGCGTTGGTGAAAATGGACCATCCGCAGCATGAGAATTTCGTGATGCAAAATGTCGCGCCGAAATTGTCGGATACGCCCGGCAAGGTAGAAACAATCGGTCCCGAACTTGGCGCGCATAATGAAGTCATTTATGGCGAATTACTGGGTATGGATAGCGCGAAAATGGCGGATCTTTTGGATCGCGGTATTATCTAGCCTAGGAGCTTTCCGGAGCAGCCGTAACACTAAATGAGTGAAATGCCCGACGGATATGGCTGGTCATCACCGATTTGGCCCAGTCGGCATCTTTCGCTGCAAAAGCGGCGATCAACTCATCATGATCCACCGCTGACTGGTTAAGTTGGATCTTGGAATATTGATGCGCCGTTCGCCGAACCACTGGTTGTTCGACCAGCGCCGGCATTAATTTGGTCAAGCGAGGCGACTGCGCGCATTCTAATATCAGGTCGTGGAAGCGCCGGTTGGCTTCCAGAAAACATGTGATATCGGGCGGTGACTGTTTCACCGCGTCTTTCAGCTCTTTGTTTATGCCGCGCAATATATCCAGTGCATCGTCGCCAATCCTGCGAGCAGCGCGGGCGGCAGCATGGGCTTCCAGCATCGCGCGCAAGGTAAACATCTCGTCCACCTCGCCCTCAGACCAGTCGGCGACGAATAGTCTTTTGGACGCGCTGCGGACAACCAGCATTTCATTTTCCAGCCGCCGGACTGCATCCCGTACCGACGTCCGTGATACGCCAGATATCTCGGCCAGTTTTTCTTCCGTCAACTGCATGCCAGGAACGGCTTCGCCTTGCAGGATGAAAGCACGGATCTTTTGATAAGCAGTTTCGGAGGCTGGCATCATAGCGTTGGTCATATTTCTTAAGGGTTTGAGCTAATCTTAGTCATAGCGCGAACAGTTTCTGCTTGACGGGGTGATTTTGTATACAATAGAAGTGCAGTAGGGAGATTTGTCAACCGTTATGCCCAATCCAAAACGTATCAAAGTTATTGTTCCGATTCCGATGGATGAGGCTGGCGTTGCCGCCCGTGCGGAACAGCTGCCCGCAGATTTTGTCCGTGACGGCTTTGCCCCGGAATTTGTCGCTGTGCCTTGGGGCGCAGCGCTGGGGGACAGTTATCATGACACCATGCTGATGGACTGGACGGTTTTTCAAGCTGGTATCAAGGCTGAAGAAGAAGGCTATGCTGGCGTGTTAATCGATACCGTTAGTGATAGCGGTATGCGGGCCTTGCGTTCCCGTCTTTCCATCCCTGTTGTTGGTCCGGGTGAAGCAGCTTTTGCGGCGGCTATGATGCTGGGCAAGAAATTCACCGTGCTAACGATGTGGCCCGAATGGTTCCCGCTCTACGAGAAGACGCTCAACGAATATGGCTGGTGGGATCGAGTCGCTTCACTGCGGTCGATAGATACCCGCCCCGACGTCACAGAATTGCTTGCGGGCAAGGAAGAGGTGATCTTCGACAAATTGAAAGCCGAGGCAACCGCTGCGATGGAAGAAGATGGCGCTGATGTTATCGTGCTTGGCTCCACGACTATGCATCAGTCGGCAAAATTTCTCGATGACAATATGCCGATACCGGTGCTGAATCCGGGGCAAGTCGCTTACAAGTTTCTCGAAACCCTGCTCGAACTTGGTTTGACCCATAGTAAGGTCGCGTTTCCTTCGCCGGAAGTGCCGAAGGACGATGATATCAGAAAAGGATGGTATTGATGACAGACTGGACTCCCGGCATGGCGGGGCAAGTGCCGCTGCCTTATCCGTTTTATATCGACATCGTGACAAAGCGCTATTTCGATGGGGTCGATAACAAGAACCTGACTCAGGTGCTGAACTGTTTCGCGCCCGATGCGATCTTGCATGAGGCGACTTCCAACACGATCCATGAAGGGCGCGATGCGATCAGCGCGATGTTCGAAAAGTTATTCGCGGATTTTGAAGATATCTGGCACGGAAATTTCGTTCACAGTGCAGACCCTGCAACCAACGCGGTTTGTTCCCAATTCACAGTGTTGATTACGCCCAATGACGGTGAGCAGCTTCGCTATGAAAATTGCAATCGCTTCTATTGCAAGGATCGGCTGTTCCAGCATGTCTTCGTCTACATGAGCGGCGATAACCTGCTTAAAGAAGGGGAAGCCTGATGCAATATGAACCCGGCTTATCCCGTGCAGAACTGATCGAATTTGCAACGAAAACCTATTTTGGGAATGTCGATGCGAAAAATATGGATGCGGCTTTGGCGTGCTTCCATGATGAAGCCTTATTCTGTGTCCAGACCAGCTTTACCCGCCACAGCGGCAAAGCTGAAATCAAGCGGATGTTTGAAGATTTCTTCGGCGCTTATGAAACGATTGTCCACCGTGACTTTAACTGTACTGTCGATGAAGCCAATGGCCGGATCGCCGCCAGCTTTGTCGCCGAACTGACCGATGCGGACGGCAATGTAACATTGCTGAACAACACCAATTTCTGGCGCATGCGCGACGGAAAATTTCAGGAAGTCTATGTATATATGAGCGGGGAGAACGTCCTCGTTTAACGCGAAAATGACAGGTCAAAAGACCTGCAGAATATTCCATTCAGGGAAGGTATTTAATATGCGTAACATCAAAACAGTTCTTTCACTCTCAGCGGGTATCGCTGCGCTGGTGAGTTATAATCCGGCTCTTGCCCAATCAGCCGGCGATCAGGGTGCCAGCGAGGGTGAAGATAGCAATGTTATCATCGTGACCGCTCGGCGGCAGGACGAATTGCTGACGGAGGTTCCGGCGTCCGTTACGGTCTTTGGCGCCGACGCTATCGACAAAACTGGTATTGAACGCGCCGATGAATTTGTGCAGCTTACCGCCGGTGTCACGATTATTACCGGGACCGCGGAAGCAGGCGACACGCAAATCAACATTCGCGGCATCAATGGTACTCGCGATGCTGAAAGCTCCGTGGCGCTTGTCGTTGATGGTATATTGAAAACCAACACCGCACAGCTCAACCAGAAACAAGGGACATTGCGCCAAATTGAGGTTTTGAAAGGCCCACAAGGCGCGCTCTATGGCCGCAACGCAGCCGCTGGTGCGATTGTAATCCAAACCCTGAAGCCTGGTGATGAACTGGAAGGCGGGATTGAAGCCAGTGCTGCTGAGGATAACACTTATAAAGCGTCAGCCTATGTGTCTGTCCCCGTGGGCGACTCTTCGGGTCTCGTCTTGTCGGGTAGCTATTCAACCAGTGATGGATTTTTTCGGAACTCCTTCCAAAATAACGCGGCGATTGTCGATGATCAGGAAACCTGGTCCATTGATGGCCGATTTGTTACCCAATTGGGAGATGATACCGAACTGGACGTGAAAGCGCGCTATGCTGACCTTTCTGGTGCGTCGATCAACTTTAACGCTTCCTTCCATCTCCCCAATTTCGCTGGCGTGAATCCTGATTTTTTTGAAGATGTGAACGACCATCCGTTCAATTATTATAGTAATATCCGACCAACCAATGATCAGCAGACCTTTGAAGCATCAGCGAAGATCGAACATCAATTTGATTCCGCTGTCCTGACCGCGTGGGTGCTTTATAGCGATGTCGATCAAGAACTGACAGCCGATGGCACCTCGGCCGACTTTGCGCGCTTCACCTTTCCCGGAGCGACACCGGCATCGGTTGCGGCATCCAATAGCTGTTTTGGTACGACCGCTGCATTGACGGGCTTTCCCGTCAATTCACCAGGCTTTATTGGCACGGTGCCGACGCCTTTTATTTTCGACCCGGCGAACGGCTCAACCTTCGGCCCTTATAGCCCAACAACCTGCGACGGAACGCAATATCAAATCCGCAACCAAACCGATATCAGCGCTGAAGTGCGACTGGCATCGGACAATGATGGCCCGTTTAACTGGCAAGTTGGCGGCTATTTCTTGAACATTGACCGAGATGTCGGGGTCAGCCTTGGCGCAGATCTGGGGCAGGGTGTTATTCGTGAATTATTCAACGATGCCAATAGCACCAACCCTACGACTCAACTGTATTTTGATAATTTCAACACCAATGTTTATGCCGCTTTCGGTTCGGTTGACTGGGAACCGAGTGACCGGTTCAATGTCGGTGTAGCGCTGCGCTATGATATTGAAGATCGCAGCGTCAACAATTTGGTCCCGAATGCGACGGACCCCTTTGGCGGCGGACCGATTAATCCGGGTCAGGCCTTTGGTCCGATCACCGATCAATCGCAGACCTTCAAGCAGCTGCAACCCAAGATATCGCTGCGCTATGGTTTGACGGATGACATCAATCTCTACGCAAACTGGGGCATTGGCTTTAAATCTGGTGGTTTCAATAACCAAGGCTCTTCTGCGGTTATTGATCAGAACTTCAATCAATTCCTCGGCACCAATATCCTGATCGAAGATGTGTTTGACAAAGAAACGTCAAGCGCGTTTGAGGCAGGGATCAAGGGCAGTTTGTGGAACGGCCGCATGACCTTTGATCTGGCGGGCTATTATACGCAAGCTGATGACGTTCAGTTTTTCGAGTTTTTCGTCGGCGCTTTTGGACTGCTGCGGATTGTCTCGAATATTGATGAGGTAGAAATCTACGGCGCGGAATTTAATGCCAATGTCGAGATTATCGATGGTTGGGATATTTTCGGTTCGTTTAACGTGACCGAAAGCGAAATCAAAGAGAACAGCTCTCGTCCGGGCACTGTGGGTAACAAGTCGCCTTCAACTTCCGATTATACGATCAACCTCGGCACACAGATTGTTGCGCCGGTTGCGAATGATTTTGATTTGGTGGTGCGCGCGGATTACCGTATTACTGGGCCGACATTCTTCCACACAGTGCAAGACGATACTGGTCCGACCTTGTTCAGCGGCCTGCTGCCAGGCTCGGCCTTGGCCTTGCCAGCCTTTGTCGGCGACGGTGATTTCTCCCCAACTGAGCGGGAGGCCTTTGGCGTACTGGACCTGCGTGTTGGTTTTGAAGGCGAAACTTGGAAAGTCACGGCATTTGCGGATAACATGCTCAATCGTAAATATCTCAATGAGGTTATTCCAGCGGTCGAGTTCGGTGGTTCGTTTATCTCACCGGGTGCTCGTCGCCGCTTCGGTGTTGAAGTCGGATATAAATTCTAGTCGCTGACTTTTTGTTGATTATCAGGCTCGGTGCAATTGTGTCACCGAGCCTGGGTAATCAGTTTTTCAGACTATAGAACTTTGTTCCAAGGTCCCGAAATCGCGAGCGTTTTGGTCGGACTATAGAGGTTTACAAACATCGTGCGCCCATCAGGTGAGAAACACGCCCCTGCTGGCTCCGTTTGCACCCTGATCCGCGCCAGCGCGTAAGCCTCTCCGCGAGGCGTCACACCGCGCAGGTGATTATCGACCGTCGCGCTATATTGATCTTCGCAGACAATCAGATGGCCATTTGGCGCAATGGTCAGATTATCGCCATAGCTATATTGGCGCCGATCGACTGATTCCATAAATAATTGCAACAGCCCCGGCGCGGCTGCTTCTTCTTTCTGCCCTTCAAAACGGGAGGGGCGATAGCGCATGATCTGGCCTTCTTTGGATGTGCCGCCGCTGGTGCAGCAGAAATAAAGCTCGCCATCGCCGTAAACTATACCTTCGCCGCGCGCGAATTTGACCGCGCCGCCACTGGCACCGCGTTCGCGCAGATCATCCTTGGGGCTCTCCACATCATTTACGTCAATCCAGCGGACAAATTGCCAAACGCCCGGCTGGAAACTTGTTTCGCCCCAATTGCGGCTGTCATTGTCAATCGTGTCACTGGCAAATGCCATGGCTTGCAACTGTCCGCCCTTGGCAAGCTTGCCCGGCACATTGGGGATGAACCGATAGAACAGACTGTCGTTCCTATCCTCCGTCAGATAGACAATGCCTGTGGCTGGATCGATGGCTGCAGCCTCGTGGTTGAAACGGCCCATTGCTTTGAGGGGGACGGGATCAACCAGCCCGTCATGGGCCGCCGGGACTTCAAAAATCCAGCCATGATCGCGCTTCACGCCATCACCGGCGCGGGTCATATCTTCCTCACAGCTTAGCCAGCTGCCCCAGGGTGTCGTACCGCCAGCACAGTTACGGATGGTGCCAACCAGACTGAGGTGCTCGCGCTCTATGTCTAACGTTTGTTCGTCCAGCAGCAATGTGGTGGTACCGCCGACCAGCGGCTTGCCGTCATTGCTATGGTCATAGGCTGCCAGTGTCGACGGCACCTTACCAAAGGGACCGTCATCCAAATGGGTAGCTTTAAGCTCATGATTTCGGACCAAAGCGATCTTGCCATCCGGCATCGCAAAACAGCCCATGCCGTCGGCACGGTCAGGCACTCGGTTTCCATCGGACATGACCCCGCGGAATTCGGAAATCACGCGGTAGGAAAAGCCTTTGGGCAGGTCGAGTAAGCCATTGGGATCAACTTGCAACGGACCGTGGCCCTTGTGAGACATGGCTGCCCCGCGTCTTACCAAACTGCTGTGCTGCGCAAAGCCCGACATAGCGAGGGCGGTCAGCCCTCCCGTAAAATTGCGACGATTCAACTGCATGATTTGCTATCCTGTTGTTAGGCGCCTTGGCCACTGAACTCTCAGTGCCGGGTTAGCGCCTTAACATGACAGATTTTTGAACCGGAGCAATCGCACCCCAATATTGCATCCCCTACTGCATGCCCGCCATTCTGATCGCCAAGGCTGGGTCCGTGGGATCGGTCCAGTCCTGACGCGCCGCCCATTCGGCGAGCGGCGTTGGCCGGGTTTTGAAATATTTCGCCATTTCGGCTGTGTCGGCGATCAGCGGAGATACCGGCTGCTCGTTATAAAAGCTGTAGAAGCTCGCCATACCGCTATAAATGGACTTGGGTTCGACAGTGGCTGATCCGGTGACAAGCAGGCTCATCGCAGAGGCGAAGTCATCGGGTGTCAGGCTTTTGAAAGTGACGGTTTTTCCGGTCACTTCGCTGAGAATCGCGGCAACCTCATCACCCACCAGAGCTTGCGGCCCACCAACGGCATAGCGCCCATTGGGCAGACCGTCATTCTGCAAGGCTTCGACCATGAAGGCGGCTACATCATCGAGGCATATCCAGGATATTTTCAGATCCGGTTTGGCCGGATAGGCAAATATTGAACTATTGACGATGGACGGTTTGTTCCAGCTGCGGATCATATTGTCCATGAACACTTTCGTTTCAAAAATCGCATAGCTGACGCCGCTATCGATAATCGCCTGTTCAATCGCGCGGCGGCCATCATGGGCGGGGTTGCCATTATCTTGCTCGGCAACAAAACAGCTGGTGTTGAACACAATTTTTCGAACGCTGCTGCCTTTGGCTGCGGCGGCGATATTGCGGCCCAGCTCGGTTGCCTTCTCCAGATCAAAAACAAATGGCAGGTGCATCGCGATAGCATCCATGCCTTGTGCCGCGGCAACCATGGATTGCTCATCATAGAGATCAGCCGATACCGTTTCAACGTCGGCAAAGGGCGTGTTGGCGAGCGCTTGCGGATTGCGGAGCGCCGCGACCGGGTGCAAACCAGCGCCGAGCAGTCGTTCCAGCAAAGGGTGGCCTTGGTCGCCGGTCGCGCCGATGGTCAATATTCTGATGATCCTATCCTTTTCTTAAATGTCGTTGATTATTTTTAACTGTTAATCCGGCGCGCTGCTGCGCGTCCGGCGATATATCCAAAGGTCAATGCGGGGCCGAGCGTGCCGCCGGCGCCTGCATAAACACCGCCGGTGGGGCAGCTAATGACATTGCCCGCCGCGAACAGGCCGGGAATGGGTTCTCCGTCGAGGTCCAAGACTTGTGCCGATCCATCGGTTTTCGCGCCGCCATTGGTGCCGAGTGTACCCATCTTGATTTCCACAGCGTAAAAAGGTCCGTTGGTAATAGGACCTAATGTAGCCGCTGCGCCATCGCGGGAGCGATCGCCATAAAAGCGGTCATAGGCATTTTCACCACGGGCAAAATCAGGATCGTGACCTTTGATGGCATGGGCATTGAAATGCGTGACGGTGTCTTCAAGCTGTGCCCCGTCTATCCCTATCGCAGCGCCAAGGCTTTCCAAGTCATCCGCCCTCGTGATCCAATCGGGTATCGGCTGGCCCGGCATGACTGAGGCCAGTGGATAGCGAGAGATATATTGTGAATCGAAAATAAGATAAGCTGGCAAATTGGGATAGGAATAGGTCGCGGGGTCAAATTGGTGGAAGGCGCCTGCAAGGGCTGAATAATTATTCGCCTCATTGCAAAAGCGTTTGCCCGCGCCGTTGACCATGATCGTGTGTGGCAGTGTTCGTTCGATCAGAACCGGCATAGCGCGTTGTTCGCCACCTTCCCAGTTTACGCCGGGTATGGACAGCGTTGGAACCCACCAAGCGCTGGTCATATTGCCAAGGCTGGCTCCCGCCGCCATGGCCATTTTCAGGCCGTCACCCTGATTGCCCGGGGGGGACGCAGGCGCATCGAGGGGGCCGCGCAGGAAGGTTTGTTTGAGCTGATCATTCCATTCAAAGCCACCAGTGGCGAGGATCACGCCTTGCGAGGCTTCGATGGTCAAATCGGTGTTATCACGATGGACCGTCGCGCCCGTCACACGACCGTCCTCAACGATCAAGCGATAGCCGCTGACATCCAACAAAGGTTCAATGCCCCGGTCGAGGCAGGCCTTTAGCAAGCGGCCGATCAAAGCCTGCCCCCAGCCGCGCAAATCTTCGCTTTCGCGGCGTGCCATTTCAGCAGGATCGACTTGTCCGGTACCACCACCCAATGGAGTTTCCCGCAGCATCATGCGCGGGGCCGGGCCATGTTCAAATACCTTCTCCGCCCAATCACCAAGCGTAGAGAAATCGAACAAATCATTGTCTAGGGCACGGCCACCATCGGGTCGGGCCCCGGGCCGGTCGAGATAATAATCAGGATAGCCTTCAAGCATGCTGAGCCGCGCGGCGCCCAAATCTTCAAGAAAGGCAAGTGCGCGGGGGCCTTCTTCAACAAAAGCGGTCAAACTGGTGTCGTCTATATCACCCTGATCGAGCGAGCGGAAATAGGCTAGAGCGTCCTCACGGCTATCCTGGATGCCGTGTACCTGCATTTGTCGATTGCCGGGTATCCAGACAATACCGCCGGATATCGATGCAGTGCCGCCCAGCTTTGCCTGTTTTTCGATGACGGTGACGCTTGAACCGTCTTCATGAGCGGCGAGCGCGGCGCTCAGGCCGGCTGCACCGGCTCCGATGATCAGAACATCCGTCTTCATGGTGATAACTCTCCCTTGTTGTCGCCATTGATAAGGGAGAATGTCAGGGCCGGGCCACTGTTACTTTTGGGCTGGGATCAAACGACTCAAGGCCAGTTTAATCAACGGCACCTGCATCCCGAAGCGATTGAATCTGGTTTGCACTGAGGCCGAGCTCCTTCATAATCGCGTCGCTATGCTGCCCGATGGTTGATAGCTTCGCAGGTGCAGAGGGTCGAGCGCCATTCATCTCAATGGGCAGTCCCGGTAACTTGGTTTTATCGCCATTGGGGAGCGTGACGGGTTCCAGTCCACCACTGGCGTTTAAGTGGGGATCGTCGAACATGTCTTCGGGACGGGCAATCGGCGCGAAGGGCAGGCCTGTACCCTCGAGTTTGGCGATTAACTCGTCGCGGCCAAAGCCTGCGATCAGGTCGCGAATTTGCGGCATGATCCGGTCGCGCGCGGCAACCCGATTGTTATTCTCGCGAATACTCTCGTCCGCCCATAGATCGTCGAGCGCGAACAGCTTGCAGAATTTCTCCCACAAGGCATCGGTGACCACGCCAATGAAAATCGGTTCGTCTTTAGTCTGGAACACATCATAAATCGCCCAGGCCGAAATTCGCGCAGGCATCGGATCGGCGGCTTTTCCGGTTACCGCCATTTGCGCCATATGCTGGCCGATCATGTAGACGGTTGTTTCGAATAACGAGCTCTGGACTTTCTGACCGTTGCCGGTGCGGTGGCGTTCTTCGACTGCTGCCAAGATCGCGATTACGCCAAACATCCCGCCGGTCACATCGATGACGCTGGACCCAGCGCGCAACGGTTGTCCGGGTGGTCCTGTCATATAGGCTAGACCGCCCATCATCTGCGCGACTTCGTCGAGCGCCGTGCGGTTTTCATAGGGGCCGGGGAGGAAACCTTTTTCGGAAGCGTAGATGAGGCGTTCGTTAGTTTCGGATAAAGATTCATAATCGAGGCCCAATCGGTCCATCGCGCCGGGCCGATAATTTTCAACCAAGATATCTGCGCCGGCCACCAGTTGCTGGGCGATTTTCAAACCTTCGGGATCTTTCAGGTTGAGCGATATGCTTTGCTTGTGGCGGTTATACATTGGGAAATAGCCGGAACCGGAACCCACCAGATTGCGAGTCCGGTCGCCGCCAATGGGTTCAACGCGGATCACCTCTGCGCCCAGCGATGCGAGGATCGCGCCGACCGTTGGCCCCATGACCATATGGGTGAATTCAATGACTTTCAGGCCCGCTAGCGGCGTTGGCCCATTTTGCTTGACGCTCATGCTGCTGCTTTCTCAAATCCTAACGGAAGGCCTGCGTCGGGCGTGAAGCCATAAAGGGGTTCGCCGGGCAGAGCTTCTGCGATAATTTCTCTGACTTTCAGAAGCTTATCGAGATTAATGCCGGTATTAATACCCATGGCTTCAAGCATGAAAACAAGATCCTCTGTCACAATATTGCCCGACGCTCCCGGCGCAAAGGGGCAACCGCCAAGGCCGCCAAGCGACGCGTCAAAGGTAGTAATGCCTTCCTCCAGCCCGGCCATGACATTGGCCAGCCCCAAACCCCGGGTGTTGTGGAGGTGCAGGGTATTGAGCTTGTCACTGCCGATCACACCTCTGATTTGGCGCACCATCCGCGTCACCTGCGCTGGATTGGCATAGCCGGTGGTGTCCGACAGGCCGACTTCGGCGACGCCCGCTGCCATCGCGGCTTCGGCTAAGCGGGTGACTTGGTCTTCGCTGACCGGGCCCTCAATGGTGCACCCAAAGGCAGTCGATAGGCCAACCTCAAAATGCGGGCGCTGTCCTTCTGGCTGGGCTGCGACGAGCTCTGCGATGGCTGTGATCTCTGCGAGCATAGCGGGGTGATCCTTGCGGACGTTGTTGATGCTATGGGTTTCGGACATGGAAAAGGGGATCGACATTTTGTCGACGCCAGCAGCAATGGCTCGCTCTGCGCCCTTCAGATTGGGGATTAACGCCACAACGTCCAGATTGGGAAGCGTCTTGGCGTAAGCCACGATTTCCGCGGTATCCGCCATCTGCGGCAGCAGCGATGGCGGTACAAAGCTGCCCACTTCAATCTCGCCAACACCGGCCTCGGCTTCGGCCTTGATCCACGCCTTTTTAGCTGCTGTGGGCATAACGGCATCGACGCTTTGCAGACCATCGCGTGGCCCGACTTCGCTGATCGTTACGGAAACTGTCATTGGTTGGCTCCTAGATATATCCATGGCCGCTTTGCGCGGTCGGCCTCTTGCCATGTGGCAATGTCGTCGGCCATTTTCAAACTGAGATCGATCGCGTCGAGTCCCTCGATCAACATTGCTTTGGCTTCTTCGTCGATGGGAAAGGTCCAGCTGTGGCCCTCGTGGATGCCAATTTTTTGCATGCTCAAGTCGATGGTTATCGGGCTGTCGGCCTTTTCCATAATGGCGATAGCATCGGCATCAATCACGGCCGGTAATATCCCGTTACGCACGCAGTTGCCCGAAAATATAGGTGCAAAGCTGGGCGCGATGATGGCGCGAAAACCATATTCGGCCAAAGCCCAGACCGCATGTTCGCGGCTCGACCCACAGCCGAAATTGGTACCGCCGAGGATGATTTGGCTATCGGCATAATGCGGATCGTTGAGCACGAAATTGGTGTCAGCTTCGCGGCCACCGATTTCGGTATAGCGCCATCCAGCGAATAAACCGTCGGTTAGGCCAGTTTTGCCCGTGCTCTTCATCTCGCGAGAGGGGATGATCTGGTCGGTGTCGATATTGTCGCGGATCAGGGGCATCGGCAGGGAGGTGAGGATTGTGAACGGTTCAGCCATCACAATAGCTCCCGCACATCGGCAATCGCGCCAGCCAGCGCGCTGGCCACGACAGTCTCTGGACTAGCAATGTGGGTTTTGACGCCAGGCCCCTGTCGGCTTTCGAAATTCCGGTTGGTTGTCGATACGACCCGCGATCCTGTTTCGAAACTTTCGCCGCCCGCGTAGAAGCACATCGAGCATCCGCTTTCCCGCCATTCAAACCCGGCCTCGCGGAAAATTGCGTCTATCCCTTCTGCTTCGGCCTCCCGTTTCACCCGCGACGAGCCGGGGACGCAAATGGCTTTGACGTGATTGGCAATTTTCTTGCCTTTTAGTAGCGCGCTGGCCCGGCGGAGATCGGATAGACGGCTGTTGGTGCAACTGCCAATAAACGCCGCATCAATTGATGTTCCCGCGAGCTTTTGGCCCTTATCCAATGCCATATATTCAAGAGAGCGTTCGCCCGCATCATCAGGAACCGCGCCGCTTATGCCCATAGCATTTTCTGGGCTGGTACCCCAACTGACCATCGGCGTGATGGCGCTCGCATCTATCCCGATTTCCGTGTCGAAAGCTGCGCCGGTATCGCTAGCCAGCTGTTTCCAGCTTTCAACCGCTTGATGCCAATTTGATCCTTTGGGTGCATAGCGCCGACCTTCCAAATATTCGAAAGTTTTTGCATCAGGGGCGATAAAGCCGGACATCGCGGAAAATTCCGTTGCCATGTTACAGAGCGTCATCCGCCCTTCCATATCCAGCGCGCTGACTGCTGCGCCCGCAAATTCAACCGCATGACCCTTGCCGCCCGCTGCGCCATATTGGGCGATCAGCGTCATAATCATATCCTTTGGTGTAACGCCTTTCGCAAGCGTCCCGAAAAAGCAAACCCGCATCGATTTGGGTTTGTTCAGCCGCAATGTTCCGGTTGCCATCGCATGCTCGGCTTCCGACGAACCGATGCCCCACGCCAGCGCCCCAAAAGCACCCTGCGTGCAGGTATGGCTGTCAGGTGCCACCAGCGTACATCCCGGCAAAACGATGCCGAGTTCCGGCGAAATGACATGGACAATGCCCTGATCGGGGTCGTTCACATCAAACAGGGTAATACCTGCTGCGTTGGCCGCCGCCCGTGTTTCGGTAATGAAAGCCTGCCCGCCAGGCATCAACGTCTTGTCAGTGCGTCCCGGGCGGGTATCAACAATATGGTCTGTCACGGCAAATACGCGCGCGGGATCAGCTACCGGTCGCTCCGCTTGCGCCAGTGAATTGAGCGCTGATGCGCCTGTCCGTTCGTGCAGGAACACGCGGTCGATGGCCACCAATGCGCCGCTGCCCGGTAAGGCGGTGACGACATGGCTATTCCATAATTTATCAAAAAGACTGGAGGGTTCAGGCAGAAACAGCCCCCATTTCCGCATCAATGCTGCGCCAGTCTTTGGTCACAAAACTCTCCTGTATTGCCGTTCGTGTTTCCAGCATTCCATTGCGAATCCAGTGCCATGTCCGGCAACGGTTCTGACCATCATCGGAAATCTGAATCTGCTCATAAAGATAAAGCGATGGATCACCTTGTCGTTGCCAATACAACATCATGGTGCGGTTATATTCGTCTAGCGGCACTTCCGCGGCCCAGCCTTTGATCAGCTCATTATCCCACCAGATGCGTTTGTCACGATACTCGGCCGGAAATTCGCGAATTTCTGTTTTACCGTCAGCCCATTTGTAGTGGTTAGTCTGGTGGTAAGGGATATCTCCTTGATCGGGGAGACGGCACAGCAGGCGGGAAGCATGCTCGTCAATCTTCTCATTTTGAGCATTGAAATATGTGTAGGTGCCATCCCAGACCCCTTCATGGCGGCCCAAAAGTGGCATGTCTTCTTTGATTCCCATTAATTTTCCTTTTGTCTGGATTCGAGAGCGACGTGATATTGTCTGGCGCTATGTCCGTTGATCAGCGCCAGATGCTCGGCGGCGAGATGTTCTGGTTTGAGCCGCTGTTCGTCAAAAGCAGCGGCATGGGCTGCATCCACTTGGTACCATGGAGCAAACATATGACGAGCGCGAACAATCTGCCACGCCATGTTGAGATAATTGCCAAAGCGATCCGGCGCTAAATCCGGATAGAGCTTTTCCGGCTCGCCAATGGGTAGGGTTGGATAGATAATATTGCTGGTATCGAGCGCATCGGCCGCAGCCGCAATGACGGCTTGCCAGGGCGCCCAAGTAGACGTCTCGCCGGTCCAACCGTCGGACAAGCCATGACCCGGCAAATCAATCGCAATCTGCCCTGCCGTTTGATCGTCTGCCAATGCACAAGCAGGTGCGTGGAGAATCAGTTGATTAGCGGTTCTGTCTCCGTGCCAGTGGATGAGGCCATTAAATTCATCGGTTTGTATCGCGATAAAGCCTTCATCTTGTGCCTCGTGCAAATCGTCAACCATTGCCGTTTCGGTGGCCAATAAATGACTCAGGCTGACGGCCTGATGGTCCGCTGGCGTGGCTACTTTTTGGGCAGACCAAGTCGGCGGCATCTCGCCCAGTCGGTCAATATGCTCTTGCAGCGGATCACCGTCATAGGCGCTGATCAGACACGGTGGGACATTTGCGTCTGCCGCCGGAATATCTCGCGGCGCGCGCAACACAGCGCCATAGCCGGCCTGATAAGCATTGCCCGCATCAAGCATTTCCCGAACAACCGCGTCGACTCGTGCTGGATCATCATTGGCGACAGATAGCCGGTGCGCATCATCCGTCGCAAACCATGGGAAGAACCAGCTTTGTTCGAGAATGCGGTTCCACAGCCATGTCAGATGCTCGCCATAATCAGACGGGTGAAATTCGGGCAGATAACGCTCACTGAACAATGCCATTTCGTCGGCAGACCAGATGGCATAGCCGCCAATCGCCAAGGTCGTGATCCGAGTCGGATGGCGTTTGGCGGCTGTCACCAAGATGATTCCACCGGAATGGAAGCCATAAGCAGCGCATTTTTCTATGCCCAATGCATCGAGAAATTCGATAGCCGCGTCTGCATATTCGGAGATCTCGGGATGACCATGCAGCGGATCGGATTGCCCGAAACCCGGCGTATCAGGGGCGATACAGGTAAAATGGGAAGACCATTTTTCCATCAGCGCTTCATATTCTTTTGAACTACGCGGGCTTTGATGCACCATCAGCAACGGCGGGCCATTGCCCGCCTTGCGATAATGGACACGGCGTGTGTTGCCGTCATTCTCTACGTCTATAAAATGGCGTGTAATCATAATCTCTATATTTGTCCGGACAAATTTGTCTCGACAAGTCTTTTCTGTTGTTTATTACATTTTTATCGATTCCGGAGAGAAATTTTATGGACGTCAAAGGCACCAAAATGGTTGAAGACGGGCGTACGGCCCGCGAAATTTTTGAAGAGTTGATTGGCAACCCAGCACGCAAGAAATTTGGTTTTGGCGAAAAGCTCGCCATCGTCAATGTCGATGTGCAGCAGGCCTATACCCGGATGGATATGTTCAAAACCGCCTATGAAACCGATCCGAAGCAGATTGATTATATCAACCAGATTTCATCTTTGGCACGGGCAAAAGCTATGCCGGTGATCTGGAGCCGCGTCGCTTATAAAGCGGATGCGGGAGACGCTGGTGTCTGGGGCACGCGAACGGATACCGAAGATTCGCTGCAGAATATCAAATATGACAGCGAGCGGCATCAGCTTGATCCGCGTTGTCAGGTGGACGCCAATGACCTGCAATATACCAAGCGTATGCCTAGCGCCTTTTTTGAAACACAACTGGCGAGCTATTTGACGTGGCATAAAGTCGATACGGTGATTGTTACCGGTGGTTCAACATCCGGCTGCGTCCGCGCCACCGCGGTGGATGCTTTAAGCTATGGCTATCGGACGATAGTGCCGATCGAAACCTGCGCGGACAAGCACGAGAGCTATCATTTTGCCAACCTGACCGACTTGCAGATTAAATATGCGGATGTGGAGCCGGTGCAGACGGTGGTTGATTGGTTGGAGGCGCGCTAGTGTCAGACGTGCAGAAATCCGATCCGGAACTATATGATTATGCGCCCTATCGCGGACGTCCGAAAATCAAATGGCCGGATGGTAAAACCTGTGCAGTATGGGTTGCGCCCAACCTAGAATTTTATGAACTCGATCCGGCGGTTAATCCGCACCGGAAGAGTTGGCCAAAGCCGCATCCCGATGTGGTTGGCTACAGCCACCGCGATCATGCCAATCGTGTATCACACTGGCGCATGGCGGAGATGATGACCAAACATGGCTTTCCTGGGTCGGTGAGCCTGTCCGTGGCTTTATGTGATCATATTCCCGAAGTGGTTGAAGATGCCAAGCAACGCGGCTGGGAGTTTTTCAGCCATGGTATTTACAACACCCGCTATTCTTATGGGATGGATGAGGCGCAGGAACGCGAGATCATTGAGGATTCGATAGCGACCGTAGAGCGCGCTACCGGTCAACGGATAAGAGGTTGGTTGGCGCCGGCGCTGACCCATACGCCGCGTACGCTCGATCTGCTTGCGGAATATGGCATGGATTATACCTGCGACCTTTATCATGATGACCAGCCGACCGACGTAAAGGTGAAATCCGGCCAATTGACCGCCATTCCTTACAGTCTTGAGGTCAATGACCATTATGGCTTTTTCATCTATAATATGAGCCCGCGGGAATATGCCGATACGCTGATCCGTCAATATGACCGGCTCGCTGAAGAGGGCGTGCAGTCCGGCACGGTGATGTGTATCCCGCTGCACAGTTATTTAATTGGTCAACCCCACCGGATTGGACCGTTTGAAGCGGTGCTGGAACATATTGCCGCTGATGGCCGGGCATGGATCACCAAAGCGGGTGATATTGTCGACGCCTTCCGCAAACAGACGGGAGGCGCATCATGAGCCTTGATCCCAGCTATCTTGATTATCCCAAGCGCCGCCGCGGGATGGACCATGGCTATTATCCCTACAGCAGTCTGTTCGATCGCAAGCCGGTGCAATGGCCCGACGATAAAAAGCTACTCATCTGGCCGGTCATCTCCCTCGAATATTTCCCGATGGTGCCAAATGATGATCCGTTCCGCGCGCCGGGGCATATGCAGACAGCCTATCCAGACTATCGCCACTATACCGCGCGCGAATATGGCACGCGGATCGGGATTTACCGGTTACTTGGTGCATTTGAGAAAGTTGGCGCGAAGGTTTCTGTCGCGACCAACAGTGTCATCGCTGACCGTTATCCGCAGTTGGTTGAGGATATCGTCTCCGGTGGTCATGAGATTATCGCGCATAGCACCGACATGAACGGCACTATCGCCAGCGGACTAGCCGAGGCAGAGGAGAAAGCGCTAATCGAGGGTTCGCTTACTGCGCTGGAAAAAGCGACTGGAACACGCCCACGCGGCTGGTTGTCGATTGCGCGTTCGCAAAGTTTCAACACAGCAAAATTGCTCGCCGAGGCGGGTGTCGACTATATGTGTGACTGGGCCAATGACGAACTGCCTTATGCGTTTCAAACCGACGCGGGAGCGATCACCAATGTTCCGCTCAACCATGAATTATCGGACCGGCAGATTATCAATGTCCAGCAGCAATCGGTCGATAGCTATGCGCAACAGATGACCGATGCGGCGGACTGGCTGCTCGTGGAGGCGGAGCAATATGGCGGCCGAATGCTGCCCATGCATCTGACGCCTTATATTATGGGACTGCCCTATCGGATTAGCAGTTTTGAGAAGTTGATTGCTGGACTTGCTGAGCGCAATGATATCGGGTTCGCACGGGGTGATGCGATACTCGATAGCTGGAAGGCCCAAAGATGAAGGCACAGCCATGAAGATACGCAATCCGCGTACGGGGAAAGCGGACTATGAAATCGCGCCTTTGGGTGTTGAGGCGGTTGCCGATGAAGCAAAACGGCTTCGCGATGCACAAAAAGCTTGGGTTACAAAAACACCCGAGGAGCGCGGCGCGATATTGTTGCAATGGGCCGATGCGATAGAGGCTCATCTCGGCGCTATCATCCCAGCTTTGACCGCTGATACCGGGCGTGGCGGCATCTCAAAGATTGAAGCAGCCGGTGTGCCAGGTCAGATTAGGCGCTGGGCCGCTATGGCGCCGCAGCTGATGGCCGATGGTCAACCGGTTGATCAACCCACATCGGTGCCGACAATCACCACATCTACACGACTGGTGCCTTATGGCTTGGTTGGTGTAATCAGCCCGTGGAACTTCCCGATGACCCTGGCGTTGATTGATGCGATTCCTGCGTTGATGGCGGGATCAGCGGTGTTGGTAAAACCGTCTGAAGTGACGCCACGCTTTATCAAACCGTTGATAGAAACCGTGCAGAAAATTCCGGAACTTGCCGCCGTGTTGTCGATCATCGAAGGTGATGGCGCGACCGGTGCGGCGATGGTTGATCACGTCGACTATATTTGCTTCACCGGATCGGTTGCCACCGGGCGGAAAGTCGGAGAAGCGGCGGCGAAAGCATTCATTCCGGCTAGTTTGGAACTGGGCGGCAAAGATCCGATGATCGTCCTTGCCAGTGCTGAGCCGGAAAAGGCAGCCGCTACCGCGCTTAGGGCCAGTATCGTCAATACCGGCCAGGCCTGCCAATCGATTGAGCGGGTTTATGTCGCGCAAGAAATTGCTGACCCCTTTCTCACCAGTCTAGTGGCGCAGGCTGAGGCAGTGCAACTCAACCATCCCGATATTAACCAAGGCCATATCGGGCCGTTTATCTTTGAGAAACAGGCACAGATTGCGCAGTCCCAGATTGATGATGCGGTCAAAAAAGGGGCGGAATTGCTGTCGGGTGGTAAGGTGGAAAAACTAGATGGCGGCCTTTATTTGCGCCCGACGATCTTAACCAATGTGACCTCGTCAATGACGGTAATTTCTGATGAGAATTTCGGCCCCGTGATCCCTGTGCGGGTGTTTGACGATGTGGATGAGGCCGTGATGATGGCCAATCACAGCCAGTTCGGGCTGTCTGCGGCCGTCATTGGTGGATCAACCCAAGAGGCAGAAACAGTTGCATCGCGCCTCAATGCCGGTGCTATATCGATTAATGACGGCTCCCTGACTTCGATGGTTTGGGAAGCGGAGAAATCGAGCTTTGGTTATTCCGGGCTTGGTGCATCACGCATGGGGGCGAGTGGATTGATGCGCTTTTTCCGTAAGCAGGCATTGATCCGGCAATCGGGCGAGGCAGCGCGAATAGAAGCTTTTGCAGAGGAGAATTTCTGATGGGCGTAGAATTACAGCATCCTATGAAACCGGAATTGACCGCAGAGGAGGCGGCACGTGGGCGCTTTGTGTCTGGCATCAGAGCGTTTATTCTCAATGATCTCGCAGGCGATTTACGCACCGCTTATGACAAGCGTGCCGCACCGGCTTTTGCCCGTGATAAAGGTCGCCCGCCTGAAACCAGCAACGAAGCACATCAGGCGTTACGCGGCGATCCGGCATTCAACATCTATTCGGCGATGCGGGTGCAGGCACAAAAGATGGTCTGGCACGCGTCGGGAGATGTTGTGGCACGGGATATAGAGCGGCTCGAGGCAGAAGCGGTGAGGGTTGCAGGCCAGCCGGGCTCCGTGAAACTGAACTCTGATCTCGATATTCCGCGCAATGTCGATGCGATTGAAGTCCATCTTATGCCGGGTAGCTATACGCGCGGCGGTGAATCGTTAGAAGCCGGCGCGGTCTATGATCAAGGGCTGGCGGTATTTTCGATGGGCCTTATGGGCGCTAACTTGGATGATATTGGTCTATCCATGGCTGCCTATGTGAAGGGTAAGTTTCCGGATTTTAAACCGCAGAATATTCTCGATACCGGCTGCACCATCGGCCATAATACTTTACCGTGGAAACAAACTTATCCCGACGCGAAGGTTGAAGCGATCGACGCGGCCGCCGGAGGCCTGCGCTATGCATCAGCGCGTGCGAAAATGCAGGGGCAGGATGTCAATTTCGCGCAAATGTCCGCCGATGCGCTGGACTATCCCGATGACAGTTTCGACTTGGTTTTTTCCTCTATGTTCCTGCATGAATTGTCCAAGAAGGCCCGGGCGGCGGCGTTTAAGGAAGCCTATCGGGTGTTAAAACCCGGCGGTTTGCTGCTCCATATGGAATTGCCGCCTAATGACCAGATGAACGCTTTTGATGGCTTTTATCTCGATTGGGACAGCTGGTATAATTCGGAACCGTTCTACAAAGGCTATCGCGATGAAAGCCCGCCGGCGCTTTGCGAAGCGGGTGGTTTTGGCGCCGATGATTATTTCCAGTTTGTTGTACCAAGCGTCGGTATTTATGGCGAGGAGGCCGTAGAGCAGGCAATCGCGGATGAGGGGGCTCATGCCGTCGATAGCGAAACTACCGGACGGTTAGCGGAAGGTATTATGTGGTTCGGTTTCGGAGCATGGAAACGATGAGCGTGAAAACCGAAAACCTTGGTCCAGCGTTCAAACCTGACGATACGCCAAAGGAAATTTACGGCCCGGATGGCAAGCCGCAATTTTTTGATGACCCAGGCATGGATAGATATGTCGCGGTGGTGATGAACATGGCGCAGGAAATGTGGGTTCAGGAAGAGCGACTGATGGCACTCGAGGGATTGAAAGCCTCTGAGGCTGATCGCGAAGCGAAACTGAAAGAGTTTATTGATCGTATTTTCGCGCCGCTGCGCGAGCAAGGGAGTGACGACATATGAAGGCATGGCAAATGGGATCACGGACCGGCATTGGCGGACTGCAACTGGCCGATCATCGCGAACCCGAGCCGGGTCCCGGAGAAATTCTGGTCAAGGTTTCAGCGGCTGGTCTCAACTATCGTGACCTGATGGTGTTGCGAGGAGATTATGGAACGGATCTGCCGGAAGATCGCATACCTTTGTCTGACGGCGTCGGCGTGATCGAAGCTGTTGGTTCCGATGTTACCGGGCTGAATGTTGGGATGCGCGTGATGGCGCCGCATTTCGCCACATGGCTGGATGGAGCCTATAGTTTCGCCGTTTTCGGTAAAGACCTTGGCGTGACGGCAAATGGCTGGCTGGCCGAGAAGATCATGTTGCCGGCTAGTGCCGCTATCGTGGTGCCTGATAATGTCAGTGACAGCAGCGCGGCGACCTTTTCGGTGGTTGGTAGCACGGTATGGCATGCCATGATCGCTTTTGGCGAAGCCAAGCCCGGCGATCTTGTGCTCGCGCAAGGAACCGGCGGTGTATCGATATTCACGCTGCAGCTGGCCAAAGCCATGGGCATGGAATTTGCAATCACGTCATCGAGCAACGAAAAACTCGCTCGCGCAAAAGATATGGGCGCGGATTACGGCATCAACTATCGCGACCGGCCGGATTGGGCTGCCGCTTTACTGGAAGCCACGGGCGGCCGCGGCGCCAATGTCGTCGTTGATACGCTAGGATTTCCGGCAATGGGCGAAACTGTAGCCGCGTGCGCCGTTAATGCGCGCATTGGATCTCTGGGCGCGCTTTCCGGTACACCACAAGACCAATCCAGCGCCAGTCAGGGCGCGATCATTGGTAAAAATATAGCCATCAAGGGCATCGCGTCCGGGAATCGTCAGATGTTGCAGCAGGCGCTGGATGTGGTCGCGCAAAATAATATCGAACTGCTGGTTGAAAGCGTCTTTGATTTTGGCGATGCACCCGCAGCCTTCACTCATCTGGAGAGCGGTGCCCATATGGGCAAGATCATGATTACCGTTTAAGTTCGGCCAGCTCGTACCAGGTCATCATATAGCCGCCGACACCGCCCTGCACGAATATGCCGTCTTCATCGTCGGTAATCCACACATCATAGGCGGGATGTTCCCCTGCCATACCGCCGGTGCCGGGCACAATGCTGGCATCGTCGACAAATTGCAGATGTTTGCACTGGAAGGTGCCGGCAGGAACGGTCACTTCTTCTTTGCCAATATAAACCGCCCCAATTTTGACCTGTGCGATTTGCGGCGGTGTCGCTCCGCGATGATCGGGTGAGGGTAGATAGCAATTGAGCAGGCGGGCTTGACCTTCCTCCCACTCCATCGTCGAGAGCATATAGCCGTCTGAAACAATCGGATGGGTTCCAAAACCGGTCATGGGAAGCTCTGCCTCAACTTTTTGGGAAAGCCGGCCGATGGAAGGGCCATAGCTTTCCATAGCGATGTCCTTCCCATCAAAATGCATCCATCCGGTGCCCATGAACGCATCCCCGATAGTCAAATGCACATGCAGGTCAGTGGGCTGCTTATTTCCATCCATCGCATAGATGATGTCCCGCATCACAGTAGGCTCTGGCTCATAGATTTCACAATGGGCCCGCATAATCACTTTGCCATCACCGTGATGGGTAAACATAAATGTCTCAAATCCGCGATTATGGCCCATCATCTCGGGTTTGCGAGACGTATATTCCAGACGGCCTTCGATAATGCGGTGCTTCATGTTTCTTCTCCTTGCTTTTCTTCATGCCAGTGCATTTTTCTCTTGCCAAGAGGAATTTGTCCGGACAAATTGGAGTCAGCAGTTTTTACGGTCTGGGAGGGCGCAAATAATGGAATTTCTGACGACAAATGAACTGAGCATTTTGCGCTGGGTGCATATTTTGGCGATGGTCTATTGGCTGGGCGGCGAATGGGGCGTGTTCCAGACCAGCTATAATGTCACCAATCGCGAGCTGTCGCTGGAAGAGCGGCGGCGTCATATGGAAACGGCTTACCGGATCGATATATTGGCGCGAACCGGCATTGTCTTACTGTTGCCGCTTGGCCTGCATATGGGTAAGATTTATGGTTTTGTGCCCTTTCTCGATGGCGCGGGAATTTGGTGGATGTGGCTGTTTTTTGCGGTTTGGCTGGCGATGACATGGACTGCGTTTATCAAGCGAGAGACGGATATCGGTGTGACGGTAACGAGGCTCGAAGAGTGGCTGCGCTATCCCCTGATTGCCGCATTGTTCATTGTTGCATTCATGGCTTTCGGCGGCAGTGGGCCGATAATGTCCGGCGAAGGCAATCACTGGTATCCGGCCAAAATCGGGCTTTATGCTTTTGCGTTGTGCATTGGCCTATTCCTGCGTCTCGTCATGCGCCGTTGGACAGCCCGCTTTCGGATATTGGCCATGGGCCCCGATGCGGCGGAAGAAGCGGCGCTGGAACGGGAGATTGGCCAGGCACGCTTTGCCGCCTACATCTACTGGATCACGATTTCCGGTGTGTGTTTTTTAGGAGCGGTCAAACCCTTTTAGAGGCTCGGACTTTTAGATTTCCTTCAGTTCCTGGCTAACTTCTTCAACCGGTGGTTCGACCTGCTCGAGTTCCTGCACCATCTGATGCGGGCCGCGCATGACCCGGTAAATATATTCGCGGATCATCGCGCCACGTTCATAAGCGGCCTGCTTGTCCGGAGCATAGCTCTCAATATCATCCCGGCTGATGGTCCCTTTGGCATCGAGCAGGCGCTCGACCGTATCCATGCGCTCACGCAGCACCGACACTTCGCCAACAACCGCCATCAGGATCGACAACATCCGTTCGTCTTCGGGATCGTCAAAATATTCCGGGCGCTTGCCTTTGGCCTTTTTATTGGCCGCCGCCATCCAGTCGAAAGGGGTATCAGTCATTCTGCTGCCTCCTGCATCTGATCGGCATTTTTCCATGCACCATAAGCATGCCAATAGGCAGCACGGCCATGGTCTTCATCCTCGCCGGTTGGTGCTTCGGGGAAAATCTCGCGATCCACTACAGCGCGGACGCCGCTTTCGAAAAGTTCTTCCCGGTCAAACCCGGCTTCGGTCATCACCGTTTTCATATCAAGCGCGTGCATCGAGGACCAGAAAGGTTCATTGTTGTTAAACGCATCCCAGTCCCGCAAGAACTGTTCAAACAGAGGCATAGCATCGGAATATTCCGGCTGTTCCAGATGCAGCATCAAGCCGTTGTCGGCGAGCACGCGATAGCCTTCGGTGATAATTTTCGGTAACGCCTTGCCACTGGTTTCATGCAGGAACATGGTCGTCTGCACCCAGTCAAACGCACCATCATCCCAGCGGGACAGGTCCTCGGCATTGGCCTGAATAAACTTGATATTGGTCGCACCCAGCGACTGTGCGCGGGCATGGGCATAGCGCAAAATTGGGGCAGCCGTATCGATCGCGATGAATTCGCAATCGGGAAAAGCGAGTGCCAGCGGGACAATATTATGACCTACCGTGGTACCGATATCTAGCACCCGCCGCGGTTCCCATCCGGGGCGTTCTTTCTTGATCCATTCAACCAGCGCTTGACCACCGCCATCGGATAGAGCGCCAAGGCCGCCTGCTGTGGTCGCAAAAATACCGCAATCATAATTCGCACCGGCAGAGATATCTCCGGCTAGTTCTTCACCATGATAGCTGCCGGGCATGCAGTGAATGTCGACCGCGCTCTGATAGCGCGGCACGTCGATTTCGGGATGTAGCTCCAGTGTATCGCGACCCTCATTAAACTGCCTCGCCTTGGCGTTTAGTTCGTCAATCTGGCGCAGCACCATTGCCCGGCCATTTTGCTGGCGCATTTCCATCGAATTGCGTTTCAGCGCCGACCAGAATGTGTGAAACGGATCTTCGTTCATGGCGTGGCGAATCTCAAAGCGATCCTTGGGTTCACGGCCATGCTCTTTCTCGAAACCGGGCAGGACGCGCTTGTCATAGGTCTGCTTATTGCCCGGTCCAAGTGCACCGGACAGAAATTTGTTAAAATTAGCGAGGAAATCAAAGCGTGCGATTTCGTCGTGCGAGGGCTGAGGCGATACGCCGTGACGGGCCACTGCATTATAGGGCGGGGCGACGTCCAGTTTCTGATCCTGCGGGGTTATCTTTGTCATATCAGACCATCCTTGATCATGCGTTCTATGGTTTCTTCCTGTGTTCTCAGGAAATAATCGCGATCTGGCGACTGAATTGCATTGTTCTGGATCAATCCATCGGCTTTTTGTACGGACAAATCGCTATAAGTTGCTGCAAAGAGTTCTAGCCGTTGGCGCGCGAGAAAATTGGTCATTGCCGGTTTGCGCCGGGCTGCACGTAGCGCCCCGATATCTATATCGGCAAAGGCGGTAAAAGTCTCGCCGCTGTTGGATTCCGACATCACGCGGCCTTTATAGTCCACCACCATGCTGTTGCCGTCCGCCGAGGCGAGCGGCAGCGTCGTGTTTTCAATACCGGCGGTGTTGGCGGATATGACATAGGCCATATTTTCCTGTGCCCGGGCGCGCTTGCCGATATCCTTGGGCGTGTCGAGCGGCGATCCGATTTCTGAAGAGCTATGGACGAAAACTTCTGCGCCGCGCAGCGCATGGGCGCGGGCGATTTCGGGGTAGAGTATTTCCTCCGACGCAATGGCCGCGATATTGCCGATCTCTGTTTTCGCCACCGGAAAGACGCCGTCGAGACCATAAATATCGAGATATTTCGACCAAACATCATGGGGCGTTGGCGCGAACATCGAATTGAGCCGACGATAGCGTAGAACGACATCGCCAGATGGCGCAATTACGAAGCTCGCTTGAAAATAAATGCCAGGAAAATTAGCATCCACTTCATAAGCATTGCCGGCAATGAACATTTTCAGCCGCTGTGCCATGGCACCTAGCGCTTCATATTCCGGACCATCCACTTCGAGTGCAGCCTTGTCGGCAAAATCAGGGATGGAAATGCGTCCGGGATAGCTGGTCAGCAAATATTCCGGCAGCACCGCTAGCTTGACCGGACTGCCGGCATATTGCTGAATGAAAATAGTGGCTGAACGAATTTTGGTTTCGATCTCACCAATCATCGCCAGCATCTGCGCGCGAGCGGCGGCTTTGTCGGGCGTTTTCTCGATCGATCGTGCGGCCAATTGCATGGCGACGGCGGCGTAGTTTTTGGTTTCGGTCATGGTTTTGTCTTTATCACTCTTTCCGGTCGCGGCAAAAACAGGCGGAGTGACGGTGGCGCAAAGCGCCGCGGCCATCATCTGTCTGCGGTCAAAGTCCACCCCGCTCTATAAGCCCAGCGATCCCGGATTCATAAGCCCTTTTGGATCAACGGTTTTTTTCAAATCTTTCAAAAGAGCATCGGCGGCTGGATCCAGGCTGTCGCGATAGCGATAGGTTTTCGCGATTTGCAAATGCGCGGCGCCCTGATCGTGGAACAGGTCAACAAGTGCTTGCTTGAGTTTCTGGGTAAATGCCCACGCTTCCGCGTTACTTTCCAATGTCGGCAGCTTCGCAAAATGGGAAGGTTCGATCGTTGCCTCGTGGACCGGATTAGACGCATCGGGCCAATAGAGACACGGCTCGATAATCGCGCCCGAGCCGCTAACCGCTGAAACAAGAGTACCGGTGAAAATGCCGTGGCGATCCATTTCTTCGCTATGCTCTTCAAATAGTGCGAGGATAGCATCATAGCATGCCAATGCGCGGCTATGCGGCAGCAGGCCGTGGACAGGGGCCCAGCGTTCACCCTGTGGCCCAAGCATGCTGTTCAACGGTCCGAATGGATTGGCGCGGATGATTTTGGGAATGGTGTTTTCGGTCTCGGTTGCGCCGTTATCCAAAGCCAGCTTGCGGGCGCGATCCAGATCGTCATCCGCCGCCGCCTGTATTCGCGCTTCGGTCAGCACATGCAGCGAAAATTTCGCTTCGTCCATGAAATCACGGCCCGCTGCGACAACCTTGGCGCCTTCCTTGATTGCGCCCCAGACGGAGCCTTGTTTCTTCATCATCTGACCCAGCGCCTTGGCGTCGCTGCCCAGACTGTCGCGCTTCATCCGCAGGGCGTTAAGGCTGGGATCGAAACCGAAACATTCGGTGGAGACACCGGATCGCTCAATCGCGCCCATTGCCGCCAATATGTCCTTGTGATTTTCAAAGGTGAAGCTGGCATAGCCATGCGCCTCGGCTTCGGGGATGAGGCGCAGCGTGATGGTCGCTTTCATGCCCAGTGCGCCTGTATCAGCCAGAAATAAACCGGTCAGATCAGGTCCATAAGGCCGTGTGAAATTTGCGCCGGTTTTAAGGATGGTGCCATCGGCCAGCACCACTTCCATAGCGATGCAGCTTTGCGCTGCCGTGCCATAGCGACCCGATCCCCAGAACAAGCAGTTCTGGCTCATCCCGCCGCCGATTGAGGCTTTCAGGCCCGACAAGGTGCCCCAGAAAGGTGTGCGTAATCCTTTGACCGCAAGCGTTTCATAGAGCTTCGCCCAAGTGCAGCCAGCTTCGACCGTGACCGTCATGTCGGTCTCGTTAATTTCCAATATTCGGTCCATTGCCGCGAGATCAAATAATACCGCACCGGCTTTGGTCACCGTATAGCCGCCCGTATAGCTCATCCCGCCACCGCGCGGTATTACCGGAATATTTTGCGCCGTGGTCGCGGCAATCGCGGCGGACAGCTCATTCTTGTCTTTCGGACGGACGACCGCAAGCAAGTCGGCGCCGCGGTGGTACACGTCATGCGCATAGAAATTCAGCGTATCGCTGTCGGTCAGTACCTCTGCGCCGCTATCGGCAATATATTGGGCTGCGGTGGGATTGGCTTTTGTGGCCATCAGCTTTGCTCCGTTGCAAGTTTACTCGTGGGGGAAGGATCGGTTTCAGGGAAATTATCGGGATAGCGCCCTAGGAACAACAACAGACCGCCACCGATGATGAAACCAAAAATGGCTACGCTCAAGATGGGGTCATAGCTACCCGTGTTGTCGCGCACGCTGGCATAGATGATCGGTGACAAGGCGGAGAAAAAACCAAAGGGCATGTAGAGCATGCCGTAGATTTTGCCATAATTGGCCATGCCGAAATAGCGGCCGGTGAGATAGGCGATCAGGTCGCTTTCCGCACCCGCTGCAAAGCCCAGCAGAAAGGCTGCCAAGGCTGCCATTGCAAAGGTAATGCTGTCTCCAAGTAACAAATAACAGAATATGGCGGGCAGGCAGAGCAGCGGAAAAGCGACAAAACCCTGCCAGAACCGATCCAGCAGCGCCCCCGTGATGATCCGTCCCGACAATATGCCGATACCCAATACGCCCATGACTGAAGCTGCCGTCTGTGCATCTAGTCCGCGATCACCAAGCATGGTTGGTAAGTTAATGAAAGCCCCGCCAAAAGCGGTAGCGATCATCGCAATAGACAGCCAGATCAGCCAGAAGCGATAGTCTTTCAGGGCGGTACCCAGCGTCACGCCTGTCAGATTACCGCTGTCGCTCAATATGGCTTTGGGTCGTTCCTCGGGCCGGGGTTCGCGAAATAGAAAATAGCCTATGGGCAACGCGACGAATATCGGCAGCGCCGCGACAATGGCAAACATGGCACGCCAGCCGTAATTTTCGATACCCCATACCGCCAGTTTTGGAACTGCAATGGCCGCTAGACTGGTGCCCAAAAGCAATATGCCCAAAGCCAGTCCCCGGTTTTTGTAGAACCACAAGTTAATTGCTCGGCTCCAACTTACCGGTGTCGATCCAATGCCGATCAAGCCGACGAGCACCCACAAGGCGTAATAAATGTACAGTGTCGAAGTGACCTGCGCGGTCGGTGTGAAAGATATGGCGCCAAAGGACAGGCCAAAAGCGAGCAGCGAATACAGCGCCACTTTGCGCACGCCATATTTGTCGGCCAGAGATCCAAAAAACGGCGCCAATAAAGAGGCGATAATTCCGAAGATGGTAATCGGAAATAATATCTGGGTTCGGGTCCAGCCAAATTCTTCGATCAGCGGTTCGACCGTAAACCCGATGACATTGAAGGGAAGGGGTGATGCCCCGCAGGCAACGCCTAGAACACCAGCGAGTAGGACCTTCCAGCCCATCGCAAATTCGCTACTGCTCGTGTTTTGGTCTGTCATGCACCCTCTATGATTCGAAAAGTTGTCCGGACAACTATAACGCCTTTTAATCGTAGCGCTATCAAAAGTCTTAAAAAGGGAAGACAGGCGGTCAAATGCCTGGCTTCCCCTTTCGTCTATGCGATTGTGCCGCCACATTAAAGGGCAAGCTAGATACCATTTTACCGACTACCCGGACTTAAATGATATCAGGCATATTGTCGGATTTAAAAATCAAAGCGCCCTTTGATCAGGAACGAGCGCGGCGGATTAAGATAGCTAAAGTTTGCCAGTGTTGATTCAACAGATTCCTCATCGAAACAGTTTTTGCATTCGGCGGTAATCGACCAACCTGCATCGCTTTTCAGCGCGATGCCGGCATTCACGATCCATCGATCATCGGAAAATGAGCCCGTGATCACATTACCATTTCCAAGAGTGTTGGAAGGAAAAACTGTTCCGCTAAGTCCCGTTACCGGTTGATCATAAAGCGTAACCTCGCTCGTACCGGTTTCACTGCTGCTGCGCCAGTTTGCATTGATTGACGGAACGAGTGAGAGGCCGTCACCAAATTCTGCAGTGTAGCTACCACCAATTGCGATTGTCCAATCAGGTGTCCGGACCGGTTCCGCGATGCTACCGTCAGGAGCAACAATGCCCACTCCACAGGATGCCGCAGTGTCGCCGCCCGAAAGATTCGGTATCTGACCAGCAGCCAATTGTGCCTGACATGCCGTCTGTTGCGCATTTACCGATTGTACGCCGAAGGCGTCTAAAGCGGCCGCGTTGCGGTTTATACGATAATTATCGTCTTGATATCCGAGAGAAGCGAAAATGTTTAACCCGTCTACTGGCGCCGTGTTAAATTCCACTTCGATACCTTTGTTACGGTAATCTGCGAAATTTCGGGTGATAAAGGCTAGTGAGCCATTGGGTCGAATAAAAGCGGAAGGTGTCTGAAGGTCTGCAATGTCCAGATAAAATGCGGTGACGTTCAAGCGCACTCTATTGTCCAGAAACTCCGATTTGAAACCTGCTTCATAGCTCCATGCTTTTTCTGGTCCAAATGGTAACAGTTCGCTTGCAGATGTTCCGCGAGCATTCCAGCCGCCAGACTTGAAGCCCCGTGTTGCCGAAGCAAAGAGAAGAAGATCATCTGTTGCTGCATAGTTGATCGCAAAACGCGGTGTCCAAATGCCAACGCTCTGATCATCTGGGATCGCCAAGCCATTGGTGGCGATCAAATTTTGTGAATCAACGCAGGTTGCTTCGATGGTTCCATCGTTACACGACGCTCTGTTATCGCGAATTTCAAACGACTTTTCTTCGTCCGTATAACGAATGCCGGCTGTAATTGTCAGATCATCCGTTACGTTTAGGTCTCCCTGAAGGTAACCTGCCCAAGCTTCTGCGCTATTTTTTATTGTTCGATCAGCCAGAATGAACGGGAAACCAGTGGGCGGTGGTGCAAAAGGTAGAGTGAATATGTCGCCGAAATCGGTCGTATTCTCTTCATGGAAATAATAAACTCCACCAACGAGATCGATTAAACCATCTGCTAGTGATCCCGTGAATTTCAACTCCTGAGTGAATTGCGTGTGATCCCCCTGGTTGGCGATCGTGAATCCACCGAATGTATATCCAAGAACCGGTGGGATTGGTGAACTTGTACTCGGCAATCCCCGGCCATCCGCAAAGTCCAGAGCGAAATCCTGATCTAGGCTAACGAAACCGGTGATGAGATTTACAGTGAAATCACCCACGCCAAATTCAAGGTTGGACGATATAAAGTCCATCGCGACTTCGTTTCCAGATCCAAAATTATTCTTAGGCCCCGTCAAAAGGCCATTGAAGTTGCCGTCTTTGGTGAGGCCTGTGGTAACGAACCGCCCATCACAATTGGATGGATTGGCGGGATCGCAGTCAAAATTGAGTATGTTTCCGGAATCTGCGTAGGTATGCATGTAAGAACCGGTCCAACGAACATTGTCGGATAGCTCGCCGCGAAAGCCCAGTCTTACACCCCAGCCATCATTTTCATTTACGCGCTCACCTGTCGTCGTGTTCTGAGCATATCCTTCGTCATCCTGAAAATAGCCTGATACTTTTACTGCAAAGCTGTCAGCGAGCGGCACGTCTACTGATGCGCGCACCAAATAGCGCTCATAGCTGCCATATCCGGCTTCTACATAGCCAGCGAACTCATCGCCTGGCTCTTTCAAAATCACGTTGATTGCACCGCCTGTTGTGTTCCGGCCGAACAATGTTCCTTGCGGACCGCGCAGCACCTCCAAGCGATCAATATCGAAAAAGGACAGGTTGTTTGCATTTTGGCGCGACATATAAATGTCGTCAACATAGGTGCCGATCGGCGGATCAAAGGTTGCTATGGATTCAGTATTCCCAATCCCGCGCAGATAGTAGGAGTTGGCGGTTCCAAGTCCTGTGTTGTTCAAGCCGACAAGGTTGGGAACAAACTGAGTTACTTCCAATGCGTTCGAGACGCCTCGTGTTTCCAGTTCTTCCGCAGAGAACGCAGAAATTGCTATGGGGATATCTTGAACGCTCTCTTCTCGGCGTTGCGCCGTCACAACGATAACGTTCAGACCGCCTTCTTGGGCCGCCTCTTCCGACGCAGCTTCCTGCGCATAGGCCGGGGTGCCGATCAAAGCGGCTAAGGCCAATCCAAAAATGGCGGTATTTTTAAAAGCGTCTTTGCGCGATATCATTTTTTGTCTCCCTGGTTCCGGACTTTGGTAGAATGCTTGAATACTATCCAAGTTGTCCAGACAAATTTTAGAAGACTGCGCTAATCTTCTTGATAGGGATAACGCTAACAACCAATTGGCTACTAGCTACAACCAAGTAGAATTTCCTGACATTTATGGTTTTTCCGCCACAGTGATGCCGCGCAGCAAATTGGGGTCAAGCACAGTGCGGCAGGCGGCGATCAGCTCGTTTTTCAGGGTCTGAGCCACCGGTTGCAGCACGGAATTGCGGCGCATTGCAAAATAAGCGGTACGGGCGACTGGAAATTCTGTCTCCTCGATAATGTGATATTGCGCTTGCTCTTCCTCGGTTGCGAATAATTCCTTCGCTAGCAACATGACCGCGTCGCTTTGTAACAGAGTGGATTTGGCGAGGATGACCGAATCCATATCGACATATCGGGTTGGTGGGGCGAGGCCTTCGGCAAGAAAAATGTTGCAGACGCGCTCCCATTGCATCTGAAGTTGCATCGATACCAGCCAAGTCTGCGCAGCCAGATCTTCCAGTGTTACCGTTGCCTTTGACGCCAGAGGATGGTCACGGCGCATCATGATGACATCCCGGTCCTCAAACATTTCCGTCGTCTCGATGGCATTGTCGATTTCAAGGTCGGTGGGCGGCGCGCTGGCGACAAATTCGACTTCTCCGCGTAGCAATTTATCGTAGAGCGACCTGCTATCGCCAGAGGTGATGCTGAGTGTGACACCGGGCTGTTTTTCGTTGAACCGGTTGATCACCAGCGGTGCAATCCGAGTGAGGAAAGACCAGCCCAGACCAATCCGGACGTAACCGCGATCCGCGCCGCGCAAAGCGCTTATCTCTGCAGCGGCCAGACGGCTTTCCGCGGTTATGACCTTGGCCCGCCGCGCCAGCGCATGGCCGAAGCGCGTAGGCTCCGCTCCAAAGGCGCCGCGCTCAAATAATCGGACGCCGAGGCTTTCTTCGAGCTTGGCGACGCTTTTGGATACCGCTTGCTGGCTGACATCATTGTTGCTGGCGGCGCGGGAAAAGCTGCCAGTGTCATAGACCGAGAGGAAATGCTGCAGTTTCTGCGGGTCCATGGACGGCTTGATAAACCGCTGGCGCAGGTCGGGTTGGTCCATGATCAATTCCTTCCGTGCAACGCCACCACAATCAATGGCTGTGCAAAATCCAATATCGGTTGTTGGCTGCGTCTTATCATGTCGCCTAATGGAAGCCAAATCATGTCGAAAAACAAAGGGTATTAGGCCGTGAACGTTGAAAATGGAGCGATACTGACGGACATTATGCCCGGCATGATGAAGCACGAAGGAACGTGGACAGGCATGTATCGGCACGTCGACACCGACAACAAACTGGTCGATCAGCATCAGGCCCGCGTGGAATGTATTTTTCCCAATGAAGGTCCTTATGCCTATATCCAGAAAAACCTGTTCCAGTGGGATGATGGCCGCGAATATCGCTCCACGCTCAATGGCGTGCTGCGCGACGGCAAGCTCTGGTGGGATAATGCAAATTTTGATGGCTGCGCTTGGGAAACGGACTTTGGCCTGATCTTGCTCAACCTCAACCGCAAGGATGATCCCGGCGCGAATTTCTACGAAATTATCTGTCTCGGCGACGATGGTAATCACCGCGCACGGACCTGGCACTGGTTCAAGGACGGGCAGTTGTTCAAGCGGACATTATGCGATGAGCATCGCGTGCTCGACTAACCATTGCAATTTGTCCGGACATATATAGTTATGACGGTGATACAGCAACATGTGGGGGTCGAGCGCGATGACAGAGCTATTGAACATTTCCTTTTATCAATGGCTGGTCTTCGTTCACATCCTGTTATTCGTCCTATGGCTCGGGGCTGATGTCGGCGTATTCATGCTCGGCCAGCATTTTCGCAAGCGGGAGAAATATGATCTGCCGCAGCGGCTGGTCCTGCTGCAATTACTCGTAAATCTCGACATGGTACCGCGCACCGCTTGGGCGCTGATGGTGCCGCTGACGATCACCATGGTCGATGCTGGTGGCTGGTGGGATTTGCCCGGTTGGGCCGTGGCGTTGTCTTGGGCAGTCGGCGCTTTCTGGATATGGCTGGTATGGGACGCGCATATCCATGATCAGACAGAGCGGGCCGCGCGCGAGCGGAAAATTGAATCAATCCTGAGAATCGGGCTAACGGTTTTTTATCTCGGTCTCGGCATCCTCTCGCTTGTGCAGGGAGAACCGCTCATACCGGTCTGGCTCGCGACTAAGGCGCTGATGTTTGGCCTGATCTTCGCTGCTGCGATCATGATCGATGTGGCGTTTAAGCCGGTTGGCGGCCAACTTGGGAAATTGATTGCCGAGGGATCATCGGACGAAACCGAAATCCCGCTGCGCAAGACGATGGACACCACCCGTATCTGGGTCTGGATCGTCTATCTGCTGCTGCTCGCCACTGCGTTTCTCGGCAATATCAAGCCGTTCTAGAATCATTCTTTTCTGGGACAAAAAAAAGAGGCCGACCAACGCAGCCGACCCCTAGGGAGAAACTCTGAAAGAAAGCGTTATTTCTTCGCTTCCTCTGCCGCCCGTTCCGCGTCGATCATCTCTTTGAACACCGTCCAGGTGGTTTCATTCTTGCGCGGGTCATCACCCGGTGGCGGCGCAGTATATTCGGGATAGTTGAGCGTAATCTCGTCCTTGATCACGTCTGGCAACTCGTCATAGCTTTTCAGCTTCGCTCCCATGGCGTTAAACACCATCTGCCCCTGCCGTCCGCGCATTTTCATCCACGGCATCCAGTCGGAAATCCGCACCCAACTGATCGACGGATAAGCGGTCGGATTCTTGGTATCGAGCATCTCGTCGGCTAGCATGGTGAAATCGAAAATCTCCATCGCGTGATATTTATTGCCGACATAATCCTGATAGTCGCCTGCGAGTACGTTGTGGTAAAAGAGTGGCACTTCGATCGGCATAAACATCCAATTGCCCTGTGTACGGATATTAGGCAGCGTATAAGGCGTGCCATCGGCGCGATAGGGATAGTTGGGGCGGCTGTTCACAGGGTCATTGGCAATCTGCATGACCTTCACTGTCTCGCCGGTCCACGGATTGTCCCAGGTGCGCAGGACTTCATTGGTCTTGGGATCAAGATAGAACATGACTTCCCGGCTGACCTGACGGTAGCCAACTCCGCGCTTGGGGTCTTCGATTTTGACGCATTGGCGGATATTCATACCCTCGCCATTGTAGAGATGGCGATCGGGTTCCCCCTGCACGCGCGAATAGACTTTACCGGACCAGTGATAGACGGCTGGCACACCATCAGCGGTGCCGCATTGCGTCCGTTTCATGATTTCCAGAGCATCTTCGGGCTTTTTCGGATCCAGCGTCCGCGCAGTGGAGGGGCTACTCATGGCAAATGATGCCACCATAGTCGCCAAGGCCGTCTGCTTCAAAAATCGATTCATTTCACGCTTCTCCCTAAAATTTACGTCCGGTAACAATGCAATTAATTTCACTTTCTAGTTGACTTTATATTTGTCCGGACAAATTGTGAAGGGGCAATATCAATCAAACATGATAATGGACCTTATGACCGGTTTTACCAACTTCCTTTTTGTGCCTGCTAATCGGCCCGAACGCTTTGAGAAAGCAGCGAATAGTGGTGCCGACCTGATCTGTATCGATGTGGAAGATTCGGTCCCTGCGGATCAGAAAGATAGCGCACGCGAATCTGTTTTGGATGCCCTTAAAGCGCTCGACCGAACAAAAACGGCGGTGCGAATCAATGGTCTGAAGACCGCCGCCGGTCTTGCCGACCTGCTCGCTTTGTCGGCGGCGGATAATCTTCCGACGCTGGTTTTTCTGCCGATGGTTGAAAGCCCGGCCGAGGTTGAAATTGCTCATGCGATTTTGGGCGATCGGGTCGATGGTCTGATCCCGCTTATTGAAACGGTCAAGGGCTTGCGCGCTGGTGATGCGATTGCGGCGAGCGCTGGTGTCACCGCGATGATGTTTGGCGGCGGCGATTTTTCTGCTGAGCTTGGCACCAAGCTGGAATGGGAACCGTTATTGGCTGCGCGCGGGGCGTTTATCCTGTGCTGTGCTTCGGCTGCTATTACTGCAATTGATGTGCCCTATATTAATATGGGCAACGAAGCTGGTCTCGCCGAAGAATCCGCCAAAGCTAAGGCGATGGGCTTTCATGCAAAGGCGGCCATTCATCCCAAACAAATTTCCGCCATTGCAACGGCAATGAAACCCACGGCCGCCGAAATTGCCGAGGCCATAGACGCCATCAATGCGTTTGATGCGGCTGGAGGAAAAGCGATTAGTCATAATGGGCGTATGCTGGAGGCGCCGGTTATGCAACGATACCGGCATATCGCGGCGGCGGCGTGATAGAATCAATGATCAAAATATCTAACCAACAAGGACAGATACATGCGTGATGGAGTAATTGAAGTAAGCCCGGGGCGTTTTCGTGAGACATTCGGACGCTATTATGAAGATTTTGAGGTCGGCCATATTTACGAGCATCGGCCCGGCCGAACGATCACTGACACGGACAATGTGCATTTCACCCTGCTGACGATGAACACCCACCCGGCACATTTTGACTATGAATTTGCCAAGAAAACCGAGTTCAAGAAACCTTTGATCTGCTCTCCTCTGACGGTCGCGTTAATGGTCGGGATGAGCGTGTCGGATACCAGCCAGAAAGCGGTGGCCAATCTGGGTTGGGATAAAATCCGTCTCACTCACCCGCTATTTCCAGGCGACACACTTTATGCCGAGAGCGAAGTGCTGAACAAGAAAGAATCAGCGTCGCGGCCAGAGCAAGGCATTGTGACGATCAAAACCATTGGCAAGAATCAGGATGACAAAGTTGTCTGCACATTTGAACGCACCATGCTGATCTGGAAACGCGGCTTTGGCGGCGCCGACGATTAAACGGAATGGCTGAATAAGACGACGATAAAATAGTGGGGGAGGGAACCCCAATTTTAAAAGACTCAGGAGCGACGATAATGGCAACGGCAATTGATAATGCGCAGCATGTGATTGACCCGGAAGAAGAACAGGCCTTCATGGACGCGATTCAAAAATGGATCGATCGGTCGGTGAAGCCCGTGGTCATGGAACATGATCATGAGGATAAATGGCCCGAGCAGCTCGTCGGTGAAATGGCTGATATGGGTTTGTTTGGCGCGACCATTGGCGAGGAATATGGCGGTCTGGGAATGCCCGCGACCAGCTATGCCAAAATCGTCGCCGAAATTGCGTCCCATTGGATGGCGATTACCGGTATTTTCAATTCGCACCTGATCATGGCCTGTGCAGTTGAGCGGTTCGGCACACCTGAGCAGAAAGCCAAATGGCTGCCCAAATTCGCCAGCGGAGAAATTCGCGGCGGACTGGCGCTGACCGAGCCCAATGCCGGTACGGATTTGCAAGCGATCCGCACCACGGCGGTCCGCGATGGTGATGAATATGTCATCAACGGCACCAAGACATGGATTTCCAACGGGATTAACGGCAGCTGCTTTGCTCTGCTGGTCAAAACCGATCCCAAGGCGGACCCGCGCTATAAAGGCATGAGCCTTATGATCGCACCGAAGGGTGAGGGCTTTACGGTTGGCAAGAAGTTCAAGAAGCTGGGCTATAATAGTATCGATAGCGCCGAACTGGTCTTCGACAATTATCGTATCCCGGCAGAAAATTTGATCGGTGGCGTCGAGGGGCAAGGTTTTTTTCAAGCCACTGGCGGGCTCGAACTGGGCCGGATCAACGTCGCTGCGCGCGGTGTTGGGCTCGCGGAAGGGTCTTTACGGCTAGCGACCGAATATGCGCAACTGCGCGAAACCATGGGCAAACCGATTTCTGAACATCAAGCAATCCAGTTGAAATTGGGCGAAATGGTCACCCGTGCGCGAGCAGCACGGCTGCTCACTCTCGATGCAGCGGAAGCCTATGATCGCGGCGAACGCTGTGATCTCGAAGCAGGCATGGCGAAATATTTTGCCTCAGAAGCGGCGGTGCGCAATTCCGAGGAATCGATGCGTGTTCATGGCGGCTATGCCTATTCCAAAGAATATGAGATTGAACGCTATTATCGCGACTCTTTACTAATGTGCATTGGCGAGGGAACCAACGAGATGCAACGGATGATCATTTCCAAACAGTGGGTTAAGAGGAACCCTGCGTGAGCGTGAAACAACCCCTCAAAGGCTTTCGCGTTCTGTCCGCCGAGCAATATGGTGCTGGTCCTTATGGCACCATGTTCCTCGCTCAAATGGGCGCGGATGTTATCAAAATCGAACCGCCAAAAGGCGGCGATACCGCGCGCCATGTTGGACCGCATTGGCTCCGCGAACAGGAAAGCCTTTATTTTCAAAGCTTCAACCTTAACAAGCGTTCGCTCACTCTAGATTTGCGGACAGATGAAGGTCAGAAAGTGCTGCATGATCTTGCCAAGGACGCGCATGTTGTGGCGAATAATTTGCGCGGTGATGTGCCGGATAAAATTGGTTTGAATTATGACGCGCTTAAAGCGGTCAATTCCGCGATCGTCTGTGCGCATATCTCTGCCTATGGGCGCGGCAACGAGCGGTCGAAATGGCCGGGCTATGATTACCTCATGCAGGCGGAAGCCGGTTTTTGTGCGCTGACTGGCGATCCTGATGGCCCGCCGGTGCGCTTTGGTCTGTCGATGGTGGATTTCATGACGGGCACGATGGCGGCGGTCGGCTTGCTCGCGGCCTTGTTGGATTCCCAGCGATCCGGAGAAGGCTGTGATGTCGATGTCGACCTGTTGTCCGCTGCCGTGCATCAGACCAGCTATCCCGCGCTGTGGTACATGAATGAAGAAGATGTGACGGGCCGGGCGCCCTATGGCGCCCATCCATCGGCGACACCGAGCCAGATGTTCAAAGCCGCCGATGGCTGGATGTTTGTCATGGCGCAATTACCGAAATTCTGGACGATCCTGTGCGAGCGGATTGGTCATGAAGAACTGATTACCGATCCGCGTTTTGACACACCGGCCAATCGCCTGACCAATCGTTCGGCGCTTTCGGATTTATTGGGCGAGGTTTTTGCTGCCCAGCCGGTAGCGTATTGGTTGGAGTTGCTTCAGGGGTTGATGCCGATTGCACCTGTCTATGGTCTCGATCAGGCGCTGGATAGTCCGTGGCTCAAAACCATTGGTATGCGTGACACCGTCAGTCATCCAGATCGCGCGGACATGAGTGTTTTGTCCAGCCCGATCAAACTCAACGGAGAACGTTTGCCGAACCGCGCGGGGCCGCTGCTTGGAGCTGATAGTGATGCGGTATTGGCTGAGGCTGGTTATGACCCGGATGCGATTGCCGATCTGCGTGCGAAAGGGATAGTCTGAAACTTCCATGGGTAAATTAACGGGTATCAAGGTCGTTGACCTCTCGCTTTTTCTGCCGGGCCCGATGCTCAGCATGATGATGGCCGACCATGGGGCCGAGGTGATCAAGGTCGAGCCGCCTGCCGGTGATCCGGCGCGAACGATGGAACCGATGGAGGCCGGGCAATCGGTTTGGTTCCGTAACCTTAATCGTGGCAAACGGTCTTTGGCGCTGGATCTGAAATCCGATGAAGGCCGGGCGCAATTGTGGGATTTACTGGCGGATACCGACGTGATGATCGAGGGCTTTCGGCCCGGCGTGATGAAGCGTCTGGGCTTTGACTATGACACCGTGTCGGCGCGTTTTCCGAAGATTGTCTATTGCTCGATCTCCGCCTTTGGACAGGAGGGTGAAATGGCGCATCACCCGGCCCATGATCTGGCGGTACAGGCCCTCTCCGGTTTTCTGTCGGTCAATGATGGGGCTGACGGAACACCCGTGGTACCGGGCGTCCCTTCGGCCGATATGGCGGCTGGCTTGAACGGATTATCGGCGGTGCTGATGGCCCTGATCGGGCGCGAAAAATCGGGCAAGGGCGATTATATCGACATCGCCATGTTTGACTCCATGCTCCCGTGGTCCGCGCATACTGCTGGATCGGCTATAGCCGGCGGCGCGTCACCGCGATCTCAATCCCAACGCTCATTGGGCGGCGCAGCTTTTTACAATATTTACCAAACCGCCGATGCCAAGCATGTCGTGCTCGGCGCGCGAGAACTAAAATTCGCGAGAAATCTACTTACAGCATTGGAAAGATTGGATTTATTGCCACTCGCCGAGGCTGATCCCGGCGCAGGACAAGCGCCACTAATTGCCTATTTGCGCGGAACCTTCGTAACCAAAAGTCGCGATGAATGGGTGGCTTGGTTCGCTGACAAGGATGTTGCTTTCTCTCCGGTCCTCGATTTTCGAGAAGCACTCGATCAGGATTTTCTGCGCCAAAGGGGCCTCGTTATCGAAGCACATGGCAGCCACCAAATCGCTCGATCCTTCCGCTTTGCTTCCGAAGAGGATTGGCAGCCAGAAGATGCGCCTATCCTGGATAAGCAGCAATGACGCTGGCTCTAATCCACCTCGATATGCATCGAATAGGCAAAGCGTTCGCCGGGATGATAGCTCGCCGAAATCTCGAACATCCGGTCGCTTTCATCAAAATAGCAGCGCAGGATACGCAGCACCGGATCGCCTTTTTCCAAACCAAGATCGGCGAGTATGTCTTTCGTACCCTTAATCGCCTGAATATCTTGCGTCACCCGGGTCACGCTGACTTTGCCCAGTGTTTCAATCTGGCCAAACAGGGTCGTGGCGTTGACGTCAATCTGGGCGACAGCATCGGCCAGTTCGGGGTGCACCCAGGCCTCGGTTACGGCAATGGGGCGTTTCCTGCCGGGCTTCATACGCTTGCCGCGAAAGGCGAACCAGTCGCCTTCGGCCTTCGCGCCAATTTGCTCCACAACATCTTTTGGAATCGCGCCGGCCTTCCGCTTTTCAAAAGCGATCGTGGTGTCGCGCGCATATTGCAAAATTTCGCCGACATTGCTCAGCGGCTGATGCAGCGCACCGGCGCGCGCGGTCGCCGGTTGAACGACTGTGCCGGAGCCACGCTTGCGGGTGATCAGGCCTTCAGCGGTGAGTTTGCGCAAAGCCTCCCGCACGGTGAAGCGGCTGACATCATATTTTTTGCACAAGACAGATTCGGTCGGAAAATCACCGGGATCGGAATAGTCCCCACGCAACACCGCCTCTCGCAGTTCGTCTGCCAATTCGAGATAGCGCGGTTTCTTCTTCGACGCGTTTTTGGATTTAGCGGGTGCTTTCGCGGCCAATTTTTCTCTCCCGGACATCGGGCAGTCTTAGGACGGGCGCCGCTATGACGCAAGGGAGCCTGACCGAGAAATTGTCCGCACATTTGATGAGGCCCGTTGATGAAGCGACGCGGCAACGGGCAAGATTGCATCTGCTCGATTGGCTGGGCTGTGTGGCGGGTGCGCGTATGTCCGGACCCGCGAGAAAGAAGTTAGGCGACTATAGCAGTCGTACGGCATGGCTAGGGAACGTGCTGGAGATGGATGATGTCCACCGCACTTCAATTTTGCATCCCGGGCCGGTTATATGGCCGTCATTGGAAATACCGGTCGCATCGATGACAAGTTTCCTCGACGGCGCTGTTCGGGGCTATGAAGCGATTATAGCAATTGGATCGACCTTTGATGATCGGCATTATTCCTTTTATCACAATACCGCGACAGCTGGAGTGTTTGGAGCAGCCATTGTTTCACTAAGCGATGGGCGTGTTGATGCGGAAGTGATGGTGAATGCACTGGGTCTCGCCGGCAGTGTGGCGGGTGGATTGTGGCAAATGCGCCATGAGCAGTCAGATGCGAAACAATGGCATATATCGCACGCGCACATGACTGGTGTCGAGGCTGGGATGGCGGCGGAAGATGGCGCTGTCGGACCTCGTTTCATTCTCGAAGGGCCGCAAGGCTTATATGCTGCGACTTGCGATAATCCCAAGCCGATGGTCTTTCCAGATCGGTGGCGGATACATGATGTGAGTTTCAAGCCTTGGGGAGCGTGCCGCCATGCGCATCCGGCGATTGATGCTGCTCTGGCTTTGAAGGCCAAGCTGGGTTCGCTTGATGGCGATGTTCATTTAGAAACTTACGCCGATGCGATTAATTTTTGTGACCGCCCCGATCCGCAAACATTGATCGATGCGAAGTTTTCTCTCCAGCATGCCGTAGCCATTGTTGCCGAACGCGGCATACCGCAGCTAGCCGACTTTGAACCCGATATGATTGCAGCACTAGCTGAAGCACGCAAACTGGTTTCAGTATCAGAGGCAGAGGATATCACGGCACGCTATCCAGAGCGTTATGGTGCGCGACTGCATTGCGGCAGCGAGACTATTGAAATTACCGATACGCTCGGTGATCCGGAAAGGCCGTTGTCCCAGGACGGCGTGATCGACAAGGCTCGGACACTCATTGCTTGGGGTGAACTCCCAGAACAAGAAGCCGATAGAGCAATTGATCTGGCACTGAAGGGGGATGACCCAGCAGCAATCCAAAACATGCTGAAGGATTGGCTATGAGAAGCGCTACGCAAAAAATTCTCGATTTTGCTACTTCCGATCATGTATTGTCAGATAGCGTAAGAGCATCCGCGCTCAATCTGCTCGGTGATACACTGGCTGGTGGTGCCGCGGGCGCTGCTTCTGATGAGGCGCAGGCGATGTTGTCCGCCGTTCGTGAATGGGGAACTGGCGGTCAGGCACGCTTACTGGGTTCATCAGATCGTCTGCCTGCAACATCAGCGGCATGGTTTAACGGCTTCGCCATCCATTGCCTGGAGTGGGATGCGGTGCATGAGCCAGCTGTGGTGCATGCTCTCTCGGTCGTTACCGCAACCTTGCTCGCTAGTTCTGATCGGATGGGTGGATGTGAGGCAGAGCAGTTTTTGACTGCTCTTGCTGTTGGTGTTGATGTAGCGAGCGGGATTGGTGTCGCAGCCACCGGCGCGATGCAGTTTTTCCGCCCTGCGACAGCCGGTATTATCGGCGCGGCCCTCGCAGCAGCGCGGCTTGAAGGTCTTTCGAGGGAGCGTTTTGCTGACGTCTTGGGTCTCGCCTATTCTCAAGCGTCTGGCACCATGCAAGCTCATGTCGAGGCATCCATTGCTTTGCCCTTGCAGATCGCGAATGCCGCTCGTGCAGCGATCACCGCTGTCGACCTCGCAAAAACCGGCATGGATGGACCCCATGATGCGCTGGAAGGGCCATTTGGCTATTTCAAGCTATTCGAGCAGGGTAATCTCTCTGAGTATACCAACGACATTGGAACCAAATGGCTGATCGAGGATGTTAGTATCAAGCCTTTCCCATCTGGTCGAGCGAGCCATGGAATATTGGGCGCAATTGATGCCATGCTTCGTGATGGATCGATTGATTCGGACATGGTGCAATCGGTCGATGTTGCTGCGCCGCCGCTTATCCATCGGCTCGTCGGACGGCCCTATAAAACGGATATGACTCCAAGTTACGCACGTCTATGTTTGCCCTTTCTGGTGCCATTAATGTTGCGCGACCGGATCATTGATCCACGCTGTTTTACGCAAGCCGAATTTGCAAATCCTGAGCTTGCGGAACTGGGAAGCCAAGTGGATGTGAGGATTGACGAAAATCCCGATCATAATGCCTTAGCACCTCAGAAACTGACCATCACGCTTTCCGGCGGCCAGAAGGTTGAGCGCGATATTACCGACAATCTTGGTAGCCCGACCGCCCCGATGTCAGATGCGCAAACCCAATCCAAACGCGAGCTTGCGCGTTCGCTTGCCACCGAAAATTGCGATCCCAGATTATTCGATAATCCCTTAGCTTATGCCACGGAGCCCCAATGACTTTTCCTACTTACTTTGAAACCTTTGACGCCAAACAGATGCTCGCCGACTATCCGGTCGGTGACGCATTTATTACCCGCTATACTGGTATGTCTCGGGATGAACTTCATGCGATACAGAATGATCGTTTTCTGAAGCTTATGGAACGGGGTTGGGAAATCCCATTCTATCAGCGCCTTTGGGGTAAGCCGGGTATTGAGCCCGGCGATATTGCGAGCTTGGCCGATATCACGAAGCTTCCGGTTTACGACAAAAGCGACCTTATGGCTTCGGTCAACGATTTTCCGCCTTATGGTGATTTTGACGGTCGTGGTGATACGCCGGTCGTGTTTCACACCACATCGGGGACGACAGGCCGCCCGCAACCTTTGATGTTCGGACCCAAAGGCCGCGAGATCACCAATTTGCTTGTTGGACGAATGTATCGCTGGATGGGGCTGGGCCGAGACGATGTGGTTCAGTCGGTCTATGGCCACGGAATGATCAACGGCGGTCACTATATCCGCGAGGCCGTGACCCATTTTACCAATGCTTTGTTCCTGAGCGCCGGCACCGGGATTGAAACCCGGTCGATCAACCAAGTCAATCTGATGGCTGATTTCGATGTGACCTGCATGGTCGGCTTTGTCGATTATATTCGCAAGCTGGCTGATGTTGCTGCGGCAGAAGAATTGTTTGACCGGATCAATCTGAAAATGATCATCGGCCATCTTGGAACCGAGGATCGGGCTTCAACCGAAGCGGCGTGGCAGGGAGCCAAGGCTTTTGACTGGTATGGTGTTGGCGATACCGGCAGCATCGCTGGAGAGGGGCCGGAGCGCGATGGCATGTACGTGTGGGAAGATGCACAATATCTGGAATTGTTGAATGTCGACACCGGCGCGCCGGTGGCACCTGGAGAAACCGGTGATATGGTAGTCACCTGCCTGTTCAAGGATGATATCGCGCCCTGTATTCGGTTCAACACCCATGACATTACGGAGGAACGCACCGACAGCAATGCCACGGGCATGGTGTTCAAGCGTATTACCGGTTTCAAGGGGCGAAGCGACAATATGGTCAAGCTGCGCGGCATCAATATTTTCCCCCATGCGATTGGTGCGATCATCGAAGGGCGGAGCGATCTGACCGGTGAATATGTCTGCCGCGTGACGCGGGATGATGCCGGACGGGATGATATGCATGTCACGCTCGAAAGCCGTGGCGATAGCGATCACGCACAAACGGCTGATCTGTTGCGCAAAGGACTGGGAATTGAGGTCGCCGTGCAACTTGTTGATGTCGGCGCTACGGCTAAAGATACGCAAATTGATACAAGGCAAAAGCCGATAAGACTAATTGATGAGCGGGGGCTGTGATCTGACCGATGATCAATTGGGATGATCTTGAAAGCGCAAATGCTGCACTAAATGCTTTTACCGATTTTGATCGGGATGCGACGGGTGGTGCCGGACCTTTGGCCGGGGTCACCATCGGTGTGAAGGGCAATATCGCGGTTAAAGCTATGCCCTGGACTGCGGGCTGCGAACTATATCGTGACCGTGTTGCGGATGAAGACGCCTCGGTGGTTGCAATGCTGCGGGCGGCTGGCGGGACTATGATCGGAATGCTGAATATGGAGGAGGCCGCGCTTGGCGCAAAGACCGACAATCCATGGTTCGGCAAAACATATAATCCGCACAAGAAAAATTATACGCCCGGCGGCTCATCTGGCGGAAGCGGGGCTGCGGTTGCGGCTGGTCTATGTGATGTCGCGTTGGGCACCGACACAATGGGATCCGTGCGCATACCGGCCGCTTATTGTGGGGTGTACGGATTTAAACCCGCACAATCGGCGATTAGCCAAGACGGTCTGGAGTTGGCGGAACAATCGCTGGACTGCATCGGACCACTGGCCCGGAATTTAGACCTGTTGGAAAAGGTCGCGCGGGTCATTAGCGACGTCGGTGAAGACAAGGCCAAGACGGGATCGCTGACGACATTGGTCGAAACCGGTGTTGATTGCGAACTGGAAGTCATCGAAAATTTCCGTGATATCATGCGCTGGGCGGGGGAAACTATCGCCGTGGCTCAGCTCAAACATCCTTTGTCGCGCATCCGTTTTGCGGGGTTCATAAAAACATCGAAAGCCATGGCTGCACATTTTGTGGATGAAGACCAAAGCAAGCTTTCCGATAACTTTAAAAAATTGCTCACCTATGGCCCGAAACGCAGCGCCGCCGATTGGGACGAGGATCAGGCGATTCTGGAACAGACCTCTGAAACGATGCAGATGCTGGTTTTAAAACACGGCTTTTGTATCTTGCCGACGGCCCCCCAAGGTGCCTTTCCGCATAGCGAAGATGCACCCGCAAATCAGGCTGATTATACCTGTCTTGCCAATATTGCGGACCTTCCCGCAATCACTATTCCGTCCGGCTTTAACGACAATGCTATGCCTTTGGGCCTCCAGATTATAGCGTCAAAAGGATGCGAAGCGGATCTATTTGCTCTGGCGCGGACGCTGGACGAGAAGTTACGCGGTTATCGTCGCCCCGAAGCCTATTTGGAAATCACATAAGAGGAGAGAGACTATGCGCATCATTGTATTGTTCAATCTGAAAGACGGCGTTGATATTGGCGAATATGAGGAATGGGCGAAAACGCGCGATATTCCGACGGCAAGCGCGCTGAGCTCGGTTACTTCGTTTACGGTGCACAAGGCGACCGGCCTGTTCGGTTCGGATGATCCGTCACCCTATGAGTATTTCGAGATTATCGACATCACCGGCATGGATGATTTTGTTGCCGACGTGTCTGATCCTGAATTTCAGGCGATGGCAGCGCCCTTTCAGGATTATGCCGATGGCCCGCAATTCATTCTGACCGAAGACCTCTGATGTCCGGAAAATTTGCGGGAAAGACAATTGTTGTCACCGGTTCCGGTAAGGAAAAGGGGCTCGGGCAAGGCATATTGCAACGCTTTGCCGATGAAGGCGCCAATTGCGTTGTGTCCGATCTTGCCATTGGCGATCAAGAAAACGGTGTGGCTGACGAATTACGAGGACGCGGTGCTAAGGTTGCAACTATTGCCTGCGATGTCAGCGATGCGGCACAATGTCAGGCTTTGGTAGAACAAAGTGTGGGCGCTTTTGGCGCGGTGGATATTTTCGTCAACAATGCCGGTATTGGTTTCATGATGAAACCTCTGCTGGATGTTGATCCGGACGATTGGGCTACCGTAATCGGCGTGAACCTGTCAGGCGCTTTTTACTGCACTCAGGCTGCGGCCAAAGCGATGGTTGCGGCCGGCAATGGTGGTCGGATTATCAATATTGCATCCCAGGCCGCAAAGACCGGCTTCCCGCATCTGCCCGCTTATGTCAGTTCCAAACATGGCATGGTCGGTTTGACCCGGGCGAGTGCTGTGGAATTGGGAGCGCATGGGATCACGGTCAACGCTATCTGCCCCAATCATGTAACGACTGGCTTGGGCGCGGCGCAAAACGAATATTTCTCGAAGCTGCTCGGTTTTGATAATGTTGAGGCCTATCTTGCGAATATGAGCAAAAGCAATCCCATGGGTCGGCCCGGTCTGCCGTCCGATACGGCAGCTGCCTGTGCTTGGCTGGCCAGTGATGACGCTTTTTATGTGACCGGAGAAGCGCTGAACGTTTCCGGCGGCGAGGAAATGCACTGATGGCGCACTATGCAGGAGCTTGCCATTGCGGCGCATTGACGCTGAATTTCCGGAGCGAAAAATCGCCAGCGGAACTCGGCGCACGGACCTGTCAGTGTTCTTTTTGCCAGATGCATGGTGCCTCGTGGACATCCGATCCGGGGGGAGATTTGGAAATTACGCTGTCGGGTCCGGTTTCCCGATATCGTTTTGGAACAGAAACGGCCGATTTTCTGGTCTGCACAAATTGCGGTGTCGTACCCGCTGTTGTTAGTGAAATTGAAGGACAGTTGCTCGGCGTCGTCCGCGTCGACTGCCTAGAGCAAAGCGCGGTCTTTCTCGAACAAGCCGCACCCATGGATCTGGATGGGGAAATATTGGATTCGCGTCTCGACCGCAGAGCTAAGCGCTGGACACCGGCCACGATTAAGGACAAAAACTGACATGCTGCAAGAAGAACGGATGGATTGGCCAGACGGCGCGAAAATGGCGCTGAGTATCGTCGTCAATGTCGAAGAAGGCAGTGAAATGACGGTTGCGCGCGGCGATCGCGGAATGGAGCCAGTTGATGAACTGGGCATCCACATCAAGTCGCCAATCCGCAACTATGGCAATGAAAGCAATTATCTTTATGGCATCAAGGCCGGTGCCCCGCGCATCGTCAAGCTGCTGAAAGAATATGAGATTATGGCGAGCTGGACCGTCGCCGCGATGAGCCTCGAAAACCATCCCGAAATTGCCGAAGCCATCGCCGAAATGAGTCACGAGCCAGTGAGCCACGGTTATCGCTGGGTGCATCAGTTCAAGATGGACGAGGAGAAAGAACGCGAATTCATTCGCAAGGCTGTCTCGTCGATTGAGAAAACGACCGGTACGCGACCCTTTGGCTGGTTGTCGCGTTATTTCCATACCGACAATACGCGGCGTCTGTTGATAGAAGAAGGCTTTGCCTATCATATGGATGATTATTCCGGCGATATTCCATTCTGGGACAAGACAACCTTACCGGAAAAACCGATTGCGATTGTGCCCTATCAGCTCGATAGCAATGACATGAAAATGTGGACCGACCCGGCGATGACACCGCAGCAATGGCTGGATTATGCCAAGCGCAATTTTGATCAGATTTACCGCGAAGGCGAAGAAGGCAATCCGAAAATGATGTCGCTTGGCCTACATCTTCGGATTATCGGTCGGCCGGGGCGCATCTGGGCCTTTGAGGAATTTCTGAAACATGTGCGATCCAAAAAGGATGTCTGGGTAACCACCCGCCATCAGATTGCACAGCATCTCGCAAAGGTTGATCCTGCATGACGTTGCGGTTGGAGAAAAATGGCAAGGTTGCCCATCTGCTGATTGACCGGCCCGATAAACGCAATGCGTTCACACAGGAAATGTGGGAATTGCTGCCGGAGTTGCTCGTGGACGCGATGGCGGATGATGCCGTCCGTGTGCTGATGGTCCATGCAAGCAAGAAAAACAGCAGCTTTTGTGCTGGGGCTGACATTGGCGAATTTGCCGCGGGGGCCAAAGACCCCGAATGGCGGGCACGCAATCAGGCAGCGATTGGTAAAGTGCAGCATAATTTGGCGCAGGCTCCCAAACCGACAATTGCCATTATCGACGGCGATTGTGTTGGTGGCGGCTGCGGCATATCACTGGCCTGCGACATGCGGATTGCCGGGCCGAAAGCACGCTTTGGGATTACCCCGGCTAAACTCGGCCTGGTCTATCCGCTGCATGACACGAAATTACTGGTCGATGCGGTTGGTCCGTCGCAGGCCAAGCGTATCCTGTTCACTGGAAAATTATTGCCGGCACAGGAAGCACTGGATATCGGGCTGATCACGATATTGGCTGATGATCCCTATGCCGAAGCGACGGCGCTCGCCGAGACGATGGCCTCTGTTTCATTGCATAGCCAGACAATGAGCAAGGCCATTATCAAACGCATATTAGACGGGCAGGCCGATGATGATGCCGCATCCAAAGCACTGTTTGACGCCGCTTTTGAAAGCGATGATTTCAAGGAAGGCGTGAGCGCGTTTCTTGCTAAGAGAAAGCCGGAGTTTTGATATGACCCACCAGCTACAACATGGATCGATCTTGGGCGGCGTTTCGGTGGTCCCCAATTTGCAGGCGGCACTGAAAGACTATCACGATGTGCTAGGCATGAAAGTGATCGAACAAGGCATTCTGACCGATGATTTGGCGAATAGCTGGAATTGTCCTGACAGTGCAGGCGCGCCGATGGCCGTGTTGCAACCGGTCAGCGGGGCCGACTGTTTCATCCGGCTGGTTGAGCAACCAGACTATCCCGATTTCAAGCCGACGACTACCTATGGTTGGGCGGCTTATGAACTGACGGTCGAGGATGTATTCGGTTGGCCGGCGCGGCTTGAAGGCAGTGGCTTCGACATAATTGGACCGCCGAAAGAAATTGAAGGACTGCCATTTTTCGTACCGATGCAGGTGCTGGGGACGGGCCGCGAAATGGTCTATCTCAATGAGGTACGCGAAGATACGCCATCATCCGACCTGCCAAAGGCGCGGTCGCTAACGGACCATATTTTCATTGTAATTTTGGCAACGCCCGACCGCGCAGCGACCGTGAACTGGTATAGGGACCGGTTGCACCTAACCGTGGGCGATACCTACACGCTAGAATATAGCATGATCAATGAAGCGTTCGGAAAACCGGCAGGAACGGTATCTGACATTACCATGGTCCAGAATGACCGCTTGCCGATTGTCGAGGTTGATGATTATCCTGAGGAGGCCACAAGCCGTTCCCGTCATGATGGGATGCTGCCACCGGGCAATGCACTGGTGACGCTGGCGGTCGAAAGCCTTGATGCTATTCAATTGGATTGGATCACGTCGTCGACGCTGCGGGATGCTGCCCCCTATCTCGGACGACGGTCGGCAACGGCTTTCGGGCCAACGGGCGAACTGTTGGAATTGATCGAAATCGGTTAGCGGGCGGGGCGATCTTCCGCCAACACGTCGGGTGCCTGATTATCCATATCGCGCCACAATCGCCACAGGCCATTCCCACTTTTCTTGTAAACCAGAAAGGATCGACCCTTAAAGTCCAGAACTTGGCCGTCAGCGAGGGTAATGGTCATCCAATATTTGGCGGTCAGATAGGCGCGCTGGCCGTCGATGGTGATGTCCTCATTGGCAAAATCAATCGTGACTGTGTTGCCAGCGGCCTTGTTGCGGCCCAGAAAAGCCAGAATTGCATCCACGCCGGTTTGCGGCAACGCACCATGGGCCATCAGAACCGCGTCGGGTTCATACATATCGCGCATCTTTTCGACATCACCGGCCTCGAACAGTTGCTGCCACTTTTTGCCCCACCCGGTGATCATCTGCTCATCTGTTTGCGACTTTTCTGTGTTACCATCGAGGGCATAGGCTGGCGATGACATGGGGAAAGAGATCGCGATCACTGCGGCTATCAAACTTGCTTTTATCGGCATGGCTTTAAGTCTCCTTGCGGCGATGCTGACCGGCTTGCCATTGGTCTGCCGCGTAAAGCGCGCTTGCGGAATCAAACGGTTTGTCTTCCAGCTCGGTGGCGAGGCTGTCATTCCAGCGATTGAGAAAGCCAAACATGCTGATCACCGCGATAATCTCGGTTTTCTGGCGCTCATCATAAAAGGCATCAAGAGCGGTGAAATGCGCGTCTGTGGCGGTATTGGGCACTTGTCCTGCGGCAAAGGCCAGATCGAGAGCAGCACGCTCAGCGGCGTTGAACAAATCGCTCGACTGATAGTCCCACACCGCCTTCACCTTCTCTTCATCCACTCCTACATCGCGAGCGCCCAATGTTGTATGGGCCTTGCAATATTGGCACCCGGCGGCCGCACTGACGACGGCCCCGATCAGGCGCTTCAGGCCATTGTCGATCGTGCTCTCGCCATAGATCACGCTGACCAATCCGCGAAACGCGCCGAGCAATTCCGGCCAGTGCGCCATGGTCATTACTGAATTGGGGACATAGCCCATCAGATTTTCAGAAAATTTGAGAGCAGCCTGCGTCTCGTCGGGCAGTTCATCCATGGTCAACGGTGTGATGCGGGTCATTTTCTGATCTCCTCAGGAACTATGAAAGCCTACCATATCTTGCCGCCAATCCAATCGCCAGCGGCGGCGGTAAATTCATTTATGCGAATATCTGCCCAGATGCCTGCATGAAAATAGGGGTCTGCTTCGAGCTGCGTGCGCGCAGCTTCGGCTGTCTCGGCTTTGACGATCAACAGCGATCCCACGGTGTCGCCCTGCGCATTTTTAAAAGGTCCAGCGACAAACAGATTGTCGAGCGTCTTTTCGATATGGGCAAAATGAGCATCCCGCGTATCGAGACGCTTTTGCTCAGTACCCGGCTTGTCGGTGCAATAGATGGCAAAGGCTTTCATGGGTTTTCCTCATCAAGAAAAAGCAGGACTTCTGACGCAGTCATCGCGGTGGCTTCATCCAGCACGGCACGTTTGATGTCCAGCCGTTCGACGAGCTTGGCGGTGCTAATCAGTTTTGCAGCACGGTGGCTGGTCTGGAGCAGGCCCGACTGCGATGCCAATATAAGAGCAGGTTGCGTTACCTGCCGCAGCTTTTTTTCAACATCATAGGTAAAGCCGGCGTGGAAGGCCGCGTTCATGTTTTTGCCATGACGCAATTGTTCGACAAACATTTCAAAGCTGCGGTCTGCACTCTGACTGGCCAGTCTTTTTGTCATTCCGCGATCCCAGGCCGCCTCGAGACATTGCAAATCCGGTGTGATCTCCAGCGGTTTGGCTGCGGCGGCGAGATATTTTTCGCGGGTTTCATGGTCAAACGCTGGTACGTCGACCAATGTCAGGCGGCGGACCTGGTCGGGAGCGGATAGCGCTATCTCAACCGCGACAAGATTGCCGGTATGGAAACCCATTATGTCCACGGAGTCTTCACCAGACAGATCTGCTATGACAGCCTGCATGGCTGCTGCATATTCCTCGATCGATGGTTCCGGTTTGAACATGTCCGAACCACCGCTACCGGGATAATCCGGTGCTATGACCCGGCGATTCTGCGCGAGATGGGGCATGATGCCGGTAAAGGCTAGCCCACTAAAAGGCGCGGGATGGAGGCAATAGAGGTCGGGCTGGTTCGCTGTTTCTGCAGGCTCCTGCATCCGCCAATGGAGCTGACCAAATGGGCCATCGCTATAGCCTTTGCGGATCATTCGCTGGCAGCGCCCAGACGCACCATCTGCTCACGATAGAGCCGCCGCGTCATGGGCATCATCAAAAAGGGAATGAGACCAAAGATCAACGGGACAGCGGCCACGGCATAGCGCAAGTTATCCTCGCCAAAAACGCTGCTCGATAATTCTCCAACGGCGATAGGTCCAAGCGATCCAAACCAGCTAATCGAGAGATAGTAGAGCGCTACAACCTGTCCCCTGATCTGGGCCGGTGTAATGACCAGCAGTGATGTCACACCAATGGCGGACACGATGCCAATGCCGATGGTATTGATGCACAATATCGCAAAGGCCAATTCTGCGCTGGGCATGAACAAGGGGATGGCGGCTGTTGGGACCATGATGAAAAAGCCAATATAGAGAATTCGCAAGGATGCGTCCTGCACCCCCTTTTTTGTCCACCAATCGGAAATGGTGCCCATGATCATCATATTGGCGGGGCCAATAATCAGCAATGCGACGCCGTTGACGAACGCATATTTCTGAGCAGACCATCCCCAGGTGCGCTCAAACGTGGGGGCAAGAAAACCCTGACTATAGGCGATAGTCGTCATCGTGCCGATGATCAGGACAAAACCGATATAAAGCGTCCTGTTGCTCCAGATATATTTAAGTGCATCAAGAAAACCACTGCCGCCTATAACTTCAGAGGAAACAGGTGCTGGACGCCTTGCAGGTTCCTTCATGAACAGGAAAAACGCAGCGAACACGAGGCCCGGCAGACCGACGAGGATCAACGTGAAACGCCAGGGTGAAAGTTCACCAAAAAAGGGTAAGGATTGCGATCCACTGGACGCCGTCCAAGCGATTATAGCGCCGCTCAGCAATGATGCCAGTCCCGCACCAATCGGTAAGGCGGAGGAATAAAAGGCTATCGGCTTTCCGCGTTTTTCGGTCGGGAAACTATCGCCGATCATTGAAAATGTCGCCGGGCTGAGGGTCGCTTCGCCAACACCGACGCCCATGCGTGCAGTGAATAGTTGGACAAAATTCTTTGCGGTACCGGTTGCGATAGTGGCCGCTGACCATAGCGCGACGCCAACCGATACGATCCAGATGCGTTTGCCTCGATCAATCAACCAGCCCATGAATATGCCGACAAAACCATAGACCAATGTAAATGCACTGAGCAGCCAACCGATGGAACGGTCGGACAGGTCAAATTCCGCTTTGATGGGTTCGATCAGCAGCCCGAGGATATAGCGGTCGACGAAACTAAAGATATAGGCGATGGTCAACATCACCACGAGAAACCATCCCGCTGTAGCACTGGGATACGGTTTTACTGATGCGCTAGACGCAGCGGGCGTTTCTGCCTCGATGGCCATTATTGCGCGTCCGGAATGAGATAGATCACCACCAGATTATCATCAAAATCGACAATTCCAATCTCGCGCCCGATCCGGCCATCATGGGTTTCGAGACGGCCTTCTTCATAGACCTGCAAACCCAGTTTACGGGCACCTTCCATCACGTCATCGGGATCCGCCACGTCCAGCACGATAGCGCCGCGCCGAGGATGAGGAATCGGTTCCAGCGGGACGTTCTTAACTTCCGAGAGGGCCATGACGCGCGGCTGGCCCGGCAGTGACAGAATCGAAAATCCGATTTCCGCGTCTTTCGGTATTTCAAACACCGGGAAGGAATAGCTGTCTGGATTATGGCCCTTGCGAAAGGTTTCTTCAAAACCCAGCACATCGCGGTAAAAAGTCAGGGCTCGATCGATATCAGCCACGACAAAATTGCCTCGCTGGAAACGTGTTTGTTGTTTTTCAATCATAGTCTCTTCCCTTACATCCATTGTTCGGGTTCGCCGCGAACCGAACAGCATTGCACACCGACATTCTGGCCATGATAAAGATTGGCGAGGGCGCGGGGCATGTGCTGAAAGCCCTGTTCGACGTCTTGCACCGGTTTGAGTTTACCGTCGTGAATCCAGCCCGCCAGATCATCCATCACCGCGTCCCAGCGGTCCAGATGATTATAGACAAAAAAGCCCTGCATTCGCGTTTCGGTTGCGCGTAAGCGGGTATAGTTGGAGAGCTTAAACGGCTCGTCCCGGGTATATTCGCTGATCGATCCACAAAGCACGACCCGGCTGTGCATTCGCAGGCGTTCGAGACAAGTTTCCAGCGTCTCGCCGCCGACATTGTCGAAATATAGATCGATACCGTCTGGCAGCAGTTCATCAAGCCGTGCTTCGATATTCTCTGCTTTATAATCAATCGCTCGCGAACAACCATGTTCAAGAATGAACGCGCATTTTTCAGGTCCACCAGCCATCCCGACAACGTCACAGCCCGCCACATTGGCAGCCATTTGACTGACCATCGATCCGACGCCGCCAGCGGCTCCCGACAGCACCATGCGATCGCCTTCTCTTGGGTCTCCGCACGCAAAGAGCCCGGCATGGGCGGAGAGGCCCGTCATGCCAAGGACGCCCGAGCCAAGAGCGGCAGGCAGACCGTTAGGCGGCATGCGAAAAAATTTCTCTTGGGGCGTCATTTTGGAGACTTTATAAGTCTGCCAGCCTATCTGCCCTTGCACCATTTCACCTTCACGCCAGTCAGGATGGCGCGATTTAACCACTTGCGCGACACCGCGACCGTGAATGACATCACCGGGTTCCAGAACTCGCTCCCCCGCGGCACCCGTGCCCTGCATGTAGAAACGCATGACGGGGGCAAGGCCAAGATAATGAGTTTTGAGAAGAACTTCACCGTCACCGGGCTGCGGAATGTCGGTTGCCGCCCATTCAAAATCTGACGGCACAACATTGCCAACGGGTCTTGCAGCGACGCGCCATTGGTAATTGGCGTCATCGTCTATCTGCTTGCCAGCAGAGAGGACATCAAAATCGGTAAGAGAGGAACCGGCGGCGGTCACTCAATCATGAACCTTCACGACCTGATTTACTTCAAAGAAATACCCATCCAAATCCCAGAACGAGCAGCCGATCATGTCCTTTTGCTTGCCGTCAGCACCGGTTACTGTCCATTCGCGCGGTTCGCTGTGAATGCGCGAGCCGAGCGCGCGGGCTCGTTCCACTGCGCCTTTTGCGTCTTCCGAAGCCACAACAAAAACCGGAGCGCCGAATTTTATTTCGGTGGGCAGTTCCTCCGGCGCATCCTGTTTGGGATCAAGCCATTCCAGCAAACCGATCATGCCAATCATATCATGTTCGCATTTCAGAATGATCAATCGGGTCTGGTCGCCTTTCTTACCGGCAGCCAGTTGGGTGCCTGAGAGCGTGAAGGGCGTATCCATCCATTTGGTCATGCCCAATACAGTTTCATACCAGTGTGAGGCAGAGTCGCCATCGCGTACCATCAGGGTCGTGCGTTTGATTATGTCAGTCATGTGATTTTGGGGCTTTCTATGACGAGGACCTGGCAATCGGCGATATCAGCACGCAATTTTTTGGCTTCCTGATATTCTGGGCTGTTCCAGAATTTGTATACCGCTGCCTTATCGGGCCATTCGGAAATCACCATTGATGCGCCATCGCCAAAATCACCTTCGAGTAGCTCTGCTCCGGGGCCGCGCAAAACATAGCGGCCGCCAAATTTCTCCACGAGGGTTCCGGCAGCTGCGCCATAGCCTGAGATAAATTTATCGCGATCGGCAATTTTAGCAGTAACGATCATATACGCTGGCATAGGCGAGTCCTTTTAAAAGTTGTCCGGACAAATTACGCAGGAACGGTGTAATTGCAACCGCTATTTTGCCCCTCTTTTCTGGCGCGGCCGGTGCGACCGAAACAGCCGAATATTCGCGCGTCAACCCATCGGTGAAGCTATGCTGTTTGAGCAGATTTTGAATGTTGTAAATTTGTCACGCCAATGGTTGCTAAAGCAGGCGGCGGTAAAAATTGTCTGGACAAATTTTATGAACGATGGAAATCTAGGGGTTGAGGGACATCGAATTCGGCATTTGCCGATCTCAGGGAGGAAAAATGAAAACGATGTTCAAAGCTGCGCTTTTGGCAGCAACAACCGCGATGCCGGCTTCGGTCTTGGCGCAAAACGACACTACTGGTGATACAACGGCGAGTGATGATTCTAACGTCATCATCGTTACCGCGAGGAAAGTTTCAGAGAATCTGCAGGAAGTACCATCCACTATTGCCGTGGTGACTTCTGATTCCATCGACAACTTGGCACTCGATAGCGTTGCCGATATTTCTCGCTTAACCGCTGGACTGACATTTGATGATAGCTTTGGGCGTGATTCAAATCGTCCGGTGATCCGCGGTCAAGCCAATATTCTTGGCGATTCCGGCGTCGCGGTATTCATTGACGGCATCTATTTCAGCGGGTCGATTGGCGATTATAGTGTCGATAATATTGAACGGATAGAAGTCGTTAAGGGTCCGCAAAGTGCGCTCTACGGTCGCAATACCTATTCTGGAGCGATTAATATTATCTCCAAGGGGCCATCGGATACGCTGGAAGGCAATATCACTCTCGATGTCTCGGAGAATGACCGATATGAAGTAACCGGTGGTATTCGCGGTCCGATAACAGATTCCATCAGCGGTTCTGTATCTGCTCGTTTCTATGATTTTGGCGGAGAATTTACCAATTTGTTTGATGGCGAGAAAGTTGGCGATCAGTCGTCCTATTCTTTTTCCGGCGCGCTCCAATATGACAATGGTGGCCCTTTCACCGCTTCATTGCGATCCTATTACAACCGCACAGATGATGGCCAGCCGGCGATTTTTTCGCAGGATACCAGCGCCAATAACTGCTTTGTTGATAACGGCGCGCTATATGGCGGTGGCGGGCGCTATTTTTGCGGGACCATAAGGCCGCAAGCAATCAACACGGACTATACGCGGCAATTCGTAAACGCCGATGACGTTGGTTTGGAAGCCAAGACATATAACGCAGCCTTCCGCATGGATTATGAAATCAGTGATCAGATAACGCTGACCTCGCTGACCGGTTATAATTATCGCCGCGAAATCCTGAATACCGATGGAGACTATTCTCCAACCAGTTTCGAAACGGCAGTGTTTGCCCGTTTTCCGGCAGGTGATCCGATTGGTTTTAGTCCGGCTGGCCCGATTTTCCCATTTGGCTTTGTCGGCTCATCGGTTGATTTTTCCTTCTCCAACAACACGCTCACCCAAGATTGGTCACAAGAATTACGTTTGGCCTATGATGGCGAACGTTTTGATTTCCTAGTCGGTGGCTATTATTTCGATCAGGATAGCGACAGTCAGGATATCCGAGTGGTTCCCGCTGACGGCGCAGCGCGTGCCGGTGGAAGTTTCGGTGCCGCGGTAGCAAATGAGCAAGCGATTTGTGCAGGCAATCCCAATTGCGGCTTCGTATTTCCGCTATTTGGTCCTTCCACACCCAATTCTCGCGACTTGAACAGCGAGGACATTCGCAACTGGGCCATTTTTGGATCGGCCAGTTTCGAAATACTCGATGGACTAACATTGGGTGTTGAAGGACGTTACGCATCGGAACGCATTCGTCAGTCAACTATCGACCGGGACGAGTTCGATCCATTTCCAGTTTCTGGGCCTGTCATGGTCAGCGAAACCTTCAAAAAATTCTCTCCACGGATAACATTGGATTATCAAATCAGCCCGAATAATCTGATCTATGCTGATTTTGGGCAGGGTCAAAAACCCGGTGGCTTTAATGGTGTAACCGCCATTAATGCGAACGTGCCTTCCTATGAGGAAGAGGAAGTGGATGCGTTTGAAATTGGCACCAAAAATACCTTCGCTGACGGAAAGCTCATCTTCAACGCTGCGGCTTTTTACAATGACATAACCGGTTATCAACTGACGCAAAATGTTCAGTCGGCGGCCAATGCCGTCTCTGCGATTGTGAATGCTGGCGATGCTCGTGTTCTTGGTTTGGAATTGGAGTTGCTTGCGCGGCCTAATGATAATTGGACCTTCACCGCCAACTATGCGTTAGCGGACAGTAAGTTTACATCCGGATTTGATGAAAACCAGGGTGTGCTCAATGATGTAGCTGATGATGGGTTGAACAATTGCTCAACCGGTTTTGAGTTCCCCGAACTGGGCACCTGCCCCAATGCTAAAGCTGTGTTCGGTTCTATTGACGGAAAGCGAATCCCACGCGCGCCGGTGCATCAGATTTTTGTGGATGCCGACTATCGTACGCCGATCGGTGGCGGTGATTGGGAGTTCTTTGCCGGAGCCAATGTCACTCTTGTTTCCAGCAGTTTTGCCCAAGTGCATAATTTAGCCGAAACTGGCGGCTCCGCCGTGGCCGATGCGCGTCTTGGATTTGAAAATGAGAATTTCAAAATTCAAGCCTATGTGAAAAACTTTACCGACGAAGACGCTGTAGCGCAGATTATTCGGTACGCTGATTCTAATGACAACTTCCGACGTAACTTCATCGCAGGCTTGCGTCCTGGTCGCCGCTTCGGCTTGATTCTCTCGGCGAAATACTAACCGCTTTTCCGGCTGTAGAAACCCCGCTGCCATCACTGGCGGCGGGGTTTTTTGCGTCTGATAAGTGCAAATGTCGCATAAATACTACACTTTCCGATCTGATTTTGACGAACCTCAAAATTTGTCTGGACAAATTTCGGAATTAGTGAGATTTGTCCAGACAAATTAAAGTCGAGGAGATCGGGTAATGAAGATGATGTTGAAGGCTGTGCTATTGTCAGCCACTATTTTGGGCAGTGTGCCCGTTTATGCACAGGATACGGCTGAAGAAGGCGCTGAGGATAATTCCAATGTCATCATTGTCACCGCGCGCAAGAAAGAAGAGACTCTGCTGGACGCGCCTTTGGCGGTTACCGTAATCGGTGAAACGGAGCTTCAAGGGGCTGGTTTCTCGGACATTACCGAAATTACCAAGGCGGCTCCGGGCGCTTTTGTTGAACCGTTCGGCGATAATACGAACGGCACCGCGCGCATTAACTCAACGCCCAGGTTTCGCGGCATCACGTTGATCAGCGGCAACCGTTTGCAACAGACCGCTACGGTATTTCTTGATGGCGTATTCCTGAGCGGCGGCGCGCAGACAATCGGCATCAATGAATTGCAGCGCGTAGAAATTATCAAAGGCCCGCAATCGGCTTTGTTCGGCCGCAACACTTTCGCCGGTGCGATCAACTATGTCACCAAGGATCCCAGCGACGAGTTGCAGGCCGATTTGAGCGTCACTGCTGCAACCCGGAATGAATATAATTTCGCAGCAGGGGTAGAAGGACCAATTATGGACGGTCTGTCTTTCCGTCTGAGTGGCAACTATGATTCGAAAGATGGTCATTTTGACAATGTTGCTGTTCCCGGCCAGCGCCTGGGTGACGAGTCACAATGGGCCATCAGCGGCACATTGCTGATTGAGCCAAGTGATGGCATTCGCCTCAAACTCAGGGGCTCCTACCAGGAAATTGATGATGGCCCGGCTGCCTCGGTTTTATACTTCGGCACCAGCCAGCATAATTTCGGTGGTTTCCAGTTCGTCAATGGAATTGCCGATCAAACGGATTCGGTGGTCCCTTCGCCCGGCGGCGGCCGCGGTGAATCGGTTTTCCGTGGGCGGATTACACAGCCTCCTGCTGATCGCATCGGACTGAATACAGCGCCGGAGAATCTTCAGGCTTTTCTCGGCTTTTTGAATGATGGGCGTTCCGATCCCAGTGACGCCATATTTGATTTCAAATATAATCCAACCACGGTGGATGATTTTGGTCTGAATTTGGATTCTTTGCGTCTGAGTGCGGTCGGATCTGCGGATCTGACCGACAATATCGAGTTCAGTTTTCTAGCCGGGTACAATAAGGAGAGATTCGGATTTTATACAGATTTCGATTCAACGCCCGATAATAGTTTCACAAGCTTTACCGCGCGTGAAACAGAAGACCTGACGGTCGAAGGGCGCCTGTCGGCGTCCTTATTCGACGACAGGCTTAATATTTCAGCGGGTGCAAGCTATGTAAAAATCGATATTGACGAGCTAGGTGGAACAGCGAGTTTCTTTGGCCCTCCGATTTTCTTTGGCGACATTTTCAGGTCTGATCCGTTTGTATCGGGCGCTGAAACTCTGGGCTTTTTTGGTTCGCTAGATTATCAAATTACAGACCAGCTTTCGATTACACTTGAGGGCCGTTTTCAGAAAGACGAGTTCAGCAATCCCGAGGTTAATGACGGTCTGGCAACACCAATCTCGCCCGGAGAAATCAACAGCTTCCTGCCACGCGGCACGTTGCGGTATCAGCCTTCAAATTACACCACATTCTATGCGACCTACAGCGAAGGCAATCTGCCAGGCGGCTTCAATCCGCAAATCGCTGGACTGGATGCGCTGCAACTTGCCGAATTGGCCGCCTTGGCACCTGATGCAAATGTGCTTTTTGGTGAGGAGCAGCTGACCAACTATGAATTTGGCTGGAAGCAACAGCACCCTAGCGGTATCTTTGCGTTCAATCTGGCTGCTTTTTATATGAAACGGAGTGACGAAATTTTCAGCTCCATTGAGGTGATAACCGACACTGATCCGGGAGCACCCAACCCGGTTCGTACGGTCAACTTCACGTCGAACGGGGCGAGCACCAATATTTACGGCGTCGAGTTTGATGCGACAGTGAACGTTAGTGAAAATCTGTCCATGCAAGGCTCTTTTGCCTATATTGACGCAAAGATTTCGTCCTTTCCGGCTGATGGCGGAACCGGGGATTTTGGCGATATCTTTGGCCCCGATGCAGATATTTCTGGACAACGGGCCCCGCGCTTTCCACCTTTGACGCTATCACTGGGCGCTACCTATGAGGACGATTTCAACGGTTTTGGAGATATTTTCGACAGCTGGTATTTGCGCAGCGACCTCTATTTTACGGGTGACTATTTTGACAGCAACGCCAATGTCGCCAAGGTAGAGGAAGCAACCGACGTCAATCTTCGCCTAGGTCTAAGGGGCGAAAATGCGGGCATCGAGTTTTTCGTAACCAATCTTCTGAACGAAGATGCGCCAACGACCGCCTTCAACTTTGCAGATACGAGCTTTGGCACGCGTACACTTCCCGGCGGGTTCTTCAACTTTGGCCGCGAAGGTGACCGCGTTGGCCTGCGCGACAAACGGCAATTTGGCGTGAAGTTGAAATATACGTTCCAGTAGATTAGCAATTTTTACAGATAAGGAAGGCGTCTCTCAGGAGGCGCCTTTTTTATGATATTTGCTGGACCAGATAGGCTATATTGCGACGTTGGATGCCGCGCTTTAGTTACCCTGTCAATATCGCGACCAGCTCGTCGGGTGCTGTCACCATTGCGTCATGGCCGGTGGCGAGCGCATGATAGGTCCAGCTCGGGTCTGCTTGCACCTGCTCAGCATGATAGGGAAAGCTACTATTGGGCAAGGCCGGTTCGGTGCAGTGGATATAGTGGCGCGTCATTCCTTGTGGTCCGCCATTAGTGAGCTGAATAGGGTCCAGCCAGGTTTTGAGTGGATGCGGTGTCAATTTCCGGGCGACCCAGTCATAGCTGGGATGATCCTTCGCAATGCCAAGAAGTTCTGGCGGGAAGGCCAGCATAGCAATGCCGTCTGGCGCAAGCCCCGACAAGGCATTGCGGGTTTGTTCGATAGCTGCCGGACTGCGCTCCGGCCCCTGCGTGATCATTGTCTCACCATTTTTAGGTAAGGCGGCATCGAGATAGATAATTGCGCTGATCCGGTCCTTCATGGCATCGGCGACACCGGTAATAACCATGCCGCCATAGCTGTGGCCAACCAGCACTATGTCTTTCAGGTCATAATAGTCGATCAGCGATGTGATGTCGGTGATATGTGTATCGAGGCCGGTTTCCGATGACAGCAAATGTGAGCGCTCTGCCAGTCCGGTCAGGGTCGGCGTAAACACCCGATGTCCTCGCGCTTCCAGTTGCGACCGGACATCACGCCAGCACCAGCCGCCGTGCCATGCGCCGTGGACCAGCACGAAGGTTTTGGCTGGGGCCGATCGAGAGATTGCGGGCTGCGCGCTCAAACTGGTGCATGCCATGGTCGAGGCGGCCAGACCCGATATCGCCGCAGCTGTCACTATCTGTCGACGGTTCCATTTTCCTTGATTTCCGTCTGTCATAATGTTCGGTCTTTCTTGCCGGTTCTTGTCACAGTTTTTGCAGCACATATTCGGCGGTGCGTTGCCCGCTTTCCAGCGCGCCTTCGATGCCCGAACTTTGCTGCGCGAGATGCTCTCCGGCAAAATGCAGGCGCGTGCCGCGGTGCTGTGTTGCTGCTGCCAACGCGGCACCTTGGCCAGCGCCGATATGGTGATATACGCCCCTTGCGAACGGATTTTTCTGCCAGCTAAACATGCGCAGGAATTTGAGTTTTCCTTTGGCCGACGGACGAGCGCTCTCAATCTTGTTTATGATCATTGCGCCGGCTGTCTTGTCATCCATCTGATCCACTAAATCCGCGCTCGGACCATTGAGCCAGATTTTCACCATTGCCGGATCGTCGCCAAGCACAAACATTCTGCCTAACATGGGGTCATCAGACCAGATCGTCTCTGGCAAGCCATCATCTTTCCAGAACGCCTCGCTGGCTCCGAGATAGGCGAAACTGGCTTTGGTATAGGGCAGCGCCGCGATGATGTTCCGCAACCCAAGTGGTAAATTCGCTTCTATGGTCATGGACCGCATCGCGGCAAAAGGCGCTGTGCAAATGACATGGCGCGCACCATATTTGCGGCCATCGGTCAGGCTGATCTCTACACCATCGCCCTCGTCTTCAATTGCCGCAACCGGACTGTTCGGCAAGATTTCGCTGCGCAACGATCCCGCCATGGCATCGGTCATGCGCTGTGAACCGCCACGGATGTAGCGAGTAGGGCTTCCTCCTGTGCGGAAAATCGCCAATGTGCGGGCCATATGCAACGCCGATTGTTGATCGATACTGTTGCCATTGAGATTGGCATTCATCAGTCGCAGCGCTTCTTTGGATGCGCCTTGATCCCGTAAATATCGGCTGAGCGCGATGTCGATGGCCCCGCTTTGCGGTTGCATCCAGTCTGCGATATTCTCAAATTTCGGCAGATCTTTGAGATAAGAGAAAAACAGGCGGTCCGGCAGTATCGATTTTTCTTGTGCGGACAGCTTGTTTTGCGGCGCATCTGCCCATTGCTGCGCGGTCAGGGAATGGCCATCGATATGATAGAGGGAACGGCGCGCAGATGGAGGTGGGACATAGCGTTCTACATTCAAACGATCGGCAATGTCATGAAAGCGTTTATAGCCCGCGCCAATCTGGATACCGCCGGCATCGGGCTTGCCGGGCAAATCGTCCAGCGTGTGCAAACGCCCGCCGGTGTGACCCGTGCCTTCCAACAGAATTGTCTTGTAGCCCGCATTCTCGATCAGGCTCGCTGCATGCAGTCCCGCCAGACCAGCGCCGATGACAATCACATCGGCGGCGGTCTTGCTCCATGTCCTTCGTGGCGCAGCGCAGGCGATTAGCGATGCACTCATCCCGCCAACAAAGGCGCGCCTGCTGATCATAGAAGCCTTGGTGTTCATAGCATCATGTTGACAGAAACCCGGGCATCAAGGCAAGACGAATTTGTCCGGACAAAAAAATAGGAGGCGCATCTCATGGTTCGATATTGGCAGATAATAATAATGTTCGTGCTGACAATGTTAGCGCATCCTCTATTCGCCGCGGAAGCGGAGCCAGATGGCTCTAGTATATTGGCAATGGCCCGAGAAGCGGCAGGCGGCGATGACTGGGCCAATGCCCGGACATTGGCCTTATCCGGACGCGCCGTTTTTTATGGACCGGGAGGTCATAAACCCCGCACGATTTCTACCGACTATCGGATGTGGCGGGTATTTGATCCTGACCGCACGGTTGCTCATGGCGCGGATGGCAAGGTTTGCATCATTGCAAAAAATTCAGAAAAGCTAATTTTTGAAGTCGGTTATGATGGGGAGATCACCTGGACCGAACGCGGGATAACGCCGAAAGCGGAAGCCGATAAATTCTGGGCGAGCAATTTTGGTTTTGGTATTATCCGCCAAGCTGACAAGCCGGGATTTGCAGCGACCCGTTTGACAGATGATGATGTCGGTGGCCACGCGTTGTACATGGTTGAGCTGACCGATCCCAAAGGCGGTAAAACGCTGTTTGGCATTGATCAACAAAGCCATGCTATCCGGACCATGGGTTTTCGCACACCAAAGGGCTGGCATTTGCGGGTCTATGATGACTTCGTCACCCTTGAAAACCCGCGATGGTTGCAGGCGCGTCATGTCACGCTCTATTATGACGGGCGCAAATCCAATGAGGTATTCTGGACAGAGACCAAAGTGAATGCAGCGATAGATGATGCTCTCTTCACGCCGCCTGCAAAATAATCAGCCGCGAAAATTTTGGCTTGTTACATCGGAAGAACGCTCTGCGCCCTTGATCGTGCAGCTTGCTTGCATCCAGCGCAGGTTGAGGCCCACGCGGCTGGCGTCGATATCGGCCCAGCTATAGCTGACGGCGCGATCAGGATTGTCGGGCTTGTGGACATAGAGCACCATGCTGGGCCGGTTCGTGCTCGGCTTGGGCCAGTATACCGCGCGCATACGCAGGATTAGCGGTTCGGCACCGCTATCCCCGCCGCCCACCATCACCCGTCCGCCCTGATCATGTAGGTTCAGTTTTTGGGCGAACAGCCAGTCCGGGCTGCCATCAGTTTTGGGTTTCACCTTTTTAGCAGCAGCCCAGCATTCGACAGGACGGGCACGTTTCAATCGGGTTTCCGTGCCATCGGAAAAACGAAGTTTCAATCCGTCCGCGTTGACGCCAATAATTTGATAATCTTGATTGCAACGCATTCTGTTTTGCACTGCGCTGTACGTCCAGCCTGCATCTTTACGATCAAGATAGCGGGTACAATTACCTACGGTTAAACTGTCGCGTTCTGGGCCTGTTGCAGCAGTGCCTTTCTGTGGAGATGCAACCGGCTTGCCGAACGCATCTGTGCGCGTGATCACCAGATCACCGTCCTTCTCCTCAATGCTTAGCGCAATCCAGGGCGGCGGGGTCCGGCCCGCATCTTTTTCAAAATAGGCCTGCTCTTCATTGGTATAAATGCCGGGTAACTGCTGATCCAGCGTTACGGCGCTCGGTGATCCGGTGGCGAGTGCCAAGGCAGAAAGACTGGTGAGAAACATCGGATCGGTCCTTTGCAATATTTGTCCGGACAACTTAACATCAATTGCGCATTACGCAACCGCGTTAGACCATTGATGCCGAGCCGCGCTTGGCAGCCAGTTCGAACAGGCCGCGATCACCCATTTCCCATGTCACGTTGAGTTGGGTTTTGTGGATCAACCACCCGTCACCTGCGCGCTTTAGGCCGTGAATATAATAGCCGCCGATGGAATGCATCTGCCGGTCGCCATCGACCACGAGATGATGATGGGCGGCCATATAGCATGTGCACGCGGCGCTATCGCCGTCGAGGTCGATGGCAAAATTGGTCAGGACATGCTGGGTCGCATCAAAGGGTTCCAGCGTCGCCCGGACGCCTGCAACCCAATCATCGGCCGGCATAATGCTGGCGGGATCGCCGGACCAGCTGGAGAAATCCAGCATGATCTGGTCTGCGAAAATCGAGCGATATAAATCCCACTGATGCTGATCGATGCCGATGGCATATTTCAGCACATGGTCAGTTATGTTCGCCCGGTCGATCAAATCGTCATATGTCATCATCGCTTCCCATCATTCGAGGAGTTGCTTGCTCGCCGCTATGGCTTGATGCGCCCAATTTTCTGCATCGAAATGCGGACCAGCGGCATAGTGCGGGACTTCGATATCCAAATCGATATGGTCTCCCAAAAGATCGATCAAGGAGTGGAGCGGGAACATACCTTCTCCGGGGATCATGCGGTTCATGGCTTCTTCGACATAGCCATTAGATTTTCGAAAATGTGGGCCATCACATATCTGGGCATAACCGATAATCTGGGGATCAACCGCCTTGAGCTGATCCAATGTTCCGCCTGTGCGGAACAAATGGAGCGCATCGATCGCGATTTTCAGATTGGACTGGTTCGTGGCGTGATGCAGCTTCACCGCTTTTTCAAGGCTGTCACAGCCCTTGGCAAAGCCGGTAAATTCCAGTCCGATTTCCATGCCCAAATCACTAGCCATCGTACATAACGTGCTGAGTTGATCGGTAATCCGTGTGGGATCAACCTCATGAATATGCGTAACAGCACGTTTCGCGCCTAGCTCAGCTGCCAGTTCTAGCGCTGCTGCATATCCGGTAACATCGGTTTCCGGCATCACTGGAAAATATTCCGCATTGATGATCGACACATCATTGTCGACGAGCAGGCTTTGAAATTCTGTTTTGTCTGGTGGTTCAACAGTCGCAAACATGGGCTTACCATCGGCCGTCAGCGGTGTTGCGGTGAACAGGCAGACTTTCTTGAGACCAGCCTTCGCCGCGAACCGGACAAGTTCCGTTGGTCCGCCCTTGGCCATGGTAATCTGGTGAAGAGCTACATCGCGCATGAGCCAATCTTAATCCAAGCCCATGCCCAAGACGGCTAGTCAATATGCTAGGCTGTTTGCGCGGCGGCGGCCATTAGATAGAGTTATGAGAATCGGCCACGATGAGGGTCGCCAAAACTAGGACAGGTACATGCTGAAAGAAGATATTGTCACCATTGCGGACGTCATCCGGCAACAGGCCAAGGATCAGGGCGACGCGCTCGTGTTCACCTTTGAAGGCGACGAGATGAGCTATGCGCAACTTGATGCAGGCAGCAGCCGGGCGGCCAATGCGCTGGCATCGCTGGGTGTGACCAAGGGCGACCGGATCGCCTATATGGGCAAAAATTCGCATCTTTATTTTGAAATATTGTTGGGTGCGGCCAAAATCGGCGCGGTGATGACGCCGGTTAACTGGCGGCTGGCAGGCCCGGAAGTGACTTATATAGTCAATAATTGCCAGGCCAAGATACTGTTCATTGGTCCTGAATTTGTCGATCTGGTGAAGCAGATCAAACCACAGTTTGACTATGTCGAAACCATCTTCTGTTCGGAACAGCCGGATGAGGAATTTGCCGGTTATCCGGCTTGGCGGGATGGATTTCCTGATACCGATCCTATGGTCGCTTGCGCGCCAGGTGATGACGCCCTTCAACTCTATACATCAGGCACCACCGGTCATCCTAAGGGCGCGATCATGTCCGGCTATTCGATTTTCGGTGCGCGTGCCAAGCTGACCGACGATGACTTGGCCGACTGGCAGAGATCGCAGCCCGGTGAGACCATGCTGCTCGCCATGCCCTGTTTCCATATTGGCGGTACGGGGTCAGGGCTTGGCAATATGTATAGCGGCGGTCATGCGGTTGTGGTGCGCGAATATGATCCGACGCAAGCGCTGGATTTCATTGAGCAATATGGCATTGGCAAGATTTTCATGGTGCCAGCCGCGATCCAGATATTGCTCAACCATCCGCGGGTGGGCGAGGTCGATTTTTCCAAGCTGAAATATATTTCCTATGGCGCATCACCGATCCCGCTGGAAATGATGAAGCAGAGCATCGACATGTTCGGCTGCGAATTTATTCAGATGTACGGCATGACTGAAACATCGGGGACGATTGTTGCCCTGCCGCCGGAAGACCATGATCCAAACGGCAATGATAAAATGCGCTCGGTTGGCAAGCCACTTCAGGGCGTTGAGGTCAAGATTATTGATGAGGATGGCAACACATTGCCCGCGCGCGAAGTGGGTGAGATTGCCACGCGCTCTTCTTTCAATATGAAAGGCTATTGGAACATGGATGAAGCCACGGCAGCGACCATCGATGCCGACGGCTGGCTGCGGACTGGTGATGCCGGTTATTTCGATGAAGATGGCTATCTCTATATCCACGACCGGGTGAAGGATATGATCATCTCCGGCGGCGAGAACATCTACCCGGCGGAGGTCGAGAATGCGATTTACGGTCATCCGGCAATAGCCGACGTTGCAGTTATTGGCGTGCCCGATGAAAAATGGGGCGAGGCGGTCAAAGCCTGCGTGGTCTTGAAAGACGGTGCGGAAATAGCGGAGGCTGATCTGATTGCCCATGCGCGGACCAATATTGCGGGGTTTAAATGCCCGAAATCTGTTGACTTTATTCCGGAATTGCCGCGCAATCCGTCAGGTAAAATCCTACGCCGCGAACTACGTGCACCCTATTGGGAGGGCAAAGACCGGGCGGTCAATTAAATACCAATAGCTAGGGAGGGTTTGTGTTGACGGATACCATATTGCGCGAAGATCATGATGGCTGGTCGGTGCTGACGCTCAATCGACCTGATAAACTAAACTCCCTGACGGTTGGAATGTTTCGGGAACTACGAAGCCATGTCGCGGACTTACGCAAGGATGATGCTATCGCCTGTGTCGTCATTCGCGGGGCCGGAAAATGTTTTTCTGCGGGGCATGATTTGGGAGATATCGCGGAGGGTGAGGAAGTGCCTTCGCGCGGTTGGCATTCGGAAACGCTTCGCCTCTTGGAAAAGCTCCCAAAACCAGTGATCGCGGCGGTTCATGGTCATTGCTATACCGGCGCGCTGGAAGTGGCCCTAGCAGCCGATTTTATTGTGGCAGCCGATAGCGCGCGCTTTGGTGATACTCATGCGAAATGGGCGTTGACGCCGGTTTGGGGTATGAGCCAACGGCTGCCGCGCCGCGTCGGTATCGCAACCGCCAAGCGTTTGATGTTTACAGCAGATATGATCGGTGCGGAGGAAGCGGTGCGCATTGGTCTAGCGGAATATTCCGTGCCGCTGGAGCAATTTGAGGATGAGATTGCCAAGTTAGCCCAGAAAATTGTGTCCAATTCCGGTTTCTCTCATGCAGCAAACAAGCGGTTGCTAGAGGCCACAGATGGCGGCCCGCTTGATGCTGGTCTGCAATGGGAAGTGATGGAATCAGAAGGCCATGGGCCCGATATGCATGACCGAATTTCGGCATTCACTAAAAAATAAAATATACCGGCGGGTACCCGTTAAAAAAATATGGGCCCCGACCGCAGCCGGGACCCAGATATTTAGAACTGCCAGCTGTTTAGAACTGAACGCGCTTGGTGAAGCCACCATCGATGACCAGATGAGCACCTGTTGTGTAGCTGGACGCTGGGCTGGCTAGGAACACAACGCTACGTGCCACGTCATCCGCGCCGCCGAAGTCACCCAGCGCAAAGCCGGCTTTGGTCATGTTATAGAAGTCGGGCATGCCTGCTTCAATCTGTGACCAGTTGCCGCCCGGGAATTTAATCGGGCCTGGAGACACCATGTTGACCCGGATACCTTTAGGGCCAAGCGCTTGGCTCAACTGACTGCCGTAGGTGATTAGCGCGGCTTTCATCGCGTTAAATGCCTGTGGAGCCACGAATGTTTCAAATGCAGCGGTCGATGACATGAAGATCACCGAGCCGTCATCTGATTTTTCCAGATGGGGTTCGAGTACTTCCATCGCTTTGACAGCACCGATAATGTCGGTGTTGAACGTCATTTCCCAGTCACCCGTTCCGCCGGCACCGGAGGAGCTGACATTATGGATGAAAATGTCGCAGCCGCCCAATTCGCCAGCAGCTTTTTCAAGCCATTTGGGATAGCCGTCAGCATCGGTCATATCGAACGCTTCAGCGAAGACCTTGCCGCCATGCGCTTCAAGTTCGCTCTTGGCTGCTGCTACCTGTTCAGCGTTGCGCGAGAAAAACGCGACATCCGCGCCTTCCTTGGCGAAATGCTCCAGCGCAGCGCGCCCTAGTCCGCGGCTACCGCCGGTGAGAATGACTTTCTTGCCTTTGAGTCCTAAATCCATTTTTGCTCTCCTTTAAAATATTGGCCTTTAAAAATATTGGGGTTTGGGTTTTACGTTTAGAATTTTGATATCGCAGGCTGACAAACCCAATTGATACCGCGGCGCAGCAGGTCATAAATAATTGGCTGCTGCCAGCCAGAGCGGTCCACTTCGGGCCACCAATCGAGAACCGGGTCCATGTCATAATGGCCTCGACAATGGCCCATGGTCAGATAGAGCACCGCGCCTTCGCCCATTTTGCGAATATAGAAAACCGGATGGCGGCTCTTCTTGATGTCGCTGTGCACAAAGCCGCTAATGTCGTCTTCGCCATTATATTCTGTGTCTAGCAGCACGTCGATTTCAGCTCGGGTTTCGACCAGATATTGCTCATCAACCGTTTCAAAACTCGGAATACCCTCAACCAGCGGGTGATCGGGCTGGGCATTGTCGACGGTGAACGGAATAATCGGCGGATGCGACAGAAACCGGCTTCCCAATGTATCGACAAAGGTCGGCATATCATCTGGAGCATCAACTTTGCCATCTTCGAGGAACTTCAACACGCTGTTGGTGCCATGCAGGGCAAAATATTGTCCGCCAGTCTTGACGAAGTCCTGAATGTTTTTCTGTGCTGCTTCGCTAGGCAAAAGGTCACAGGTATAGCTGATCAGGACATCGGCATTTTTGATCGCCTCGAGATTTTCATAATCTTCAAACACGCGGACCCGGATGCGGTCATCCTCCGCGAGCAGCTTCAATATTTCGAGCCGGGCAAAATCAATGTCGTGATATTTGCCAGCCGCAACCAGCACGCATTTAATTGGTTTCTGGTCGGGGCGGCGTTCTGGTGGTGTGTCGCTCATCTATTCTTTTCCTATCACGGGGTTGCTTACGCCATCCCAATTCAAATGGGCTTGGCGCATCGCGGCAAAGCCATCGAGGCCTGCTTGCGGTATTTGCAGATATTCGATTATCGTGCCGGGGCCGCCGCCATAGTCAGCATAGAATGCTCCGCCGACACCGCCGGGCAGGCTGACTTCCTGAATCACGTCGCCGCCTTTACTCTCAGTAATCTGGCGTGCTTGCGCCAAATCATCGACGATGACGCACAGATGTTGCACGCCTTGCAGACCCTTGGCGCGCCAGTCCTTGAACATGGATGGTGCGTCATTATCAGGCCGGATCAATTCGACCTGCACGTCACCCCAATAGCCGATGGCCATGGAAAACTGGATATCCGAAGCCTCGCCACGATATTTGACATTCTCGACCTGCACGCCCTCCGTATGGAAAAATGGACCGGCGCCCATTTTCTGCGTCCAATAATCGAGCGCGGCATCATAATCATCCGGCACATAGCTGATCTGCATGATCGTGCCGAGCTTGGCGAGAGTGGCAGGGCTGCTGGTCATTCTTCGCCGCGCCAGATTTCGGCTGAAGGACGTTCCTCCATTTTAGCTGCAAAGCGCGTCAGATTGTCAGCGCCTTTGGGAAGCGACCATCCCACTGTGCCGCCAAATTTGATGAAACAAAAGGCCACAAGATCCGCCAGCGTCAATTTGTCATGGCAGATGTGATCTTTGCTTCCTAGTTGAGCATCGAGCCAAAGCCAGTGCTGGTCCGACATCGCAGACAGCTCGGCCGCCGCCTCGGGGCTAACCACGTTCATCCGCGGCTCAAACATTGGCCGTCCACCACCACCACGAAAGCCGAGTGTCATAGGTACCGCGATATCCTGATCGATGCGGCGCGCCCAGCGTCTGGTTTCCGCGCGTTCTTCTGCGGTTGATCCGATCAGCACGGGATCAGGCTTCATCTCTTCGAGATATTCACAGATAACCGTAGACTCGCTCAGCAGAGTGCCATCGTCCAGTTCCAAGGTCGGCGTCGTCTGCATGATGTTTTTCTTGGCATAATCTTCACTGCGATTTTCGCCGGTGATAATGTCGAGATGGATTCTCTCCACCTCAATGCCTTTTTCCATCAGGAACATGCGGGCTAGCCGAGGGTTGGGACCAAGGCTGGAATAGAGTTTCACGGGTTTGCTCTCCTTTTGGGCAGATTCGTCACGGCCTCATTACTGTGAAGATACACAGGTAACAGGGTCGAACGGTCCTCTCAAAAGCATTAGGTTATCGGGCGGAAACACGCCGTTGCAAATTGTCCGTGAAGATTCCGCGCGCTGCCAGATTCACTAGTGGAGTTTGCGACTTCTTGCGGTAATCTATCCGCAAATAGTTCTAGTTTTCAGGAGAAAATAATGGTCGAGACGTTAACCGGACATAATCGGTCAAACGGCATTTCCTATAATGAAGTGCTGGAGAGCGATACCGTTCCGCCGCCAGCAATTTATTTGCAAGACTCTCCCATGGAACCCGGGGTGACAACAGTCGAAACCCATCGTTACTGGACTCAGGAAGAGCACGACAAAGAGGTTGAGATGTTGTGGAAGCGGGTCTGGCAAATGGCCTGTCATAAGGATGACATTCCCAATGTCGGCGATACTTATGTCTATGACATCGCCGAACTATCTTTCCTGATCGTCCGTGTTTCGGAAGATGAGATAAAGGCCTATCCCAATAGCTGCATGCACAGGGGACGTGCAATTTGTGACAATCATAAACAGGGCCAAAAAGCGCTGCGCTGTCCGTTTCACGGCTGGTCATGGGAATTGGATGGAAAACTCAAAGAAGTGCCGTGCCAGTGGGATTTTCCTTCGGTCAGCGAGGAAACCCATTCGCTTAAGAACCTAGCCGTCGGCGAATGGGGCGGGTTTGTGTTTATCAATCCTGATCCCGATTGCGAACCGCTGGAGGATTTCCTGGGCGAACTGGATCAGCACTTTAGCACACCGTTTGAGAATCGGTACAAGGCCGCGCATCTGGTTAAGCGCCTGCCATGCAACTGGAAAATTGCGCAGGAAGCTTTCATGGAAAGCTATCATGTGGTCGGAACCCATCCTGTATTAATGCCTGCCTTTGGAGATGCGAACAGCAAATATGATGTGTGGCACAATGTCTCGCGAGCGATGTCGCCAGACGGCCCGCCCAGCCCGCACACCGATTTTAAGAACCCAAATCCCGAGTCTTTTCCGGACAGGAAAGCATTTCAGAGCTTTGTTCATCCGATCAGCAAGCACACGTTTAAACGCTTGGAAGAAAACCGCGTTGAAGTGTCACTACCCAACGGCAAGAGCGGTATTTTCGATATGTATGCGAACTATATCGAGGGCGATCTTAAATCGGCTGATCTGCATATGTGCAACTGGGTTGGCGGCAAAATATCGCCCGGTGAAGAAGATACTCCGGTCGAATATACTGATGAACCCGCGCATATATTCCGTGATAAGGCGGCCAAAGCGCGCCGCGAAGACATGCGGCCGCAATGGGGCGATATGGTCGATTCGATCAGTGATGCGGACTTGAACGACGCGATTTTTTACAGCGTCTTTCCAAACATCAGCCCGTGGGCCGACTTTAATCCGATCTTCTACCGCTTTCGGCCAGACGGAAATAATCCGGAACAATGCTTCCATGAAGTGATGTTCATGATCGCCTTGCCCGAAGGCGCGGAGCGGCCCGAACCAGCAAAATGTACCTTCCTCGATCTGCACGATGATTATACGGAGGCGACCGAGTTTGGTAGCTATCTGACCAAGATATTTAATCAGGATTATCTCAACCACGAGGCGATGCAAAAGGGCGCTAGAAGTCAGCCCAATGGTATTGCGACCTTTGCCAGCTATCAGGAAAGCAAGTTGCGCCATTTCCATGAAACACTGGATTTGTGGCTGAATAGCGAAGAGCCGCCAAAAGCCCCTAAGCTGCAAGCTGCAGAATAAGGCTTTGGCGGACGTCCCCGAAGGATTTGCGCCGGCGACATTTTCCACTGGATTTCTGGATGTTGCCGGCCCTTACTTCACGCGCAAAGAGGCCGATCATGTTGCGGTCGGTATTCGCATAGCCGATGGGCATCTTAACGGGATCAACGTAGCCCATGGCGGCGTGTTGACGACGCTGGCCGATGTGGCGCTAAGCTATCAATTATTTGTCAGCGAAAAACCGCGCCTGCCAATTGCTACGATCAACCTCAACACCAATTTCCTGACCGGCGCGAAACTCGGCGATTGGGTCGTCGCGCATGCGCATATCGATCGCAAGGGTAAGCGAACCGCTTATTGTCATGGTGAAATCATCGCTGGCGAGCAGGTGCTTATGACAATGACAGGTGTATTTGCTCTGTTGCGCAAATAGCGGACGCTAGTCGGTCGCTCCCAAATAACCGAGCTGGCCGGCCTTGAAAATGGTCTGGCCGCGGTTGACGCTATTGAGTTTTTGTCCGGCGCGATTGACATGGTAGCGGATGGTCGCATGGCTCAGCGATAATATCATGCTGATTTCCTTGTCTGTCTTGCCAATGGCGGCCCAATGCAGACATTCCGCTTCGCGTTTGGACAAGATACAATTGGTCGGCATCCGGTGCTTCTTGCGCATTGCGAGCACATAGCCGGTTACAAAACGGCTGGTGACAATCGACAGAAAATCAGAAAAAATCCGATAGGGCTCGCTTAGGTCGGTGACGCTATAATCGATCGGTGTGAAGCTGACCGCGGCGATTTGCCCGAAAGGCAAATGCACTGGAATCAGGATGGCGGACTTGGCGGTGGCGCCGGCTTCATAAAAATCCTTGAGGTCGATCTCGTCGAGATATTCATTCTGCCAATGGCCATGAAAACCTTCGGCATTGCACCAGATCGGCTCGCTTTCATAACGGCAAGCGCGGGGCAGGGGAGAGCTCAGCGCCAGTCTGGTATCTTCCCACCAGCGTTCGCCTTCAGCCACCCAGCCGAAAATATCTTTGTTGATAAGCTCACCCTCGGCATCGACCAAATGGGCCTTTGACGAGATGTCTGCGCTGACCGCAATGCGGAAGCCATAGGATTGCGCAATTTTGTGGATTGCCTCTGCCGCTGGCCGAATTTCGGCCGCACTGGTGATTGTTACACTGTCCAGATTGCGGCGGAAGGTTGCCTTTGAAACATCAGGTATTTCTGCGACGAAATTTTCTGCCATAATAGCGCTTGCCCTCTAAGGAACCCTTGAATTTGGGCTCTCGATTAGCGTTGCTTGTCGCGCTGTTTGGTTTTGCAGTCAACCAAACATTACTAATAGTAATGATAGGCCTTTATAAGCTGTGTCCGCAGATGATTATTCAATCGTTCCGATCAGCTCGCCAACCGGATATTCTTCGCCTGTTGTGCTGATGATAATCTTCAATTTACCGGTTGCGGGCGATTCAACCTCCTGAGTGGATTTATCATTCTCCAGAGCATAGATGTCCTGCCCCTCGGTGACGTCAGCGCCATCGGGCACCAGCCACTCGGCCAGTGTGCCAACTTCCATGCTGAAGCCTAATTTTGGTATCCGTATTTCAGTAGCCATTTTTACCCCAATATTTTGCGAATTTCGCGTTCGATATCATCTTCGCTGAACATCCATGCCTTTTCGATGGTGGGAGAGAAAGGTACGGGCGCATAGCCTGATCCAACCCGTCCGACCGGTGCTTTGAGTTCAGAGAATAGTTCTTCATGGATGCGTGATGAGATTTCAGCGCCAGTGCCGAAATTCTTCACCGCTTCATGCACCACGACTGCCGCCTTGGTCTTGGCGACGCTCTTGAGCACAGTTTTCTCATCAAATGGCGCAATCGTGCGCAGATCAACCACTTCACAGGAAATGCCCTCGCCAGCCAGTTTTTCGGCTACCGCATGGCACGCGGCGACGCCGCGGCTATAGGTGATCAAGCTGATATCAGAACCTTCACGAGGGACTGATGCTACGCCAAGCGGGACGACATGATCTGGTGCCGGTGCCGGACCTTTGGTGAAATAAGTTGGCGTATTCTCGATAAAGATCACCGGATTGGGATCCATGATCGACGAATATAGCAAGCCATAGGCATCACAGGGGTTGGAAGCGGCAACCACTTTCAGACCGGGAACATGGGCCAGCCATGCTTCGAGCATATCACTATGCTGTCCGCCAAGGCCTGTACCGGCACCAGTAGTGGTCCGAATGGTCAGTGGTACGCTTGTCTGTCCGCCGGACATGAAGCGCAACTTGGCCGCATGATTGACTATCTGGTCCATCGCCACAGTGATGAAGTTCATCAACATGATTTCCGCGACCGGTTTGTAGCCCACCAAGGCGGAACCAACGGCAGCACCGACAATGGCCTGCTCTGAAATTGGGGTCGAGCGCACGCGGTCCGTACCAAATTGTGCTGATAGACCAGCGGTCACTTTAAAAACACCGCCGCCTTGTTCGTCAGCAATATCTTCGCCCATCAAGATGACTTTGGGGTCATCCGCCATCGCTTTGGCCATGGCCATGTTACAGGCTTGAGCGAACATGATTTCCTTTGGTGCGTCGCTCATGCTGCAATCTCCACGTCTAGTACATCGATGCGATATTCATCGCCCGGAGGATAGGGCGCGTCGAGCGCAAATTGTGCCGCCTCGTCGATAATCGCTTTGTTTTTGGCTTCAATGGCAGCGATGTCTGCTTCGCTCACCTGAATGTCGAGTAGTTGCTGGCGCAGGATCGGCATTGGATCGTCCTTCAGCGCCTGCTCCATTTCTGCCTCGGGAATATAATGGCCGGTATCGCCGAGCAAATGGCCGTGGAAGCGGAAGGTCATCGCTTCGATTAAGGTCGGCCCGTTTCCTGCGCGGGCATATTCAACCGCCTCTTTGGCAGCTGCATACATTTCGCTCGCGTCATTGCCGTTCACGCGTACTGACCGCATGCCGAGGCCATCGCCGCGCTGTTTGATCGTTTCGGAACTGGTCGCAAAGGCCATCGGCGTATGTTCGGAATAGAGATTATTCTGGCACAGGAAGATCACGGGAAGCTTCCAAACCTGCGCCATGTTCAAGCCTTCATGGAAGGCACCAATATTGGTGGCTCCGTCACCAAAGCAGCAGACAGTGACTTTGCCGTCTTTGTCGAGCTGGCTCGCAAGACCCAGGCCGTTGGCAATCGGAATGCCCGATCCGACAATGCCGGTGGTGACCATAACGCCGGTTTCAGGATGGGTGATATGCATCGGACCGCCTTTGCCTTTGCAAGTGCCAGCCATCTTGCCGGCAAACTCGGCCCATAATTCTTTCGATGGAATGCCTTTGGCGAGCTGATCATGAAGCCCGCGATAGATGGTAACCAGATAATCTTCCTGATTGATCGCTGCCATCATGGCGGAGGAAACAACTTCCTGTCCGCGCACGGGATAATAGACGATCTGCAATTGTCCGGCGCCGATCATTTTGCGGAATTTAATATCCGACTGCATGATCAGGTCCGCGCGGGTAAAAATGTCGATCAGGACATCTTTGTCTGCCATCTGTGTATCGCTCAAGGCTTTGCTCCTTTGGTGGTCATCCATCATCGGACCTCTTTCGGGTCTTTTGTTCTGAAATCTTCATAGCGCAGGCCAAGCCTCTCGCCACTATTGTTATAGGGAGTGTGCGAGACAGGCACCCGTTTTGACCATGGCCTTTCCTATTGCTGGATGGGATCGCTCCTTCATGATCAAAATTGTCAAGAAGTGGCAGAAAATAAGGCCTTTTGGAGTGGTTTATTTTTAAACTTCTCAGTAATGTCATGTAATAAAAACGGCAGCAACAAGTTCGGGCAAATGAAGCAGCTATCAAAGCTGGCAGTTATGTCGCGGCGGGACTCGGGTCTATCAGATTGAAAATAATGCGTAACGGGAGAATAAAATGACTGATAACAGGCAGTGGCTGATCAATGGACGGCCTAGAGGGCGTGGGCTGGTTGATGACGATTTCAAAAAAGTTGTTACGCCTGTGCCAGAGGTTGCCGAAGGTCATGTGCTGGTCAAAAACGAGGTTCTCGGTTTTGATCCTGCGCTGAAAGGCTGGATGGAAAACATTGGCGGTTATGTTGCGCCCACCGAAATTGGTGAAGTGATGCGCGGTAGCGGCATTGGTGAGGTGATCGAATCTCGCCATCCCGATTTTGCAAAAGGCGACAAGGTCATGGGGATGCTGCGCTGGCAGGACTATGCCCATATCGATGGCCGCGAAATCCAGAAAATTGAGAATGATGACCTGCTGACCGCCAATCTGGGTGCGCTCGGTACAACCGGTCTCACGGCCTATTTCGGTTTACTGAAACATGGTCGGCCACAGCCAGGTGATACGGTTGTGGTCTCTGGCGCCGCTGGCGCAACCGGATCCATGGTCGGTCAGATTGCCAGAATTGCTGGATGCCGGACCATTGGCATTGCGGGCGGCGAAGAAAAATGTGCTTGGCTAACCGGTGATGTCGGTTACGATCATGCGATTGACTATAAAAACGATGATGTCCGCGCGAAGCTGAAAGAGCTTTGCAATCAATCGATCAACGTTTTTTATGACAATGTTGGTGGCAAGATTTTGAACGACGCATTGGCGCATATTGCAATGAACGCTCGAGTCGCAATTTGCGGTGGCATTTCGCGCTATGAAACCGGAAACCTTCCAGCAGGGCCGGAAAATTATTTCAATCTGATCTTCAAGCGCGCCAGTATGTCGGGCTTTATCGTCAGCGATTATGCCAGCGAGTTTCCAGCCGCGCGTGAACGGATCCGGCAGTGGATCAAAGAAGGCAAAATCACCTACAAGGAAGATATCCAGGAAGGCTTTGATAACATCCCTGAAACCTTGAAGCGTTTGTTTGCCGGACAGAATTTCGGAAAGCAGATGTTGCGGCTGGACTGATAGTTTATCGGGCTGGCTGACGCCTTGTGCTAACTATTTGCGTAGTGCCAGCCCTTAGTCGTCTGCAATATGACGGTTTAATTACGAGAGGGAAAATATGAGCGATCTGGAACAGTTTCGCGCAGAAACACGGGCTTGGTTAGCAGAAAACTGCCCGGAGGAAATGCGTGATGGCGATATTACAGCAGAGAATCAATGCTGGGGTGGACGTCAATGGGAGTTCCAGTCTGATGCTCAGCAGCGTTGGTTCGAAGCGGCTTTGGAAAAAGGCTATACAGTCCCGACCTGGCCCAAGGAATATGGCGGAGCCGGACTAACCGCAGACGAAGCCAAAATCCTTACCGAAGAGCGTGACCGGATCGATGCGCGCAAGCCGCTCAACAATTTCGGTATCTCGATGTTGGGCCCCGCTTTGCTAGCCTATGGAACCCATGAACAAAAACTCCAGCATCTTGGGGGTATCGCCCGTGGTGAAATTCGCTGGTGTCAGGGCTATTCTGAACCGGGCGCGGGTTCTGATCTGGCTTCGCTGAAGACCAAATGTGAGGACAAAGGCGATCATTGGTTGATCAATGGTCAAAAAATCTGGACGTCCAATGCGGATATTTCGGATTGGATATTCTGTCTGGTCCGGACCGATTTTGATGCGCCCAAGCATAAGGGTATTACCTTCATCCTGATCGATATGGCGAGTGAAGGGATTAGCGTGAAGCCGATCATCTTGATCTCGGGCCATTCCCCGTTTTGCGAGACTTTCTTTGACGATGTGAAAGTGCCGAAGGCTTATGGTGAAGGCAATTTGTCGGTTGTCGGAGAGGTGAATCGCGGCTGGGATGTGGCGAAAAATCTGCTCGTTCACGAACGCGGGATGTTGGGTACAATGTCGCCTCTCCGGGGAGCGAAAGGGCCTGAAAATCTTGGAAGTTTCGCTGCCGATGAAGTTGGTCTTGATGGTGCAGGGCGTCTCGATGATCCATCACTGCGTCAAAAAATCGCGCAGGCCGAAATTGATGACTGGGCCTATACATTGACCGTGGAGCGGATGAATGACGAGGCAAATGCTGGAAATGGCCTTGGTGCAAAATCATCGATGCTGAAATATGCAGCGTCTGAACTCACCAAAAAAGGCAGCGAGCTGCGCATGGATATAGGCGGCACTGACGCTGCGACCATCGGTCCTGATGGCATCGAATATGACAGTCTTGCCAATACGTGGCTCTATAATCGGGCCTATTCTATTCTCGGCGGAACGACCGAAGTTCAGCTCAACATCATTTCCAAGCGTGTCTTGGAACTTCCCAGCGCATAGATAGGCGAGAGCGACATGTCCCTTATTCTCACCGAAGAACAAGAAATGCTGCAAGATGCGGCGCACGGGTTTTTAGACGAAAATGCGCCTGTCGCTGCGTTTCGAGAGATTAGAGACAGCAAGAATCCGGACGGTTTTTCCCGTGATCTCTGGCACGAAATGGCGGCCATGGGATGGGCAGGCATCATTGTTGAAGAGCAATTTGGCGGCAGTGGATTTGGTTATGTCGGGGCAGGTGTTCTGGCCGAACAAATGGGCCGGAATCTAACCGCTTCGCCGTTTTTCTCGACATCGGTACTGGGTGCAACCGCTGTTCAGCGTTACGGCACGGCGAAACAGAAGGATCAGAATCTCGGAGCCATTTGTGATGGCACGGCTTTGTTTGCACTGGCTGTTGATGAAGGGCCGCGTCACCGTCCCGAGCATATCGAATTTTCTGCCAAATCCCATGGTAATGGCTATATATTGTCAGGAGCAAAAACATTCGTCGCTGACGGTCATGTCGCGAACAAGTTGATTATCGCAGCCCGCACCTCGGGCGAGGCCCATGACCCATCGGGGATCACATTATTTCTGGTGGATGCTGACGCTGCTGCGATCGAACGCACCCACACACCGATGATCGACAGCCGTAATGCAGCCAATATCAAGGTCGATGGCCTAGAGGTCACCGGCGATGACATATTGGGTGAAGTGGACGGCGGTTATGAAGCGCTCGAGGGCATATTATCGGCGGGGCGCGCTGTATTAGGCGCGGAAATGTCCGGTTCTTCGCAGCGGGCCTTTGCAATTACCACGGACTATCTGAAAGAGCGCGAGCAATTTGGTCAGAAAATTGGGTCGTTCCAAGGCTTGCAGCATCGCGCCGCGCATCTCGCTACTGAGATAGAGATGACCAAATCTGCGGTTCTCAAATCGCTACAATTGCTCGACGATGATTTTGAAAGTGCCTCTGCCACTTGTTCGATGGCTAAAGCCAAATCGGGTATGACCGCGCAGTTATCGACCCAAGAAGCGATCCAGATGCACGGCGGCATTGGTGTGACCGATGAATATGATGTCGGGCTTTATTTCAAGCGCGTCCATGTCGCGCAGCAAATGTTCGGCGATGCCGGTTTCCACGCAGACCGGCTAGCAAAACGCTCCGGCTATTGAGCGGTTGATCGGCGACCTAACCATCGCTCATCGTAATATTGGATGGACCGAAATGGGCTGTCATTTTTTCGACTTTACCCGCATCATCAAACTCAAAAACATCGATCACTTCGACGGTAAGCAGCTTGCCATCGGGTTGACCGATATCAGCGCGAAAAGCGAACGCCGCGGTCTTAGCGCTCATTCTGATATTATCGGTCAATTCCACTTTCGCACCGCCAGAAAACGCGTTTTGGTAAAAGTTCAGGATATCGGCTCCTGTCTTCGGCTCGGTGCCAGCCGGATCTTCCACCGCTGCATTGTCGGAATAAAGATCCATGACCGCGTGCATGTCGCCGGCATTTATGGCCGCCATATAGCGGTTGACGATCTCGGTCATATGTTCGGGCGTTGGCATCGGGCTTCCTTTCTGAAGAATGACGTGAATAATAGAGGCGCATAGCATGCACAGGCGTCTCCCTAATTTGATAGGGTTTGAGGAGAAATGACATGACGGACCGGTTGCAGGGAAAAACAGCGATTATCACGGGCGGTGCCAGCGGCATTGGCGCCGCGATGGTGAAACGCTTTGTCGAAGAAGGCGCGAAGGTGCTCTCGACAGATGTTCAAGTTGAACTGGGTCAATCGGTCGCGGGCGAAGCTGGCGCGCTTTTCATGGAGCAGGATGTTTCAAAGGAAGAGGGCTGGCAGGCGGTTATCACCAAGGCGCAATCAGAATTTGGTCGTCTGGATATCCTCGTCAACAATGCCGGCATTGTCGCGGCAAAATCGATTGAGGATATTGATCTGGAAAGCTGGCACCATTTGCTCGGTATCAACCTGACCGGCGTGATGCTTGGCTGTCAAACGGCTATCAAGGCAATGAAGCAAAACCCCGGTGGATCGTCGGGTTCTATTATTAATATTGCCTCGACGTCGGCCTTTGCAGCCCTGCCGGGAGACGTGACCTATACCGCTTCGAAAAGCGCGGTGCGTATGCTGACCCGGTCCGTAGCAGTGCATTGCGCGCAACAAGGGCATAATATTCGCTGCAATAATATCGTTCCGGGCGGAACTCACACGGGGATCATTGATGCGGCCAAAGAGTTTGTGCCCGATATATATGATCGGGTTGCCGCGATGTCGCCCATGAACCGTATGGGGCAGGGCGCTGATCTGGCCGGAGCAGCGGTCTATCTGGCGAGCGACGATGCCGGTTTTGTGACCGGCAGCGATCTGCTGGTGGACGGCGGCATGCTCGCGGTGCATCCCGGCTATTAAGAGGGCCGGCTGTTAAGTAGACCGACTATCAAATATCTAACTAGCCGTTTTGGCAGTTATTGGCGGACTGGCTTTGGCCTAATGTCTACGCAGTAAAAAGGGAGAGAGCGAATGGGCGCACAGCCAATCGCAGATAATCTGTTCACAGATGATAATATGACCGCCTTAGTGGGTGCACGGAACAAGCAGACGGGCCATATATTCTTCCCGCTGCCTCTGACAGAGAATGACGATATCGAACCAATAGCCTTGGCTTCCCGAGGTACGGTTTGGACCTATACGGTGCAGCGCTTTCCGCCCAAAACGCCTTATGCTGGTCCGGCCGATCCAATGAATTTCAAACCCTATGTGGTGGCTTATGTTTCATTGCCGGGGCAAACAATGGTGGAGTCGCGTTTGACGGGTGTTGAACCGGAAGATGTAAAAATCGGGATGGAAGTTGAGCTAACGGCAATCCCGCTGGACCCGGACGCCCCTGCCGATCAACAAATTATGATTCACGCTTTCCAGTCGGTTTGAGGAGATATTGAGATGAGCGACGTATGTATTGTGGGCGCAGGTATTCACCCTTTCGGTAGGACAGAAGGCCTCGATGGCATGGACCAAGGCGTCTATGCGGTGAAGCAGGCTTTGGCGGATACGGGCATCGCCTGGGAAGATGTCGAATTTGCCTTTGGCGGTTCCAGTGCTTCCGGCGCAGCAGACACGATGGTGTCGCAACTCGGTCTGACCGGCATCCAGTTTATCAATGTTTCCAACGGTTGCGCGACTGGCGGTTCTGCGCTTAATGCCGCTGCGAGCGCGATCAAATCGGGTGAATATGAAATCGGCATGGCGGTCGGTTTCGATAAACATCCGCGCGGCGCGTTTAATGCTGATCCAGCCGCTTATGGCCTGCCCAACTGGTATGGCGAAGCGGGCTATATGCTGACCACGCAATTTTTCGGCGCGAAAATCATGCGTTACCTGCATGAAAATGGTTTGAGCACCGAAGCGCTAGGCCGGGTGTCTGAAAAAGCCTTCCGTAATGGAGCGAAGACGGATCACGCATGGCGGCGCAGCGAGGTTGATCTTGAAACCATCATGAACGCGCCGTTGATCAGCGATCCGCTCAACAAATATATGTTCTGCTCGCCCGCCGAAGGCGCGGTAGCCCTGATCCTTGCCAGCGAGAAGAAGGCCAAGGAACTTGGCGGGCCGATGATCCGTCTAAAAACCTCGGTGATGCGCACCCGTCCGCCGGGATCGTTTGAGGTTTTTGCCGCTTCGATAGATAATGAGCGCGGCGGCACCGCAACCGAACTGGCGGCCAAGGCGGCGTTTGAACAAGCCGGTATGGGGCCGGAAGATATTGACGTTGCTCAGCTTCAAGATACCGAATCCGGAGCAGAGATTATGCATATGGCTGAAAATGGTTTCTGCCCGCATGGTGATCAGGAAAAATGGCTGATCGAGGGCCGCACAGAAATTAATGGCGCTCTGCCGGTCAATACCGATGGCGGTTGTCTGGCTTGCGGGGAACCGATTGGTGCCTCTGGCCTGCGGCAAGTCTATGAAAATGTCATCCAGCTGCGCGGCACAGCCGGTGAGCATCAGGTCCCGGGCGATCCGAAGACCGCTTATACGCAGGTTTATGGCGCACCCGGTGTGGCTGCTGTGACGATATTACAGCGTTGAGTTTTTGCTCCATTTCCTAGAGAGCTTGTGCTCCGCACCTGATGCGGAACACGTCGTCATATATTTGAGGAACAATAATTGAACCACGAAATCAGCGCGGAAGCCCGTGAAATTGCCGACAAAGTCGAAAGCTTCGTCCGCGACAAAATCTTTGCCTATGAAAAAGACCCACGCTGTGAAGATCACGGGCCGACTGATGAATTGGTTCAGGAAATGCGCGCATTGGCCAAAGAGGCCGGTGTCCTTACCCCGCATATTCGCGACGATGGCAGCCATTTAACCCATCTCGAAACCGCGCTCGTGCTGCGCAAATCAGGACTGTCTCCGCTCGGTCCGCTGGCGGTGAACACATTCGCCCCGGACGAAGGTAATATGTATCTGCTCGGCAAATGCGCATCGCCGGAACAGAAAGAGCATTTTCTTAAACCCCTGATCGAAGGCACCACCCGCTCGGCCTTTTTCATGACCGAACCGGCCAGTGAAAATGGCGCTGGTTCTGATCCCATGATGATGCAGACAACGGCCAAGCCGGATGGCAATCACTGGGTGATCAATGGCCGCAAGACGTTCATCACCGGTGCCAAAGGCGCAACCGTCGGGATCGTCATGGCGAAATCCGACGACGGTGCCTGCATGTTCTTGGTCGACCTGCCCGATCCAGCGATTACTATCGAACGCGTCCTTGATACCATCGATAGCTCCATGCCCGGCAGCCACTCGGTGGTGAATATCGATAACTTGCGCGTTCCAGCCGACCAGATGCTCGGCGAAAGTGGCGAAGGTTTCAAATATGCGCAGGTTCGCCTCGCTCCGGCACGGCTTACACATTGTATGCGCTGGCTCGGCTGCTGTGATCGGGCGCAGGAAATTGCCACCGATTATGCCTGCAAACGGATGGCCTTTGGCAAGCCGTTGGTCGACCATGAAGGCGTTGGTTTCATGCTGGCAGAAAACCAGATTGATCTGAAACAGGCCGAATTGATGATCGACTGGTGCGCGAAGGTTCTCGATACCGGTGATATTGGGACTACCGAAAGCTCTATGGCGAAAGTCGCCGTGTCCGAAGCGCTGTTCCGCATTGCTGACAAATGCGTGCAAGTCATGGGCGGCACAGGATTGAGCCGGGACACAGTGGTTGAGCAGGTCTTCCGCGAAGTCCGCGCTTTCCGCGTCTATGATGGCCCGACCGAGGTCCACAAATGGTCACTCGCGAAGAAAATAAAGAAATCGCATCAGGTTTAAGCAGAGGAATATCATGACCAAGAACCGCAAATTCACGCTCGTCAGTCGCCCAGACGGAGAACCGAAGCCGAGCGATTTCGCGCTGGTCGAGGAAGATTTGCCGGAACTGGACGATGGCTCTTTCCTCGTTCGTAACCATTACATCTCGCTCGATCCTGCGCAGCGCGGATGGATGAGCGATGCGGAAAGCTATATGCCGCCAATAGCTTTGGGAGCGGCAGTTACAGCCAGTGCCGTTGGCCGCGTCCATGCATCAAAGAATTCTGACTTCCCGGAAGGACAATGGGTCGTGGGGCTTGCCGCGATGGAGGAATATTCGGTCTGTCAGGCAGGCGGCTTTACCGCACCGGTTGACGCATCGCTGGTACCATCGCCAACCAACTTCCTCTCGGTATTGGGTGCGGTCGGCATGACCGCCTATTTCGGCATGATCGATGACGGCAAACCCAAAGAAGGCGAGACGCTGCTTGTCACCGGAGCAGCAGGAGCTGTCGGTTCGCTGGTAGGTCAGATTGGCAAGATCAAAGGCTGTCGGGTTGTCGGCATTGCTGGCGGCGCAGATAAATGTGCGAAACTGGTCAACGACTATGGCTTTGACGCAGCGATTGATTATCGCGGCAAGAGCCAAGCGGAGCTTGAGGCAGAAATTGCCACCGCCGCGCCCGATGGCGTGGATGTGATCTGGGAAAATGTCGGCGGCATAATCATGGACGCAGGGATCGCTTCGATTAACGAATATGGCCGGATGGTGCTGTGTGGATTGATTAGCGAATATAATAGCCCGGAACCCGTCGGCACGCGCAATCTATGGTATCTGATTTCGCGGCAGGCGACGATCAAGGGTTTTCTCGTCCGCGACTATCCGCCGCGTTTCCCCGAAGGCATTGCGCAAATGGGGCAATGGCTGGCCGAGGGTAAAATCAAGCATGACGAAGATATCGAGAAAGGTATCGAGAATAGCTATGATGCCTTCATGAAGCTGTTTTCCGGCGGTAATCAGGGCAAGATGATTTTGGACGTTTCACCAGAGGAATAGAGGTTTAATCATGTCAAACGCTGCTGAACAAGTCGTTCGCGACTTTATCGAAAGCTGGAACCGGATGGACTATGACTCCATCTACGCGGCGATGTCCGACGATATTTTCTATCACAATATCCCGATGGACCCGTGCGAGGGGATAGACGCGGTACGCGCTTTTTTCGAAGGTTCCGGCATGGGATCGGATGGCGCGGAATGGATAACCCATCATATCGCGACCAACGGCGACGTGGTGTTGACAGAACGCACCGACAAGTTCCGCATCAACGGCCAGTGGATTGCGATCCGCGTCATGGGAACCTTTGAAATTCAGGACGGTAAAATCGCGAAATGGCGCGACTATTTTGACTTGGCCGAATTTCAGGCTGAGATGGCCCGCGTCATGGGTGGCAGCGCATCCTGATCCTTATTGGTGGGGTTGGTAAAGCGCTCCATTGTCCACCGGATATTCTCCCGCCGTCATAAAGCGCGACGCGTCGCTTGCCAGATAGACGCATAATTCCGCAACATCATTGGGATGGCCCAATCCGCCGAGCGGGATCATTCCGGTGGCCGGTGTGGCATCGCCATCGGCGCCCACGGAGGGCTGACGGACCATCGGCGTATCGATACCGGCGGGATGCAGGCTGTTGCAGCGGATCGGATAATTTTCCACCTTACAATGCATCGCCACTGATTTGGTCATCGACCGCACGCCGCCTTTGGCTGCGGCATAGGCGAGGAAAGGCGCATAGCCTTGCAGCGCCGCCATCGAACTGAGGTTGATGATCGAGCTGGGTTGATCATTGCTCTTCATCGCCCGGACTGCCGTCTGACACCCTAGAAAAACGCCGTCCAGCATAATCGCATTGGTGAGTCGGAATTGTTCCAGCGTGCAATCTTCAATAGAGGCAGGAATGACAAGGCCGGCGTTGTTCACTAATATATGTGGCGTTCCAAAGGCTTTTCCGGTTTCGTCAAATACCTCCTGCCAGCGGGTTTGATCAGCCACATCCTGATGCAAAGCCATGGCGTTGGGGCCAATGGCAGCAGCAACCGCTTCGACGCTTTCGGTATTAACATCGGTGACGACAACCTTTGCGCCTTCGGCAGCAAATGTCTCGCTGATGGCTTTGCCAAGGCCAGATCCTGCCCCGGTCACTATCGCAATCTTACCTTTTAACCGGCTCATATTAGCTCCTTAAAAACCTACAATTTAGATAGTATAGGCTGTGATCGGGCCTCTGATGGCAATACCCAATATCGTTAGTTTCCGTAGAGGATTTTCCGGCAGCGCTGAACATATGTTGCGTGAATATCACAGTTTTGCATATTTGCTATCAAATTGGCTAGCAGAGCGACACGAAACTCCTGCTTAAGATGAGTCCATAAATAAGGCGGAAAAACCGCCACTTATTTTGAATGAGACTCGGGTCTGGGACTTGGGAATTTTTGGGAGAGAGTGATGACTACACAATCAAAACGCAATGATAGTATTTTTGCAACAAAGACCATGCGCACAATGCTTATGGGTTCTGCAGCGACCTTGGCCTTTGCCGGTTTCGCTGCCCCAGCTTATGCACAGGATACGGCAGCAGAGGCGGATGACGAGAACATCATTACTGTCATCGCACGTAAAAATACGGAGTCTCTTCAAGAGGTTCCGGTTACCGTTACGGCCATTGGCGGTGAAACACTTGACCGATATCAAATTGATGAGATTGCAGATGTGACCAGCCGAGTGCCCTCGTTGGTCATTCAAGTCGGCGGTTCTGGTGCAGGCGGTTCGGTTAATCTCCGTGGCGTGGGATCTTCAGCTATTTCAGCCGCATTCGACTCTGCGGTAGCTTTTGATATTGACGGAGTGCAGGTTAGTACCTCGCGCTTGGTGCAGGCAGGATTTTTTGACGCTGAGCAAATCGATATTTTGAAAGGCCCGCAATCACTCTTTTTTGGTAAAAGTTCGACGGCCGGGGTAATTTCTATCCGCTCGGCTGATCCTACGCCTAATTGGGAAATTGGCGGCAAGGCCTCCTATGAGTTTGAGGAGCAAGGATACACAATTGGCGGATATATCTCCGGACCTTTATCAGACACATTAGGTATACGTCTGGCGGCGCAATATAATGATGTAGACGAGTTTAATAAGGTTCAACCAGGAACACCAGCTGCAGTAAATCCACGCGGACTGACTAACTTTGTGAGCCGTTTGACGTTGGATTGGGAACCAAGTGACATTTTTGATGCAAATCTCAAAGTAAGTTATACCCGTAACACTAATGATGGTTCCAATCTTTTGAGGGATCAAGATTGTGGCCCCAATGGCATTGCCGATCCGGTAATCATTGCCGGTGGAGCTACCGCAATAGCAAATAATGCGGACTGTAACATTGGCGACAGCTTATTCCCGCAAGTTGATGCGACGCCCATTCAAGGTCAGTTCGGTCAGGCTCCTTTCCAAAACAGAGGTGCAGAAGAATTTGCAGCAAGAAATGGTGCAGCCTTTGGCATAACGAATATTTGGTTCGGTCGATTGAAATTTGATGTCGATATTTCCGATTCAATCACCTTGAGTTCGACAACTGGTTACCTCGATTTCAAATCGCTGGATCGGGATGTCTTTAGTTTTGTTGGTTCAGGAACAGCCCAGTTTGCGGGCCCCGCCGCAACACCGTTCTTGCAAAACTTTCTTGCGACGAACCCAGACTTCCCTAATACAGCGGCAACCCCATTGGGTGTTGGTGGCAATCTGGCAGACAATCAAACCCGTCAACTTACGCAAGAGCTCCGCTTGGCGTCCGATTTCGATGGCCCATTTAATTTCCAATTGGGTGCCTTTTACGAAACACGTGAAATTGAATTTAATTCTTCAGAGCAGGCGCTTAATATTACTCTGACCGTTGGACCGGATCCATTTGGGACCGGCAACACGTTCGATTATCATCGCCAACATGAGACGGATACCGAAGCGTTTTCTATATTCGGCAGTTTTGATTTCGATATATCGGACAGATTGCACTTAACAGCAGGTGCGCGTTGGACGGACGAACAAAAGTCAAACACGATCCAAATCCCATACATTAGTCCTGTTCTCACTGGCATCGCAGGAGGTGCATTGTTTGTCGGCAGCGGCTTTGTCTCCAACCCGATTAAATTTAGCGACAGTAATTTCTCGCCCGAAGTATCTTTGACCTACAATGTTACGGACGATATCAATGTGTTTGGTGCCTTTAAGACGGGCTTTAAATCCGGCGGTATAGATAATAGTGCCCTGCCAGGCGCGGGTCTATCAGGTATTGGTAACCTCGCTATCAACCCGGCTACCGGAAATACGTTTGATGCGGACGCTACTGCTGGCCTTATCTTTGATTCTGAAACGGCAATAGGTGGCGAAATTGGTGTTAAGTCGCAATTTTCGGACCGGGCGGTTACGTTGAATGCTACTGCTTTCTATTACGTCTATGATGATTTACAGGTTCAGCTTTTCAATGCCGTCGCCATTCAGTTCAATACCTTTAACGCTGGTGAACTAACAACGAAAGGCTTGGACGTCGATTGGGCGTGGCGGACACCGGTCGAGGGGTTACGTCTTTCAGGTGCATTCGCATATCTTGACTCTGAATTTACCGATACTTTCATTGGTACAGATGGTACAAATTTTGACGGAAGGGCAGCTCCTCGTGCTCCTGAATTTTCTGGAAATATTGCAGCAGACTGGTTCATCCCAGTTGGTAATAGTTTTGAACTGGGTCTGAGTGGTAATATGGCTTATAGTGGTTCGTATTTCACTGGCCAATCTACTGCAGCTGATATCGTGCAGGACGATTTCATTACACTTGATGGTGCGATTTCCGTTGGAGATCCGGATGGGAAATGGAAATTGTCGTTGGTCGGTACAAATTTAACCGACGAGCAGTTCATAACCTCCGCCGGTCCGCGACCATTTTTGAATGGCCCTGTTGGCGCCCCTGCGAGTTTTGTCGGTATTGGCCCTGGTGATGACCAAACGGTCACTCTCACACGTGGTCGTCAGGTTTCCGTTGAGGTTGCCTTCAAGTTCTGATCAACTCTCCCGTTGATCAAATGAGGCCGGGGCAGCATTTGCTGTACCCGGCCTTTTCTTTGGTGGTCAGACCTATAGGCTGATAGCCATATTGAGAGTGGCCTCTGGCGACCGATCATCTAGTTTCAAAGCAATTTTTAGGAATTGAGGAGCAAATCTATGGGACGTCTTGAAGGTAAGAAAGCCATTATATTAGGCGCAGCAGGCGCGGGTAATATGGGGCAGGTCATCGCCCAGCGGTTTCGTGACGAAGGCGCCGATGTACTTGTTGCAGGTCGCAAAGAAGACGAGTTGAAACGCCTTGCCGAAGAACTGGGTGGCTATTACGCGCTATGTAATCTGACAAACGAAGCAGAGGTAAACGCGCTCGCAGAAACCGCGACTAGCAAAATGGGCGGTGTCGATATTGCCATTAACGCAACCGGTCTTGGCTTTCTGAAACCGTTTCTGGAAAATACCAGAGAAGAACTGGAATTGATGTCGGCCCTGCAACTGGTCGGTCCGTTCCAATTCTATCAGGCGATGATTAAGGCTATGACGAATTCTGGGACCGATGGCGGCTCGATCATCCAGATCAGTTCAGCCACGGCAACGATCATGCTCAACGACCACGCAGCCTATATGGGGACCAAGGCGGCAACGGATCATATCGTCCGCTGCATTGCCCATGAATTTGGTGATCGGGGCATCCGCGCCAACAGCATTTCGCCGGGCTTGACCCGCACGCCCATGACAGCCGGTGTCGATCAGGTGCCGGGCCTGGTTGAATCGTTCGAAGCGCGTTATCCGCTGGGCCGTATTGGCACCAGCGAAGATATCGCAGCGGCGGCCGTCTTCTTGGCCAGCGACGAATGTTTCATGACCGGTGAAAATTTGCAGGTCAACGGCGGCCTGTGTCTGCGCGGCAATCCAACGCGGAAAGATCAGGAATTGATGATGGGGGCCGTGGCAGCCGCTTCCTAAGGCGGCGCGACAAAAGCCGGTTGGCGCTGTTCCAATTTTCCGCCATGGTGGCGCATTATCGCTTCGCCATCGGGAAGGTTGCTATTGCTTGAGATATTAAGCCAGTTTCAGGGCCTGATCGGCATTGCCTTCATCCTGACCCTTGCATGGGCCTTGTCCGAAAACCGCAAAGATCGACCAAGCTGGCGCTGGATTGCCGGCGCTATCGCGGTGCAGTTCATTCTGGCGGTTTCGATTGTCCGCATCCCCTTCATCTGGGACATAATCGGCCTTGCCAATCAGGGCGTGCAAGCGATTGAGCAAGCGACGCTGGCCGGTTCGAGCTATATGTTCGGCTATATTGGCGGCGCGGAATTGCCTTTTGTCTTGAAGGAAGGCTCCGCGCCTCCGTTGATTATTGCGTTTCAGATATTGCCACTGGTCATCGTTTTCTCCGCTCTGGCGGCCTTGCTGTGGCATTGGCGGGTGCTCCAAGTCATAGTCAAATGCCTGTCTTGGGCGCTACAAAAAACGCTCGGCGTGAGCGGCGTCGTCGGCCTCAGCGGCGGCGCAAACATCTTCCTCGGCGTGGTGGAATCCCCGCTGGTGGTGCGCGCCTATTTTGAGAAGATGAGCCGTGCCGAGCTATTCGCGATCATGGTGCTTGCCATGTCCACCATATCGGGCGCGATTTTGGTGCTTTACGCGACAACGCTGGAAAAGACCGTGCCCAATGCTGTCGGCCATATGATTTCGGCTTCCCTGATATCACTCCCAGCCGCGATCTTGCTCGCACGGCTGATGGTTCCGGGCCTGTCCGATACCAAGGTGAATCGTGAAGAACCGGGACTCAAATATGACAATAGTTTTGACGCGATCATCAAAGGCACAATGGACGGCGTACAGCTGTTCCTAGCGGTTATCGCCGTGATCATTGTGATTTTTGCATTTGTCGCTTTGGTCGATCAGATACTCTCCGTGCTGCCTGTCGTGGCTGGCGAAGTGCTGACCTTGAAACGGATATTCGGCTGGATATTTGCCCCGCTCATGTGGATGATTGGTGTGCCTTGGGCGGAATCGGCGGCGGCCGGGTCGCTGATGGGGACAAAAGCGATCCTGAACGAATATGTAGCTTATTTGGAACTGGCAGCGTTGCCCACCGATACGTTCAGCGCCAAGGGTCAGCTAATTGTCACCTACGCGCTGTGCGGCGTGGCCAATCTTGCGAGTGTAGGCCTGATCATCTCAACCATCGGAACCTTATGCCCCGAACGCCGCACCGAAGTCGCAGGACTGGGTATGAAGAGCTGGTTCGCTGGCAACTGCGCGACCGCGATGACGGGCGCGGTGATTGGCATCATCACATGGATATAGGACTGTACCGCCATGTTTGACTCCAAAATCCGTCCGTTGATTGATCCGCCGCTTAATGCCGTTGGTCGCGGACTGGCGCGGATGGGTGTGACCGCTAATGCGATCACATTGCTAGGTCTCGGTTTCGGGTTAGGCGCGGCCTATGCCATTACGCTTCAACAATTTGGCTGGGCGCTGGCACTGGTCTTGGTCAGCCGGATACTGGATGGTCTTGACGGCGCAGTGGCCCGCGCGACGCAAAAAACAGCCTTTGGTGGCTATCTCGACATCGTCTGCGATTTCATTTTTTATGTGTCCGTGCCTCTGGCTTTCGGGATTGCCGATCCCGCCAATTTAGTGTCTGCGCTGGCATTGGTCGCTGCCTTCACGATTACCGGCATTAGCTTTTTGGCCTTCGCCGTCACGGCAGCCGAGCAGGGCGCGCAGACAAAGGCTCATGGCGAAAAGAGTTTCTTTTACAGCACTGGTGTTGCCGAGGGCACGGAAACGATCCTCTTCTTCGTGATCATGTGCCTGTTCCCGGCCCATTTTCCCACGCTCGCCTTTGTCTTTGCCGCGCTATGCGTGGTGACCGTTTTACAGCGGACGGTGCTGGCATGGCAGTTTTTTCGAAACTGACTTTTCGAAACTGTCCAAAAACCGCTTTCCTACACAGCACTGACTATGACATGAAAAGGCTCGACTGTTTGACAATTTGAAGATTTCCGACGGGTAAATTTCCGGTTTTTGAAAATCCAACATTTTACTGAAAAATTGCCCGAAAACAAAGCTTCCTTGGTGTGAAGTTAGGGCTCAGCTCCGCGCCCAATTGAAATAGCGTTCGAGCCATTTCAGCGCCCATTCCGGCTTATGCTTTTTGCGCCATTCGCCAGCGGCAAATTTATTGGCTTCGGCCATAGTCGGATAAGTGTGGATGGTCCCCAATATCTTGCCGAGGCCCAGGCCATGTTTCATCGCCAGCACATATTCCGTGAGCAGCTCGCCTGCATTTTGACCAACAATGGTGACGCCCAATATCCGGTCCTTGCCGGGAGGGGTCAGTACTTTGACAAAGCCCTCGGTCGCGCTTTCGGCAATGGCGCGGTCGAGATCATCAAGGCCATATTCGGTGACCTCAAACTCGATACCTTCTTTTATGGCCTGCTGTTCGTTGAGGCCGACATGGGCAATTTCCGGGTCTAAAAATGTCGTCCATGGCAAAAATTCATAGCTTGGCTTGAATTTCTTAAACCGGCCGAACAACGCATTGACCGTCGCGAACCACGCTTGATGCGAGGCATTGTGGGTAAGCTGATAAGGCCCCGCCACATCGCCAGCGGCATAGATATGCGGGAAAGTGGTCTGCAGATGCTCGTTGGTCACCAAAGTCCGCTCGGTTTCTACGCCCAGTTTGTCGAGGCCAAAACCATCCAGCCGGGCCGCGCGACCAACCGCGATCAGCAAATCGTCAAAGGGCAGGGATTGCTCGCCGCTTTCATTCTCGACGATGATCATTCTTTGCGCCCCATGCATCTCGGTGCGCAGCGCTTTATGGCCGCAGAGCAGGGCGACACCTGAATCTTGAAGGGCTTTGGCCGCGATCTCGGACACATCCTCGTCCTCAATACCCATGACCCGGTCGGCCATTTCAATGAGGGTGACATGACTACCAAGCCGCGCAAAGGATTGCGACAATTCGCAGCCAATAGGACCGCCGCCCAGGACGACCATTTTTTCTGGGACCGCATCGCGTTTCGCCATTTCTTCCCACAGCGTATCGCTGGTGAGATAGCCAGTGTCTTCGAGACCCGGTAGCGGCGGGACAAACGGGCGCGCGCCGGTGGCCAAGACAATCGCCTTGCCGGTTAGCGTCTGGGTGCCGCCGTCATTGCGTGCAATTTCCACCGTCCATGGATCGGTAAGCTTGGCATAGCCCTGCACCACATCAACGCCGAGGCCTTCAAACCGTTCGACGCTGTCATGGGGTTCAATGGTTTTGATGACATCTTCAATCCGTGTCATCACATTCTTAAAGTCAAAGCTAGGCGTGCTAGCGGTCAGGCCATAGCGATCCGCATGTTGCATCTGTTCGGCAACCTTGGCGCTTTTGATCAGGGCTTTGGAGGGGATACAACCATAGTTCAGGCAGTCACCGCCCATCTTGCCGGATTCAATCAACGTGACCTTTGCATTAATGGTCGCGGCAATGAGCGAGGATACCAAGCCACCGGAGCCCGCGCCGATAACGATGAGGTTACGGTCAAACTTCTTGGGCTTGGTCCAGCCCTTGTAGATTTTACGGTTCTTGAAAAAGCCGATAATCCCCTTGGCAATCCATGGGAATATGGCGAGCAAGACGAAGGAACCGATGACGGGGAGCGAAAAGACCTCACCCACCGAGTTGACTTGCGATAGCTGTGTCCCGGCGTTCACGAAAACAATCGTACCGGCGAGCATACCAATCTGGCTGGCGAGGAAATATTTCCAGACACGCATTTTGGTGAGGCCCATGAGCAAGTTCACCACGAAAAACGGGAAGGCTGGAACAAGTCTTATGGAAATCAGGTAGAATATGCCGTCGCGCTTGATGCCTTCATTGATGTTTTTCAGCCGCTGACCAAATTTGCTCTCGACCCAGTCGCCGAGCAAATAGCGGGACGTCAGAAACGCAATAGTTGCGCCGATGGTCGAGGCAAAGGAAACAACAATGGTACCAACCAAAACGCCGAATAATGCACCGGCCGCGAGGGTCATCACTGCAGCGCCGGGAATGGAAAGGGCCGTGATCCCTACATAGACTAAAAAGAATATGCCGATGATGATGATAGGATTGGAGCGATATTGGGCGTCAATCGCGTCTTGTTGCGCCTTTAGGTTCTCAAGCGTCAGCTGGGAGCCTAGGTCATAGTGAAAAAACGCGAATATCGCCGCCAAAATGACAGCCAGCACCAATAACTTCTTCGACATACGGGTCTTCCCTAACCTTTGAACGGAACAATTTTCTATAGTTCGTTAGGAAGGCATAACCGGTTACAGCGACGGCGTCGATGCTGCTGTTGGCCGCAATAAAATGGTCTGATTTTAAACAAAAACGGAAAATTATTCAGACAATTGCCAAATCGCAACAAGCGAAAAAGCGAATCGGCCTAACAAAGGGATGTCGCATGAAGCGGCATATAACAGGGCCTCTTAACCCCCTTCCTTGTTTCGACAAGGAAAGAGAAGATGCCTTAGACCCTAAGGAGAATAACGATGAAAACGATGAAACTAATGGCGGCATCAGCTGCAGTAGTTGCTTTGGCCGTTGGCGCACCTGCCATGGCTCAGCAAAACCAAAACAACGACGTGACCGACACCAATAACGGTGCCGTTGTGGTCAATGACCTGCTTGATGTATATCTAGCAGCAGACGCCAGCACAACGAACACGTTTACGGCTGATGACATCAACAGCAACAACAACAACAACAATGATCTTGTTATTGCTGTGCAAACGCTCACCGCAACCAACGCTGCCCAAAATTTCGACGAAATTGTCGATCTTGATGGTGAAGATGGTACACCTGCACCTGTAGGCTATAACAGCGGTGACAACTATAATCGCGGTAACGCGTTCTCAGCATTTGCTGGTATCGCTAACCAGTCAATGAACAGCGGCGTCTACTCCAACGCTCAGTCTGCAACCAACATTGCAGCACAGGGCAGCATCAACTTCGGTGATGGTGCTGGTGAAGCAGCAGCAGGCGGCGGTGGCGGCGATTGATCGCCACTTGTTGACTTGATGAAGGGCGGGCCGGTTTCAGCCGATGGAACCGGCCCCTCCATCCCCCAAACACCCGCACCCCCCAACCGGGAGTAAGAACGATGAAAAAGCATTATTGGCTTCTTATAACAGCCCCCTTTGCAATGGCCGCATCCCATGCGAGCGCTCAGGTGGCAGATCAGGGTGCTGCGACCCCTGCACCCGCGACTATTCCGCAGCAATCTGCATCCCCGCTCATGTCGATGGACGAACTCGGCGAACTGCGCGGCGGTACCCAGATTGCAATTAACGAACAGACCTTTTCTTCGGAAAATACCGGCAACACAATCGGCGGCGATGTTACCGCTGGTGATATCAACCTGTCGGACAATTCCCTGTCCAGTTTTAACGGTCTTGGCAATATTGTGATGAACACCGGCGCACAGGCCTCGCTTCAGGCGGGCATGGCCGTAACGATCAATATTACTGATTAGGTAAGGTATAGGCCATGAACCCCACTCCCCCCATCCCGTGTGGCCTATTCCCAGCCTTTCCGCCCTTCAAGATGAGCGTGAAAGCAATGTTGAAGGGCGGACTGCTGGCCTTAACCGGAGTCTCGCTATTTTGCGGGTCCGTCGCTCAGGCCGAAGTCCGGTTGGGCAGAGAATTCAGTGGCGGGGACTATTCGATCGGTGTGATGACCTGGTGGGATATTCCCTTCCGTTCTGTCGTTCGCCAGCGCTATGACTTTAGCTGCGGTTCTGCGGCGGTCGCGACCCTGCTCACCTATCATTATGACCGGCCCACAAACGAACGCACCCCGTTCAAGGCGATGTGGGATCTAGGAGATAAAGAGGCCATAAAAAAGGTCGGTTTTTCGATGCTCGACATGCGCAATTATTTGACATCCGTTGGCTATCGCGCCGAAGGCTTTAAACTGACGCCAGATCAGCTTTCCCAAGTGAAACGGCCAGTGATCGTGCTGCTCGACCTTGATGGTTTTAAGCATTTTGTCGTGGTCAAGGGCCAGACGGAAGACCAAGTGCTAGTCGGCGATTCGGTGCTCGGCATCAACAAATATTCAACCGAGGATTTCGCGAAATATTGGAACGGCGTCGCTCTGGCGATTGTCGGTGGACCAATTAAAAAGCTGCCTGGCTATAATCTCTCCGGCGACTGGAATCGCTGGTCCACCGCGCCTACTGATCAGGTGTCCGCAACCGCGACTATTGGCAACTTAACGAACCACCTTCCCCCCCTGTATCAAATCTCGCCCGAATTACTGCTCGACGTGCGGGTTGGTACCGTCAGATGAGAGACAAGTCATGAACTACAGACAAAATATTTTCGCTACGGTCGCATGCATCGCGTTTTCTGGCGCGTTGCTTATACCCCAAACCGCCAAAGCTAACCCCGTGGCGGCGGTTGGTCTGCCCGCACTTGTTCCGGACGAAGATCTGGACAAGTTGCGCGGCGGGTTTGTGGTCGATGGGTTGGGTGTCAATTTCGGCGCCGATATCCGTACCTATGTCAATGGTGAGTTGTTGCTGCAAACTGTGCTGAACTTGAGCGACGAGGGCGCGCATACCACCCAGACGGCCGCTGCGGGACTGAGTCCGGTTGATGTCTCGACATTAGAAAATGGCGTGCTGTCCAATGGCAATATCCGGATGAAGGTCGGCGACACACCCGTCTATCTGCTTAACAACGGCCAAACCGCAATTGTCCATGAGACCGCCAACGGCATCCAGAACACGCTTATAAACACGGCCAACGGCTTTGAAGCTGTTCAGGAAGTGGACGCGACGCTCACCCTTTCCGGCTATGAGAATTTCAATAGTGACCTGATGATGGACCGGATCGGCAGCGCGCTTGGTGATGTCGTTGGTCAAGCCGGTATTGGCGCCCTCGGGAACTGAGGGAGAACGGACTGGTTGCCAATCCGACCGGTCTGAAACTGAAAGCACCACGAACCAGAGAGGGAGTTTGTGGTGCTTTCTTTTGATCGTTCCAAAATATGCGTCATCCCCAGCTGTGCTGGTGATTAAAGCGATTTTTTTTAAAAAGAGATGCGTTTGACCTTAGTTTTGCGCGGAGAATTTCCACATGAAAAGACTGATAGTGTGCTGCGATGGTACTTGGGAAAGTTTGGATAACGATTGGCCCACCAATGTCCAAAGAATTGCTCAATTCCTTTTGCCTTCGGACAAAAACAGTATCACCCAGACGTTATATTACGACCCCGGGATCGGCATGAAAAACCCTGTTGATAGGTTCGCAGGCGGAGCTTTTGGCCATGGTCTCAATCTGCAGATTGAGGAAGCGTATAGTTTCTTGAGTTTGAACTTTGAAGAAGGCGACGAAATTTATCTGTTCGGTTTCAGCCGCGGCGCTTACTCGGTCAGGAGTCTGGCTGGACTTATTCGTTGTTGCGGTATCGTGAAGCGCCACAAACTGAGGGCCATACCGCGCGCCATGGCCCTATATCGTGATCGCGATATCAAACCAGACCATGATGAATGCGTCACCTTCCGCAACACCAACTCAATTTTGGAGGATTACGATCCACCGCAGATTCATTTCATGGGTTGTTGGGACACGGTCGGGGCATTGGGCATTCCTGATGCCATCCCGATCATTCCGGTAGATAATTGGTTTGACCGCAAATATGAATTTCATGACACGCAGATTGGTTCGCACATCAAGAACGCCCGTCATGCCATAGCGATTGATGAAAATCGCAAGGTTTTTGATGTGACTTTGATGCAGCAACCGGATAATTCCTGTGACCAAGACGTACTGCAGGAGCGTTGGTTTGCCGGCAATCATGGAGCGATTGGCGGCGGTGTGCGCGAATTGCGAAAATTCTCGGACGGACCGTTATTGTGGATGATCGACGAAGCGATGCATGTTGGTCTGTCATTCAATGAAAGTGCGATTAGTCAATATACCGACGGCGATTCGCTGGCTGATTTGCCCACGAAAGAAAACTGGCTATTTGGATTGGCTGGCAAGTCTTTTGACCGAGAGGGGCCGACTCATATGACAGATGTGTCGCCAGAAGCTCACTATCGTTGGAATGTGATTGATAGTTATAATCCGAAAACCCTGCACAGCGTTTATCCGGCCAAGGAGCTAGTTTAGTAAATTTAGAGTTGACTAGGCTTTGTAATAGACAGTCAGGTATAGCCCACTAAAGTGATGATATAAGGGGTTTTATTCACGCCAATGACTCAGGTTGAGGAGTTTTGCGCCGGGTCAATAAAACGACCAAAGCGACGCGGTCACGTGGCAGACCAGCAGGATTTCCACAGATATGTTGGATGAAATTTAAAGCGAGTTACTGACATTGACTTTAGATGAAATTACCAATTTAGATCAATGTGATAGCCTGGCCGCGCTCTGGAAATATGTTTTGCAAATTGCTCGAAAATATGGCTTTCGATCAACTATTTATGCGTGTCCGCCGCCGCATAAAAGACCGACACATCCAGATACGATCATCAGATATGCTGGAATTTCAGACGCGGATTTTCAGAAATTCGCCATGGAAGGACTGATGAAGCAAGGTCACATTACCACCAAGAACAGCCTTCTGAAAGTGGGTGCATTTCGATGGACCGATATCGCTAATTTGACCAACCGTTCCCAATCATTTGAAGATTTGAAACAGGATGCCAATCGCGTGGAAATTGACGAAGGCTGGATATTTCCGCTTTTCGGTCCTCAGTCTCGCAATGGTTTGGCTTCTTACGGTGGGCCCAAACATCAAGAGCTAATGGATGATAAAACGGGAGCGGAGTTTCGTATTTTTGCACAAATGGCACATCTACGACTTTGTCAGCTCACCCCTGATTTATACGGGATCGATAAATCTCTTTCTAAGCGAGAAATGCAGATTATCGGGTGGGCAGCGAAGGGGAAATCAAACTCGGAAATCAGCACTATTCTGGGACTATCTGAAAGTTCGATAGATAGTTACATGCGCAGAGCATTTGCAAAATTGGATGTACATGATCGGACATCAGCATCTGTTAAAGCCATTAGTATGGATTTGGTGCGGACCTAAAAAATGGGCGTGAATATGGGCGATAAACCTATGGAATACTTTGTCCTATAGGTTAAAGTTGCGGTGCTTTGGCTAGGCAGTTATTCAACCAGGCAGCAATTTGTTGCTTTGTCTTATCGCTGGCAAGAAAACTGAATTTCTGTGCTGTATATTGATTGCGATTTTCAAAGACGGCGTCTTGCTCCAGAAGATAGGTCACGCATCTGCGACAGAGCGAATGTGATTTATCTTGGCGGTTGGAAATGGCGTCAACTGTCGTTGGTCGATCCATTTCTTCGGATATATAAATATCCAGCAATATATCCCAAATGGGATCGCCAAAAACCAAGTCTTTGAAATAATCAGACCGTAACTTATTTTGGTTGGCGATATGTATGGCAAAGTTGAGATGTACGCTATCGAGATGGCCCGCATCAGTTTTATCCGGGAATTTTTTGAATTCCTTGCCAATATTCAAAATGACCTCCTCAGCAACTTGCGACCACTGAAATTAACCAATATCTTTCCACGCTGCTGGCAAATTTGTCACGTCCCGAAACCGCGTGGCAAATGATCCAATTCGAGATGTTTTGCGACTTGGTCAGTATCTTCCGGTTTGGATTTTAAGACAAGGGTCGCCGCCTGATACGCCTTCTAATCGAGGACGCCATCCTGCCAATCCAGCACTGTCAGATAATTGGCAAGTCGGTTCTGCTCAAGCTTCGCGATAAGAGGGTTGTCATGAAAGGGAATGAGCAAATCGCTAAGGGCGCCAGCCCAGGGTGCTGTCGCATCAAACAGGATGCCGAGCCCAAATACAGCCGGAATCTCAGCATAAGCCAGCTGATGTCCGGTCGCTTCCGCCTCGTTGATAAAATCAACAACAGCGCATTTCACGCCATTACGTTCGCCGCCCTCATGTAAAGCCCAGCCAAAGTGGCCCATACCGCGCATACCTTGTTCCCGCAGCAATCCAGACTGCCCCGGTTTGGCGCCGCTATCCATACAATAGTCGTGGCGATATTCTTTCGGGATAGCATCAGGAGCATAGTACATATCGCGCTGCCCTGCGGGCCAGCAAACATCATGCAAAATTGCAAATAGCGGTTTTTTATCGCGTATGCACGCGGCTTCAATGGCCTTTAGTTCGTGATAGACTGTAAACCAGTTATGGTCGCCATCGACCATCCACAGGTCAATATTTTTAAGCTCTGGAAACGCGCTTAGGCTTGGCTTTGCGATATGCGTGACGCTTTCATGGGTAGCCACCCAATCGAGAAATTCCGACTTGGGACCCGGATCGATGCTGAACAGATGACCATCATTGCTTTCTGCATGATCGGCAAGGATGCTCGTCATACCCCCATATTCTGCACCGATTTCGGCGATTTGCGAAACCTTGGCAAGGCTCATCGCACTGATGATGATGTCGGAAAACTCGGACATGGAATGAATAAGTAAAGTCATGTCTAGGCAACCTTTTTCATATTGGTTTGAGCAGACTGGCTAAGCACGGTTGGCCGAAAGACAAAGTTGAGCATCAGCGTTTCGCCAGTCGCTATGGCAGGCGGCGGAATAAACATGAAGGCGTCTTCCCGCGCGCAGCGATAAAGGCCTGGCGCATTTTCGGTCATCGCTTCAAAAATCGGTTGTGCGTCAATCGCGTCATTGTCGATTTTCTTTTTCATCGAGTTTTCAACTTCCAGAAAATTGACTTCTTCTACTTGCAGCCAATCACAAATCTGACCCAGCATGATGGCGATGTTAAACTGCCCGGTACCAGCCGGGATCAGGGCCTGATAATAGCCATCGCTGGTGGGATAGGCTTGGATCCCAATCTGCGCATTTTCTTTATCATCAGCGAGCATGACAGGGATTGTCATGCCGCCGCTCTGAAAGTCTTTTTGACGGAGATCGAGCGCAAAGCGATTACCGGCAAATAGCGGCAGCAGCGCTTCCATTCCGCGCTGTTTCAATTCTCCCGGCAAATAGATGCGGGTAATATTTTTGATATAGAATAGTCCACGGCGCCGGATGCCGCGCTCGGCCGTCTCGGTATCAACAAACTTGAGCATATCTTTCGTACCGAGATTCACGTCGTGATGGAAGTTCTCGAAAATCTCGACTTCCCGGTCAACTGGCAGGAATAGCAGACGGGAAAGTACGGCAATAACCATTTCGCGGGTGCAATCACTGTCCAAAGAACGCGGCGCGGTTAGCCAGCCAGATCCCAGTTCCGTCATATATGTCAAACAGGCCGCTTGGGCATGGTCCCGCTCTTCGCTTTGCTTACCTTTGATATCCGCGGTATCACGTATCGGCTGCCCGGTTTTGTCATAGCCCAGCACAGAACCATTGGATTGGGTCGATAGCTGCTCCATCACTGCGATGGATTCACACAAAGCATTGAGCGCGCTATTGTCATAATGGCGCTTATCAAGGAGGCCTTTTTTGTCGAGATCGGTGATCATGATCTCGCGAAGCAGCAGATAGCGCCCGGATATTTTTAGGCCCATTTCTGCATTGAGCACGGGTTCGATCAGGTTTTGAACAGAACCATTGTAACCCAGATCAACAAAGACCACGGACTCACCATCTGCAACATCATTAGCGCGCAGATGCGCTATCATTCCGGCTCTGCACTTTTTCGATCGTTCGATGATCTTTTCGACGTTTTTCGGCTTTAGAATCTCACGGACAAAGGCTTCTGGTCTCTTGATTCCAGCAAGTTTGGGTATTTCATCTTTCAGGAACAGCAGTTGGCGGCAATAGGCTGCTTGGCGCTGGCTTGAATAAGCATCTTTTTTGTTGGCCGTCGCTTCTGCCGTTAAAAAGGACTCGATGGCATCCTTGTCTGTCAGGCTGGCCGCATTGGAAGTGAACCGGCTCAGTTCCACCATCCGAACCTGATCGCGATATGCCGGATAGGCTATCTCGAACGCCTTGGCTGGCAAATAGCCATCACGCAGCAGGAAAAGCAGTTTCGGTTTCTTGCCCGTGTTCGCTTCGATCGCATCGGATTCTTCGGCTATCCACTTTGAAAAGCCCTGAAATATTGGCCCGAGAACATCATGGCCCAATTGGAACGTCGCGTCATCATCCTTACGCAGCGAAATTTGCGCGCGATGGGGCTGCAAGCATGGTGTTTTCTTGCGTACATCCCTATCCACGATGGTCGCGGCCACCGCTTCCAGTCGCAAACGTTCCTCAGCTTCTTCGTCAAATTGCTCAAAATGCACGCCGTTTATCCCGAGCTTTCGGGGCGCGATGAAATCGGCTTGCCGATTATCGCCGAGATGGACGATCTTGCTCGGCGAAACACCAAGATCGGTGAGGACAGGCGTAAACAGTCCGGCTGCTTTGCCCCTACCATATTCGCAGGAACAGAAAATCCGGTCAATTTTTTTGGCCACATCAGCGCCGGCCGCATCCGATATCAATCGGTGCAGCAATGGCTCGGGTAGATAGGTGTCGGATACGATGATGACTTGCAGGCCCTTGTCTTTCGCCCGTTCGATCAAGTCGACGACGGGTTGAAAGGCGAAACAATGACGGGCTTCGGCCAAAAGCTCTTGCTCGACGCATGCGGCAACACGCGCTTCCTCAGCTTGTCGAAACATCTTGCCATAAATCTCATCAATCGTGACATCGTCCTTTTTTTTATCAAGAATCAACGCCTTGCGTGCCCGTTTTTCCGCCAGAACGCGCAACTCCATGGTGCAATGGGGCATGTCCAAGTCATGGAAAACATCGACCGGCATGTTGACATTGCGCCAAATCAGCGTGTCGAAACAATCCAGCGACAATATTTCGATATCTTCATCGATATGGTCCAGCAGCGTATCAATTTCCCAGGCAGCAACGGATGTTTTCATGTTTTTCGGTCCTCTTGTGCAGATGTTGCCGAATAGTAGCGAACCGGCCTCGTGGTTTTTGAACCACAAGGCAGGCGCTATATTTGGTTATCTCAAACAAGAAGGAGCAAAGCGCGTGCCAATTTGGTCACAGGGCCACATACTCCCAAATTTCAGGTGCTTTTGCGGGCCTCGCTTGAACAGAAATTGTTCGCGGAATTAAGGTATCGGCAAAAACTTGCCACCGACCGGAAAAAATTTGCCGCCGCTTATTCGCTTGAGGATTATCTGGACGGCGCCACTTCCCAAAAATATTTTCCTACATCTGGTCCTTTATGCACTTTGGAGAGGGCGATCATGCGCGTATGATTCGCCGTACACATGGGTGTGATATCCGTGAGCTTTGAAACAAAACTCCGGTACGAAAACACCCAAAAGGGTCTTGTACACTTTGTAAACTTCGCTGTGATCTGATCTATGACAATCTAGAACCGCAACGGAATCCGTGCGACGATGCTAACATCGGGGGCATCTTCGGTCACACCAAATTGGAAACCGAGATTCAGCGATTGTTTCTCGCTCAACCTATAGGACATGCCAAAGTTCAGGGACCCGACTTGAATGTCGTTGCTTTCCTGGATCGTGTCGCCGAGCTCGGTCTTGGTCGAGAAAATATAATTGTGGCGATAGCCCAGCGAAAAGGAAAAGCGTGGATTAAGGGCAAAACCAAAGCCGACGCTGGCGTTAATCGCATCACCGGGATCGACTTTACCGACAGGGATATCACCGACGACCCTGTCGATATTGCGCTCGATATTCCACAAATACCCGGTCCCGCCATAGATTACGACAGGATCAGAGGGCAGCAGAAAACTGATGCTGGGCTGAACGCCCCAAAAGCCGGAACCTGTCGCAAGGCCGGTTGCAACACCAAATTCGTCGAACGGAATTTCAAAGGGACTGCTACCGGTATCGGTTTTGACGCGCAGGCCAGCAACCCAGATCGGACTCTGCGGCTTGGGCCGGTTGAGCTGATAGCGTAGCGAAATTTCAGCATCGCCTATGCCGGTTTCTTCCAACCCGACTTCTCGGGTAATCTGTTCTTCGCGTTGCTGGACGACTTGAATCCGGTCCTTGCGATAAAGCAGGGGAACGCGGCCTTCAATTTCGAGCCGATTGGTCAGACCATAGCGCATCGCAAATGTACCGACAATGGTATCGCGATCCGCGTCGCTGGCTTCAATCGCACCGATTTGGATGCCGGGGATCAGCTCAATGCCTCTGAAGACCAACCGATTGGTGGAAGAACGTGTATATTCGATGGACGGATCAAGCACGAATTGACCGCGCGGTGTCAGCACGCCTTGCCCTTCTGGCACAGCCTCAACCTTTTGCTCGATATTATTGGCCGCGGGTGGTGCTTCGCCAACCGGACCGTCCGGTAAGGTGAGGCCATCATCAGGGGTTGTGCCGATTTGTACGGCGGCTGTTTCGACTTGGTTTTGTTGAATGCCGGCTCCTCGCATCTGCGACAAAGCGAAGGGTGTTTCCACCGGAACAGCTGCACGAACCAGCTGATTGTGCAGTTCAAGCTGTTGAATCTTGTCGTTTTGCGACTGGATGAGCGCGTTCTGGCTAGCGATCAGTTGCTTCTGTTCAGACAGCTCAGATTGAATGGCTTGGAGAGCAGCGGTGATATTGGTTGTTTCCTGGGTCGATATTTTTACGGGAGGCTTTTTAACGGGGGCAGGGATGGTGGTCGAGGGGGAGGCAGGTGAAGGGGCGGGGATAGGTGCGGGGGCAGCTGCTATCTTGATCGGTAGGTTTTCGGGTTCAGCGGTTTGTAATACCGCTGGCGCTTGGACCGCGCGCAACCGCGCGATAATTCGGGCCGTCTCCGCTTCTGCTTCCTCGGCGGTTAATCGCGGTGCGTTGCTGACGTGGTCGGCGTCTGGTGTGTCAGCGGTGGCCGCCACTGCGGGGGCTCCGTAAAATGCGGCAATAGGAAGGGCGACAATAGCTGTTAGGGGATTTAAGCGATTGATGGTCATGAGTTTTCTCCGAACATGCTGGTGCATGTGAATTTTCTAAGCGGCGGATAGTTCGCCGAAGCAGAGCTCTGCTGCGGGATGAATGTCGGTGTCAGGATCGGCGGCGAGGCTGTCATGATATTCGCCAGCGAGCCGACATAAACCGGCATTGTCGGTGATGATGACGGAGTCCCGGCCATTGACTTTGATCAGGCCACGACGTGACAGGTCGGTAAATGTCCGACTGACCGTGTGGACGGTGAGGCCCAGGAAATCCGCTATATCATTGCGCGACATCGGTACGAAAATATTGGGATCGTCATTAGCCTGTTGTTTCAGGCATAGCAGAAAAGCCGCTAGCCTTTCGGTCGCCGTTCGGTGACCCATGATGAACAGGTAGCGCTGCGCAGTCGACATGGCGCGAAACAATATCGAAACGGCCTCGTCCAATTGCGCCTTTGGCGTTGAATCCTGGGTGATGTCTCCAACCCGGTAACAGCGTACGACCACATCAGTGACCGCTTCCGCGGCCGTTCCATAGGTACCATAATCGGCGCCGAAAACGTCTCCGCTAAAGAAAAACCCGGTTAGGTGACGGTGGCCATCCATGTGAAAGCGGCAAGTGCGAACGGTGCCCTGAACCACTTCATACCAGCGGTGCGCCTTTTGCCCTTCGTCAAAGATTAATTGTCCCGCACGAAACCGCAATGTGGTTGAGCGCAAGTTTGAATGGAGCCCCTGCATCATGGCAGGTGCGGTGATTAGCGATTGCATCCGTGCTGTCTCCTCTAAGACTTCAGCACGACCCTTTTTCGTTCATTCCCCGCCAATATTCCCAGAATATCAGTGGGGCCTCAGATGCGACCTTGTTGTTGTTTTATGGTGATTATGTAGGGGAGAACTGAGGAAACCGTCTATCCAGCGATTCGCTTGTTTTGAATCCCAAGCGATTCTACCTGCTGGTTTCTACTAGGTATTTTTACCCATAGCGCTCTGTAATTTTGTAAATTACTGTAAATTCAAGCGCTTGGCATGGACGTTTTTGTCCTATCCGAATTCTGTGCTATAGGAGTAAAAGATTAACCATCGCAGGACGCTCTGTTCCAGCGATGCCAATTTTGCGACGATTTGTTGGGGAGGGAACCACCAACAATAAAATTAGTCGGTCTATCTGGCCGAACTATGTTGTGAGCAATGCTGACGTACAGCAATTTTGCCGCCTGTGACCGTGCGGCCGAAACAAATTGGGGGCATTTATCGATCGGCGAGCGTCACCGCTTGTCCGTACTATTGAAGGTATTCTCGTGATGTTACAGCAAAAGAGTTTGACCAATGGTCCAGTGCTCACGCTGAGGGAGCATGAGATATTGGAGTTTATCGCTCAAGGCCTATCGACCAAGGAAGTTGCGCAACATATCGATATAGCGCCGCGGACGGTGGACCGCCATGTCGAAAATGTTCGTCTGAAACTACGTGCGAGGAACCGGACCCACATGGTTGCTTGCGCGGTCATGGAAGGGTTGCTGGAAGTCAATATGCCGCCTCAGGAGGCTCCGCCCTCCAGTGCTTTTCCACAGATGGGCATCGCTGAATTTGATGATTGAGACAATATCACGAATATAGTCGGCAGCTGATTTGGCCTTCCTATATCTTTTTCCGAATTTCAGATTTGTTGTTTCAGCCTATCCTGCTGTAGGCAGAACAATATGCTATTGGATTTTAAAGATATTCTGCAGCCTGAGCTGACGGAGTTAAATCGCTTGCCGGCACGGGCATCGTTCACGCCATTTGCCACCAGTGAAGCAGCAGTTCAGCAACAGAGCGGCGGATCGTCGATGCGCCTTTCGCTGGATGGTGAGTGGCAATTCACACTCTTGGACCGTCCGACTGAAGCGCCTGCCGGGTGGGAAGCTCCATCTTATAGCGATTGTGATTGGCGCTCCATAATAGTGCCGGGCAGCTGGACCCGGCAAAATACTGCTGATTTGCCGCAATATACCAATGTGCAGATGCCTTTTAGCTGCGCCGCCGCGCCGCAGATACCGGACGCAAATCCTACAGGCCTCTATCGCACATTTTTTGATTGCCCGGCCGATTGGCATGGGCGGAATAATATCATTCACATTGGTGGATTTGAAAGCGTAGCGCTGATCTGGTGCAATGGTGAATTTGTCGGGATGGGTAAGGATTCGAGGTTGCCCAGCGAGTTTGATCTCTCACCTTATCTGGTTGAAGGCTCAAATCTTATCGCGATCATGGTGATCAAATGGTCGGATGCAACGTGGATTGAGGATCAGGACCACTGGTATCATGGCGGGCTTCATCGTTCGGTGCATCTGGAATCGCGAGGGACCACGTATATCAGCGATATCAGTGTTAATGCGGATTTTGATCCGGAGACCGGCGTTGGAAAATTGTACCAGACGGTAACTGTGGAGGGAGCGTCAGCCGGCTGGAAAGTTCGAGGGCAGCTATTGGCAGTAGATGGTAGTCTTGTTGCGGACCTGACAGACAGCCTTATCATCCAATTTCCTGATGGGAGTGTTTTCGAGCAATTCAGCGCCGCATATAGCTTTGTCGATACAAGAGCGGAGTTGAACACTACAATCGACCATGTCGAACCGTGGTCATCGGAAGACCCAGTTCTCTATAAGCTTGTGACCGAACTAGTCGATGACAAAGGCGATGTAACCGAAGCGAATGTCACATCGGTCGGTTTCCGCAGGATCGAGGTCAAGGGCCGCCAACTACTGATCAACGGAAAGCCTATCGTCATTATCGGCGTCAATCGGCATGATCATCATCCTGAAACCGGTAAAACGTCAACCGTCGAGGAAATGCGGGAAGAATTGCTGCTGATGCGCCGGCATAATATCAACGCAATCCGGACCGCCCATTATCCCAATGATCACCGCTTGCTCGACCTCTGTGATGAACTGGGGTTCTATGTCATCGATGAAGCTAATGTTGAGTGTCATGCGCGCTGGCAGGCTGTCTCCAATGATCCGCGCTATCAAAAGGCGATTATCGAACGGGTTATGCGGATGGTCTATAGGGACCGTAACCATGCCAGCGTGATTGGTTGGTCCTTGGGCAATGAAGCCGGTCTTGGACCGGCGCATGATGCCGCCGCCGCGATGGTCCGGCGGATTGATGACACCCGTTTTCTGCATTATGAAGGCGCGATATTCCATCGGTTCCAAACGTTGATGGGCGATCCGACCGAAAGCTCTCGCAACGCGCCGGATATGCGCGAGCGGATGACCACAGATTTGATCTGTCCGATGTATCCCTCAATTGATTTCATCATTGGTTGGGCGCGCTGGGCGGAGGAGACCAAACTTGATGACCGGCCTATGATCCTGTGCGAATTTTCCCACGCTATGGGTAATTCCAACGGATCGATTGCCGATTATGTCGACGCATTTTTTGCCGAACCCGCGCTTGGGGGCGGCTTCGTCTGGGAATGGCGCGATCACGGCTTCGCCGAGACCGATGATCAGGGACGGTTTTTCTGGGCTTATGGTGGCCATTTTGGCGATGAACCCAATGACGTGAATTTTTGTTGCGATGGGATGGTCGGACCCGATTTGACGCCGCACCCCGGATTGCGCGAATATCAATGGGCCGCACGGCCTGTGCGCGGGGAATGGATTGGGCACGGCCAGGTGCGCTTTACCAATCGGCGTAGTTTCATTGGAACCGATGATTTGGAGCTGGTCTGGACGCTCCAGAAAAACGGGACGGCGGTGGAAAGCGGGACCCTTCGGCCAGATATTGCAGCGGGCCGAAGCGCTGTGGTGACTATCGATCATAGCACGCCAGCCGACAATAGTGCGGAATGGCATTTGCTGACACAATGGGTTTTACAGGCGGCGACGGACTGGGCTGATGCCGGGCATGTCGTCGGATGGGATCAGTTCGATCTCAGTGCAGAGCAAGTCTTGCCCGAACCCACTGTACCGCACTTTGATCGAGCCAGATCACAGCCGGTTAAAGATAGCATCTCCGCAGGGCCACTTGCGATCAGTTTCGACGGTGAAGGCCAGATTGCAGCTTTGGATGTCGGGGGCCATCGGATAATTGACGGCGACATTACCGCCACGCTTTGGCGGGCACCGATGGATAATGATGGTGGCAAGGTCGGTTGGCGTGAGGAGCGCCCCAGCAAGCGAATGGAGTGGGTGAACCACGGTCTCGATACGCTTGAGATCAAGTCCGCTCCCGCCCGGTTTGTTGAACAGGGCGCAAACAGGCTGCTCCTTTTTGACAGGTCTTTGATCGGCGCCAATGGCGAACAAGCAACGCATAAGTCGCTATGGACATTGGCCCCGGATGGAGTGCGGATCGACGAAGAGATTATCGTACCGGCGGCATGGACCGATATTCCAAGGGTGGGTATCCGCTTTACTGTCCCGACCGGATTGGAACAGCTGAAATGGCTCGGCCTAGGTCCGGATGAATCCTATCCTGACCGCATCGGGGCGCAAACCGTTGGTCTTTGGACTTCAACGGTTGCCGAACAATATCATCCCTATGTCCTGCCTCAGGAACATGGAGCACATGAACAGACGCAGTCCGTCACCTTGCGGGATAAGGCGGGGCGAGGTTTCGAAATCCAATTGCCAAAGCTCAGCTTTTCGGCGCGCCATCATCATGATGCAGATATCTCAAAGGCGACAACCATTGCCGATGTTGTTCGGCAGGACAGTACCGAAGTGCACATTGATGCGGCGATGCGGGGGGTCGGCACAGGGGCTTGTGGGCCTGATGCTTTGCCGCCTTACCGGGTCGGCCCAGGTAAATATGCCTTTCACTGGTTCATCAAACCGCTTTAAAAGACTTTGGATTTCAGGAGCATTTTCCACATGACGGCAAATATCGACGGTACTACATCAGCAAAATTCGAGAGCATCAAGGACGAATTCGCGCGTAATTTTTCCGAGCGGGGGGAAGTCGGCGCTTCTGTCTGCGTCAGTGTGAATGGCGAAACAGTCGTTGATCTTTGGGGCGGTGTGGCGGACCCAGCCACCGATACGCCGTGGGAACGCGACACTATCTCTATTGTCTTTTCCTGCACCAAAGCGGCCACCGCTTTATGCGCGCATATATTGGTGGATCGCGGCCTGCTCAAATTGCACGCCCCGGTATCAGATTATTGGCCGGAATTTGCAAAAAATGGCAAAGAATCGACGACGGTTCAGATGATGCTCAATCATGAAAGTGCGGTACCAGCCTTTCGTGAACCGATTAGACCGGGCGGTTTCCTCGATTGGGATTATATGATCAAGCGGCTGGAGGATGAGGAAGCCTTTTGGGAGCCGGGCACCCGCAATGGCTATCAGATGGTCAATTTCGGTTGGACGGTTGGTGAACTGGTCCGCCGGGTATCCGGAAAGTCGCTGGGTCAGTTTTTTCACGACGAGGTCGCAGGCCCATTGGGGGCAGATTTCTGGATCGGACTGCCCGAGGATGTGACCAATCCAATCGCGCCGATTACCCCCGCCACGCCTGATGCGTCGGCAATGCTCAGTCCTTTCACCAAAAGGCTTTTCACGGAACCAAGTTCGATTCAGGCGCTGTCGTTTCTCAACAATGGAGGTTGGAACCAAAATGATCCAGAGGCGCACAAAGCTGAGATTGGCGGGGCGGGCGGTTTGTCTAACGCACGAGGGCAGGTAGCCATGTATGAGCCTTTGGCTCTGGGTGGATCGCATAAGGGCGTCACTCTGGTATCGCCCGAACGGCTTGCTCATATGGCGCAAGTATCCACGGCAACACAGGTCGATGCGACATTGCTGGCTCCCACCCGCTTTGCATCGGGTTTCATGAAATCGATGGATAACCGCGCCTATCCGGGCGGAGATCAGATGTCGGCTGTGATTGGCGATGCGGCCTTTGGCCATGTTGGTGCAGGTGGTTCCATTGGCTTTGCGGACCCCGAATATGGCCTGGCCTTCAGCTATACTATGAACCAGATGGGTATGGGTTTGCTATTAAATGATCGCGGGCAAAGCCTGATCGATGAAACATACCGGTTGTTGCGCGCATAGGTTTAAGCGCGCTTGTCGGTGGGCGAGCCTAAACAGATGTGAGAGGTAATGCTGCCGACCTGTGATAGCGTTCCTAAAATGTCGGCATGAAAGGCTTTGTAGGCGGTCAGGTCCGCCACCTCGACGCGCAGCAGATATTCCACCGATCCGGTAATATTGTGACACTCGCGTACCTCCGGAGCTTTGGCGACCGCCTGTTCAAAAGCCTGCGCGTCTTTCTTCAAATGCTCCGACAATCCGACCATTACAAAAATCGTGATGGCAGCACCGCGAGCGGCGGGATCAATAACCGCGCGATAGCCCTGTATCAGGCCTGTGCGCTCCATTTCCTGCACGCGCCGCAAACAGGCAGAGGCGGATAGTCCGACTTTGCGGGCAAGGTCCGTGTTGCTGATTCGCCCGTCGCGTTCCAGCTGGTGCAATATATTGCGGCCAATGGCATCTAAATCTGTCATATGTTGCGTAGGATGATAGTATAGCGAACATAAGGCAAGCACATTGCGATGATTTTCAGATAATATTGCGCCATTGATCATCATCATATGGAGCATAATATGGCGGCCTTCAATCTCACCGACTATGATATTTCTGCCGAGCGCGGTTTTCTCTCATCCTTCAATCCGAGCAAGACCCAGCTGCCATCAATCCTTCAACCGGTTCGCGATGCAGCAATGGCATTGCCACGCACACTGGTCTCAGGACAGCCACGCAAGCATATAGAATCTTTGCCGCTAGTTGATCTCACCGATTTTTGTGCGACGGCCAGTCGGGCCGAGCGCCGGGTGGCGATGGTGCATTTTTCATTCCTCGTGCAATCCTATGTATGGGGTGAGCCAGAGCCACCAAAAAGCCTGCCCAAATGTCTCGCGGCACCCATCTGGCAATTGGGGGCTTCGATTGGGCAACCACCGCTGCTCACTTACTCCAGTTACGTGCTCGATAACTGGGGACGGATAGATGAAGCGGGGCCGATTGATCTTGCGAACACCTATATGATCCAACCCTTTCTGGGCGGGCAGGATGAAGCGTGGTTTGTGCTCATTCACGTTGCGATTGAAGCGAGGGCTGGTGAGATGCTGGCATCTATTCCGGCGCTGGTTGAGGCGTGCCGGAACGATGATGCCGCTACGTTAGAGGCCGGCCTATCGGCCATGTCAGCGGTGTGGGATGATATGAATGATATTTTCGGCCGGATGCCGGAGCGCTGCGATCCATATGTCTATTTCCACCGCGTGCGGCCTTGGATTCATGGCTGGAAAGACAATCCGGCGTTGGATGGCGGCATGATTTATGAAGGCGTTGAAGAAACCGGCGGAAAGCCGCAGGCATTTCGCGGGCAAACCGGATCGCAATCCTCCATTGTTCCGTCCATGGATGCGTTTCTGGGTATTGATCATGCGGGTGATCCGCTACGGGCCTATCTGGATCAGCTTCATATTTATCGTCCGCCAGAGCATCGTCAATTTATCGACGATATCCGCGCCAACAGCGTGTTGAGGCCATTCATCCAATCCGCAAGCAGCCCGGTATTGAACGCGTTATATAATGACTGCGTGCAGAACCTGACCCGTTTCCGTACCCGGCATCTGGAATATGCGGCGAGTTACATCAATAAGCAATCCAAAGGCGGCGCGGGCAATACATCAGATGTCGGCACGGGCGGTACGCCGTTTATGAAATATTTGAAGAAACATCGGGATGAGGCAGCCGCCCATATGGTTTAAACAGGCCAGGAAAAGGAAAGACTGGTTTCCCCTGTCGATTGGCCGGAGGGGGCATAGCGCCGTTCGATGATCATTCCTTTGCCGCTATCATCAACAGCGACGACGGTGCTGCAGCGGGTCCCGTAGACAGGATTGCGGATGAAAACACCGGAATGCTCCGGTTCTAATGCAGGTTCAAAGTCTACGTTATTTTGCTTTACCGGCTGGAATGTCGTCTGATCGGTCAGATCTTCCAGCAAAACAGTTGGATCATCCGAGCCGCTTTCTATCCATTGCCCTAATGCAGCGTTAAGATATCCAGACTTTCGCCATGGCTTGTCCACTGGCCCGTTGGAAAGTCCGTGAATGCCCGGCGGAAGAGGCATGCTGATGGAATTGGGCCGATTGGAATGTACAATCGCTTTGTCCCGATCAACAGTGATCAAGTTAAACGGATTGAAATCCGAAAAATTGGTCTCGGCGATTCGCGAATAGCGGCCATCGCCAGATAAAAAATCTTTGAGAAGGTCACCGCGTGAAGCGCAGTCGGCGTCGGGTACGCCGTGCCCGCTGAGATTCGTGACGACTGCTAAGCGGCCTTGTTCGGAAACACCCAGCCAGGTGCCACCGGCTGTTACGTCCCGGCCAGCCAATAAATGGTCTGGATTGTTCCACTGCGCCAATGGTTCCGCCGGTCGCGCATGCATTTCATCACGATTGCCAATGGCCAGAAGTTTCCAGCGCGGATGGGCTTGCCAAGCAAAAGCGACGATACACATCTCACCTCTATTGCCGACTGACGAAGGTTTGGCGACTGGATTCTGGTGGTTATGCCATTGCAGGACATCGGCAATTTCAACAGCGTAACAGGCACCGGACGAAGATACGGCTGATAGACGGTATCGGCATAAAAGGATTGAGGGCTAACATATAGAGTAATAGCATCGCTGCGAACTCCCGTTAAAAGGCAAGATATGAACTATCCTTTATTGCTCGAGCCCCTTGATCTGGGCTTCACCACCATAAAAAACCGCTCCATCATGGGTTCAATGCACACCGGCCTCGAGGAGATGGACGGCGGGTTCGAACGGATGGCGGCCTATTTTGCTGAACGCGCAGCGAATAATATCGGTATGATTATCACCGGCGGTATTGCGCCAAACGAAGAATCATCCAGCGGCGGCGCGATGATGTCCGGTGAAGAGGAAGCCGAAAAACACAGGTTAGTAACAGACGCTGTGCACAAAGCTGATCCTGATGTGAAAATCTGTATGCAGATTTTGCACCCTGGACCAATGGCTTATAGCAAAAATGCCGTTGCGCCATCAGCGGTGAAATCAAGAATATCCCCTTTTGTACCAAATGAACTCGACGCAGCGGGTATCCAAAAGCAAATTGATGATCATGTGCGTTGCGCGGTTATGGCGAAGAAGGCCGGCTATGACGGGGTCGAAATTATCGGCTCGGCTGGCTATCTGATTTCGACATTTTTGGTGCAGAAAACTAATTTACGCGAAGATGAATATGGCGGTTCCTATGAAAACCGGATGCGTTTTGCCCTGGAAATAGTCGAAAAAACGCGCGCTGCAGTTGGCGATGACTTCATTGTGATTTTCCGGATCGCGGCGATGGATATGCTGGAAGGCGGCATGAGCTGGGAAGAAATTACGGCCTTAGGGAAAGCGCTTGAGAAAGCTGGCGTAACGATCATCTCAACCCATTTTACTTGGCACGAAAGTGCGGTCCCGACCATCGCCACTATGGTACCGCGCGCCGCCTTTACTTCGGTTACGGGCCGCCTGCGCAAGGAAGTGGGCGTGCCAGTGATTACATCCAACCGGATCAATATGCCCGACGTTGCCGAAGAAGTCCTCGCACGCGGTGATGCAGACTTAGTATCCATGGCCCGTCCGTTGCTGGCGGATAGCGCCTTCATGCGCAAAGCGGTGGAAGGCCGTGAGGACGAAATCAATACCTGCATTGCCTGTAATCAGGCGTGTCTCGATCATACATTCTCGGGGAAATTGACCACCTGCCTGGTTAACCCGCGCGCTTGTCATGAGACAATTTTAAATTACGAGCCGGCCAAAGAAATCAAGCGTATCGCTGTTGTCGGTGCCGGGCCTGCCGGTCTGGCTTATGCGACTGTAGCTGCGGAACGGGGCCATAAAGTTTCATTGTTCGAGGCATCCTCCGAAATTGGCGGCCAGTTTAACTTGGCAAAAACCATTCCCGGCAAAGAAGAGTTTTACGAGACACTTCGCTATTACAAACGGATGATCGAAGTACACGGTATTGATCTGAGGCTGGATACAAGAGCCGATGCGGCGATGCTGAAGGCTGAAGGCTTTGATCAAGTCATTGTTTCGACTGGAATCAAACCGCGGACTCCTGAAATTGATGGTATCAATCACCCGAAGGTCGTGAGCTATATTGATGTGATAACGGGTAAAAAGCCGGTTGGTCAAAAGGTCGCCATCATTGGTGCGGGCGGCATCGGCTTCGATGTTGCCGAACTCATCAGTCATTCCGGGCCTTCGGGAGCCATGGACCGCGATGTGTTTGCAGCAGAATGGGGCGTCGATTTTGAAAATCATCCGCGTGGTGGTGTCACTGGTGTGGAACCCAAAGTCGTAAAATCAGATCGCGAAATAACCCTGTTACAGCGTAAAGATACCCGCGTCGGCAAGGGGCTTGGCAAAACCACGGGCTGGACCCATCGCCTGACTCTCACACGTCGCGGGGTGGGCATGATGAACGGCGTCGAATATGTGAAAATTGACGATGACGGTCTGCACATCCTGCAAAATGATCTGCCGGAACTGATTGAGGCTGATACCATCATCATTTGCGCCGGACAGGACCCGCTTAGAGATTTGTACGACGATCTCAGCGCACAAGGCGTAAAAGCGGAATTGATCGGTGGCGCCTTTGAAGCCATGGAGCTGGACGCCAAGGCGGCGATCAATCAAGCCAGCTATATGGCTGCGGCGGCCTAAGAGCTAACGCGACGTATTGGTAGATTGCCGATCTCAGCTAGCTAGCGGCGTTTGATTCGTCTGCGCGCATAACCTTGCCGTAAATCCAGCCGATACCGATTAGGGCGATACCAAGACCCAAGAACGACAATATCCGCAATATACCTTCGAGCTGGGCGGCGTCGATCAGGAATACCTTGAACGTGACGAGAGTGAGCAAGAGTAGGCCAGCGATCCGCAACAAGGCATTGCTGGTTTGAATGCCTCTGGCAAGCCACGCAATGGCCAGAACCAGCAATCCGGCACTATAGAGATAGGTTTCGGTCGAGGTGAAAGGTGGGGTGGCTATGTCGGTGCCATGGACGGCTTGGCGGACAGTGATCATCACTGCAGCAATGGCCGCCAGCAGACTGGCAATTTCTAGAGGCCGGATCAACCGGGGTAAGGCCGTAGCCACCGTTTCGGTCCGAGCATAGAGCCATAGCCAGAGCATGGCAGCGGCAAAGTGCAGCGTTCCCAAATTGGCGACCGGTGCCGGCCCCATAGCCTGCTCGACGCTAGTTGGACTCAGCAATAAAGTATCGAAATAGACGAAGCGGAACATCGCCAATCCGGCCAACGCCAAACCCAGTGATTTGAACGGTGTGGAAAGCTTTTCGCCCCATGTCTGTCTTAGTAACAACCATCCCGCTAGTGCCAGTAAATGGGTAAACACTGCGCGCTCTGCAAAGCCATAGGCGACGAAGTCTTCAATCGGGCCGATGGCCAGCGGTTGTTTGAGCAATAGATAGACAAAACCGCCTGTCGCAATCAGACCGATACCAGCAATGATTTTGGAAAGGGCTTTGCCGAAATTGTCGCGAAAGAAATAAGCTATGCCAACAATTGCTGTGGCTGGGAGGAATAGTTCGATGGTCATTGGGGCGACTGTTGGCAGATAGTTGTATAGATCAGTTTCACCGCTAATCGAACCGAATAGCGCCTCAAGCAAACCGGCAGCTTTGACCAACATGATCAAACCCCCAAGGGCAATTGCTAAGGCGGATTGTACGATAATCGACTTGCGCGCAATAAATCCAGCCCAGCCAGCAAGGCCGCCCGCTACGATGATGGCGACCAGCGCAGCAAGGCTGTCTGGCATCCATATCCACAAGGCGATAGCGATCAAAACAGCAGTAAAGGCACTGGCCGCTGGTTGCACCAAAGGTCCGCTGATTGCCCGCGTGCGCCAGGCCATGAAGCCAGTTGTAAGCGCCGTGGCTACACAGGTGCCAGCCCAGATATTGTCGCTCCAATCATAGTCGCCAAGCGCTGCTGTGATCAGCAACATGGCGGTGGGTGCTGCCAAGCCAATCAACGCCCACATCCAACCACTCTTCTCACGCAAGGCAAAGGCATGCCCCGCAGCGCCGAACAGAACCGCTAGGCCAATCGCAGCAAAGAGCGTGATTTGCTCGCTATAGAGATTGGACAAGGCAGTCGCGACCATTGCCATCGAGAGACCAAGCGCCCCTGCGACAGCAGGCGTCATAGCTTCGTCGCGCCAAGCCAAAGCGATGGCGAATATCGCGAGGATGCCAAAGAATAGCCAACTGACAAGCGAGAACTCGATCAAAGGGGCTAACAACATGAGTTGGAACAGACCGACAGCCAGCGGTATCGCTTGTATGACAGCTTTGGGAATGCCGAAGCTGGTCCCTGTGCGAGAGATTGTTAGTACGCCGCCAATGGCCAGCAACACGATAAACGTGCCGATAAACGGTATGTCACCGCTCAAGTCCATGAATAACAGAGCGGTTGTCCAGATGACACTGCCGCCAGTGGCGAGGAGCGCTAGCCAAGCCCAGCCGCGATGGATGGCGAGACCGAACAGGCCCGCGGTGAAAACGCCGAGATAAATCAGCAGCGGTGCGACTGACTCGGGCCCCAGTCCGGCAACATAGGGCGCTGCAAAGCCGCCGAGCAAGCCCATGATAGCGGTTGGTGGGCCATGGCGCTGTGATAGTACAAATGCTAATATGGTCACTGCAATGACGCCGCCCAGAGCACTATAAAGGTTTAGCAACTGATAGAGTTCGCTGGCCATATAAAGTGTCGCGTAGAGCACGGCGATTCCGGCACCTGCAATGCTATGGCCAATGCGTGCATCATCGGTAAATATCTTGCCAAACTTAGGAATTTTGTAACCAAATTCGCTGAGACCGATGAGCAATATGCCGAATAGAGCAGCGGTGATACAGCGCGCGGCTGGCCCAAAAAAACCAGCTTCGATGGAAAAGCGGACAAGGAAGAAGCCGGCAAAAATCAACGCAACGCCACCAATCCAGATCGGCAGTTTGCCGCCGATCAAGTCTTCAAACCGTTTCGCGGCGCTGGGGCGTTGGGGTGGTGGTTCTGTGCTGACTGATGGAGGCGACGAGGTGGCAGTGGATGTCGGCTTATATACGCGCCGCGATGGTTGCTGTGGTTCTGGCTCTGCTACACGTTCCGGTTTTGTAGCAATTTTGGCCGCGCGTTGGACGGGCTCGACCGGCTCTGGCTCCGGCGTGCGCTCCCTTAAGGTTTCTGAGGCAGCCGTCTCTGCGGTTTGGTCTGCGGTGTGAAATTCTCGGTCTTCCAATATCGCAATGCGATTGCGCAGCGAGGTGATGGTGCTGCGGGAATCAAACACCAGCACCATCAGGATGATGATCCCTACGACGACCAATATTTCCATGCACTCAGTCCCCGTTTAGCAGATATTTTTGCCAGAATAGCAGCGATGCCCAAAACTGATAGTCCGCATTAGCTTTCTTGCGGAAACCATGGCCTTCATTTTTGGCGAGCAGATGCCAAGCGGGTTGGTCATTCGCGCGGACTGCGGCGATGATCTGATCCGCCTCGCTAGCCGGAACGCGCGGATCATTGGCGCCAGTCACCACCATCAGAGGGATATCAATGTCACTGGCACGCCGTAACGGGCTGATTTCTTCTAACTTAGCGCGATGCTCGGGTATGCGCTCGTCACCATATTCGACCCTCCGCAAATCACGGCGATACGGCTGCGTGTTTTCGAGAAAAGTAACAAAATTGGATATGCCTACCACTTCCAGTCCGGCCTTAAGTTGCTTACCATAGCGCAGCATTGATGCGAGCGTCATATAGCCGCCATAGCTACCGCCGGTGATCGCAATACGACGCTTGTTGATGCGCTTGTCTTTGCGCAGATGTGATAGGAAAGCACCGATATCCAGAACGCTATCTTCTCGCCGGAACGGACCGTTGTCGAGGGCCACAAACCGTTTGCCGAATCCGGTAGAACCGCGCACGTTCGGATAGAAAATCGCAACACCCAATTCGTTGATGAGATAGTTGTTGCGGCCAAGAAAGCGAGGTTTGGCTTGGCCCTCTGGTCCACCGTGAATGTTAATGATCAGGGGGCGTTTTCCCTTATGCTTTTTGGGGTCGGGACGGTACAGAAAACCAGACATTTTCTCGCCGTCAAAGCTAATTATTTCGACCAGCTCCGGGGCGACATTATTAGTCGCATCGAGGCCGCCCGTTTCGCTCTTGGTCCAACGGGTAATAGAGAGCGTCTCGGGGGACATGCTATAGCTGTCACTACCCCCTTGGTTGGTGTTGAAGGTGAAGCCCAATTCTCCCCACGGCGCAAATTTGATACCGCCGATCACTCCGGGACCGAGATCAGATACCGTGCGTATGTCACCGTTTTTTGTATCGTAAATTTTCAGCACGGAACTGCCGGCTTGATTAACCTCATAGGCGATCCAGCGGCCATCCTTGCTGATGTCAAAGTCGGATATATCCCAGCTTTTCTCGTCAATCATTGGCTCGAAAGTAGCTGTTTCCAGATTGACCGTGCCAAGCCGCTGAACATCGCTACCATCATCTGAGGCCGCCCAGAGTCGTCCATCTGGTGCAAATTGCAGGCCGTTATAGGCCACCGGATTACTGCTGTTGGTTAGCTTTCGCGATGTGCCATTGGCAATGTTGATCAGATAGAGCTGATTGTCAGTGATCGACACATAGTTGAAGACCAGCAAATATTTGTCATCCGGCGAAAAGTCGATCGGAAACCAACCGCCACCGGAGGAGGCAACCAGCATGGTCGCACCATCGGGATTGGCAGGATTCATAAGGTAGATATCATTGTAAAGGCCGGTTCGCTTGTTAGATCCAAAGGCCAGTAAATTGCCTTTGCTGGACCACGGGCCCAATCTATGGCGGCTTTTGCCGTCCGTGAGCATTTTGGGCACGCCGTCTTTCAGCGCGAAAATCTGATTCACTTCATTGCCGCCAATGTCCTTCTGGAACAGCAAGGTTGAACCATCAGGCGCATAGCTAGCGGCGCGCGCCGGTTCATTGCCAAAAGTGAGTTGTTCGCGCTCACTGCGCGGCTTGGCAATCCGGTGCAGCTGACTGGTCTCGGCAAAGCGCGTGCGAACCAGCATCGCTTTTGTTTTGGGGTCCCAGTCGACAAATGCGGCAGTCCGGAATTCCATATAGGGTTGGGTCTTCTGGACAACCGACGTCGGTATACCGGGAACTTGATCAGCGACCAGCGCCGGAGGTTTAGCAGCGACGGCCTTCGCGGTATCACTTGCCGCCAATGCCGCTGGAGCTATGCATTGCAATGAAGCAGCAATCAGAATGCCGGCATATTTGATGCGCATTAGGCGCCTTTCCCTGTTTAGTTTGTTCATGCTTATGGACGAACCGCATGAAAAGCAATTAGGGGAGGTTCATGCTATCTAACAATGGTCCTTTCATATTGCTCGACGATGCCCGGGATGCGGGGAGCGCGGCTCCTGCTCGGCTCTACCGTGATCCAGTCGAGACTATTGAAGCGAATGAACCGGCTGAGTTGTACGCGGCTTTGGACCAAATTGTTAAAGCACAGCAACGCGGGCTGCATGTCGCAGGATATATGTCTTATGAAGCCGGTCTTGCGCTGGAAGAGCGCTTGGCTGGACATCTACCCGATCATCGGTCGTGTCCTTTGGCATGGTTTGGCCTGTTTAAAGATTATAGCTTATTGGAACCGGAAGCAGTGGCGCAGCAACTTCCCGATCCCAGCGGAGCTTGGTTGGGACAATTGCAACCTGGAGTGACGCGGCAAGATTATGATCACGCTTTTGCTAAGGTGCAGAATTACATACTTTCTGGCGATATTTATCAAGCGAATCTCACCTTTCGGGCTCAGGCGGCTTACGCCGGGCATCCGCTCGCACTTTATGCAGCGATCCGTGACCGGGCAAAGGCGGGTTATGGCGGGGTCGTATTTGATGGGAAAAACTGGATGTTGTCCTTTTCCCCTGAGCTATTTTTTGCGCTGAAAGAGAGTCGGATCACGGCAAAGCCAATGAAAGGAACAGCAGCCCGGGTTCTGGATGAAAAATTGGATACGGCGGTTCAGGCAGACCTGCAGAGCGATCCAAAACAACGGGCGGAAAACCTGATGATTGTTGATTTGCTACGCAACGATCTATCGCGGGTCGCAGAGCCGGGCAGCGTTGCAGTGCCAGAGCTTTTCCATATCGAAAGCTATCCAACCATCCACCAGATGACATCGACAGTGACAGCCAAGCTGGCCGAGGGTCAGGGTGCTGTCGATGTGCTACGCCAGATTTACCCCTGCGGTTCCATCACGGGCGCACCCAAAATCCGCGCGATGGAGATTATCGATGAGCTGGAGACGGACCAGCGCGGCATCTATTGTGGCTCGATCGGTCGGATCGATGCCAGTGGCGACGCGGCCTTTAACGTCGCCATTCGCACATTCTTTTTGGGCGCCGATCAAGAAACACTTTCCATCGGTCTTGGCTCTGGCATAGTAGCAGACTCTATTGGGGGCGACGAATGGCGGGAATGCCTGGCGAAGGGGAGATTTGCTGCCGTGAATAAAGGCGTGAGCGAAGGCTTAGACGACACGATTGCAGTGGATTTGATCGAGACGATGGTTTTCGAACCTGAGCGCGGTATAATTCGCTTGGAAGCCCACCTGGAACGGATGAAAGCGAGCGCCGCGGCGTTGGAATTTGAATTTGACCGGCACGCCGCGCGCAACACGATACAGGCGATTACCTTTCATCAAGAACAGCCTGCCAAAGTCCGCCTGATGCTCTCCAAATCCGGTGCGATTGCGATTGAACTGCAGTCCATACCGGAACCGCTAATCGAGCCGGTAAAGGTCAAGCTGGTTCCCATGGTCGCCGATCCGCAGGACTACCGCCTTCACCACAAAACAAGCGACCGCAGCGTTTATGCTGCGCCGGGTTTAAACGGTGTGGCGCATCCGATATTTCATGATGCACAAGGCTATCTGACCGAAGGCGCGATCTGGAGTATATTTGTCGAACGCGATGGGAAGCTTTTGACGCCGCCGCTTTCCCGCGGCGTTCTGCCCGGAATATTGCGCCGCGAACTATTGGAAAGCGGCAAGGCTGTCGAAGTCGATTTGCAGGCTGGAGATTTAGACAGCGGATTCTATCTCGGAAATAGCCTAAGAGGTTTGGTGAAAGCCGAACTTAGCTAAACAACCCATGTTACTTGTTGATGGAGAATTTTATGACCGATCATCTGGAAACCATGGCCGTGCATGATGGAGAAAGTTGTGAACGGATTGGTTGAGATGGAGATTATTTAGTTTGTGTTACTGAAACCTGCCCAAGATTTTTGCGATTTTGTTAGTGGCGGATACGCACTAGCGATTATTGGATTTGCGGTAATTTTTGCATCTTGGATCACCTATACCGTAAGTGAGGTCAAGGTTGGCAAACCGGTGCTCTTTCTTATTGAGGTATTGGTATCCGCCACCCTATTATACAGTTTCGCCTTTTTCCTCTTTTTCGTAATTCGACATATTTTTTTCGAAGCTTATCAATATTTGCAACTATCGGCTTCGTTTTCCTTATTGTGCCTAACGCTATCTGGAGGACTGTTGGTTCAGGATAAATTTTTGAAGCAAAAGTCGATAGATGTTGTTTTCGTTCTAGTGTGCTTAATCATGTCCCTGTTGGGTGGGGCAATCTTGCCTTTAATACCCATTTGTTTGCGATTTGTGTGGTCCGCTATTTTGTGACCCAAAAACTGTTAGTTGAAAATAAAACCGAGGATTTCAACGTATGACCCACCACCTAGAAACTATGGCTGTGCACGCGGGCACAGAGCCTGACCCCACCACCAACGCGCGGATCACGCCGATCTATCAGACCGCATCTTATGTATTCGACGATGTCGATCATGCGGCCGACCTGTTTAATCTCGATGCGGTGGGTAATATTTACACCCGGATCATGAACCCTACGAATGGGGCGCTTGAGGGGAAAATCGCAGCGATGGAAGGCGGCGCAGCAGCGCTGGCGGTGGCTTCCGGCCATGCGGCGCAGTTGCTGATTTTTCACGTTCTCATGGACCCCGGTGCGCATATTGTCGCGGCGAAGAAGCTCTATGGTGGTTCGCTTAATCAACTCGCGCATAGCTTTAAGAAATTCGGTTGGAACGTGACCTTTGTAGATGCCGACATTCTCGATGAGGTCAAAGGCGCTATTACCGATGATACGCGCTGTGTGTTTATCGAGAGTCTCGCCAATCCCGGTGGTGTGGTTCAGGATATAGCGGGCATTGCCGATATAGCCCATGCGGCAGGCATCCCGTTGGTCGTCGATAACACCATGGCTTCACCGGCGCTTTGCCGACCGATTGAACATGGGGCAGATATTATTGTTGAGAGCGGCACCAAGTTCCTAGGCGGCCATGGTAACAGCATCGCGGGTCTGATTGTCGACAGCGGTAAGTTTGATTGGACCAAAAGCGAGAAATTCGCATTCTTGAATCAGCCCAATCCTTCCTATCATGGCAAAATCTTTACCGAGGCCTTTGGTCCGGTTGCTTTCATATTGGCGGCAAGGGCTTTGTCCCTGCGCGATTTGGGGCCAGCATTGGCACCGTTTAACGCGTTCCAGATACTGACCGGAATGGAAACACTCACGCTGCGGATGGAACGGCATTGCGACAATGCACTGGCCTTGGCCAAATGGTTGCAGGGTCGTGACGAGATCAGCTGGGTGTCCTATGCAGGCTTGCCTGACAGCGACTATCACGCACTCGCCCAGAAGTATCTCGGCGGTAAAGGCGGCGCAGTATTCACTTTTGGTTTGAAGGGTGGGTATGATGCGGGGACCAAATTGGTCTCGGCCGTCAATATGTTCAGCCATTTGGCTAATATCGGGGATACCCGTTCGTTGATCATTCACCCTGCCTCTACCACCCATAGCCAATTGTCGGGTGATGAGCTGGTGGCCGCCGGTGCTGGTCCGGATGTCGTTCGCGTCTCGGTGGGTATCGAGCATATTGATGATATCATCGCCGACATGAGCCAGGCTCTGGAATCCTTGTGATGGCGGATGGTGATGGCGACTATGTCTATGATGAAGAAAGCGGTGAGTGGTTGAGCCCCGAGGATGCGGCGGCAAAAGCCTCTGGGCCGGAGGTTGTTGACGCGGTAGGCAATGTTTTGGCCGATGGCGATGCAGTGACATTGATGAAGGATTTGAAGGTCAAGGGCGCGGGACAAACGTTGAAGCGCGGGACCTTGATCAAATCCATCCGGCTCACCGGTGATGCGCAGGAGATTGATTGCAGGCATGAAGGAATAAAGGGCCTCGTCCTGCGTGCGGAATTTGTGAAAAAACGAAGCTGAACAAATCACCCTGTTGCACTGCAACTGCAACACTATTATGCGCTGGCTGTAATTTCCTTGAAACAGGATTCTAAAATGCCCCAACTTTCGAAAGCATTAGGTCGTATTCAACCGTCTGCGACCATGGCCATGTCTGGCCGGGTGACAGAGCTGAAGGCACAAGGCCTTGATATTATTGGCCTGTCCGCTGGCGAACCCGATTTTGATACACCGGATTTCGTCAAGGAAGCCGCAATCAAGGCCATTCGCGATGGCGATACCAATTACACAACAGTGGATGGGACCACTGCCTTGAAAGAAGCGGTGGCTGCAAAATTCCTGCGCGATAACGATCTGACTTATGCACCGTCCCAGATTTCGGTGAATAGCGGCGGAAAGCACACCCTGTTCAATGCTTTGGTAGCGACGCTCGACGCCGGGGACGAAGTTATCATTCCGGCCCCTTATTGGGTAAGCTATCCCGACATGGTCAATTTTGCTGGCGGTACGCCAGTCATTATCGAGGCGGGTGCGGGCCAGAATTACAAGATTACACCAGAGCAGCTGTCTGCGGCGATTACGCCCAAGACCAAATGGCTCATTCTGAACTCTCCCTCCAACCCAACAGGTGCTGCTTATAGTGGCGAAGAGCTGAAGGCATTGGGTGAAGCGTTGCTTCCGCATCAGCAAGTTATGGTGATGACCGACGATATGTATGAACATATCTGGTATGCCGATTTCCCGTTCACGACGATCGCGCAAGTCTGTCCTGATCTTTATGACCGCACATTGACGGTCAATGGATGCTCCAAGGCCTATGCGATGACCGGCTGGCGGATCGGTTATTCCGGTGGCCCCGAATGGCTGATCAGCGCGATGCGCAAGCTGCAGTCGCAATCGACGTCTAATCCCAGTTCTATTTCACAGGCGGCTGCGGTGGCAGCGCTTAATGGTCCACAGGATTTTCTGGCAGATCGCAACGCGGCTTTCCTGAAGCGCCGGGATTTGGTCGTATCTATGATGAATGACACGCCGGGGCTTAACTGCCCGACTCCGGAAGGCGCATTTTATGTCTATCCCGATGCGAGTGAGCTGATGGGTAAGACAACGCCAAAGGGCAAGAGAATCGAGAATGATCAGGACTTGATCGGCTATTTCCTCGATGAAGCGCAAGTGGCTGCGGTGCATGGCGGTGCCTTTGGTCTCTCGCCAGCGTTCCGTGTAAGCTATGCAACTTCGGAAGAAATATTGCGCGAAGCCTGTACCCGAATTCAGCGTGCTTGCGCTGCTTTAACTTAATTACCTCAAGCGCCGGGCGCGGGCATCCGCCCGCTTGGCTTTCCTCGCATAAGCTCGGGCGCGCAGTCGCGCTTGCCTCCGCTTCGCGTCGGATCAGCGCGACCTTGAGGGCATCGTCCGAGCACAGCGAGGCAAGGCCGACCGGCCGCCGCGCCTTATGGCGCGTAGCCAAGGGCACGGATGTGCCCGCCCGGCGCCTGAGGTTTAATAAAAGCGCGGTTAAACAAAGTTTTCCTTCACCCGCTGAAACTGAATATCGCCCTGTGACCCCGTTCACAGCGGCGAAATACAACTTATATTATTAGTGTAACCAATTCAGGGGTCGCTCCGAACACAGGGTAACCACAGCAGGAAAATACCATGCCGAATTTTTTGAAATCAGATCTGACATATAGTTTAACCGGCGGCTTTGTTCTGGGCGCAATGATGCTATTTGTCATGCAACCCAATGAAGACCAGCAGGATCTGGGTCAAAAACTGTCGTCGACGGTCAGTGCTGCTGTTCAGGTGGTGAGTTAAACCCAACAAAGAACAGGGCGATTATATGAGTACACTATTTCCTAAACTGGCCATTGCTGGCGCCAGCCTTGCGACTTTCGGATTAGTTTGGGGCGGCATTAATGCATCCTCTTCATCGGACCAAAACACTCCTAGCCTATTTACCAGCCAAGCGCATGCGGCTGAAAAAGCGACGATCATCGCAGCGCCGCGCGTCAATTCGGCGGAAAAAGGCAAGCGTGCCGTGGCCATATTTGCCGGCGGCTGTTTCTGGGGTGTGGAAGGCGTGTTTGAACATACCAAAGGTGTGATTAGTGCGGTTTCCGGCTATCATGGCGGCAGCAAGCGTAGCGCATCCTACAAGCTGGTCAGTGCCGGCTTGACCAATCATGCAGAAGTGGTGCGTGTGGTCTATGATCCCAGCGTGGTCAGCTATGGCCAGTTGATGCGGGTCTTCTTCTCGGTGGTTGCAGATCCAACGATGCTGAACGCGCAAGGCCCGGATCGCGGCAAACATTATCGCAGCGCCCTTATTCCAACGAACAATGTGCAGGCCAAGGCAGCGCGTGCCTATCTAGCGCAGCTCGGCAAAGGCAAATATTGGAAACGGCCCATCGTGACCAAGATTGAACCCTATAAAGCCTTTTATCCAGCCGAAACCTACCATCAGGATTTCATGCAGAAAAATCCGCGTCAGGGCTACATCGTACGCTGGGACAAGCCCAAGGTTGCGAATCTCAAGCGGCACTTTCCCAAACAATATCGAACGAAACCAGTGAGCTAGTAGTCGTCTTTGAAAGTCGCGCAAAAAGTTGTGCCGATTTAACTCGCCGTTAGTTTTGCCGTGCTATTCATCATAAGAAGCGCACGATAGAACGGACAAGCCCATGGTATCGCAAAATTTTGAATTTGCTATCGCGCTGGCGTCCATAATTGTCGGTGTGGCGTTTATCTGGATTGCACATAAGCATCCCAGCTAATCGCCATCACCAGATTATTTAGGGCACAGCACCATCAGCATCTGACGGCCTTCCAGCTTTGGATAGGATTCGACCTTGGCCGTTTCCTTCATGTCTTCCTGGACCCGCTGTAACAATTGCATACCAAGTTGTTGGTGTGACATTTCACGGCCGCGGAAGCGCAATGTAACCTTTACCTTGTCACCATTATCAATAAATTTGGTGACATTACGCATTTTTACCTGATAATCGTGAATGTCGATATTAGGCCGCATTTTGATTTCTTTAACGTCCTGCACCTTTTGCGTTTTGCGTGCCGCATTAGCCTTTTTCTGGGCTTCGTACTTGAATTTTCCGACATCCAGGAACTTCGCGACCGGTGGCGCAGCGTTCGGAGAAACCTCTACGAGGTCAAGGCCAACTTCCTTGGCCTGTTCTATCGCTTCGCTGGTATTCATGACGCCGAGATTTTCACCCTTGTCGTCAATGACCCGCACAGTGTCGGAAATGATCAGATTGTTGAAACGCGGACCGCCTTTGACGGGCGGCGTGGGACGGCGTGGTGGTGCAGCTATGTTAAATACTCCTAATGGTTCTAGTGATAGCGGCCAATAGCGGGAAATCGCTGGGGTCGCAAATTGTATATATACTTAGTGTCTCGCAGCTGCGGGATCAATGGCCCGAATGATCCTGTGAATCTGCACTTGTCGCCGGTTTCTCGACCGGTACCGCATCATTTTTTTCCAGCCACTCGCGCATCTGCGCAATTTCCTTGTTCTGACTGGTGATAATCTGCTGCGCCAAATCGCGCGTTTCGGCGTCTTTGCCATATTTCAAGACGATCTCGGCCATATCCACAGCGCCTTGATGATGCGGGATCATACCCTGCATGAACGCAATATCGGGATCCGGATCAATAGCGCCCATGCCCTTGTGCATTTTTGCATTTGCTTCTTCATAAGCGATTTCTGCAGGGCTCTTGTCTGCAATATCACCGCGCACAATTTCCATATCTGGCTCATTCGCGGTATTTTCAGCGCTGCATCCAGCCAATAAAAGGCTAGAAATAAAAACTGTCGTTGCCATGGTTTTCATATCAAGCTTCCTTCAAATCTGGCGCCAGCGCTTCGCTTTTCAGCATCGTTACGGCCTCATCGACAGTCAGAAAAAGTTGCTCTTTCTGTCCCAGCTTGCGCAACGCCACTTTGCCTTCTTCCGCCTCGCGCATGCCAACAACCAAAATATTCGGTACTTTCGCAAGCGAATGTTCGCGAACCTTGTAGTTAATCTTCTCGTTGCGCAGGTCAGCTTCCACACGGATACCGGCGGCTTTCAGTTGCTCTGTTACCTTTTCGGCATATTCATTGGCATCCGTCACAATCGTTGCGACAACCGCCTGCGTGGGCGCGAGCCATGTGGGCATGCGTCCGGCATGATGTTCGATCATGATGCCAAGGAATCGCTCAAACGTTCCCAATATCGCGCGATGCAGCATGACGGGACGATGGCGAGCGCCATCTTCGCCGATATAGCTCGCATCAAGCCGCTCGGGCAGGACATAGTCCAGCTGGATGGTGCCGCATTGCCAAGTTCGCCCAATGGCGTCGGTCAGATGGAATTCAAGTTTAGGAGAATAAAATGCGCCTTCGCCTGGCAGTTCTTCCCACTGATATTCTTCGCCGGCGCGGCCAGCTTCATGAACAGCATCGCGTAAATTCTGCTCCGCCTTGTCCCACATTTCGTCCGTGCCAAAGCGCTGTTCCGGGCGCAGGGCGAGCTTGATCGCATAGCTTTCAAAGCCAAGATCCTTGTAAACCCGGTCGAGCAGATCACAGAAATGCCGAACCTCATCGACAATTTGGTCTTCGCGACAGAAAATATGCGCGTCATCCTGCGTAAACTGACGCACGCGGAGCAGGCCGTGCAACGCGCCATGGGGCTCGTTGCGGTGGCAGCAACCAAATTCGGCCATACGCATCGGCAGATCGCGATAGCTTTTAATCCCCTGACGGAAAATCAGAACGTGGGCCGGGCAGTTCATTGGCTTAAGCGCCATCATGTCGGCGTCAGCGGAGATAACCGGAGCGTCATCATCAACGCTCGGCACTTCATCGGGAACGACGAACATATTCTCGCGATATTTGCCCCAGTGACCGGATGCTTCCCATTGGCGGGCATCCATGATCTGCGGGGTTTTGACTTCCTTATAGTCCGCGCCATCCAGCTTGCGCCGCATGTAAGCTTCGAGCTCGCGCCACATGATATAGCCCTGACTGTGCCAGAAGACGGACCCTTGGGCTTCGGGTTGGAAGTGAAACAGGTCCATTTCCTGACCGAGCTTGCGGTGATCGCGCTTGGCCGCTTCTTCGAGCCGCACCAGATGCGCCTTGAGCTGTTTCTTGTTGAGCCAGCCGGTGCCGTAAATACGCGACAATTGCGGATTACGTTGATCGCCGCGCCAGTAAGCACCGGACACGCGCGTCAGTTGGAACGCCTGTGGGTCCAGTTTTCCGGTGGAGGGGAGATGTGGACCGCGGCACATATCCATCCAGTCGTCACCGGACCAATAGACGCTGATCTCGTCCCCTTCGGGAAGCTCTGCAGCCCATTCGGCCTTAAACTTTTCGCCGTCTTTTTCCCACAAAGCGATCAGGTCATTGCGTTCCCAGACTTCACGGCGCAGCGGCTTGTCCGCTTTGATGATCCGCCGCATTTCTTCTTCGATTTTGGGCAGGTCATCATCGGTAAACGGGTCGCCCGCAGGCGCAAAATCATAGTAGAAGCCATCGTCCGTTGACGGGCCAAAGGTGATTTGCGTGCCGGGGTGCAGTTTTTGTACTGCTTCTGCGAGGACATGGGCAAAATCATGACGGGCCAGTTCCAGTGCTTCTTCTTCGTCCCGTGACGTGATCAGAGCCAGCTCCGTATCCACGTCCAGCGGCCGCATGATATCGCGAACCTCGCCATCAATGCGCACAGCCAAAGCAGCCTTAGCGAGACCGGGGCCGATATCGGCCGCTATCTGCGCCGCTGTGGTACCCGTTTCCACTTCACGTACGCTGCCATCGGGAAGGGTGATTTTGATCATCTTGGTCATCGGGTTTTCAATCTCTTCACTGCGCTAACTTCACTAACTTCACACCAAGGAACCTTGAAAAACAGGGATTCTTGGGTTTTGATGCCTTAGTCCATCATCCCGCCAAGTCAACTGTCACCAGCATAGCGGGATGGTCATGTGTAGGAAAGGCCTATAGTCATCGTTCTGCGCATAGTTGCTATAGCTGTTGCGGATATTTATCAGACACTAGAGCTAAGCCGCCGCGTTCCATTCTGGCATTGCAGGGATCTAATATGAAATTCTCGCTATTCACTCTGCCGCTTGTCCTGTCACTCGCGCTATTTTCGGTCCCGTCAGTGTCGGCAGCGCCATCTGATCACGAAGCCTATGAGCCCTTGGCCGTCGTCAAAGCTTCTATCACCAACCAGTTGTCGGAAGGTGAGATACAGAAATTGCCTGATGGCACGCAATTGGTGGGTGCGGATTATTTTACGGTGCGGATCGAAGGCGCTGACAAAAATGGCCCGGATGTGGTCCTCATCCCCGGTCTGGCGACGCCCGGCGATGTGTGGAACAAAACCGCTGCCCAGCTGAAAGACCGTTACCGGGTCCATATTATTCAGATACGCGGCTTTGGTGATCTTGCACCGGTCGACAATCCCTTGCCAGAAGGCAAAACCCATTTTGACGACTATATCCACGAAGTTGCTGATTATATTGACGACTATGTGATGGGCGAGATGAAGGGCAGCAAGCCGGCCATTATCGGCCATTCCCTCGGCGGATTAACCGCAATGGCTTTGGCCGCTCGTGCTCCGCAAGTGGTCGATAAAGCGATGCTGGTCGACAGCTTGCCCTTTGGCGCGCTTATTTTTGATCTGGAAGCGACGGTTGATGCGTTCAAGCCGCAAGCGGAACAGATGCGCAATGCGCTGGCCGCGCAAAGCCGTATGACGAGCGTGCCCTGGATTATGGAAGGTATGTCGGCAACTGCAGTAGGGCGAAAGCAAGTCGAGGCTTGGGCCGCCATGTCCGATCCCAAAGTCGCGGCGGCCTTTCTACATGACTTGATGACAACCGATATGCGGCCGCTTTTGCCGCAAATTACGGTACCTATGACGATGCTCTATCCGATTCATGAAATTACGATTTCCGAGCAAAAAATTACCAATGATCATGGCGAAGATTATGAAGCCGTCTATGCGGGCGCCAAAACCATGACGTTTGAGAAAGTCGAAGGCAGCCGCCATTTTATCATGCTGGATCAACCCGATGCGTTCGCCGCAGCTGTCGAAAAATTCCTGAAACCTCAAGACGGTAACGATATGTAAATCGTAATCCGCTAAAGCCTTTCTCGCTATGAGTAATAATTCATCTGTCTGGCATCGTGATAGCAAGGGCGCGCGCAAACGCAGCGTGCGGATTGAGACTATTGGCAAGACATTCCTGTTTTTCGAAAATGAATGGCGCAGTGAAGCCTATTATTTTGGCGATCTGGTATATCGCGGATTGACCGGCGGTTCCCATGTTTTCGGTCTGGATGACGGGATCAAGGCCCGTCCCCATTGGGAACTGGGCTTTACCGGTGAACCACCAGCGGAATTGAAGACAATATTGCCCAAAATGAAGAAACCGATGCTGAGCGGCGTCGGGATGTTGCTCATCGCATTCCTGTGCCTTGGGATTGTTTATTTCGGTTCTCCCCATATTTGGGTTTGATTGGTTTGATGCCTCTGCGTAGTCAGAAGGCGTAAACGATCAGCGAAAGACACAAATGGAAGACGATATTCTCTATATGCAGCGCCCCGGCGGTGCCAATCTCGCCTATTGTTATCGCGCCGCCAAAACCGGCGTCAAAGGTAGCACGCTGGTTTTTCTGCCCGGCTATATGTCGGATATGGAAGGTGGCAAGGCGCTGGCGCTTGATGCATGGGCCAAGGATCAGGGCCGCGCGATGCTGCGGCTTGACTATGCCGGATGCGGCGCCAGTGGCGGGGAGTTTGAAGAACAGAGCCTGATCGACTGGCGCGATGATGTGCTTTTCCTGATTGAAAAAGTAACGAGCGGTTCGATCACACTGGTGGGGTCTTCTATGGGCGGCTGGCTGATGTTGCTCGTCGCGCTAGCCCGGCCGATGCGGGTCAAAGCGATGGTCGGCATAGCCGCTGCGCCCGATTTTACCGATTGGGGTTTTAGCCAAGAACAGAAAATGACGATCTTGCGCGAAGGCAAGCTGGAGGAGCATAGCGAGTATAGCGATGATCCTTATGTCACGACCAATGTGTTTTGGCAGTCGGGCGAAGCCAATCGCTTGCTGCACAAGGATATTGCCTTTGATGGCGCGGTGCGGCTGCTCCACGGGCAGGGCGATGACGATGTGCCGTGGGCTTATGCGCTCGAGATCGCCAAGAAAATGCGTTCAGCCGATGTGCAGGTCCATTTGGTAAAGGACGGTGATCACCGCTTGTCTCGCGATCAGGATATTGCACTTTTGATTGATGTGGTTGCGCGGCTGAATTGATGGAATTTTACGCATGCTGACCCCTCTTTTTTTCATCCTTGCGCAATCTGCGACCCCTTTCGGTTCGCCGGTTCCACAGACGATCAATCCGTCTGCCCCTATGACCATGTCAGAAGTCCGCTTTAACGAATGTGTGGACCTGGCGGTCGACGATCCTGTCAGCGGGGTTGTTGAGGCCAACAAATGGCGGATTGAAGGCGGTCGTTTTCTTGCGCGCCATTGTTTGGGTTTTGCCTATGCCGAGCAGTTTAACTGGCCGGCGGCAACCACCGCCTTTGCCGAGGCGGCAAAAGAAGCGGAAGTCGCAAAATACCCGCGTGTAGCCAATTTCTGGGCCCAAGCGGGCAATGCGGCGCTAGCGGGGAGCGACCCCGTCAAGGCGCTCGAATATCTCAATGCTGCCTTGGTGCAAGGCACATTGGTCGGTCTGGAAAAGGGCGAGGTCCATCTCGATCGAGCCCGGGCGCACGTCGCCCTGAACGACTATGATAAGGCGAAGACAGAATTTGTGATGGTTCACAAGCTCGCCCCACAAGACCCGCTCGGCTGGTTGCTATCTGCCACATTGGCGCGGCGGATGGGCAATTTGCCGCTTGCCAAAGCTGATATTGCAGTCGCGGCAAAACTGGCCGCGCGCGATCCGGCGGTTGCACTGGAGGCTGGTAATATCGCCTATGCAGGCGGTGATGCGGAGCAGGCCAAAGTCAATTGGGAAAAATCTGTTGAGATCGATATTGAAAGCCGTTCGGCCAAAGTGGCCGAAAAATATCTCGCGCAGTTGGTCACGAATGTATCTGAATAGGATTTACACGACGGGGCTTTTCAATCCTGTGAGTGGCCGATAGAAGTCTCGCCACATAACAATAGAAAGCCTGTTCCCCATGAGCAAAAAATTCATATTGCCGCTGCTGTCCCTTCCTCTGATGGTTGCCGCTTGCAGCGATAGCAGCGACGGTAGCCCGGAGGCCGGCCAATATAAGCAGACGGTCAAGATCACCGAACTCGACTTTCCAGGGATGACCGAAGAAGTTAAAAAACAGACCATCGTTCAGATGGAACAGGTCGTTGGCGGCGCCACGGGCGGTCTTTTCTGTATGAAGGGTAATGACAATGGCGCGCAGTGGAAAGAAGCCGCGCAGCAAATGTCTGGCGCTTTGGGCGGTCAATGCGAAACCGCCAAGAACGAAGGGTCCGCGACAACTATTGATCTGGAAATGACTTGCAAGGGTACAGCCAAAGGCGACGTGAAAATCAAGATGACAGGGCAAGCCAACACGCAAGGCTATGACAGCAGCATGGCATTTGATATTAATGATCCGGACAGCGGTGAAACCGCAAAACTGGCAATGAATATCGGCGCGCAGCGACAGGGCGATTGCCCGGGCTAAGCCTCATTTCTGCTGGGTTCCAACCAGCCCCGATAATGCACCATCAGCCCGATAATCGGCAAAGCAATGGGAACATCGAAGTGGAAGCGGCCATCTTCGTCCCATTCGCTTGCCAGTGATTTCGGGGCAAGAAAAAGCGGCAGCGGTACAAACCAGAATTTCCAACCGGTCATTTCCATGCGGAGGCCCTTGTCTGTCCCCGGCAAGTCAAAGCGAAACTGAAACGGACCAAAACTCTCGATCAGATGGCGGCCCGATTTCTCGAGCCGGCTGGAAAATTTCTTTCCTGAAAAACTGCGCACCCACGTTTCGCCCTTGTCGTCCGCTGCGATATGGACGTGCAGATCATGCTGGCCCGCGGATGGAAATCCGAATATCTTGGCCGCTAGCTTAGCTAGAGGATTTTTGCCGCCCGTAACCTTTGCCTGGCCATGGAAACCGGCATCGCGAATAACGCTGTGCAATTTCTGTATGCTGTTGGGTAGCTTCTGGAATTCCGGCCCCATGACCTTTTGGTACAGCGAGGCCGCCGGCGCTGCCGTCTGGGTTTCGTGGGCAATCGCATGATCATCGAACAGCGGCTGAAACTCCGATAGTTTGAGAAGCTTACTGGCGTCATATGCCCCGACCTTCGCTTGTCCCTGCACTATTTTTTCGACCAATAGCACGGCCGCAAAAGTTGGAATTTGTGGCCCGTCCCCTTGCCGCGCAATCAGCGTCCAGCTTTTTCGGCAGGGTTGATCATTCTCATTGCCGAAGAGCTCCACCTTCATTGCCGAGACATCAGAACCCAGTGAACGGGTGATATTCTGGAGCGAGAGCAGCAGTTTGACCATGGGTGCTAGAGAGTTTATCCAACCCCAGCGCACGGCCCAGCTTGCGAGCCACAACGCCCGATTCTGAAAGGTGAGCTCTGTTCCTGCGCGAAAGGTGACAGCAGGTTCCGTGTCAAATTGACGGGGGACCAAATCAAGATCGGGAACATCCGCCAATCCGACCAAGCGTTTTCCGGTGCCCGATCCGTCAGCCATGGTGAAGCGAACATCGCGCAAGTCTTGCCAACCGTAACCGGTCTGCCATTGTCCTCCGCGTCTTATTCTAATGACTTTCCCAACATAGCTGAGGATTGCTTTGCTAACCGATGGTCCGGCGGTGGCCCTGTTCGAGGCGCTGATCGCCATTTCAACAGCTTCTGCCCTGAAGCTACCTGACGCCAAATTCCGGATAGCAGCGCCAGACAGGGCAGGGACGCTCGATGCTCCTGAAATGACGGGGATACCGGCGGTCCTTGCCGCTTCGTTCAGGCTTCCAATACCACAGACAAAGTGGCGGCTATCGGCAAGATCGAGATAGGGAATAGCAGCGGCTATGCACTGTTCTATGAGTGAGTAGCTGCTACCCTGAAATGGCCCTGCAGCATCAATAACAAGGTCCGGTTTATACTGCGCCAGGACGTCTGCAATATCACCATTGCGGTCCGCTTGCACCGGCGCGGCATTTTCAACGGTTTGACAAAAACGCGTCGCCTCTTGAAGGCGCCGTCCAGCGACCAAAACGTGATGGCCGCGGGCTACAAGAATATGCGACAAACGCCCGCCAAAGCCGCCATAGCCGCCTAGAATCAGAACTGTCTTCACAATATCCTGTCTTGAAACTCCGGCTGTGGCAGCCAGCATGTCTCACGTTTCCCGAATATGCGATAGCGGTTGCGTGCGACTAATAGATAGACCGGGTCCCGCAGAAATTTGGGGAGTAGCTTCGCGATCGCGGCTATTTTCCAAGGCCAATCAAGACCCGCATATATGGCGAGCACAGCATCGCTGTTGCGGAGCAGTTTGTCGCCCTGAACAACAATCAACGTTTCGGGATTGGCCGGATCAATATCATACTTCCGGTAAAGCGCGCTGCCATAGTCGCCTTGCATCGGTGCGAGCAGAAACTGCTGCTGATGATCATGCTTCAATATAAACTGCGCGTTGGTCGAACATAATATGCATTCCGCGTCAAAGACCACGATGGCTTTTCCGGTCTTTTGCTGCGGCTGTTCAATATGATCCGGCATTCCATCTTATATTGCCGCAAAAGCTGAAGATATCAACGCTTCGCTATTGGGCTTTGCCGTTTACCGACATCTCGTAAAATTCTATCTTGGTGATGCCAGACTGAAAATAGGATACGCTGGCTTTATAGTCTGCCGTTGCCTGTACTTTCGCAAAGCCACCCGGGGCGTCCCACTCGACAAAGGTCAATTGGCCCGGTGCCTTTAGATCAGTCGCATGTGCTTCCATTTTCGGATTGTTCATTTTGTAAATGAAGCGTCCGCCTGCGTTGCTGACTTCATTTTCGATTCCCGCCAGATAGCGTTGATAGTCATCCGGTTTATCCGGATTGGTCCATGCGACGACCAAGGTATAATATTTTGCAGGATCGAGGTTCAGATCAAGATCATTCTCCACCGCAGCACTATAGATTCTCAGCTCATTCCAAACCTTTGGCCGCAGCGCTTTGATCGCGGGCCATTCGGGTTGATCAGTCAATTGTTTTTCGGATGCTTGATCCGGATAGGAAAAGAATATCAGTCCCGATGGTTTGTAATCGCTGATCACGGCGTTATCGACTTTTATCTGGGCTTCCCGCTTCAGACCAAATTTTGCGCCGAGCGGCAGAGCCTGCTGGTAATAGGTTTGGCGTATCGCATTTGCATCCGCGTCCGATTTTGCATCAGGCATGATGATCGAAAGATACTGGCCTTTGGCGACGGTCAATCGCGTATTTTCTGCAGGTGCTGAAGGTGTCGTTGATTTTGATTGCTGCGCTATGGTGCTGCAAGCTGGCATGGTGAGCGCTAAAGCGAATGCGGAAACCAGCGTCATGGAAGTGCAATTGATCGTCATGAGTAAGATGCCTTTTTTGTCGATTGTTGAAACGGCATTGAGCCATGTCTTGTTGCGATATTGCACCTCAATAGAACCATCGGCACCGAAATAGTGGATGTATTTCTTCACCTGATGGTGCAATAATGCACCAATGGAAAATTGGGATGATTATCGATTCATATTGGCGCTTGATCGATCCGGAACGATTCGGTCAGCCGCGTCCCTTTTGGGGGTAACGCATAGCACGGTCTCGCGGCGGCTGGCGGTTATCAATGAGCGTTATGGCAAGCCGGTGTTTGAACGCGCGGCGGGGGGATATCGGAAGACCGAACTGGGAGTGCAGCTGGTCGAGGCGGCACAGGAAATGGAGGGGATTAGTTTTTCCGCCGATCGCCGCCGCAAGGCGGATGAAACGGAACTGTCCGGACCGATAACTTTGTCCATTCCGGACGTGCTGGGACAATATCTATTGCTGGATTATCTCGCCGATTTCTGCAGGCAGTATCCGGAGATAAAATTGTCTATGCAAAGCACCTATCGCTTTGCCGATCTGGACCGATCTGAGGCAGATGTCGTGGTCAGAAGTGTTGCGAAACCGCCGGAACATTTGGTCGGCCGCCGTCTCTTTCCTTATGCGTTGAGCCATTATTGCCGCCGTGACTATCTGGAAAAAACCGCTCCAGCGGACCGAAGGTGGATCACTGTCGTAGCACCATCAGGGGCGCCGCGCTGGATTGCAGACAGCCCGTTTCCCGATGCCCCTGTCGGGATGATGAGCGATGATATCACGCTGCGCCACAAGGCCGTGATGAATGGCCATGGGATGATATTTGGTGCCTGCTACATGAGTGATCCCGAACCCGATCTCATGCGCGTACCAAACGCGCCACCGCCATTTCCGGTCGCCGATTTTTGGGTGCTTACCCATCCCGATCTCAAGAACACGCCGCGCATAAAATTGCTAATGCGCTTTCTGGCGGCGGCGCTTCTGGAGAACCAGGATTTGATTGAGGGGCGACAAGGTTCAGCCTAAACGCCTGAAACAGCCGCCCCCGGTTCAATCGAGATAAAAATTCACCGTCGTCACAACACGGACCTTTTTATACGGCGTGTCCGTCACACCATAGCCGCCGCCATCGCCATCGCGAGAGTTGATGGAGAAATAACCCTGTGTCGCGGATTTGATTCCCCCGACATCAGTGCCGCTATCCTCGGCAAATTGCTCCGCTGATTTACGCGCGTCCTTGGTCGCTTCTGCCACCATTTCCGGCTTGATTTCATCCAGCTTGGTGAACGTATAGCTCATGCCGGAACCATCTTCGAGCACAACGCCCCGGCGCACCAGATCAAATTGTCGCGCGACGGCCGCTTGGGCTTTTTCAATATCATCGGTCCGCAGCGATAACCGCTGACGGATGGTGTAGCGGGGAATACCGTTGCTGGAATATTGGTTCACATTGGCACCAGTCGGTTTCAGTGCATCACCTTTAAAGCCCAGTTCGGTGAAAAATTTGCCAATGGCTGCCGTGTCACGGTCCATGTCAGCTTGGGCCTCAGCCAGATTGGTGCTTTGCGCGCTATAAGCAATGGTCCAAGTCGCAAGATCAGCGGTGACTTCGCGTTCGGCCAATCCGCGCACAGTCACGCTACGATCCGCCATTTTGGAACGGAGTAAGCCGTCGCCCAGCAAATAACCGCCTGCGATCAGACCGATGGTCAACAAACCTGCGCTGACTAACAATACGTTGTTTTTCTTTTCCAGAAATTTACTACCTTCAACATTATCCGTCATTGCTCTTTCCCTCTCGTTCCAAGCATTCTAAACTGCTTCCATTGACCCGGTTTGGCTTTGCGATACCAGCGATGAACCGTTTCTGAATAGCGATGAATGGAGTTTCTCTCAATGCCAATTCAATATCTACACACGATGCTGCGGGTCACTGATCCGGATGCGACTGTGAAATTTTTCAATCTCCTCGGCCTCGAAGAAGTCCGTCGCTATGATAGCGAACAAGGCCGCTTCTCGCTCATCTTCCTCGCTGCGCCGGGGCAAAAAGACGTTGCGGAGGTTGAGCTGACCCATAATTGGCCAGCTGAAGACGGCAGCGGCGAAGACTATGATGGCGGTCGGAATTTTGGTCATCTCGCTTATCGCGTCGATGATATTTACGCACTTTGCCAGACGTTGATGGATGCCGGCGTGACTATCAACCGTCCGCCACGCGACGGACATATGGCATTTGTGCGGACGCCAGATAATATCTCGGTTGAGCTATTACAGGCAGGCGAAAATCTGCCGGTGCAAGAACCTTGGGCGAGTATGGAAAATATCGGCGAGTGGTAGATTTTGGGCTGGTTAAGCGCGCGCCACATTTGACCCTGGCTTGGAGTTACGATCGGACAGGTCAAAACTGATAACCTGGTTGCGGCCGTTATTCTTGGCATTGTAGAGACGCTTGTCTGCCACAACCATTATTGACTTTAGCGAGGTCCGTTTGGTGATTTCGGCGACGCCGACCGAGAAGGTAACCGCTCGCTTGATTTCCGGCACATTGGCATGAACCGATTGAATAAGCGTCTCACAGATTTTGGTCATTTCCGTTGCCGGGTTACTTTTTTTGCTACCGCGCTCATCTGGTTTCAACAGCAGCGCAAATTCTTCGCCACCAATTCTGGCACAGAAATGATGGGTGGCACCAAGCTCTCTTCCGACAATGCGGAGCACTTCGTCACCAATTTCGTGCCCGTACAAGTCATTGACCTGCTTGAAAAAGTCGATGTCCAAAATTGCCAAGTGGCTATATTGTCGTTCGATCAAATTGACTTTATATGCTTTTTCAAAAGCGCGGCGATTGCTGATCGCTGTCAGACCGTCGGTCTCCGCGAGCAATTTCAATTCTACTCGCTCCCGCATTGTATCTTCATGTTTGATCCGCATTTTCATGATCCGGTTGGCGACACCAAAAGCTAGAATGATCGTTTCCAGGACCAGAGCAAAATAGAGACCATAATCGAGTTCGTGAATCCCGATATAGAGATCCATGCCCCGGGCGATCCGGTCGAAGCTGAAGGCAATAATCGGTGTCCAGGCGGCAATCTGGAACCAGATTGCGGTGCTGCCGCGCCGCAAAGCATGGCCCATCGTATAAAGTACAACGAACAAATAGGGGACAAAGGAAACATGATAATAATTGCGGATATTGGTGTCATAGCCGTCGATAGTCTGAAAAATATAAGCGGTGACAAAGACCGGTAGAACCGCGGACGCCAATAATATCGGACGCAGCCAATTTGCGATTTTCCCGGGCTCAACAAATCGATCGAGGAAAAACCCGCTGGCTGCGATTGAAAGAGCCAGTGTCCAGTAATTTAGCAGAAATTTGGTCATGAGCTCTGTTTCGGGGAAAACCAGAAAGATCAAACCGGAGGAACTAAACGTATAGACCACAGTGCCCACGATCATGGCGCTGTGCCACAACATGAAACTGTATCGCAGGGCACCATAGAAAAAGGCGTTGTAGATAAAGGGCATGATTGCCATGCCGCATAGCAGCGCGAACATGGCCGAAAGTGGCAGTTTTAGATCATCCCATCTTTTTTTCGACGCCAGTTGCACCAAGGTGATCGAACTGGCGACGCGCGGATTGTCCAGCGAAATAAAGACGGTTTGTATCTGTGCGCGGATGGCGGGATCTTCAGATCCTGGAATCGGGAGGCCATAATGGCCTTTGGGTCGCCAACTGTCGATCACGTCCTGGGATGAAAAATATCTGGATTTCAAGGTGCCGTCGGTCAGCAGAGAATGGACGGTCATGGATGTCAGGCCGTTATTATCCCCTTGAACCTCCACTGCGCCCGGCGCAATTTCATCTGCTTTGAAGGGGATTTTGATCCACAGCTTTGATCCGGAGAAATCATATTTATTGTCCGAGCAGTCAAACTTGTCGCGCGCTGCCACGACGTCGGATATCTGACCATCAAGGGCAGTGCCATAGGTACAGAGCTCGTCGGCAAGAGAAACATTTGCAACCGCAGGCGCGCAGAAGCAAAAAAACGTCAGAAATGCGATTAAAGTCCGCAACTTTTTTCCCTCCCGATATTGGCCTGATATTGGCGCGCCGCAAACCATGGGCCTTAAGGTAAAAGCCTTATAATGCGGTTAACCATCGACAAGATTGGGAATTATAGGTAAATTGCCACCTATGCTTGAAATCATCCGTATCCCCGTTTTGTCCGATAATTATGTCTGGCTGGTCCATGAACCCCATTCCAAAGAGACGATGGTCGTTGACCCCGCGGTGGCCGAACCCGTGCTAGCGGAAGCCGACAAACGAGGCTGGAAAATCACTCAGATTTGGAACACCCACTGGCATCCGGATCATACCGGCGGAAATTCGGCGATAAAAGAAGCGACCGGTTGTCACATTACTGGCCCTGAAGCAGAACAGGCCCGTATTCCAACACTGGATACACTGGTCAAAGAAGGCGACACCGTTCGTTTGGGCGATGTTGTCGCCGACGTGATCGACGTGCCTGCCCATACTGCCGGCCATATCGCTTTTCATATTGCGGACGAGAACACCGTTTTCGTTGGTGATACCTTGTTCGCCATGGGTTGCGGCCGTCTGTTCGAAGGAACTGCGGCACAAATGTTTGATAATATGCAGAAACTTTCAAAATTGCCGGGCGAGACCGATGTCTATTGCGCCCATGAATATACGCAGGCCAATGGAGAATATGCCCTGGTAGCAGAGCCGGATAATCAGGCGTTGAAAGACCGTATGGACGCGGTGTTAGCGGCGCGTGCTAAGGGCGAGGCAACCGTGCCCACCACCATCGCTTTGGAAGCGGCCACAAACCCGTTCATGCGCGCGGTGTCCGCCGAGCAATTGGCAGAGCGGCGAATGGCCAAAGATAATTTCTAAAGACTGATTTCCGGTTTTCCACATTTTATGTTATGTTGTAACTTCGATGGGGGACATCGAAGGAGAATCGTCGTGCGTAAGATTATTTTCGCAATACCGCTGGCATTGATGCTCGCTGCACCAGCTGCGAATAGTGGTACAGCTGAGGTCAAGCTCAGTGAGAAAGAACAAGCTAAGTTCGACAAGAAAATTGCTGGTCGTGAGCCGGGTAAGCCGATTAGCTGTATTGACCGGACGGATCAGAAGAATTTGACCGCCGTTGGTGACAAATATCTGATTTATAGTCGCAGCAGCAATCCCAAAACAATTTACGTCAACGAACCCTATGGCGGATGCCGGGATGTTGATCGCAACGCGCTGGTTACGCGCAGATCATCTTCGCAGCTTTGTCGTGGTGAAATTGCTCAGGTGAAGGATCTGCCCACCGGCACTTTTGTCGACAGCTGTTCCTTTGGCTCGTTCGTGCCTTATACCAAAATCGAAGGGTGATCGCCCCGAACAGCGGACGCGTCTATTTTTTATAGAGCGCGTTCAGCCGTTCCTGATAGCGTTCACGAATGACATGACGCCGAATTTTCATGCTGGGCGTCAATTCTTCATTTTCAATCGCAAAAGGTTCGTCGGCAAATTCAAACCGGCGGACCTTTTCGGTTACCGACAGGTTTTTATTCACACGGTCGACAGCTTTGCTCACGGCGGATTTGAACGCCGGATTGGCTTGTAATTTCAGGAAGTCATAAGCCATGCCTTCGCTGCGAGACCATTCTAATGCCCATTCGGGATCAGGAACGACCAGCCCAGACATATAAGGGCGTTTGTCACCCACGATCATCGCTTGCAGGATTTCGGGTTGCAAGGTCAGCATGCCTTCAACCTTTTGCGGTGCGACATTCTCGCCCTTGTCATTGACGATCAGGTCTTTTTTACGGTCGGTAATCGCGACGCGGCCTGCTTCGTCGATTAAGCCAATATCGCCGGTATGTAGCCATCCGTCTATAATGACTCGGTCCGTTTCGGCCTGGTTGCGCCAATAGCCTTTCATGACCAGTTCGCCGCGCACCAATATCTCGCCATCTTCGGCAATCTTGACTTCAGTATCAATCATTGGCGGGCCGACTGTATCCATTTTCAGGCCGGTACTCGGCCGGTTGCAGGCGATGATCGGGCCGGATTCCGTCTGGCCATAGCCCTGAAGCAGCGTGAGTCCGAGCGATTGGAAAAACACACCAATATCTGGGTTAAGAGGCGCGCCGCCGGAGACCATAGCTTTGATCCGTCCGCCAAACCGTTTCTGCACTTTGGGGCGCAGGGTCTTGTTGAGGAAAACATCCATCAGCTTGTCGCGTTTGCGTTTTTTGCCATCCGCTTCGCGTTCGCCGATGGCTAGCGCTTTGCCGAGCAGATAATTGGGCATTTTGCCCTGCTTTTCGACGGTTTTGATTAGCCGCGCTCTCAGCACTTCAAACAGTCGGGGCACGACGACCATGATGGTTGGCTGGACATCTTCGATATTGGAGGCGAGCTTTTCGAGCCCTTCTGAATAATATATTTGAGCACCGAGGCCGATTGGGAAAAACTGACCAGCGCTATGTTCATAGGCATGGCTGAGCGGCAGGAACGACAGAAAAACTTCCTCGTCCCAACCAAAATCATTCTCGATAACCTCTGCCGGGCCTTTGACATTGTGTAGGATAGCGCCATGCGGCTGCATAACGCCCCGCGGTTTCCCGCCGGTCCCGCTCGTGTAGATAATGCAAGCCACGTCTTCGCGCTTGATATCGGCCACTTCCGTAGTGACTTCGGCAACATCTTCATCTGTGCCTTGAACAAGACCATTCCACTGATGAATAGCAAAATCGCCGGACTGGCCGATACGCAGATCTGACATTCCGATGACGATATCGGCATCTGATGATTTTATAACCGATGGGATCAAATTCTGTGCCAGTTTCTGATCAGAAACGATCACGGCCTTCGCGCCGCTATTGTCCAGGATATGCTGATGGTCATTGGGCGTATTGGTCGTATAAGTGGGGACGGTAACGCATTTTGCGGCCATGATGGCCAGATCGGCAATGCACCATTGTGGGCAATTATCCGCGACCAACATGACCCGGTCGCCCGGTTTCAAGCCCAGTTTCTTGAACGATTTTGCCAGCGCTGCCACTTGTCGAGCCGCCTCAGCCCAACTGGTAGCCCGCCATTCCCCGTCTATTTTAGCGCTTAAAAACGGCTTGTCGCCGCCTTCGCTCGCGCGTTGAAAAAACATGGAAACCAGATTGGAAAAACCGTCAAATTCTAGATAGCGGTCCGTTACTTTTTTTGCCGACACTCTCATCACCCTCTTGCGTGGCTGTACCGATTAAGGCCATGCCATTGTTATGATCACAGGCTAGCGCGTATAAAAGTCGCGAGCAATGGTTTCCGGTCACGGCACCGCAAATGTCTGATTTAGGGCAGCTCGCTAACCGCTTCACCGGTGCTGCGCGGGTCAACGGCTCCGACCCAGCCCTTATCGGTTTTTTGCGCTCCAGCCAGTTTCGAGGGTAAGTTACTGGTCACTACAGTATGACCGAGGCGGGCGAGATCATTTTGCAACGCTATTAAATCGCTATCATTTTCAATCAGCAGTCCCGATCCGCCAAAATAGATATTAGGCATCGCCATCGCGTCTTTCAGCGGCAATCCATAATCAAGCACACCAATCAGCGTCTTGGTGACATGCATGATGATCCGTTTGCCGCCCGCAGAACCGAGTGCGAGAATGGGTTCTCCCTTTGCATTATAGACGATAGTCGGCGACATGGAGGAGAGAGGGCGTTTGCCCGCCTGCACTCGATTGGCCACCGGCGCGCCGTCTTTTTCTGGCGCGAAGGTGAAATCGGTCAGTTCGTTGTTGAGCACCATGCCGCGCGCTAGCAATTGGCTGCCAAATGGGCCTTCGACGGTGGATGTCATATTGGCAATATTGCCTTCGCCATCGACGGCGGTGAAATGGGTCGTGCCTGCGATTTCGGACGAAATCGCGGCGGTGCGCGGCGTGGCTCCTGGAGGACTGCCAGCGGGATAAGTTTCGATACCCGGAAATTGCGGCCGCGCGCGTTGCAAGGCGATCATTTGGGAGCGCTTGGCGATATAGTTTTTGTCGATCAGGCCAGCGACCGGAACCGACACAAAATCCTGATCCGCCAGATATTTTTCGCGGTCCGCATAAGCCAGCCGCATCGCTTCACCAATGACATGCCAAGCACGGGCCGGTTCTTTCTTGTAGAGTTCACCCATGTCAAAACGCTCGATCGAGCCGAGAATCTGGAGAACGGTGGTAGCACCAGAAGAAGGCGGGCCCATGCCGCAAATCCGATATTCGCGATAGGCGGAGCAAACGGGTTGCCGCAATATCGCGCTATAATTGGCAAAATCCTGCGCGGTTAATACCGACTGGTTTTGCGGTGCATTGGCAACAGCCGTTGAAATGGCTGCCGCTGTTTTACCGGTATAAAAGGCATCCGCGCCGCCGGCTTGCAAATCGCGAAGCAACCCAGCGAGTTCAGGGTTTTTGATGATCGTGCCGCGCTGTGCAGGGGCGCCATTGCGCCAATATAGCTTTTGCATATCCGGGAATTTAACCCAGAGTTTTTCGAGCCGTTTCATCCAGTCATATTGCGGCGCGCTAACAGCATAGCCTTGATCGGCCAGTCTAATCGCAGGCTCGAACAGTTTTTCCCAAGGGAGCTTTCCCCATTTTTTATGCGCCATTTCCATCAACCGCATGTTACCGGGAACACCAACGGATTTGCCGCCCGGTGTTGCGTCTCGCCAGCCCAAGGGCTTGCCATCTTCGCCCAGAAAACGGTCCTCGGCCGCAGCAGCCGGAGCCATTTCGCGCCCATCAATTGTTTCCATCCAGCCGCTTTTGCCATCATTATGGAGCAGAAAACCGCCGCCGCCTATACCGCTCGATTGCGGTTCTACAACGGTGAGCACCAACATCATCGCCATGGCTGCATCGGTCGCTGAACCACCTGCTTGCAACATCTCAAAGCCCGCTTTGGTGGCTTCGGGATGGGCCGATGCCGCAGTGCCAGCATTTTGCGCAATGGCTGGAGCCGCCATCGGTGTGAGCAGGGAAAAAGCGAATAAAGTCAGGAGTTTTTTCATGGGACCGAGTTTTATGGATGGCTTGTCATTTTGGCAAATCATTTGTCGTCAGCGCCCACGGCATCGGTAACGGATGCAAATCCATCGCGTTTCAAAAGCTTTGCCAACCCGCAGCTCATCGCGCGGGCCATGGTCGGGCCTTCATAAATCATTGCGGTATAAAGCTGTACCAGAGATGCCCCGGCGCGAATGCGCTCATAAGCATCTTCAGCATTGGCAATGCCGCCAACGCCAATGAGCGGAATATTGCCGCCGCTCGCCGTGCGAAAATCTTTCAGCCGTTGTAGCGCTAAATCTTTCAGCGGTACGCCTGACAAACCGCCGGTTTCCTTTTGGTTTGACGATATCAAATCGGGCCTAGTGATCGTGGTGTTGGATATAATCAGCGCATCGATTTTCTGTTTCATCGTCACCTCGACAATATCGTCAATATCAGCAGGCTCCAGATCAGGCGCGACTTTCAGGAATACCGGTGTTTTATGATCACCTCTTGCCTGCATGACCGCCGCTAGCAACTCTTCCAATGCGCCCTTATCCTGTAAAGCTCGCAATCCCGGCGTATTGGGCGAAGATATATTGACCGTCAGATAGTCCGCCAAAGGCGCCATATTTTGCACGCCGATAACATAATCGGCAATCCGGTCGTCACTGTCTTTATTGGCGCCAATGTTGATGCCCAGCACGCCTTTACCCATGCGGCGACCCATCCGCTTCAGACGCGGCGTAGCTTTTTCCTGACCTTCATTGTTAAAGCCCAGGCGGTTGATCACTGCCTTATCCTGCGGCAACCGGAATATGCGCGGCTTGGGATTACCGGCCTGCGCGCGGGGTGTCAGCGTACCGACCTCGGCATAGCCAAAGCCCATGCGGATCAACGCATCTGGTACTTCGCCATTTTTGTCAAAACCCGGAGCCATGCCAATGGGATTGGTAAAATCGAGACCTGCGACGGTGGTGGCCAGCACAGGGTCAGATTTGGGCGCTGGCCCCAAGGGCAGAGCCTTTAATCCGGCAATGGTAAGGCCATGGGCTTTTTCGGCTTCGAGAGCGAAAATGAAAGGGCGGGCAAGATCATATAGCATGGCCGCGCCTATGGCATTGGGGGCCGCACTGCGCAATATCGTATTCTGCAGCAAGTGCGGAGCACAAGACTGGAAACCGGAAGAATATCTGCTAAACAGCAGCCAATAAATCATAAAGGATCAATAATGATTGCTACCCCACAATTTGACTTCCAGCTTGGCGAAATGGCCGACCAGATTCGGGATACAACGCGGCGTTTTGCGGATGAGAAGATCAGCCCGCTAGCCCAGAGAATGGACCGTGAAGACTGGTTCCCGCGGGAGCTATGGGAGCAGATGGGTGATCTGGGCTTGCATGGGGTAACGGTCGAAGAAGAAGATGGCGGCCTGGGTCTTGGCTATCTGGAACATGCGATCGCGGTTGAGGAAGTCAGCCGGGGCAGCGCAGCGCTGGGGCTTAGCTATGGCGCGCATAGCAATCTGTGCGTCAATCAGATCCGCCGCTGGGCCACGCCAGAGCAAAAAGCGAAATATCTTCCGAAACTGATCTCCGGTGAACATGTTGGCGCGCTGGCCATGTCTGAGGCCGGTGCTGGGTCTGATGTTGTGAGCATGAAGCTTAAAGCCGAAGCGGTGCAGGGCGGCTATGTACTCAACGGCACGAAATTCTGGATCACCAATTCAACCGATGCCGATACTTTGGTCGTCTATGGCAAGACCCGTCCTGAGGCGGGTTCCGGCGGAATCACGGCTTTCCTGATCGAGAAAGGCATGAAAGGTTTTTCCATCGGCCAGAAAATCGAAAAGGTTGGGATGAAAGGCAGCCCGACAGCAGAACTGGTGTTCGACGATTGCGAAGTGCCGGAGGAAAATGTCATGGGGCCGATTAACGGCGGTGTTGGCGTGCTGATGTCCGGTCTGGATTATGAGCGCGCGGTATTGGCCGCCATTCCACTGGGCCTGATGCAGGCCTGTCTCGATACGGTCATTCCCTATGTTCGCGAGCGCAAGCAATTTGGCAAACCGATCGGGACGTTCCAGCTGATGCAGGGTAAGATTGCTGATATGTATGTCCGCCTCAACAGCGCACGATCCTATGTCTATGCGGTCAACAAAGCCTGTGATGCTGGTCAAACGACGCGCTTCGATGCGGCAGGCGCCGTTATGTATGCGTCCGAAAGCAGCGTCCGTGTAGCGGAAGAATCAATTCAGGCACTGGGCGGCGCAGGCTACACCACCGACTGGCCGGTTGAGCGCTACTGGCGCGATTCCAAGTTGCTGGATATCGGGGCAGGGACCAACGAAATTCGTCGGATGCTGATTGGGCGCGAATTAATCGGAGGCGCTTGATGAAGCTGTTGCTAACCGGCTCATCGGGTTGGCTAGGCAGGTTTCTTGCACCTAAACTTAGCGCTATCGGCCACGAGGTCATTGGTCTGGATGTCGCCACCGGTGATCACACCAATATAATCGGATCGGTGGCGGATCGCGCGCTGATCGACAAGGTCTTTAGTGATCATGGCATTGAAGCGGTTATTCATGCCGGCGCTCTGCACAAACCCGACATTGTGCGCTATCCCGCCAGCGCCTTTGTTGACGTGAATGTCACCGGGACGTTGAACCTTCTGGAAGCTGCTGTGCAGGCTGATCACGACCGGTTTATTTTTACCTCCACCACATCCTTGATGATTTCTGAAACCGTCCGCGCAGGACGCGCCGGTGGGGCAGAGCAAGCCTTTTGGCTGGATGAGGAATTTGGCCCGCTGAAGCCGCGCAATATCTATGGTGTGACCAAAATATCCGCAGAACATCTGTGCCGCCTCTATCATAAGCTGCATGGCATCAATGTCGCGGTTTTGCGAACGGGTCGGTTTTTCCCGGAAGACGACGACACGCTAGCCATTCCAAGCGGTCCCAATCTCAAAGCCAATGAATTTTTGAACCGGCGGCTCACTGTCGAAGATGCTGCTGATGCTCATATTGTCGCGCTGGATCGGATGGGTGAGTTGGGTTTCGAGACGTTTATCTTGTCAGCACCAACGCCTTTTGCGCGCGAAGACTGCCAACAACTTATAACGGATGCGCCGTCTGTCATCGCGCGTTATTTTCCCCAAGCAGCAGCGCTTTACGCACAAAAGGGCTGGGTGCTGCCGGACCATATTGACCGTGTTTATGATGCCGGGAAAGCGGAGCGGCTTTTGGGATTTCGTGCGAAGACTGACTTTGCGAGTATTTTAGATGCGCTCACACAGGATCGCCCGCCGCCCTTTCATCACGATCCGAGCTACATACCCCCAAAGGAGATGCCATGACCTATACGCTCATCACCGCCAATCGGAACTATTCCAGCTGGTCGCTGCGCCCATGGATGCTGATGAAAGCGCTCGCTATTCCGTTCGATGATGAAATCATCTATTTCGAGGAAGAAAATTACGAGCGGTTTCGGGCCTTTGCTCCCAATGCGCAGGTCCCGTGTTTGAAGGATGATAACCGCACGATCTGGGATTCACTGGCGATTATGGAATATCTCGCGGAGCGACATGAGGGTGTTTGGCCCGCAAACGAAAAGGCGCGGACATGGGCGCGGTGCGCGGCGGCGGAAATGCATGGCGGGTTTGCACCGCTGAGGAATATCTGTCCCATGAATATTGGCGTGCGGGCGAAACTGCATCATGTTGATCTGCCGCTGCAACGTAATTTGGACCGGATCGGTGAGCTATTTGCCGAAGGGCTGGATAGCTTTGACGGGCCATGGCTTGCCGGGAACAGCTTCACAGCGGTTGATGCCTTTTACGCGCCGGTTGCCTATCGCGTGCGGACCTTTGATCTCGACATTGGCGCGAAAGGCCAGGCGTGGGTGGATCATATCATCGGCCATCCGGCAATGGAGGCTTGGGAGGCGGAAGCGCTAGCCGAGAGCCACCGCGAGATTGGTCACGAGGAAGAAATTGCAGATGTTGCGACTGTTACGGATGATTTTCGGGTTCCCGTTTGATCCACAGCGGATGTAAACCATGGCGCTCTGCTTGACGGTGCGAAGCCAATAGGCCATGGCCGCGCTCAGTGATGTTGCGATGCAACATTCAATCTAAGATTCCATCCGGTGGGGACCGATCTCATGGCAATACACAGCGATTTCAAACGCGACTGGCTATCCAATCCGAAAACCGAATTTTTGGCCGGTTTGGTGGTGGCGCTTGCTCTGATTCCTGAAGCCATCGGCTTTGCGATTATCGCTGGCGTTGACCCACGGGTGGGCCTTTACGCCAGTTTCTCGATTGCAGTGATCATTTCGATGATTGGCGGTCGCCCGGGTATGATCAGCGCTGCGACAGCAGCAGTGGCCGTATTGGTGGTTCCACTGGTCCGCGATCATGGCGTCGAATATCTGTTCGCCGCGACCATATTAATGGGGATTTTCCAAGCCATAGCCGCCCTGCTGCGGCTCGACATGTTGATGCGTTTTGTATCGCGGTCGGTAATTACCGGCTTTGTCAACGCGCTCGCTATCCTGATTTTCATGGCACAATTGCCGCAGCTTACCGGTGAAGCATTTACATGGCAGACCTATGCAATGGTCGCCGCTGGCCTCGCCATTATCTATGGCCTGCCTAAGCTCACGAGCTGGGTGCCGTCGCCCTTAGCGGCAATTGTCGTGCTTGCGGCTGTGAGTATCTATTTCAAAGCGGACGTATTGACTGTCGGCGATATGGGCGACTTGCCCGATAGTCTGCCATGGTTCCATATTCCGCAAATCCCGATCACCTGGGAAACACTGCAGATTATCGCGCCTTATTCACTCGCAATGGCGGCTGTGGGCCTGCTGGAATCTTTGCTTACCGCATCTATTGTCGATGATATGACCGAGACGCGCAGCGACAAGAAACGCGAAACCTATGGGCAGGGCATTGCCAATTTCGTCACCGGCTGGATTGGCGGCATGGGCGGTTGTGCGATGATTGGTCAGTCGGTGATCAATATCAAATCTGGCGGTTCGCGGCGTCTTTCGACCTTTGTTGCGGGCGTCATGCTCTTGGTCCTGATCGTCGGTCTTGGACCGCTTGTCGCGCAAATTCCGATGCCGGCGCTGGTGGCCGTTATGATCTTTGTTTCAATCAGCACATTCCGATGGAAAAGCTTCACCGAAATTACCCACCACCCGTGGCCATCCAATGTCGTGATGATCGCAACCGTGGTGATGGTTGTCGCTACCCACGATCTGTCCATCGGTGTTCTGACCGGCGTCTTGCTCTCCGGAATATTCTTCGCCTGGAAAGTGCGTCAGCTCGTCACCATTCAGGATTTTGTCGAAGTTACGACCCACCGTTATGTCTTTGGTGGCCAAATCTTCTTCGGTTCTGTCGATATGCTTTATGAAGCGATGGAGTTTAACGAAGAAGGCATTGATACCGTGATTATCGACGTCCATGACGCGCATTTTTGGGATATTTCTGCGACCGGCATGCTCGACAAGATTGTTGAGCGCCTGCAAAATGAGGGCAAGACGGTAGAACTTATCGGCCTCAATGAAGCCAGCGCGACATTGGTCGAGAAATATAGCGATAACGACCGGCCGTTTGAAAGCTTAGGCGTTGTGGGGCACTAAAACCCAACGACGAAGGATTGTTGCTGGCAATGCAGCAGATTCTCCTATGAATTTATATCAACCTATATTAAGTTGTTTATTGCAACTTAATATAGGTAATGCTCTATGAAATGGCTTATTCGCGTCACTGTTCCTATCCTTGTCATTGCGGTTGGAACTTGGTGGTTATTGCTGGATGGCACCGCTCCAAAGACTGCTGACAATGGCTTTGAAATTGCCGAATATCGCCAACTGGTCGCCGCAGGTGCCGATGACCTTCCCAAAGAAATCAGGATCGAACAGGTTGGTAGCGATTTAGCGCCTGGCTTTGCAGCAGAAGTCGGTAATTTCTCGGCAGACTATGCAACGACCTACACGTCCTTCCAAATCGTTTGGCCGGACCAGACCATTGTCATTGGCGGAGCGATTGACGCTGAAACGTCCAAGGAAATGGAACAGTCGGAGGATGACCGAAAATTTGATGGTGAGGCCTATGGGCGGGTAACGGCCGCTATGATCAGCACCGAAAAAGTTCTGATCACGCACGAACATCTCGACCACGTCATGGCCGTGGCGCGGCATCCTGAGCCAGCACAGCTAGCACCGCGGCTGCATCTGAATGCCGCGCAGCTTGCCGGTTTGTCACAATTTGCGAAAGGAGGAATATTGCCTTCAGAAATTGCCGGGGTGGCCACAGAGGATTTTGAAAAAGCGACATTAATCGCGCCCGGTCTTGTTCTGATCCCCACCCCGGGTCACACGGCGGGAAGCCGCTCTTTCTTCGTTACGCTCGAAAATGGCGCTGAATATTTGCTGATCGGGGACATCGTCTGGAAAATGTCGAACATTGAAAACCTGAAAACCCGGCCGCGGTTATTGCAATATATATTGTTCGATCCCCAAGAAAACCGCAGTCGAGTGTTGGAGCAGGTCCGAGCGCTCCATGATCTGAAAAAATCGAACCCGAACCTGATCATTTTGCCAAGCCATGATAAAATCTATCTGGACTCGCTGGTGAAAGCTGGCACATTACAATCTAAATTCAATATAGAGCCGCCTCTTACCAGCCCTCAACAGGAGCCCAGCCCATGATCAAACTGCACCATCTCGAATATAGCCGTTCGACCCGGATCATCTGGCTGCTTGAAGAATTGGGTGTGGAATATGAAATGGTGCGGCATCAGCGGCATCCTGAAACGATGCGGGCCCAGGCTGATCTGGCCGCTATCCACCCGCTGGCCAAAGCGCCGACAGTGATTATCGATGATCATCTGATGATGGAATCGGGCGCGGTTATTGAATATATATTGGAGCAATATGGTGAGGGCAAACTCGCGCCCGTACCGGGTTCCAAAGACCGGGCAGAATATCTCGAATGGCTGCATTTTGCCGAAGGCACACTGGCCAATCCCGTTATCGTGCAGATGCTCGCCCCGCGCTTTGGCGGGCTCGGCGAAGGCTATGCGCCCTTCGTTGAGGGCGAAGTGGTCAAGCTGCTCGATTATGTGGAGCATCATATCGACAATCGTGAGTTTCTGGTCGGTGACGGTTTTACCGGCGCTGATATCAACGTCATGTATGTGCTCGAACTCGCGCTGGCGGCGGGCATGCTCGCCAATCGGCCAGCGTCGATGGACTATGCCAAACGGATGATGGCGCGCGCGGCCTATAAGAAAGCAATTGAACTGGGTGGGCCTATTGTTCCTTCGCTCGCGGGCTAGTGGCGGCTACTGATCAACCGTCAGACCAAGTGGGCGGGCGGCTTCTAACCGCGCTTTTATTAGTATTGACGCTTTGCGCCTTTGCTGGAAACTCTTTACTTAACCGCGCGGCTTTGGCCGAGAATACCATAGATTGGGCAAGTTTCACCGTGATCCGTCTGGTTTCCGGCGCGCTCATGTTGGCACTGTTATTAGGCTTTCGTCATGGCCGCGCCGTGCTTCCACGGGGCGATACTGTGGTCCCCGCGATTGCGCTGTTTGTTTATGCCATCAGCTTTTCTTTTGCCTATGTGTCGCTTGACGCGGCGGTTGGGGCGCTCATCCTGTTCCCGGCAGGGCAGCTGAGTTTGCAGATCATTGGCATGGTTCGCGGCATCTATCCGATACCCATCCAATGGGCTGGGTTATTGCTGGCTATTGCCGGACTGGCCGTTTTTCTGGCGCCGGGTGATACAGCGCCGCCGCTTGTTGGCGGGCTTATCATGGCGCTCGCTGGGATTTCTTGGGGTTTTTACAGCTGGGCCGGAAAAGGGGCAACGCGACCTGCCCTTGCCACTGCCCGGAACTTTGTCGGCGCGGCTTTGCTTTGCCTTTTGCTCATCCCTGTGCTCGGCAATGGTGAACAGACCCAACCGACTGGTATCGCGCTGGCGATTATCTCTGGCACCATCACATCCGGGCTGGGCTATATCACTTGGTACGCTGTCCTGCCGCGACTGTCGGTGAGCACCGCGGCGGCCTCTCAACTGTCCGTGCCAGCCATTGCGGCGCTGGGCGGCGTATTGCTGCTTGGCGAAACACTGACCACGCGTTTTTTTATCGGCAGCGCGATGATCTTTGCCGGCATTGCTTTGACGATGTTTAAATTCGGCGGATTTAGGCCGCTCCGAGGGAATCCCTGACGATCGCTTTTCCCGTTTTTCGCTGTACTTTCAATTCCGCCTTCAGCTTTGCAGGATCACGGGCAAATACAAAACCGAAACTCACGCCGCCTTCTTTGCCAACGGTGGCATGATGCAGCTTGTGCGCCTGCACCAGCCGTTTTGCATAGCCGCGTTTTGGAACATATTTAAAGTAGCGCTGATGCACCAATCCATCGTGGATCAGGGTGTAGATAACCCCATAGAGCATTATGCCTACGCCCATCCATGTGCCGGGCTCCCAATAGCTTGCGCCCATGATCATTGGACTGCCGATGATGAACATGGAAATGCTCATTACCGCGCCGACGATGCCGTAAAGGTCGTTTTTCTCCAGCATGTTGTCATGCGGCTCATGATGGTCGCGATGCCAGTTCCAGCCGAAGCCATGCATGATATATTTATGCGCGCCCCATGCGACAAATTCCATCGCAATGACAGAGGCAAGAATTGTGGCTATGATTGCGAAAATGCTCATCTATCGAAGATAGGCATTTTTGATGGGCTTTTGAAGTGACTTCTCACTTGCACAGGCAATTGATCTGGGTAAACGAAACACCATATTGCATAAGAGGATGGTAAAACCCCGAATGACCGAAGCAAAAACCCTGTACGAAAAAATCTGGGACGCCCATGTCGTCGACCAGCGCGATGATGGTACGGCATTAATCTATATCGACCGTCATCTGGTGCACGAAGTGACTAGTCCGCAGGCCTTCGAAGGGTTGCGCAAAGCAGGGCGCAAGGTTCGCCGCCCCGATTTGACGCTGGCGGTTCCCGACCATAATCTGCCAACGACAGCGCGTATCGATGCCGGTGGCAACAAGATACCGATAGCTGACCCGCAAAGCGCGGCACAGCTTGAGGCTTTGGAAGCCAATGCGCCAGCCTTTGGCATCAAATATATCGGGGCCAGTGATAAAGAGCAGGGCATCGTCCATGTGATCGGGCCTGAACAAGCCTTTACCCTTCCCGGCACCACTTTGGTTTGCGGAGACAGCCATACCGCAGCCCATGGCGCATTAGGCGCTCTTGCCTTCGGTATCGGTACCAGCGAAGTTGAACATGTGCTCGCAACGCAAACGTTGCAGCTATCTCGCTCCAAATCGATGGAGATCCGGGTCGAAGGGTTGCTGGGTCCTGGAATAAGCCCGAAGGACCTGATCCTGCATATCATCGGGGTAATTGGCACAGCGGGCGGAACCGGCCATGTTATCGAATATCGCGGTGAAGTGTTTGAGCAAATGTCGATTGAAGGCCGATTGACCGTGTCCAACATGTCTATCGAAGGCGGCGCGCGCGCTGGTCTAATCGCACCGGATGAAAAGACTTTTGCCTATCTGAAAGGCCGGCCCATGGCGCCCAAAGGGGCCGATTGGGACGCGGCGGTGGCTTATTGGAAAACTCTGCCCACCGACAATGACGCGCGGTTTGACAAAAGTGTCACGATCCAAGCTTCGGATGTCGCGCCAACAGTGACTTGGGGCACCAGCCCAGAGGATGTTGTGCCCGTGACAGGCCATGTCCCGGCACCTGAGAGCTTTGCTGATCCTTCTAAACAAGACGCAGCACGCAAATCACTGGACTACATGGGACTGTCTTCCGGTCAAGCGATGGGCGACGTGGCGGTGGAAAATATCTTCATTGGAAGTTGTACCAACAGCCGGATCGAAGATTTGCGCGCTGCTGCCCAAGTTCTGGATGGGCGTAAAAAGGCAGACGGCGTAAAATGGGCGATTGTCGTCCCTGGATCTGGTCTTGTCAAAGCGCAGGCCGAAGCAGAGGGACTCGACAAGATATTCACCGATTCCGGTTTTGAATGGCGCGAACCCGGCTGTTCCGCTTGTCTGGGCATGAACCCTGATAAAGTACCTCCAGGCGAACGATGTGCCTCTACGTCTAATCGCAATTTTGTTGGCCGTCAGGGACCAGGTGCTAGAACGCATCTTATGTCTCCCGCCATGGCAGCAGCAGCGGCGGTCACGGGAAAGCTTACTGATGTTCGTGAATTGATAGGATAAGGTTTAGATATGGCAGAAGATAAGAAAAAGCCTGAAGATGATGGCAGTGAAGAAAAGAAGGGCAAATGGTCAACCGGTGCCAAAGTGGGTGCCGCTGTCGGCTCTGCGGCGGTTGCTGCAGCGTTGATCTATGCCGGTCGTCACAAGATGCGTAAATTGGACGAATTTAACGCTGACAAACCGAAACCCGGTACACGCTACGAAAATGAGCCGGTTGATGATGATGAAGAGAGTGAAGAATGAAACCGGTTCGCTCGGTTGAGGGGCGCGCCATTCCCTTTGGTCAGAAAAATGTCGATACTGATGTCATCATTGCGGCGGAATGGCTTAAAACCATCTCGCGTGACGGGCTGGGCAAAGGCGCATTTGAATCAATTCGCGCACAGGAAGGCAATGTTTTCGACGACCCAGAATATGCCGGTGCGTCTGTGCTGATCGCGGGCGATAATTTCGGTTGCGGGTCTAGTCGTGAGCATGCCGCATGGGCGCTGGATGACATGGGTATAAAGGCGATTATTGCGCCGAGCTTCTCTGACATTTTTTCGAGCAACGCATTTAAAAACGGCCTGCTGGCTATTCCGTTGCCGCAGGAAGCGATTGACCGTTTGATGGAAGTCGCCAAGACCGATCCCATTACAATCGATATGGAAAGCATGAGTGTGACGACACCGTTTCAGGACCGCTTCACATTTGAGATGGATCCTTTTCGGCAACAATGCTTGATGGATGGGTTGGATGAAATAGACCTGACAATGGCAAAATCAGATGCCATAGAGGCGCATGAAAACAGGGTCGATTCTGCACAAAGCTGGCACAAGCCAATTGCTGCTTAAGCGCATTTGAAGATTCGTTAGGAAAAGAGGAAGAAATAATGAAAGCATTAATGTCCACAAAAGTTGGTGGTCCCGATAGCCTTGAAATGCTTGAGGTTGATAATCCGGCTGCTGGTAAGGGCCAGGTGGTCATTGATGTCAAAGCTTGTTCCATCAACTATCCCGACGTTCTGATTATTCAGGATATGTATCAATTTAAACCGCCCCGGCCATTTGCGCCCGGCGGTGAAGTATCTGGTGTCATTGCCGAAATCGGCGAAGGCGTGACCGGTCTGAAAGTCGGCGACCGTGTTGCTTCGACTACTGGCCACGGTGGTCTGGTGGAAAAAGTCGCTGTCGATCATAACAGTGTGTTCAAAATCCCCGATACAGTTAGCTTTGAAGACGCCTCCGCGCTTATCCTGACTTATGGTACATCCATCCATGCTTTGGTTGATCGCGGCCGTATCAAGGAAGGCGATACGCTATTGGTACTCGGCGCATCTGGCGGCGTTGGTATCGCAGCGGTTGAATTGGGTAAAGCCTTTGGCGCGCGCGTTGTCGCGGCGGTTTCTTCGGAAGAAAAAGCCGCTTTTGCGAAAGCGGCAGGCGCCGATGAAACGGTTGTTTATGGCCGGGCACCGTTTGACAAGGACCAATCCAAAGCACTTTCCGCCCAGTTTAAGGCGGCCGTTGGCCCCAATGGCGCTGATATAATTTATGATGCCGTTGGTGGTGACTATAGCGAACCTGCGGTGCGCTCAATCGCTTGGGAAGGCCGTTTTTTGGTCGTTGGTTTCCCTGCGGGCATTGCCAAATTGCCGCTCAATCTGACGCTGCTAAAATCCTGTGATGTTTGCGGTGTTTTCTGGGGTGCCTATGCGATGCGCGACCCAGCGGGTAACCGGTCCCATATCAACCGCCTGTTCAAGCTTTGGGGACAAGGCATGATTCAACCGCGCGTATCGGAAATATTCGACTTTGCTGATGCCGGAAAAGCGATCCAGAAAATGGCGGATCGCGGTGCGATTGGTAAGTTGGTTGTGAAAGTTGCGGACTGATCATTGCGGGCCTCTTGTCGCTGATGCGGCCAATGCCTATTTCTATTCAACATGATCCAGTGATGGATGAAAGCTAGTTAGGGAAAATTATGAACGGTTTTGGTGATCGTGAAAAAGCGTTTGAGAATAAATTCGCGCGCGATGAGGAAATGCAGTTCAAACTGACCGCGCGGCGAAATCGCTTGGTCGGCGAATGGGCTGCCGAAAAAATGGGCCTGACCGCAGAGGAAACAGATTCTTATGCGAAAGCTGTCGTTCAGGCGGACTTTGAAGAGGCAGGTGATGAAGACGTTATTCGCAAACTGATGGGTGACTTGACCTCTGCAGGCGTTGATATCGACGATGCTGGTATTCGCACGGCGTTGACCGACAAGATGGTCGAGGCGCGTCGTCAATTCATCGAAGAAGCCGAATAGGACTTTCTGATATGCCCATGGCGAGTGACGATATCAAAGCGATGATCTTGGAAGCCTTTCCCGACGCTGAGGTCGAGATTCAGGATTTGGCTGGAGATGGCGACCATTATGCGGCCAAAGTTTTAGCGCCTGCATTTGCCGGCATGAACCGGGTAAAACAGCATCAGGCCGTATATGCGGCTTTAAAAGGTAAAATGGGCGGAGAGCTGCATGCTTTGCAGCTGACCACCGGGGTTCCAGAGTAGAACCTGCACAAGGAGAATGAAGATGAGTGACGCAGTAAACGCAAAAATCGATACCATGGTCACATCCAATGATGTGGTCCTGTTCATGAAGGGTACGCCGTTGTTCCCGCAATGTGGCTTTTCTAGCAAGGCAGTAGCGATCCTTGAACATCTCGGCGTCGGCTTTGATTCAGTAGACGTTCTGCAGGACATGGAAGTGCGTCAGGGCATCAAGGAATTTTCCGACTGGCCGACCATCCCGCAGCTTTATGTCAAAGGCGAATTTGTCGGCGGTAGCGATATCATGATGGAAATGTATGAAGCGGGCGAACTTGGTGAACTCATGGCCGAGAAAAAGGTCGCACCAGCGGCTAACTGATTCACATTTTGGCGGCGGGATAGTTTTGACTTAGCTGTCAGGCATTGCGATCAACCACATCCCGACGCCAAGACAAAAGCTGCCAAAGGCCATCGCGCCAACGATCAATTTCAGATTCATGCCCTGCATCGGTTCTGCGTCATGGGCGCTTAGCCTATGTTGCACGCGGCAACCCAAAGGGTTGAAGCTTCGCGAATGACGAATCAAAAGCGGCCCGGATTAGGAGATCCGAGCCGTTTGAATGTGGGTATAAGTAGTGAGTAGTCTAAAATCTGTAATGAGAGGGGACGGCGGAGACCAGTACGCTGTCCCCCTCATTTTTTGTTTCATGGGTGTGAAACATAGGAACACTCGTAACCTTGCACTGCTCGTGCCAGTTTTCGGGATATCATATTTGTTAATCACTTAGATGATTAAAGCGTTGTTAACTTGGCCGTTGTTGTAAAATTTTTCGACAAAAAGGCTCATGCAAATCTGTCGCGGTCGAGGGCGCGACCGGCCCTCCATTCGCCGCAAATGTAAAATTACACATTTACATTTACAGTCGATGAAACTACAGATGTAGTCAATAGTGAGGATGCGCCCTTCGCATTCGGTAGCTATGCTCGGGAGAAAAGGGAAATGGCCGAACGTATCAGTGACGCTGAACACGAGATTATGGAGGTGCTGTGGCAAACCGCGCCCTTGACCGCTACTGAAGTGGCCGACCGTGTTGCCGAAGCAAAAGGCTGGTCGCTGCAAACCGTCAAAACTCTGTTATCCCGGCTCGCTGCCAAAGCTGTAATCGGCACGGAGCGCGATGGCCGACGTTTCCTATACTCGCCATTGGTGGAGCGAGATACATATCTCGCTGGTGTTTCACGTAAGTTTGTTGATCGTCTTTTCGGTGGGAAAGTAACGCCGTTGGTTGCTCATCTGGCAGAGGCTGATGAGCTTAGCGATGACGATATCCGAGAAATCGAAGAGCTGTTGAGGGAGTTGAAGGGATGACCAACTGGATGATGGACACGATGGTGTCGATGACCTTGCTCATGATATTAGTGCTTATAATTCGTAAGCCTGTCAGTCATTTCTTCGGGGCGCATATCGCCTATCTGCTTTGGGTCTTGCCTCTTGCACGCCTTTTCATGCCAACATTGACGCTAAAAGCGCCGCCGCCTTTGGAAACGGGTGAAGCTGCTGCAGCGACCCCACTGCTTTCGGACATCGCAATGGTCGCGCCAACCGAAGCCATGGCGGTCAGCGCCTTGGCATCTGTTGATTGGATAATGATCGCGCTGGTTGTCTGGCTGGGCGGAGCGGGCATGCTTTTTATCAGCAAATTGGCTGCTTATTTTCAGTTTCGCGAGGATATTGTCTCCGATGGCCGGCTTGTCGGACGCCACGGACGGATTAAAATCCTGGAAACCGCAGCCGTCAGCGGGCCGTTGGCCTTTGGATTGTTCGAAAAATACATTGCCGTACCAACTAATTTCTTCCGCGACTACGCGCCGCGGGAACGCGAATTGGCATTGGAACATGAAATTGCCCATCATGAATCGGGTGATTTGGCGGCGAACTTTGTCGGTCTTCTCATTTTGTCGTTGCACTGGTTCAATCCGGTGGCTTGGTATGCTTGGATCGCCTTTCGGCAGGATCAGGAAACCGCTTGTGATGCGCGTATTCTGGCAAACGGCGGGCGCGACTTGCGAGCAGTCTATGGCCGGACCATCGCGAAATCTGTGTCGGGGCATAAGCTTGGCCTCGCCAGCCCGTTGAACCAAAAGAACAAAATTAAAGACCGGCTAAAAATGCTTGGCCAGTCTGAGAAGTCTGCTTTCCGTAAGCGTATGGGAGCCTTGATGGTCGGCGCAAGCACAGTGGTGGCTTTGCCGTTAACGGCCACGGTGACTTATGCCATCGAAGTCGAAGCGCATTCACAAGAAGATGACTATGTGATTGATGATGAAAATGCCGGCGTTGATGTGAATGGTGAGAAAGACGGGGTTAAAATCCGTACAAGAAGCACCAGCGTTGATGTGGACCGCAATGGCGTTGTGGTGGCCGAGAAAAACAAGGACGGTTATCAATATACAGTTGAAAATGAATCAGGCAGTTTTCAATTTCACTCAAAACGGAAGCTGAAAGACAAAGAAATTGCCAAAAAACTTAAGAAAATGGCCGTTTCTAAACAGAATATGAGCACGCGCTGGGCGTCAGTGGCACCCGTTCCGCCGGTGCCTCCCGTACCGCCTGTTGCGCCGAGAGACTTAGAATTTATCGCGCATGACAAGTCTAATGGTACGATCAACATCACCATGCTGAACGGCGAGAAAGACTGGGCCAAAGTGCGAGCCAGCGGCAACGAACATGTGCACCGCATCAAATATAATGGCCGGACCGTAGTTTTGCGGACCAACAAGCGACTGAGTAAAACTGAAATCCGGGAAATGGTCGCAGAAGCCGAAGAATCACGCCTTGAGGCAGAAGAAGCCGCAGAGGAAGCGGAAGCCGATCGTGCGGAAATGCGTCAAGAACTCGCTGAAGCCGCGAATGAATTGAAGCAGGCCCAACGCGAATGGCAACGAGAAAATAAAGAGAAATCGAAATTGGACCGGGAGACACAGCGCGAAATCGACCGTGCGTTGCGTGAAGCACAGCGTGATGTTCGTGAAGCGCAACGCGAGGCCGCAAGAGCGGTCCGTGAAGCGGAACGCGATGCTCGCGAGGCCGTGCGCGATGCGCAGGAAGCAACACGTGAAGCGGAGTGGACAACCCAGGAAGCGAAAAGCGTGGCGGCCCGAATTTGGGATGTCTCTCAAATGGCCTTCAAGCCTAATTTTAAAGCCGCTTCCAGACGTTCGAGCCAATCCCGGAGCTCTAGTAGCAATTCAAATGCGGACTGTACCGCGATGAACCAAGAGATCGCTTTTGCCGGGCGAGGTACAATGAATGACCGCGCGTGGGCTAGCGTTGTTGGATGTACCAAAGTGGACCAGCAAGTGAAGCTGAAAACTACATTGAAAACTCTAGAAAAAAAGCGCGCCAAGGCCGCCAAGTGCCATCACAAAGACGCGGAAGACATGCTTAAAATCGAGGCGTATGATCGCGATATTAAAGAGCTTAAGGCGCAGCTTTCCATGACCTGAAACCGTCAAAAACTTATCGTCACAAGATCGGGAGCGGCCCTTATTTAGGTTCGCTCCCGATTTTGTCGTGATATTGATGGTTGTTTTATGGTCTGAATATGCCACATCTTGACCATGAACAAAGAATTTGACCCGAGCAGCTTCCCCACTGGCCTATCCGAGCAGATGGAACCCTTGGTGGCGCGGGTGCTAGCGGGCAATCCCAGCCCTTACACCTATACCGGAACGCAGACCTATGTTGTGGGTAATAAGAGTGACCGTGCGGTGATTGATCCTGGGCCAGCGATAGACGATCATATCGATGCAATAATGGGGGCAGTGGGTGATGCCAAGATCACCGCGATCATGTGCACCCATACGCATCGAGATCACAGCCCTGCAGCCATGCCTTTGGCCGCGCGAACCGGCGCACCGATTATCGGTTGTGCGCCTTTAGTACTCAATGACGATGGCCCGCGCGCTGATGAGAGTTTTGATAAGAGTTATGATCCTGACCGCGTGCTGGTAGATGGCGAGACGCTATCCGGCGACGGCTGGACCATAGAAGCGGTGGCGACACCTGGGCACACATCCAATCATCTCTGTCTTGCGGTGCAAGAATCCGGTGCGATGTTTACCGGCGACCATGTCATGGCTTGGTCAACCAGCGTCATCGTGCCGCCAGATGGTGATATGGCGGACTATATGGCGAGCTTGCAAAAAATCTATGAGCGAGAAGACAAGGTTTACTATCCCGCTCATGGAAAAAAGGTCGACAAGCCCCAGCAACTCGTGCGCGGCATGATGGGCCACCGCAAACAGCGCGAGCGTCAGATACTCAAACTGCTGGAAAGCGGCGCGTCGGCGATTCCAGATATGGTGACGCAAATGTACAAAGGCCTCGATCCGCGCTTAAAAGGTGCCGCTGGCCAATCGGTACGCGCGCATCTGATAGATTTGCAGAACCGAGAGATTGTCGCGCTTGATGGTGATATCTGGAAAATGTCCGCATGAACCGCCGTTTTGCCATTCCCTTGGCAATTATGGCTGGCGTTCTGGTGATATTGGGCGCGCTGTCATGGCTGTTGCTGTCAAAATTTGAAAGCGGGTTCAGTCCCGATCCCGTGTCGATAGCATGCGCCAGCCTTGACGGGTTGCGCGAGCAGAACCGGCTTACCGTGTTTTCTGCCAGTTATAATGCAACCGTAACGACCACGGTAACCCGCATGGGGCTCTCAGCGCGCAAGACGCTGATCATGCCCGGGTCGGTACGCTATGAAGTCGATCTGGCGAAGCTGGACGCTGACAATGTTCGCTGGGATGCGGAAACAAGAACGCTGTCGGTGGAAATGCCGCCAATCGAAATTGCCCGGCCTGAGGTGCAGATTGACCGTATTCAGAGCTATGATGATGGCGGTATATTAATGGCGCTGACGGACGCCGAAAAGACATTGGATCAAGCCAATCGCAAAAAAGGTGTTTCGGAACTGGCAAAACAGGCCAAAAACCCGTTGCAAATGCGACTGGCGCGGGATGCCGCACGGCGAGCGGTGGAAACCAGCTTCGTCTTGCCGCTGCGTGCCGCAGGATTGGACGCGAAGGTGGATGCCTTTTTCGATTTTGAACGCGGCCCGGATAATACGGATCGGTGGGATGTGTCCCGATCGATCAAGGATGTGCTGGCGGATAAGGACAAGCGGGGAGCGGAATGATGAAGTTTTGGAGCAGAACCTTGATGGGCCTCGGCATGGCTGCGGCCTTGAGCGCATGTGGGCAGGAACCCTCGGAACAACCGGTTTCCACGGTCGCGGAATTCGAGTTGCCTGTACCAATTAGCAACAATGCTGTGGCCTTGGCGGAAGGTCCAGATGGCCCCACGCTCTATAGCTTCAACGGTTTGAAATCCGGCAAGACATGGCAAGAAGCCAGCAATGCAGCCTTTGCCTGTATTATCAGCATTAAGGAATGCGAAGAAATTGCGCCGGTGCCGGTAAACGAGGGGCGCTTGGCCAGTTCCGCCGTCACCGTAGCCGGTAAGGTTTATATATTTGGCGGTTATACCGTTGCCGAAAATGGCGATGAAGTTTCGACACCCGAAGTCTTTGCCTTTGATCCAAAAACCAACGACTATAAACGCCTTGCCGATATGCCGACCCCGGTAGATGATATGGTCGTGTTGCCTTATCGTGGGCGTTATATTTACTTGGTGTCTGGCTGGCATGATGAGGGCAATGTTGCTCTGGTCCAGCTTTATGACACCCAATTTGACACATGGAGCATGGCAACGGAATTCCCCGGAAAGCCGGTATTTGGCCATGCCGGCGGGCTTGCCAACAACAGCATGATTATATCCGACGGCGTCGCTGTCGCTGGACTTGTAAACGGAAGACGTAAATTTGCAGCGGCCCCCTTTGCCTGGCGAGGCGATATTGATCCAGGTGACCCGGCGCTGATTACGTGGCGTGCGATTGAAACGCACCCCGGTGCTCCGCGCTACCGGATGGCGGCCATGGGTGATAATGGTCGCGGCCTAATCCTGTTTGCAGGCGGCGGCGACAATCCCTATAATTATGACGGCATTGGCTATGACACGGTCCCTGCAAAACCCACGGACCGGGTTTTTGGCTATGATCTGAAAGCGGATCAGTGGATCGAACTCGGAAAGCTGGCGGAGCCTAGCATGGATCATCGCGGTCTCGTAAAATCGGGTGATGATCACTATATAATGGGAGGAATGGACAGGGATCAGGCTGTGACAGCTCGGATTATGAAATTCCGTATCGATGATTGATCTTAGCTGCTGCCTCGTGGCATAGGCGCGGTAAGTTACTTAAAGGAAACAACAATGGACGCACGTGGTGGAATCGGTGGTAGTTTGGCCGGGGTAGATGTGATCGAGGAAATTCACCGTCTGCGTAAGGAACGCAATGCGATCATCCTCGCCCATTATTACCAGAAGCCGGAAATTCAGGATATTGCCGATTTTGTTGGCGATAGCCTCGAACTATCGCGCAAGGCGGCTGAGACCGATGCGGATGTCATTGCCTTTTGCGGCGTGAAATTCATGGCAGAAACCGCGAAAATCCTGTCACCGGAGAAGATTGTAGTGCTGCCGGATATGGATGCAGGCTGCAGCTTGGAAGACAGTTGCCCGCCGGACAAATTCAAAGCGTTTCGCGACGAGCATCCCGACCATATCGCGCTCACCTATATTAACTGCTCCGCCGAAGTGAAGGCGCTGTCAGACATTATTGTGACGAGCTCGTCTGCAGAGCATATTCTCTCGCAAATCCCGCTGGATCAGAAAATCATCTTTGGCCCGGACAAACATCTCGGTGGCTATATTGCCAAGACAACTGGCCGCGACATGTTGCTGTGGCCCGGTGTTTGTATCGTCCATGAAGCGTTTAGCGAGACCGAGCTGCTGAAACTGAAAACCCAGCATCCCGATGCGCCGGTTGCGGCGCACCCGGAATGCCCGGCCTATATTTTGGATCATGCCGATATGGTCGGTTCGACCAGCGCGATCCTGAAATATGCCAAGGAATTTGAAGGCGATACGATCATCATCGCGACCGAGCCGCATATCATCCACCAGATGGAAAAAGCGGTTCCGGAAAAGAATTTCATCGGCGCTCCCGGCGCGGACGGCAACTGCAATTGCAATATCTGCCCCTATATGGCGCTCAATACGATGGAGAAGCTCTACGTCGCACTGCGCGATCTGGAACCGCGTATCGAGATGGATGAAGAGCTCCGCCTGCAGGCCCGCAAGTCGATCGATAAGATGATGGAAATGGCTAGCGCCACTGTGGGGCAGGGCGATCTGGGACCGGCTGATTTGGCGCACAAGGGGTAGAGGTCAATTCGACTTTTCATGTTCCGGAGGGCTTTTATGATGTTAGGAAAAACAGGTAAGCCGGTCTTAACGTCATTGGCTTTGGCTCTATTCTGTGCCCCTTGGACGGCATTTGCGATGGATCACCATGAAGCTTCGCCGTCTGTGTCCTGTAAGGAAATTCCCATATCACCCGATGCAATGGAAGGCGTGCGCGACGAACCTGTTTCCGTACCTGGTGAATATAACAATATTGCCAGATCAACCAAGACAGTCATGACGATCGAGGCATTGGGCGGCGCAGCAGTCTGTTTCAGTGTCATTGATTGGAATGTTGTTGAACAATTCTGGATCAGTGGCGACGGACGCTTTTTTGGTTTCCATACCTATGGAATGGAGGCTGATGGTCATCACGTTATTGATCGCGCCCGTTCAGGTGCAATATTGGCGACCGGCGTCAGGCCCGTGTTTTCCGACGATGCAACGATGTTCGCTTCTGCTCAGAGAACTGGAGCAGGTTGGGGCAATTTAGAAGGTCTGGGTATTTGGAAGATTGACCCAGACGGCACGCAGATGGTTTATGAGTTTACCAACGGACTGCTTGAGGGATTGGATTGGCGGATCGACAATTGGGTCGGCAATAACGAAATCCGCCTAACGGTAGCAAGCAGCGCGGCAGTGGTAGCTTCTGATTTGAGCTTCGAGGAAGAGTTGGAGCAAGCCGAGCGCCTGAGCTATCGTTTGATAGATCGAGGTTCCGGTTGGAAACTGGAAGAGATTGAGTGAGCGACCGGGCTCAGCCATTCCATTTGCAGAAAGACATTTGAACGCATGACCTTCACTCTAGACCGTTTCGACCTCGACGCCTTCGTCGCTTCTACCTTAGCTGAAGATCTTGGCCCCACCGGCCGCGATGTTACATCCGAAGCGGTAATCCCGGAGGATGCAATCTTCACTGGTGTCATGGATAGCCGCCATGATGCGGTTGTAGCAGGTCTTCCGATTGCAGAGGCGTTTTTCCGCTCGCTCGATGCGGATGTGGAGATTGAAATCCTCGCACAGGAAGGCGAAGCGGTGGAGGGTGGCACCGATATCATGCGCCTGAAGGGCAAGGGCCGCGCGATGCTCACTGCCGAACGCAGCGCGCTCAACACGGTGCAACATCTCACCGGTATTGCTAGCATGACCAACGAATATGTGCGCAAGATTGTCGGCACGGGCTGCACCTTGCTCGATACGCGCAAGACGATCCCGGGCCTGCGGGTGCTGGAAAAATATGCCACGCGCATGGGCGGCGCGCAAAACCACCGTATGGGTCTATGGGACGCAGCGATGATCAAGGATAATCATGTCGCAGTGGCTGGCAATATCACTGAAGCGATCAAACGCGCAGTCGATGCCGGTATCGAGCGGATCATTGTTGAAGTGGACCGGGTCGATCAGATCGAGCCAGCGCTGGCGGCAGGGGCTACCCATTTACTACTCGACAATATGGAGCCTGCGACCCTGCGCGGGGCCGTGACGCTAATCGGCGGGCGCGTGGTGACCGAAGCGTCCGGCGGCGTCACGCTGGAAACGATTTTCGATAAAGCAGATACCGGCGTCGATTTTATCTCCGTGGGCCGCTTGACCCAATCGGCTCCGGCGGCAGATATCGGGTTGGACTTCGCACAGGTCTAAGCTACGCTCCCGGCATTATGTAAGGGAGACCATCATGCGGCCAAATTCCATCATCTTGTTCGAACGCCTGTTTCTGGGCTCTTTGGCCATTGGTATCATCAACGCTTATCTGAGTTGGGATACTACGATGGATGCCCTTGCTGCGGACCCCAACACAGCTGGCCTTGGGGCTGGATTTACATATGGCGTATTGGCCTTTTCGTTCGGAATTAACTTGCTGCTGTGGTTTTTGGTGGCGCGAAAAGCGAGCAAGGTTGCCAAATGGATTCTCATTGTGTTTTTTGGCATTGGTTTGATTGCGATGCCCTCTTCGCTGGGTGGTCTTCCGCCGCTTAGCGCTGCCATTGCGGTAGTGATTACAGTGATGCAAGGCGTTGGCCTGTTTATGCTGTTCCGGCCCGATGCCAAAAAATGGTTTGCCGGAGAGAAGACCGTGGATTTGGAAAAAACATTTGAGTGAGACAGAGCGTTTGGGTGAAGGATTTCTGCTGAAATGAAGCGCCGACGCCCCAAGTCCATCCTGTGGTTTGACAGGCTTTTCGTTGCATCGGTTGTAAGCGCGACAATCGATTTGTTTGTCCATTGGGAAGACTTCACATTTGACGAAGAGTTTGATGCTCAAGCACAGCAAATTTATGCCGTTGTGATGATGCTCGGCATAGTGGTGAGCTATGCTGTTCAGATTGCCCTTTGGTATTTTGCTGCCTATCGTGCGAGCAATATTGCGCGATGGATATTGGTCATACTAACGGCTTTGTCGCTCTCTGGTATCGCGATATATATTCAAGACTATTCCGGTTCGGAATTGGTCTTTCTTATTGTGACGCAATCTTTGGCACTGGCGTCTATTCTGTGCCTGTTTCTCGGCGGATCACGAGAATGGTTCCGCACCAAAGGCATGATCAGCAGCAATCAGACCGTAGAGCTATCGGATGTGTTTAAATGAAATGGTGTATATTTTTTGCAGTGTTTTTCAGTTCCACAATGGTTCACGCCCAATCCTATCAATGCCGTGCGCCATCGCTGTCCAATGCTCCACCGCCAGCACGCAAACCTGCCGATGAACCACGCCGAATAAAGCCGATTAGCGGCTATACGCTCGCGATCGGCTGGTCGCCGGAATTCTGTCGGCTACGTCAGGATAGCGGGCGACATAAAACCCAATGCAGCGGCGATGACGGCAGCTTCGGTTTCATCCTGCACGGCCTGTGGCCGGATGCGCAGGGGCCCAGCTATCCGCAATGGTGCCGCGCGACAAAAGCGCTCCCGCCTGCAATCGTGAAGCGTAATTTCTGCATGATCCCATCGCCGCGTCTGATGGCGAGCGAATGGGCCAAGCATGGCACTTGCATGACCAAGCGGCCGGAAACCTATTTCCGGATTTCGCGGATCATGTTTGGTGCCGTGGAATTCCCCAATATGGACCGATTGTCCCGCAAACCGTTGACTGCAGGGGCGCTTCGCAGCGCTTTTGCTGCGGCCAATGACGGGCTGCGACCGGACATGATGCGATTGAAAGTCAATCGGCGCGGCTGGCTGCAGGAAGTGCGTCTGTGTTTGGGCAAAAGCTTTCGGCCCCAGCGCTGTCCGGTGAATATGAAAGCGGTGAAAGATGATGCACCAGTCAAAATCTGGCGCGGTGCCTAGTCCCGCTAGTCGTTAAGTTCGCCGGCCCATTTGCGGGACCAATTATCTAGTTCGGTCATTTGCGCGCCAAGCTCTGCTCCAAGCGCGGTATAGCTATAGCCGCCGGTATCATGGCTGATAATTTCAAAATCCCGTAACTCTCGCAAACGGCTATTGAGCGTCGTAGGAGAGATGTCGCCGCATTGTTTTTGCAGGTCTCTAAAGGTCAGCGGGCGGTCTCTTAATTCCCACATGATGCGTAACGTCCAGCGCTTGCCGAGCAGGTCAAGCAACACCATGATCGGCCGACCGGTGGCGGAACCTCTTGCTTGATTTATATTTTTTACGGGCATTACAGGCCTTTCTTGACGCTACAAATAATGTAGCGTAACAACCATACTACATTATTTGTAGCACGGAGATTCTCGATGAGCAATATTCTGAAACCCCTAAAACCGCCACATGATCCCGAAATAGCAGCGGTTCTGGGCGGTTATCCGCAGCAGAATGGTTATATTCTCAGCTTATTCCGGACCTTTGCCAACAGCATGCGGTTTTTAACCAAGGCCGTGCCCAACCTGCTCGATAAGGATAGTCCGCTGCCGCTGCGCGAGCGGGAGATTGTCATTTTACGAACGACGGCCAACCTGAATTGCGAATATGAGTGGGGTGTCCATGTTGCGATATTCGCCAAAGCGGCGGGGTTGAGTGACGCACAAGTCTCGGCGACCCAAAATGGATCCGCCAATGATGCAGTATGGAGTAACGCGGAAAGCTTGCTGATACGCTGTGTCGACAATCTGTGTGATCGAGGGAACATAGCGAACGTTCAGTTAGCGGATTTCCAGAAGAGATGGTCGTTGGATGCACAGCTGGAAATTATGGCACTGTGCGGAACTTATCATACGGTCAGTTTTGTCGCCAATAGTGCGCGGCTGGCCAATGAGGGTTTCGGCACACCGTTCCCGAGTCGCTAACCTTCTAGCGTCCGCGTCCCGGGATGATGCTTGTCCAGATGCTTTGTGATAATCTTTAAATTGCGGCTATTGGAGCGCCAGAGAAAGTCGAAAACGTCACCGGCTAGCGGTATAGCGCCCAAGGCTGTATCAATGCCGACATTGGTTGCCATCCGGGTGAGCTGCCATTTCGACATACCCAGATTACGCGCTTCCCAGACGATATAGGCCCCCATGACGGCAGTAGCGATATCGCCGACAACCGGGATCAGGCCGACCAGAGAGTCAAGCCCAATGGGCTTGTTGATACCGGGAATGACAAAGGCGCGTTCCAATACCTTTTCCATGGCTTCTACACGGGTCCGGACCGCTTGCGGATCGCGGCTCACATCTGGCAATTGTTCGGCCAAGCGTTTCAACTGTTCTTCCGAAATCGCCATACGCACTCCCACTAATTCTCCACTGTTCTAATCAGGATATAGGGATTCCAACCAGTGGATTCAATGGATGCCAGCCGCGCGGGTTGACCGCAAAGCCCCGTTGTCCGGGTCTGCTGATCGACCAGCGTACCGGGACGGCCAGCGGAATATAGTTATAATGCTGGACCAAAATGACCTCTGTCTCTGCATAAAGACGGGCTTTGATTTGCAAATTGGTCGCCGCATTGGCTTCGGCAATTTTGCTATCCGCGTCATTCAGGCAAATCGGTGTTTTCGCGCAGGTCAACTGTGACAAAAACCATTGGGCACTATCATAGGGTGCAATTTCGTCGATCAATCTTACATCGGCATCTTGATCCAGCAAAACTTGGCGTGCATCGAGGCCAATACGGCGCAAGTCCGATCGGACCCGTATGAATAATATGTCGGCCCCCGCTGCATCAGGCAAAGCGATAGTTAGCGGAGTAACTGGCCCTTCCAGTGCCTCCCAGCGCCGTACATGTTCGCGAACAAATTGCTGTCGCTCCTGCATGTTCATGCTGGTCCAATCCGGTCGCGCGTTGATATTGGGGACGTTCAAGGCATCGGGAATAATTTTCTGACGGCTTTGCCAAGCGGTCACGTTGGGAAAAGAGGTTAGCAATGCCGGGCGATCAATTGCCATCGACAATATTTCGCGGTTTTCCGGTAAAGACCAGAATCCATTGGCGCGCATAAATTTGAGCCCGAATAGTCCGGCAACTGGATTCAACCGCAAATCATTGCTGTTCACACCAGCCTCATCGACCAACGGCAGATGATGAAATTGACCGTTTAAAAGCAGATCGGTGTAACCAGCGGTATAGCGTGCGAGCGCTTTGGCCGCACTTTCACTGCGCAGAGTAACACGCCGCGGATCGTCGACGGGTTGTTCGGTTAGGGAAGACGCCTCTTCTTCTTCATTCTCGGCATCGCCTCCGACCTGATTGAATATACCCAGTGTATAGGTGCGATCACTTTCGATCTGGCTCATCGGGCCGGCACCATGACCGGCACGGAACAATCCCATTTCCGGCTGTCCCATGAGCTGCAGGAAATTGGGATGGGGAGATTTCAACCGGATTTCTATAACGCGGCCGGTCATCGAGATAATCTCGTCAATTGCCTCTAAGTCTTGTCCCAAACGACTAGGGCGCAATTCAGCAATGCGTTCGCGTAACAGTCGCGCGATCCGTTCTGCTGTGACTTGACGTCCATCATCCCATTTGGCTTCATTGAGGCGGAAAATATAGCTGAGGCCATCGTCCGTCACAATCCAGCGCGCCGCCAGTGCCGGAACGACACGGCCTTGCTCATCAAATCCGACCAAACCCCTTGCGATCGCTGCTCGGGCAGTGGCTGAGGCATAGTTTAACTTGATCCCAACCGGCTTTATGGAAGGTTCGCCATCATCGATGACCGTAACGCGCGCGCGGTCCTCATCCCCGGCCATACTGCAGGACGCAAGGCATACAGATGCCGCTGCAATAGAAAAGAGGGCTTTGAAATCAGGGCGACGGAAATGGATCATTTTTTACTTATACGCAGAGTCCGGCTGGGATGCACATTGGAAATATTATCCTGCCATCCCGCAATCCGTTTGCTGACGAGGGAACTGGTGACGTAGAAATAGAGAGGCAATATCGGCATGTCATCTATCAGCATTTCGTCCGCCTGCCGCATGAGCGTATCTCTTCTATCTGGATCAGCAGTCGCAATCGCCTGAGCAACAATCGCGTCATAGGCCGGATTATCATATCCTGAATAATTTCCTGAACCGTTGGCCGTTTGATGGACGGTGAGAAAATTCTCAGCTGCCGGTAAGTCGGCAATCCAACCTGATCGCGCCAATGCAAAATCATGCGTGCGCAGCGCCGCGAAATGCAGCGCGGCCTCACTGTTGAACAAACGTGCCTTTACATTAATCGGCTTCCACATAGCGGCCAAAGCAACCGAAACGCGGCGATGTTCGGAGGAGCTATTGAACCTTATCTCAAATTCCAAGGGATTAGAGGGGTCATAGCCGGCCTCTTGCAACAAATCCCGCGCTGCGGTTAGACGCCTATCCCGAGACCAGCTTGCCCAGACAGGTTTGGCGCTGATCCCGCCGGTTAGATCGGGCGGCAATAGGTTCCAGGCCGGGATATTATCGATCCCGATCACTTTGCTAGCAATCCACTCCCGTTCCACGGCCATGGACAGCGCGGTGCGAACACGGATATCGTCAAAAGGCGGCTTGCGAACGTTGAAGGCAAAATAATAGCTGCCGAGATAAGGCACGCTATGCGCCAGACCCGGGTGATTTTCCTTCAACCATTGATGACGGCTGGCCGGATAATCGGCCGCGACATCTGCGCCGCCGGCGAGTATCAGCCGCATCGCAGAAAGACCGTCGTCCATCGGTTTCCAGATGATATTAGCTGTTGGCGCGGGCTCGTCATGCCATTGCGGATTGCGTGTCATCCGCGCATGATCATTCAGTTGCCATGTAGCCAGTTGATAAGGGCCGCTAGTGACCATCGGCCGCTCACTGGTCCATTTGTCTCCCGCTTGCGCGATGCGATGCAGTGGCAGCGCGGCCATGGCCGGATGAGCCACCAGCACGGGCAGATGTGGCGCAGGAGATCGCAACGTCACTATAACCGATGCCTCGTCATCCGCGGTCACCGACCTTATATTGTCGAACAGAGCCTTGGTGGGCGAGGCTGTCTCAGCAACCTGAAGGCGGTTCCATATTTGTGGGAAAAGCGTCGCATTAAAGCCGGTTTCATCAGAAAACTGCAATTCATCGCGCAGTTGGAAATTCCATCGCAACCCATCTTCCGAAACGCTCCAGCTCTCCGCGAGTCCCGGTTCCGCCTCGCCAGAAGCATTCAGCCGTGCCAGCCCTTCAAACTGATCCGCAGCGACGCGCAATGATGACAGGTCAGATATTTTCTGCGGATCTAGGCCCTTTATCTCGGAATCCGACAGGCGGATAATTTGGTCCGGTCCGGGCAGGGTGTCGGGATTGTCGGAATTGCCACAGCCGGCCAGTAATCCGGGAAGTAAAAGGACAAAACCCACAAGAGCGATTATGCGCATGAAACCATTAGTAAATGTTTTTGCTGGATCGACAAATGGTAACTCTTATGGTGCTCCAAATTAATGGAGATGCGGATGGCTGGCTTGCAATATGATATCAGCGGGATCGGGAATGGCACAGGTAAGGCGCTGTTGGCCTTGTTGCCGGAAATAGCTGACCGGGCGGCCGATACGGAAAAGGCACGCCGCCTTCCTGCTGATCTGGCCGAAAAAATGGCGACTGCGGGTGCGTTTAATCTCTCCAAACCGGCCTCTCTTGGAGGACTGCAATTGCCGCCGCTAGAATTTATGCAGCTGATCGCGACAATGGCCGAGGCGGATGCCAGCGCCGGTTGGTGTGCGATGATCGCGGTAACCTCTACGCTGGGCGCGGCCTATATGGACGAGACACCGGCCAAAGATATTTTCGGGCCGGATGATGTGATTACTGGCGGTGTTTTTGCGCCAATGGGCAAGGCGGAGGATAAGGGTGATCATTATCTGCTCTCTGGGCAGTGGCAGTGGGGATCGGGTTCAGCCAATTGCAGCTGGCTTGGCGGCGGCGCGATGATCTTCAAGGATGGCGCGTTGCAAAAGTTCGAAAATGGTGCTCCCTATCATCGGATGCTGTTCTTTCCGGTTAGCGAGGTTAGCTTTATCGACAGCTGGCATGTCTCTGGAATGAAGGGCACTGGCTCTGGTGATTTTAGCGTCGAAAACATTAAGGTTCCAAAGGGGCGTAGCGTGTCTTTTGTTGGTGATCAGCCGCGCGATAGCGGCGCGCTCTATAAATTCCCGTTATTCGGTTTGTTGGCGCTGGGCGTCTCGTCTGTTGCTTTGGGCAATGCGCGCGCGGCTCTCGAAGAAATCAAGCAGGTAGCCATCAACAAAAAAACGCCTGGCGGTGGCCGCAGCATGGCGCAACGCGCGACCGTTCAGGTCGATATCGCCCGCGCTACAGCACAGCTTGGCGGGGCATTTAGCTTTTTGGAAGCTGCCGTTGAAAAGGCTTGGCAAGAAGCACAGGGCAATGGTGATATTTCATCCAAGGCCCGAGCCAATCTACGGCTGGCCTGCGCCCATGCCACCGAAACATCGGCCGAGGTCTGTAAAACCGCTTACACATTGGGCGGTGGCGCCGCCGTCTATTCTGGCAGCACCCTGCAGCGTCGCTTCCGCGATGCGCATGTTGCCACCCAGCATATCGCAACAGCGCCTGCGGTGTTCGAGCTAGCCGGACGTGTACTGTTGGAGCAACCCGTAGATACGGCGATGCTCTAAACCCTCACGGGTCTTAAACATCATCGGCCGAGATCATTTCTTCACGGTCAATCTCGCCGGTCATCACTGCTACCGTTGTGGCGATTGCAGCATCACCCGAAACATTGGTGGTCGTGCGCATCATATCCATGATCCGGTCAACACCAGCAACAAAGGCGATGGTTTCGAGCGGCACGCCAACACTGCCAAATACGAGTGCCATCATGATCAAGCCAGCGCCCGGAATGCCCGCTGCACCAATCGCACCAAGGGTTGAAGTAATCGCGATCAGAACATAGTCGCCAAAGCTCAAGTCCACGCCAAAGATTTGGGCACCGAACAAGGTCGCAAGCCCGAGATACATGGCCGTGCCGTTCATGTTGATTGTCGCGCCGAGTGAGACAACAAAACTAGCGACCGAGTTGCTGACGCCCAAATTGCGCTCTACGCAGCGCAACGTCACTGGCAGGGTCGCGTTGGACGAGGCGGTGGAATAGCTGACCGCAATCGCGTCGACGATGCCGCGGAAGAAATCAATCACTGGCAGCTTGGCGACAAATTTGATCATTGCTGAATACATCACACCGATAATCAGCAAACAGCCAAGATAGTTGAGTCCAACCAGTTTTGCGAGCGAGATAAGCGCATCGGGGCCAAGCGTACCGGCAACCCATGCCATCAAGGCAAAGACGCCAAATGGCGTTAGTTCCATGACGATCATCGTTACCTTTTGCATCACGATGGCGCCGCTATCGAAAATCTTGGCGAGCGGTCTGCCCTCTTCTTTTGCCATTAAGATGCCGATACCTATCAGCAGTGCGAATACGATCAGCGGCAGGACCCGCACGTCCGCCATGACTTGCACTGGACTGTCCGGGACAATCGAGAGGATCATATCAATGGCGGAGGTTTCATTGGGTGCGGGCGTTTCGCCTTTCTGAAGCGAGTCCGTGTCGACGCCTTTGCCGGGTTGGAAAAACGTGCCCAATGCCAGTCCGAGCCAGGCTGCAATCTGACCGGTTATGACGAACAATATCATCGCCCGCCCGCCGACACTGCCGAGTTTTCGCAGATCACCAAGGGATGCTACGCCGGCGACTAGCGAGAAGAAAATCAAGGGAACGACCAGCATCTTGATGGCTTTGATGAAGAAATCACCAATCCATTTTATCATTTCCGCTTCTGGTCCCCAGACGAGACCAGTGATGACACCGAGAATCAGCGCAGCGATGACCCGCTGCCAAAGCGGTATTTTGAACCAGAATGACAACATCGCATACTCCCCGTTTTCAGGGCTATTTGATGAACCCCGTTATCAGTCTTGAGACCTATCGTTCCGGCAGTGCTTCGGCAAGCGTCATTAAGGCAACACTTATTGCAGAAACGGAATTACATCGTAAAACTGATGGCCAGACAGGTGGCCAGACCAACGCCAAAGGTAAGCGGGATGCCGGCCTTGAAAAAATCGGTGAACCGGTAGTTGCCCGCGGCATAAACCAGCGTATTGGTCTGATAACCAATGGGTGTTGCGAAACTGGCGGAGGCAGCAAACATCACCGCGATAACCAAAGGTCTTGGATCGACACCCAAGTCGTTACCAAGCGCGATAACAATCGGTGTGATGATGATCGCTACTGCATTATTGGTCACAATTTCAGTCATAATCACCGACAGGACATAGATTGAGAAGACCAGGGCCCAAGGCGGCATGGTTTCAAGCACGGGCGTGAGATAGCCGACAATCAGGTCCACGCTGCCTGCTTGTTGCAGGCCAAGGCCGACCGCTAACATCCCGAAAATCAGCACCAGTACATTGCCGTCAATCGATCCCCATGCTTCCTCTGCATCGATGCAGCGTGCCAATAATATCGCGCCGACCGCCAATATGGCGGCGACGGCAAGCGGGATGATATTAAGCGCTGCGAGAACGACCACAGCGACCAAAGCGCCAATAGCAATCGGTGCACGGTCCCGGCGGAAGGCCCGTATCTTGGTTTGGCCGACGCCAAATAGATTGGGATTTTCATACATCCGCTGAATGTCTTTGCTCGACCCGGTGACGAGTAAACGGTCTGCGGCATGGATACGGGCATTGGTGAGGTCTGATCGCGGCAAATTACGAAAGCGTGTCATGCCCAAGATGCGGACGTTCAACTGGCCTAAAAAGGGGATGTCAAACAGGCGATTACCGATGCTGGGATGGCCGGGTGCCACTGTTGCTTCAACCAGTTCCTCGCCCAAAGGCCCGACATCTCCGGACCGAACGATACCGATCTTAAAGTCTTCGGACGACCGTAGGGATATTAGTTCGGCAAGATCAAGCCTCACGACGATACGATCACCAGCGCGCAGTTCGTGATGCTCCAAGTCGTGGCGAATATAGCTGCTGAGCCGCTTTACTGCGGAGACATTCACACTTGTTCGGCGGATGATCGGAACCTCTGAAAGCATTTTGCCAATCGCAGATGATCTATTGCGGACGGTCAGTTCGGTCAGAAAGTCACTTTCGTCGCTGCTGGAAAATTCGCCGCCTGCTTGGCCGCTCGGCAACAGCCAGCTGCTAAACAGGGCCATCATGATCGTCCCCGCCACTGCTGCTACCAAACCATAAGGCGTAATTTCAAAAATCCCGAAACCATCCATGCCGCCGTCACGGGCAACAGAATCAACAATCAGGTTGGTCGATGTTCCTATCAAGGTCGTCGTACCGCCCAATATACAGATGAAACTTAAGGGGATGAGCAGTTTTTTGGACGAGATACCGGTGGCACGGGACAAACGAATGATGATCGGTATCAACACAATCACAACCGGCGTGTTGTTCATAAAAGCCGATGCGACAAAAGCGCCCAAGAACATTTCGACGACGGCCAGTTTGGGCCTTTTTTTAGCTCGCTCAATGATGAAACCGGCGATCGCATCGATTGTCCCAGTTCTCAGCAACGCGCCGGACAATATGAACATGGCGGCAATGGTAATTGGCGCGGTGTTGGAAAAAACCGAGAAAAGCCCGTCGGAGTCGATGATTCCAAGGAACAGAAAGGTGCAGGCCCCAAGTACGGCCACAACTGCCGCCGGGAACCGCTCCATGATGAAGCCCGCGAAGAGGAAGCTCAATATGACAAGGCCGATTATCGCTTTATGCGCCTGAATATAGTCATCAATGACATGAAGGACGAGGTCGATCATCTAGATAGTGCTCAACCGCATTGCGCTTTATGCAGTAATTTTTGATCTGCCAGTACCAAGGCCATCATGGCTTCGGCTACGGGTACGCCCCGTATGCCGACACACGGATCATGGCGGCCTTTTGTCACTATTTCAGTAGCTTCCCCGTCGCGGTTGATTGTTTCTACTGGCGTCAGGATAGAGCTGGTCGGTTTGAATGCGACGCGGCAAAATACCGGTTGTCCGGTGGATATTCCGCCTGCTGTGCCCCCGGCATGGTTCGAGGCAAAGCGTGGCCCTTCATTTCCTGGTCGCATGGCGTCGGCATTGTCTTCACCGCGCAGACGGGCGGCGGCAAAGCCGTCGCCAATTTCGACGCCTTTGGTAGCATTGATCGTCATCATCGCGGAAGCGATCTCGCTGTCCAGCTTGGCATAGACGGGTGCGCCCCATCCGGCCGGAACACCGGTGGCTTCGCAGGCAATGATCGCGCCTAAACTGCTGCCATCCTTGCGCGCGCCATCAACCAATGCTTCCCAGCGTTTTGCGGCAGCCGCATCGGGGCAGAAAAACGGATTGTTCCCAATTTCATCAGCATCAAAATTGGCCATATCAATAGCATCGCCGCCAATTTCCGCGACCCATGCGCGAACTGACACTTCGGGGATCGCAAGACGGGCAACCGCTCCTGCTGCCACCCGCGCAGCGGTTTCGCGTGCGCTAGAACGGCCGCCACCGCGATAATCGCGAAAGCCATATTTGGCGTCATAGGCATAATCGGCATGGCCGGGGCGATAGGCTTTGGCGACTTCGCTATAATCTTTTGACCGCTGGTCAACATTCTCGATCATCAACGAAATCGGTGTGCCAGTGGTTTTCCCTTCGAACACACCTGACAGGATTTTGACCTGATCGGGTTCTTTACGTTGAGTGGTATATTTGGATTGGCCAGGTCGGCGGGCATCCAGAAAGGGTTGAATGTCCGCTTCGCTCAATTCCAAGCCCGGAGGGCAGCCATCCACAACTGCGCCAAGCGCAGGTCCATGACTTTCTCCCCAAGTGGAAAAGCGAAAAACGCGACCGAAACTGTTAAAACTCATATACCCTCATCTAATGGCCCACTTTTTTGTTTTACAGACGACCAAAGGCGGGCGCATATTCTGCTCGCCCTGACTGCGGCTTTTGTGTGGGCGCGTCAAGCCAGAGTGCTTGAAAATAGGGACCAGCAAAAGGGGAAGAAAATGGCGCCGCGTCCTCGACCGAAAAACCGAAGCGTGAATAGTAAGCCGGGTTTCCAAGGAGGATTATCAACTGCCACTCATTTGCTTGCGCCCAATTGATGGCGGCGTGGACAAGTTGCGATCCTTTGCTGCCATTCTGGCGGCTCGGAGCAACGGCGACTGGCCCCAATCCTAAAGCCTTAATGGGTCGATCATCTGCCAAGACGTCCATCGGACTAAGCGCGATATGACCGATAATCGCGCCATCTTCCTCCGCGACGTGGGAAAAGAGCAAATCACCATCGCTTCGCAACATATCGACAAGCCGCGCTTCGGCATCAGTTGCAAAGGCCGCTTCGTTGACAGCAAAAACCGGTTTTTCGTCTCCGGCTTGTTCAGCTCTGAGAAGCATCAATCCAGCGCGATATCAGGGGCATCTTCCTGTTTCATACCAATGGTATGATAGCCGGCATCAACATGATGCGTCTCTCCGGTAACGCCGGATGACAGGTCAGACAGGAAATAAAGCGCAGAAGAACCAACGTCATCGATGGTAACATTGCGGCGCATCGGCGCGTTAAGCTCGTTCCATTTCAGGATGTAGCGAAAATCCCCAATGCCTGAGGCTGCCAGAGTTTTGATCGGTCCAGCAGAAATAGCGTTCACGCGGATACCATCTGGCCCAACGTCATTGGCAAGATATTTAACCGAAGTTTCCAGCGCCGCCTTGGCAACACCCATGACGTTATAGTGCGGAATGACCTTCTCTGCGCCATAATAGGATAAGGTCAGCATCGATCCGCCGGGATTCATCATCGCCGCAGCGCGTTTAGCAACGGCGGTAAAGCTATAGACACTGATATTCATCGTCATCAGAAAATCATCGAGGGTCACGTCAAAATATTTACCGCGCAGCGCTTCTTTATTGGTGAACCCGATTGCGTGGACGACAAAGTCGATTGTGGGCCATTTTTCGGCCAGTTCGGCAAAGGTTTTATCGAGCTGATCCATGTCAGAAACATCACAATCCAAAAGGAAATCGCAGCCGAGTTCTGCTGCCAGCGGCTTCACGCGCTTGGCCATGACTTCGCCCTGATAGCTGATCGCGAGTTCTGCGCCGGCTTCGGAAAGCTGTTTCGCAATGCCCCAGGCGAGCGACTTGTTATTCGCTAGCCCCATGATCAGGCCGCGTTTGCCTTTCATCAGTTCATTCATTGCCTATCCTTTTCAGATGTAAAATTTTATCCTCAATAGCGCCCATGCCGCTGATATTCCAGAAAATCATCATCCGATGTTCATAAGTCCGGTTCTCCGGCTTGCGGCCGGTCCGCTAGCGCGGCGTTCAGTTCGGATCCAATCACCATGCCAAGGCCGATCAGATAGAAAAAGATCAACGTGATCATGACACCTGCAAGACTGCCATAGGTCAGTTGATAGTTGGCGGCATATTTAAGAAAGAGCGGAAGCAAGCCGGTAATAAGCAACCACCAGCCGCTAATGAACACCGCACCGGGCCATTTGGGATAAGCGCGCGGGCGATATTGGCGCGGCGTGAGCAAGCGGAACAGCAAGTACAAAGTGGCAAACAGGATCAAAAAGGGTAGGGCATTGGACAGCGAGAACCAGGTCGTGCTTTCCTCCAAGTTCGGGAAAAAATCTCCGAGAAATTCGCTAATTCCTGCCAATATAAATTGGGCACTCAATGCGAGCATCGCGAAAAACACCGATATAATAATAAGGCTGATGGAGGTTAGCCGATACTCCCAAAAGGCGCGCTGGGCCGTGACTCCATACGCGCGGTGAAGGATTTCGCGGATGGTTTCGATAAGACTGGCGGTAGTCCAAAGACCAACAGCGGCGCTGAACCATAGCAAGGGACCTGTCCTCGCCCCCATCGCATCGCTAATCGGCGCGCGCAAAGCACCGGCGACAGAGGGGGGCACTGTGCGCAAAAATGCCTCGACAAAATCGGTGCCGATGGCAGTCTGACCGATGCTGCCAGCAATGGCTGCCGCGACGATGAAGAATGAAAAGACCGCCAATAGCGAAAGATAGGCGAAATTCCCTGCAAAGGTGAAGCCGTCATTATAAACGCCCACGGCTGTGCGCTGAACAACCGAGACAATTTGCCTTGGTAAATGGCCCTCTGCCAGTGCTTTAGTCGCTCGCTCGCTTTTCCGTCCCGGTCGTGACGGCTCTTCGCGCCGCGCTTCTGGGGAAAGAGGCGAAGATTCAGACATGCAATGGCTCAGCCAAGATTACACACCCATTTCAGCGCGCGGGTTTTCGTCATTGTCCCAGTCTTTGATGAACTCCGCTAGCTTCGCATCATTCTCCGGCAATGTGATCATCAGTGTGACGAGATGGTCGCCGCGACCACCGGACTTTTTGTGAAAGCCCTTATTTTTGAGTCGCAGTGTTTTACCAGAATCTGAACCTGCGGGAATCGAAAGCATTACCGGACCGTCCACTGTTGGTACTTTGATCTTAGCGCCTTCTACGGCTTCTTTCAGGTTGATCGGCAGCTCCAGTGTCACATTATCACCATCGCGCTCGTAAAAGGGATGGCCGTTAATGTGGATGGTCACAATCGCATCGCCATTGCCGCCAGGGCCCTGCCGCCCTTTGCCGCCCAGCCGCATCTGCGTGCCTTCTTCAACGCCTTTGGGCAGACTGAGGTCGATGGTCTTGCCATCTTCAAGGGTTATTCGCTGTTTTTCGAGCGTTGCAGCGGCGATAAATTCGACTTTTAAACGATAGGAAACATTGGCGCCTTTGGGCGGAGGAGCGCTTTGCTGGCGAGAACCAAAGGGGCTGGAACTGCGTCCGCCGCCACCAAACAGTCCGTCAAATATATCACCAAAATCCGAGCCGCCGCTGCCAAAGTCAAATTGCTGACCGCCGGCACCGCGCGGATAGCCACCGCCCTGTCCGCCGCCAAAGCCATATCCGGCCGGGTTACCGTCAGCATCAATTTCGCCACGGTCAAATTGGGCGCGTTTATCCTTGTCGAGCAACAGGTCATAGGCCTTGGTGACATCGGAAAACCGTTCTGTCGCCTTTGGGTTGTCCTTGTTGCGATCAGGGTGGAGTTCTTTGGCAAGCGTACGATAGGCGCTCTTGATCTCCTTCTCGCTGGCCCCTTTGGCCACGCCTAACGCCTGATACGGATCTGCCATTATACGCCCTTTATCAATTCCTTATCTCTCTTCAAGATTGGAATTCTAATCCTTTAATTCAACTCAGTGTCTTATTGAGGTGCTACGGCATCCGCAACTCTATTGTGACGCGTGAAGCGCAGCAGCAGGTAGAGCACTAGACCCAAAGGCCCCAGCATCAAGACAAAAAACAATATGGGCACCTGTAACCAGCGGGCAAATCCGTATTTATCCGCGTTGCGCGCGACCCACATGCCAACAAACAAATCAAAGGCAAGATAATGGATCCAGCCAATAGTCGCTCCTCCGTCACTGGACAGCAAGGCTTGAACCCCGGCCAGCGTTGTAAAATCGGGACTGCCACCGCTTCCGCCACCTATCATCCCGGTCATGAGAGGGATGATGATCACGGCGTAGGTTAGCGATAACAGGCCAACGCCGCCATAAAAAACCCCCTTCATCACGATCTCTCGCCGCGGTGCAAAGGCCAGTATCAGCCACATGACCAACGCCCAATTATTGGTGATTGTGAATATGAGTTCCCAGTTCATGTCGTGCTCCCCCTCTTACTATCGTGCAGTCGATAGCATGAAAAAGATCGCGGGGCTATTTGGGACTGTGGCCGATTTTTTAAGGCGTCAGCACCGTATCCACCGCTTCTGGCAACCGCTCAGGATAGTCTGTAATATAGTGCAATCCTCGGCTTTCCTTCCTTGAGAGCGCTGATTTCACAATCAGGTCTGCGACCTCGATCAAGTTGCGCAACTCAATTAAGTCCTGTGTCACCCGGAAATGGCCGTAATATTCTTCAACCTCCCCGCGCAATAGGTCGATGCGGTGCTGGGCACGCTCGAGGCGTTTGGTCGTGCGGACGATACCGACATAATTCCACATGAAGCGGCGGATTTCCGTCCAGGTTTGTTTGATCACCACTTCTTCATCACTGTCGGTGACGCGGCTTTCATCCCATGGCCGGATTGTCGGGGGTTCCGGCATATCGTCCCAATGCTCTGCTATATCGCGGGCGGCGGCGTCTCCGAAGACGAAGCATTCTAGCAAGCTGTTGGAGGCCAATCGGTTCGCGCCGTGCAGGCCGCTCTCGCTAGCTTCGCCGGCAGCATAAAGACCAGGCAAGTCGGTCCGGCCATGCAAATCAATCAATATCCCGCCGCAGGTATAATGCTGGGCGGGGACGACGGGTATCGGTTCCTTGGTCATATCAATGCCGAGGCCGATGAGCTTGTCATAGATGTTCGGAAAATGATGTTTCACAAATTCCGGTTTGTGATGGGAAATATCGAGATGGACGTAATCCAGGCCAAGCCGCTTTATCTCATGGTCATTGGCGCGGGCGACAATATCGCGCGGGGCCAGTTCCATGCGTTCTGGATCAAAGCGATCCATGAACCGCTCGCCGCCGTCTTGTACGCCCGGTGGCAATTTCAAATGACCGCCTTCGCCGCGAACCGCTTCTGTGATCAGGAAATTTTTGACTTCGAGATTATACAGGCAGGTGGGGTGAAACTGCATCATCTCCATGTTGGAAACCCGTGCGCCAGCGCGCCAGGCCATGGCGATGCCATCACCAGTCGCGCCCCTTGGCGCGGTGGAGAATAAATAGGTTCGGCCGGCGCCGCCGCTGGCCATGATCGTTGCGCGCGACGTCAATGTCTCGACCCGGCCGGTGCCATTGTTCAGCGCATAAACACCCCAGACATTTTTTGCGCCCGTCGGTGCTTCTGCATGGCGGTCTGCAATCAGATCAATCGCTACCATATGGGGTTGCAGTGTAATATTGGGATGCGCTGCTGCGGTATTTTGCAGCGCTTCCTGTACTGCCCAGCCGGTGGCATCATCGACATGGACGATCCGGCGGTGGCTGTGGCCGCCTTCGCGGGTGAGGTGAAGGACTTCGGCTTCCTTGTTAAAAGGCACGCCCATATCTTCCAGCCGTTCAATGGCGGCGGGCGCGTTCTCTACAACAAACTCAACAGTTTCGCGGCGGTTCAGTCCAGCGCCCGCGACCATGGTATCATCAATATGATTTTCAAATGTATCGCCTGCGTCGAGCACCGCGGCAATGCCGCCCTGCGCCCAAGTGGTTGAGCCGCCTGCGAGATCGCCTTTGGCGAGTACAAGCACTTTGTGTGTCCGCGCCAGCGTGATCGCCGCACTCAGCCCCGCCGCGCCCGAGCCGACGATAATAACGTCAAAATGGCTCAAGCTGCTTTCCTTGTCAGGTTCAGGAACACGTCCTCCAGATCTGCTTCGCGTGTAGTAACATCGACAATCTGATATCCGCGTTTCTGCACGGCTTCCATGACGCCCCCGGCGTTTGTGCGGTCCTTATTGTAGGTCACGGCAACTGTGCGTGCACCGATGATCTCGGCTTTCAGAAACAGTTCATCGGCAAAGGTTACCGCATCCGATTCTTCGGAAATATCTCTGTCCAGTGTTAACTCGACGAGTTTTTCCCTTGCCATTCCGACCAGTTCCGGAGTGGTTTTGAGTGCGATTAGCTTGCCATGATTGATAATCGCAATCCGGTCGCAGAGATTTTCTGCTTCCTCGAGATAGTGGGTGGTGAGGACAATTGTGACACCGGATTTATTGAGCTGCTCGACATATTCCCACAGCTGTTGGCGCAGCTCGATGTCCACGCCTGCCGTTGGTTCATCCAATATCAAGATCGGCGGAGAGTGGACCATGGCTTTAGCGACCAGCAGTCGCCGTTTCATGCCGCCTGACAAGGTGCGAGAATAGGCATTGGCCTTATCTTCGAGATGGACAGCGCGCAGCAATTCCATCGTCCGGCGCTCTGATTTCTTGATGCCGTACAGTCCTGCGACGACTTCCAGCGATTCTGCGGGCGTGAAAAAAGGATCAAACATGATCTCTTGCGGAACGATCCCGATAGAGGCTTTCGCATTGCGATGATCGGCATCAATATCAAAGCCCCAGATATTGGCGGAGCCGCTGGTTTTGCTCACCATGCCCGACAATATATTGATCAACGTCGATTTGCCCGCGCCATTAGGGCCCAGCAATCCGAAAATCTCACCACGTTTCACGTTAAACGTCACGTCATCCAGCGCTTTTTTGCCGCCGGCATAGGTTTTGGAAAGATGATCGATGGAGATTGCAGCTTCTGTCATGGCAACCGCATAACCATCTTGCCCCCTACAATCAAAGGCTTTGCGCAGCCTCTGATACAGAATGTGACAGCGTTTAACGAAAAATTAGGCATGATATTAAACCTATCTTTGGGGTCTTGCCACTAGGAATGGCAATGTGGAACAATTGAGGGACCAGAAAAGGGCATTTAAGCCCTGCTTTGCGCGTGCGGCATTCATGTTGTCTGCACTGGCATGCATTGGTCTGGCGCAGCCTTTAAAGGCGCAATCCGCCAGCGGTGATGCGACCGTTGTCGTCAATCAGGGCGTCAACATGGTAAAAAATTCCGATTTACATTTTGGCGACTTTATTGCGGGGACGATTCGATCGGTATTCCGGATGAACCCGGCAACCAGCACGCTTGATCAACGCAACGGCAACGCCATATCCATTGGCGGGGCTCCGACCGTGGCCTCCTTTACAGCTTTAGGGGCGCCGCTGACCATCGTCCGGATCACGGTGGCGGAAAATCGTATTGATATTGTCCGTGACGGCGGGACTGAAACAATGCGGGTCAACCGGTTCCGTTTTGACGGGGCGCGTAACCGGTCTCTCGATGCCAGCGGAGAGACAACCTATCAGATTGGCGGCCAATTGCGGATCGGTGCCAACCAGATGGGCGGCACCTATCGCGGGGTGTTCAATGTGACGATAGATTATCAGTAAATGAAGTGAGTGGCGGCGTGGTTGATGGGGATTAATCGGGGCGCATAGGGATTATTTAGATTTTGTGGGTAGTGAGTAAAATATGATGACCAGAGACCAGATTATACCGCGGCTTATCGGCTGCTTACTCTTCCTGCTTGCAGGTATAGCAAGCGCGCCAGCAGCTTTCGCACAAACCGCTGATGCTGACGCTGATGCCAGAGCAGTGACCATCGGTCCGCTTTCTGTCGTGAATATTGCGGATTTGGAATTCGGCAGAATTGTTCCATCACCTGCACCCGGGACCGTTTTTTTGGACACCCGTAATGGCAACCGGACCAGCACTGGCGGTGTAACGCTAGCAGGAGGTTCGTTCGGGCGCGGTAATTTCATCATTTATGGCGGACCAAATCAGATTGTCGAAATATCTATTCCGGGAACCATGACGGTGACACATCCTAATGGTACCGATAGTATGGATATTGACCAGATGGCGATCGGCAATGGCAATCGGAACTTTAGCACCTTTGTTCGCGGCTTTCTGGGTACGCTTGGTATCTATCAGCTAACGGTTGGTGGCCGGCTTAGCGTCGATGCTGATCAAGAAGCGGGCGTCTATAGCGGTACATTTACAATGACGGTTGATTACCTCTGATCTTATGGGTTGGGTTTCTCCGACCTATTATCAGTACGTAATATATTGCGCTGGCTGAGCACTGTTGCTAATTCCGCGAAATGACCGACACACCTGAAACCGTAAGAACATCAAAAAAGCGCAATGCCTGCGATGGCGCATCCGAAATTCCGGGTGGCGCCGCGCTTGGCCATCCCCGCGTTTGGCTAGAAATTGATGAAAAAGGCTATGTCGATTGCGGCTATTGCGACCGGCGTTTTATTTTGATGGGTGGTCCGGCTGATGTGGCTGCAGATGTAGCCGGCGACGCGTCTTAAGCGGAATAATCTGACTAAAGGGGGTGCGCAGCCCCGATTTCGTTTCTATATAAAAGAAATGATGAAAAATATGGACCCCCGCTCGTTTCTTTACCGCCCTAACGGATTGGACCCGGAACGAGCCAAGGCGCTCGTATCTGGCACTCTTTCTGCCTGCGATGATGGCGAGCTTTACCTACAATATAGCGCGGTGGAGAGTTTCGGTTTTGATGATGGCCGCCTAAAAACAGCTGATTACAGCACAGATAGCGGCTTTGGCCTGCGCGGCGTATCCGGTGAAATGACCGGTTTTTCGCATAGCAATGAAATTAGCGAAGCAGCAATCAAGCGCGCCGCGCAGACGCTGCAATTGCTCGACCCGGCCAAAGGCGAAGCAGCGCCGCCGCCGCGCGGTTCCAACCAGCATCTTTATGGTGAGGCCAATCCGCTCGAAACCATTCCGTTCGCGAAGAAAGTCGCGCTGTGTCAAGAAATTGATGCCGCCGCGCGGGCTCGTGATCCGCGGGTCGCTCAGGTTTCTGTCGGCTTGTCCGGCAGCTGGAGCGTCGTGGAGATTGTCCGTCCCGATGGGTTCGTGGCGACCGACGTCCGACCTTTGGTCCGGCTCAACGTTTCGATTGTCGCGGAACAAAATGGCCGCCGCGAAACCGGTAGCTTTGGCATGGGCGGGCGTTATTTATACGATCAGCTTTTCGAAGAAACCCGCTGGAATCGCGCGATTGACGAAGCGCTCAATCAGGCATTGGTCAATCTCGAAAGCGTGGATGCACCTGCTGGCGAACAAACCGTTTTGCTTGGCCCTGGCTGGCCCGGTATCATATTGCACGAAGCTATTGGTCATGGCTTGGAAGGCGATTTTAACCGCAAGGGCACGAGCGCCTTTTCCGGACGTATTGGTGAGCGCGTCGCTGCGCCCGGCGTGACAGTTGTCGACGATGGTTCGATTAATGAGCGGCGCGGATCGCTGAGCATTGATGATGAAGGTACGCCGACGCAGGAAAATGTCCTGATCGAAGACGGTATCTTGAAATGCTATATGCAGGACCGGCTCAATGCGCGCTTAATGGGTGTTCCAGCAACCGGTAATGGTCGCCGGGAAAGTTATGCTCATGCACCGATGCCGAGGATGACCAACACGTTCATGCGCGGTGGCAAGGATGATCCCGATGAGCTGATGGGCCGCGTAAAGAACGGCATCTATGCCAAAAGCTTTGGGGGTGGACAGGTCGACATCGTCTCCGGCAAGTTCGTCTTCTCCTGCACCGAGGCCTATAAAATCGAAAATGGTAAACTAGGCGCGCCGATTAAAGGGGCAACGCTTATAGGCGATGGCCCGACGGCGCTTACGAAAGTAACCGGTATTGGCAACGATATGGCACTGGACGAAGGCATCGGCGTGTGTGGTAAAGGCGGGCAATCAGTGCCAGCTGGCGTTGGACAACCGACTTTGCTCGTGGATGGTCTGACGGTTGGGGGAACTGCTTGAGCTTGAGGGTGACTGAATGATCAAATATCTCTCATACAAGCAGACAATCCCGATCTGGTGGAGCATGTTCTGGCGCAATACTGTTTTTGGTTTTTTAGCTGGAGGCTTAGCTGCTTTTTTGGCTGGAATCGTGGCCGGATCGCTAGGATTCTCTGGTAGTGTTCCGCTACTATCGGCTGCGGCTGGTTTCCTGGCTGGTGTGCCGGTGTCTATTTGGGCGTTCAAGCAAGCATTGACCAAGCATGAACTGGGATTACGAACTGAACCGCTCGGCAAAGTCTTCGAATGACCTGGGCCAGCGAAATCCTTCATTTCTGGTTCGACGAGCTAAGCTCAGATAATTGGTTCGGGTCTGGTGATGCTGTTGACGAGCAAGTTATAGAGCGTTTCCAAGAGCTTTGGGAAGAGCAAAAAGCGAAAATCGCAACTGATTTTCTTGGCACACCGCAAACTGCTCTCGCCGCAATAATCCTGTTCGACCAGTTTCCGCGTAATATGTTCCGGGACACGGCAGAGGCATTTGCCACGGACCATTTGGCGTTACAAATCGCGGAAAAAGCGATTGACCGCGAAATCGACCACAAACTGACTGAAGAGCAGCGCATGTTTGTCTATATGCCGTTGATGCATAGCGAGGATCTGGAGGATCAGACCCGTTGTCTGGGATTATTCACGGTTTTGGGGAATGAAAATAACATCAAGTTCGCAAAGGCCCACCGAGATATCATCGTTAAATATGGCCGCTTTCCGCATCGCAATGCCGTGCTAGGGCGCGAAACCCGTGCCGAAGAGCAGGTCGCGATTGATGAGGGTTCGGGTTGGTAAGGGCGGCATTGTGCGGATAATTTTTCAAGAAACGGTTGCGGCGCTTAAAACGTGGCCAGAGAGAAAACATTGGGCATCCGTTTTGCGTCTTTCGGTTCCGGCATTGGCGATAGTCGGTTTTATCGGTTTCCTGGGCGGTTGGGTAATTTGGGATCCACTTGGTCGGTGGCAGGATGTAGTCAAAGCCATACTCATCGCCGTCTTTGTCTCGGCATTGCCTGCCGAGATTTTTTTCCGGGGATTTCTGTTATCGGCCTTAGCCAAATTTAGCCCGCGCTGGGGTGCTTGGCTTTCCACGATTGCCTTTGCCGCATTCTATCCGATTTATGGATTGCTCAACGAAACAAAGTGGAATGGTGTCTTTTCGTCGCTTTCATTTTTCTTTGCGATGCTGGTATTCGGTGTCATTCTATCGCATATTCGCATTGTCTCGCGTTCCCTTTGGCCCGTCATCATCATACACGGGGTTGCTGCGCTAATATGGCTATGTGTGCTAGGGCGACAATTCTACTGAGCAGGATTTATACCAATGGCTGACTTCTTTGACGCACTTAATGACGACCACACTGCCTTTATCGCCAAGCAGCCGATGTTTTTTGTGGCAACCGCCGCGCCGGATGCGCGGATCAACCTGTCGCCCAAAGGCTATGATGCCTTTCGCGTTCTGGGACCAAAGCGTGTCGCTTATCTTGACCTCGGTGGGTCGGGCAATGAAACCCACGCGCATATGATCGCTGATGGCCGTGTGACAATCATGTTTAATAATTTCGCCAACCCTGCCTTGATCATGCGGCTTTATGGTACAGGCAAGCCTGTCCTGCCGCAAGATGATGGTTGGGACGAACTTTCCGCGCATTTTGATATTTTGCCCGGCACCCGGCAGATTTTCGATATCGCCGTGGATACGATCCAGACCAGTTGCGGCTGGGGCGTACCGCAGATGGAACTCAAGACCGAGCGCGAAACGCTGATCAAATATCACCGGCAGGCTGATCCCGAAAAATGGATGGAGAAAACTGCTGACCGTGTGCAAAGCATTGACGGTCTCCCGACCCGCGCCACAGACCGCTACCTGAGCGGGAATGGCTGAAGCATATGAGCCTCGTCGAACTGTCCCGCCACATGCATGGTATAGAAGCCGAGATTATCCGCGGCCGGCTGGAAGCGGCTGGCGTAGGAGCGGTCTGTTTCGACAGCGGTGTGAATATTGTCGAGGGGGCAGGGATTGCATTGCCTGCACGCGTCATGGTGCTGGCCGAAGATTTGGACGAAGCCAAAGCGATTTTGGCGGAGGATGTTTCGCTATGAGGTTGTCTTTATGAAGCTATCCTTGGCTCTTGGTGGTGGCGCTGGTTTGGGCTGGACCCATATCGGTGTGTTGCGCGCGCTTGAGGATTCGCCGATTGAAATTGCCGCAATATCAGGCACTTCGATTGGCGCGATAGCGGGGGCAAGCTTTGCTGCTGGAAAACTCGACTATCTCGAGGAAACCGCACGCACCGCCAATTTGCGGACATTGCTCCGCTTCATGGACCCGCATTTCAAACGCGGCGCGGTCATGGGTGCTCGGACGATCGAGAAAGAGCTAGAAGAGCAGCTCGGTAGTCTCAGCTTTGCGGACTTGTCGATTCCAGTCGCCGCTGTCGCCGCTGATCTGAGAACTGGCGATACGATCATCATGAATAGTGGTAAGCTGGTACCGGCCGTTCGCGCGTCCATGTCTCTGCCAGGCATTTTCAAGCCCGTGGAATATGATGGCCGCTTGCTGGTTGATGGCGGGGCAGCGCTGCCGGTGCCGGTATCGCCAGCACGCGAGATGGCGCCTGATGCCTTGTGCCTGTCGGTCAATCTGCAAGATGACTTTATCAACCGTGTCGAAATGGCCGGTATCAGCCGCAAAGACGGCAAATATCCCAATAGCATTGCCATCGTGAAGGCATCTGTCGGTCTGTCCCTGCGCAATCTGGGGCGTTATTCTCTGGCGCTTGATCCCCCGGATTTTGCGCTGTCTCCGCCGGTTGGTCACATCGATATGCAGAATTTCACGAAAGCGGATGAGCTGATTGAAATTGGCCGCCGCGAGACCGCAGCGATTATTCCAGAGATTTTAGCGAGAATGGAAAAAGGCACTGCCTAAAATTTAGGCAATCCAAAAGCCCTGCCCAAAAATTACCCTTTGTTTGGAATTGTGGATTCACTTTTTTGTTTGAATCCAGCCAGTTAAGATTCTGGCACGCCCTTTGCGATGATGCCCTTGGTAACAAGAAGGGGGCATAATGAAATTTATCATTGCCATAATTAAGCCGTTCAAACTCGATGATGTGCGCGACGCGCTGACGGAAGTTGGTGTTGCGGGCATGACTGTATCTGAGGTGAAGGGCTTCGGGCGCCAAAAGGGCCAGACAGAGGTTTATCGCGGGGCTGAATATACCACCAACATGGTTCCCAAAGTAAAATTGGAAATCGCGTGTGACAGCGCATTGGCCGCGCAGGCTGTTGAAGCCATTCAAAGCGCGGCGGGGACGGAATCTATTGGCGATGGGAAGATATTCGTCATGGAACTCGAAAATGCCGTTCGTATTCGCACCGGTGAAACCGGCGATACCGCGATTTAAGACAGGGAAGCGTATCAATGAAAAAGATTCTAACATTATCTGCAGGTCTAGTTGCCATAGGGATGGCATCACCTGCATTGGCACAGGAGGCGGCTGAAGTCGCTGATCCTAGCGCCAATGTCGCCTATATCTTCAACACGTTGTTGTTTCTAATCGGCGGCTTTCTGGTCATGTGGATGGCTGCAGGTTTTGCGATGCTGGAGGCGGGTTTGGTTCGGTCCAAAAACGTGTCGATGCAGTGTTTGAAAAATATCAGTCTCTATTCACTCGCAGGCATCATGTTCTGGGTCACCGGTTACAACCTTATGTATACCGACGTTGCCAGCTGGATCGGCACATTTGGGCCTTATGGCATGCAAGCCGTTGGCGAAGCCGATGTCGAAACCGGTTATTCGGTGGCGTCCGACTGGTTCTTCCAGATGGTTTTCTGTGCGACGACGGCTTCGATCGTTTCGGGCACGATTGCAGAACGGGTTAAATTCTGGCCCTTCATGATCTTTGTCGCGGTTCTGACCGGCTTCATCTATCCTATCACGGGTAGCTGGGAGTGGGGCACTGGCTGGCTCGATCAACGCGGCTTCAGTGACTTTGCCGGATCGACCCTTGTTCACTCGGTTGGTGGCTGGGCTGCTCTGGCTGGCGCGCTAATTATCGGACCTCGTATGGGCCGTTATGTGAATGGCAAGATCACGGTCATGCCGGGTTCAAGTATTCCGCTCGCGACATTGGGTACGTTCATCCTATGGCTCGGTTGGTTCGGATTTAACGGTGCATCACAGCTCGCCATGGGCACGATTGCCGATGTCAGCGATGTCTCCAAGATTTTCGTCAACACCAATATGGCTGCTGCTGGCGGCGTGGTTACGGCGATTGTCCTGACACAGCTTCTATACAAGAAGATTGATGTTACGATGGCACTCAACGGCGCTCTGGCTGGTTTGGTATCGATTACCGCTGAGCCGTTAGCACCATCTGTCCCCGCTTCTATCCTTATCGGTAGCATCGGCGGTCTGATCGTCGTGTTCGCGGTACCATTGCTCGACAAGCTGAAAATTGATGATGTCGTTGGTGCCATTCCAGTTCACTTGCTGGCCGGTATCTGGGGCACGCTGATCGTAGCTTGGAATACGCAGTCAGAAGTTGACGGCGTAACCCTGAGCGTTGGCTCACAGCTTGGAGTTCAGGCTCTTGGCGTGGTCGCTATCGGTGCCTTTACCTTTGCTATCAGCGCAATAGTCTGGACAATTTTGAAATTCACCATTGGCGTTCGACCTTCCGAAGAAGACGAGCTGCTGGGTATGGACATCGCCGAAGTCGGTGTCGAAGCTTACCCGGAATTTGCCAAAGGCTAACCAGTTTGGTGCCGACCATCTCCTCCCAGATCTAAGGTCGGCACCTAACCTTGTTCCTCCTGAGAACAACAACTTTATGGCCGGTGGTGGAAACACCCCGGCCTTTTTTTGTGTCCCTTTTTTTGTCCAAATCGGATTAAAAAGGTCCGATATGTGACCAATTCGACACAGAAAACCCACCCCTGTTAAAATTACTAGTCAAAACCGCAGTTTGACCTTCCCTAAAATGTAAAATCCATTTTTAATGCAGGGCAAGGGCATCAATTCACCGCTGTGCACATGACAGAAAAGTCATGGCCAACGGCGTATTTTGAGAGGGTGTCGTCATGAAATCACTGCAATTTATTAGCCTGTCCGCATTGTCCATTGCCATCGCGGGGCAGCCAGCGCTGGCCCAAGACGCAGGCGAAGCGGAAGCAGAGGATGATAACATCATCATCGTGACCGCTACAAAGCGTGACGCCGATCTTCAGGACATCCCCTTTTCGATCAACGCGCAAACTTCGGAAGATATTCAAAAAAGCGGTGCAGTTACATTGGAGGACATCTCTCGTAATGTGGCTGGCCTCACCATCCAGAATTTGGGCCCCGGACAAAGTCAGGTAGCTATCCGCGGCGTATCAGCAGGGCAAATTGTTCGCGATCAACCGGGCGTGAAGGAACAGGTCGGCGTCTATCTGGACGAGTCAGTCATCTCGCTATCCCTATTCACACCGGATTTGGATCTGTTCGATCTCAATCGGGTTGAAACATTGCGCGGCCCGCAAGGCACGCTCTTTGGTTCCGGTTCGATTGGCGGAACGATCCGTTACATCACCAACCAACCGGACTTGAATGAATTTGAGGGTACGGTTGAGGGCGACGTCAACCTCGTTGACGGCGACGATCTGGGCTACAGCCTGAAGGGTGCAGTGAACATTCCCTTGGTTGAGGATAAGGCGGCTATCCGGGCGGTTGGCTACTACACACAATTTGGCGGATTTGTGGATGCACTGGGCGAGGGCGGCGCTGTCACCGAAGATGTGAATAGCGGCGAGCGCATTGGCGGCCGTTTGGCCTTGACCTTGCAACCGGTCGAAGGCCTGACGATCACACCGCGTGTCATCTATCAGGAGATTACGGCTGACGGCTTCAACCGGCAGGAAGTGTTTAATCTCTTCGCCAATCCGTTCACGACCACCCGTCCGGCCATTACATTGGGGGAGCGCGAGCAATATCTTCTGTTGCGCGAGGAATTTAAAGACGAGACACTGATCGCAGATTTGGTCGTCGGTATGGACCTAGGGCCGGTTAGCGCTACTTTCGTAAGCAGTTTCAGCGACCGTGAAATACTGGTCAGCCGCGATGCCAGCGCGCTGAGTGGATCTGTATCGGTTGATTTGGGCTTTCCAGAGGCTGCGGTTTCACTGCCATCCAATCTGCGCGATGTCACGGACCTGAAAAGCTTTACCCAAGAGGTTCGCTTTGCCAGCAATAATGACAGCCGGTTCCAGTGGGTTGTTGGCGGGTTCTATTCAGATGTGACCCGGGAATATGAGCAGAGGCTGCCGACGCCCGGTTATGATGCGGCCACCGATGCCACCTTGGGCGCCGGAACCGCCGCCGGCGTTGCCAATGGTTTTCCGGCAGATTCGCCCTTTAACTCCGATCTTGATTTCCAGATTGAACAGTTCGCGGCTTTTGGTGAAGCGAGCTACGAGGTTACCGACCGGCTGACCGCGACCGCTGGCATACGTTATTATGATTTTACCGAAGACCGGACGATTTCCACCGGTGGCTTGTTTGCCAATGGCGATTCAAATGTTCAGGATCAGACGTCCTCTAATGGTGTCACACCGCGCTTCTTGCTCAGCTATGAGGTTGTCGATGACATCTCGATCAACGCGCAGGCTTCGCAAGGCTTTCGGCTTGGCGGGGTGAATGATCCTCTCAATATCCCGCTATGTACGCCACAAGATGCCGCCATATTCGGGGCCTTTCAGGATTATGGCGACGAAAAACTGTGGAATTATGAGCTGGGCGTAAAGGCACAGCGCGGCGGTATCAGGTTTAACGCCGCGGCCTTCTATACGGATATCAGCGATCTGCAGGTGACGTTGGACGCCGGCTCCTGTTCCTCGCGCATCACCTTTAACGTTCCCGAGGCCCATAGCCTAGGTGTCGAATGGGAGTTGGCGGCAGAAGTGTTCGATGGTCTGGAACTGGGGCTTTCGGGTTCGTTGATTGAAGCGGAGTTTGATTCCACCGTCGTTGACGGCACCGGCACCGTGCTTGGTGGTGTCGAAGAAGGCAACCGACTGCCGTCGGTGCCCAAATTCCAGATATCGGGCGATGCGACCTATAGCTGGCCCATTGGTAGCGGTGACGCTTTCGTGACGGGCACTTTCCAGCATGTCGGTAGCCGTTTCACCCAACCCAGTGATCAGGTTGATAATCCGCGGTCCTTTGTGTCGGGATTGCCTTTCGGAGGCGCCACTGGAAATGAAGCGACAGTGGTTGATTTGAGATTGCCAGCTTATGAACTGGTGAATTTTAGCGCGGGGGTCAAATTTGATAATGAATTGGATGTCACGCTTTATGTCCGCAATGTGTTTGATGTGAATGCGCTGCAATCCTTTGACCGGGAACGCGGCGGGCGGGCGCGCTTGGGCTTCCGGGTTGGTCAGCCACGGACATTCGGCCTTTCGGTTCGTAAAGGTTTCTAGGCAATCCAAAAATTGTAACTGAAGGCCGGGGATGGAAACATCTCCGGCCTTTTTTTGGATCGGAAGCCCTATCGGTGTGTTTAATGAATCAGACGAATTTAATCTCGATTGTCATGGAAAACCACTGCAGCGTGGATGCCCATAAGGGCGTGCCCATTTGCCCACTTCGCCACTATATCCCGGAAAACAGGTATTTGCGGCGTTCATAAAAATAGCCACTAACCTGAACGACTCCTGACAAGGGGGTTCAGTCTCCACTCAACCGTCATCCCCTAAAAGAGTGTCACAAGCTCGGAAAATGGTTCTCGGGTAGTTTGAAAGGAAAGTGGAGATGAATACTCTTAAAACAGCAATGATCGGAACCGCTGCCGCAACTGCGTTGGCCGTTTCTGCAACACCGGCCATGGCCAAAGATTATGACCGGGGTGGTATCAGCGCCGGCGAAGTGATTGCCGGGGCGGTCGTCATCGGAGCCATTGCAGCCATTGCAAGTTCGGGCAAAAAAGATCGCTATGCCTATAATGACGGCTATCGAAATGACCGTAATTATCGCAACAACAACTATCGCCACAACAATTATCGCAAAGGCAAGCGCATCAGCTCGCGCCGCGCCGTCAACAAATGTGTACGGGCAACGGAACGTAAGGCGGGCTATTATGGCCGGGCCGACGTGACCCAGATCCGCGATGTAGAGCGGACCCGCTACGGCTATAAGGTCAAGGGCCGGGTTGTGGTCAAAGACGGCTACCGTGGTAATCGCGGTGGATATGATCGCGGCAAGTTTACTTGCTATGTCGAAGGGCGCCGGGTTTCTAATGTCCGCCTGAAGAACCTTAATTACCGTCGTTGAGGTTACAACATGTAAAAAATGGTTCAGCCTGGTGACAGGCTGGACCAACTATATATAGTATATGAGTAGATTCTGGGGCACAGGACCTGCTGAAAATAGGGGTATTGTTATGCATTTTCAAAAGAAATTATCCGCCATTGCTGCATCAACGGCATTGGTTTTTACCGGATTTGCGCCAGCCATGGCAGCACCGGTTAATCCCACACCAACGCCTGTTAGCGCGATAGATATTGCGAGCCTAGGCTGGAGTCCAGACAGCGACAAAGCTGAAGGTTGGCGTAGTCATCGCGGTTACCGTGGCTATCGTGGTTATCGCGGCTATGGTTATGGTCGCGGCTATCGCCGGCACCGGAACCGCGTGGACGCTGGTGATGTGTTGGCGGGAGTTTTGATTATTGGCGGTATTGCTGCCATTGCTAGCGCCGCGTCAAAGAATAAACAGGATCGTCGATCTGATAATCGCGATTATCGCTATGACCAGCGCAATGACGACCGCCGCTATGATAATCGCCGGTCCGACCGTCGCTCTGATAGTCGTTCTGATAGCCGCGGCGATCGCGGCACGGGCTCTATCGATACTGCGATCAACGTCTGCTCCAATGCCGCCGAACGGCAAGCCGGGAACAATGCGCGGGTTTCAGAAATACAATCGGTAGCCCGCGATGGTGCAGGTTGGCGCGTCGAAGGCGGATTATCTGGCAGCTCGCAAAGTGTATTTTTGTGTGGCGCGACCGGTGGCCGCGTAGATTTCGTGCAACTAGGCGACGGTGAGCTTGCTCTCGCGAACTAGATACTAAACGGCTGTCCGGCCAAATTCCTGACGGGTGACCGGGTGCGACGCGCTTAGTCCCCCGTCCACCGCAATGGCCTGTCCATTGACATAGGATGACCGGTCGGAAGCGAGGAAGAGCGCGACCTCTGCCATTTCAATGGGATTGGCTCCGCGCCGCAGCGGATTGAGATAACCAAGCCGGTCTTCTTTGCCTTTCTCGCGCGCCTTGTCGTAGATAAACTGGGTCATCCCAGTTTCTGTGATACCCGGACAGATCGCGTTGCAGCGCACATTGGCCGTCGCAAATTGCTGTGCCGCCACTTTGACGAGATTGATGACGCCGGCCTTGGAAGCGGAATAAGCAGGCCCGCCGGCGCCGGACCGAATACCAGCAACACTGGCGGTGCAGATTATCGAACCACCATGGCCGCTGTCAGCAATAACCTTGCCCGCATATTTAGCGGCGAGAAACGGGCCGATGAGGTTGACGCGCAGCACTTCTTGCCACTCGGCCACGCTGCTATCAAAAATACCCTCAAACCCGCCACCAATTCCGGCATTGGCGAAAAAGACATGGAGGTCGCCAAACCGTTGTTCCGCCGCTTCGACCAGCATTTCGATGTCGCCCTCTGAACCTGCATCGGCTTTGATCGCGATGATATTGCCATCAGACCCTTTGGCCGTCTCTTCAACAGCGTCGGTAAGGTCACTGGCGATCACTTTGGCACCATGCTCGGCAAACAATAGCGCAGATGCACGGCCGATACCGCTGCCAGCGCCCGTAACAATGGCTACTTTATCCTTGAGGTCCGCCATGCTTTCGCTCCTGTGTGAGTAATTTATGCGCCAGCGCGTTTCGCTGCTTCCCATCCAGCTTGCGCCAAAGGTGTTACCCGATCAGACATTTCGCCCGCCGCTGCGCTATTGGCTGTACCATCTACTACACGCTTCTGAATGCCCTGCAAAATCGCGGCAATCCGGAATAGATTATAAGCGAGATACCAGTCCATTGGCGGCAATTCATCAATACCAGATTTTTCGCAATAACGGGCAATGGCTTCTTCGCGAGACGGTATGCCCAGCGCCGCTAGATCAACGCCTTTCAAACCGCTACGGCCTTCTGGCTCCATCTCGTAAGCCATTAGCCAATAAGCGAAATCGGCAATTGGATCACCTAGCGTCGATAATTCCCAATCAAGTACGGCAATGACTTTGGGCTCGTCATGAGAAAAAATCATATTGTCGAGCCGGAAATCACCATGGACAATGCCGAAGCTTTTTTGCTCGGGAATGGTCTTGGTCAACCATTCGATCAGCTGGTCCATTTCCGGAATTTTGTCGATCTCGGACAGTTTATACTGCTGAGTCCACCGGGAAATCTGGCGCTCGCAATAATTGCCCGGTTTGCCATGTCTTTCCAGTCCCAGTTTTGCCGGGTCATAGCTGTGCAGCATTGCCAGCGTGTCGATCATTTCGAAATAGATCGCGCGCCGCTCATGTGGTTCCATGCCTGGCAACGTACCGTCCCACAGCGTGCGGCCATCGGCCATGCCCATAATATAAAACATGGTGCCAATGACATCATCATCGTCACACAGGCCATAGGGTTTCGCGACAGGAAAATTAGCGGGGTAAAGTCCGGCTATAACCCGAAATTCACGATCAACGGCATGGGCAGATGGTAACAATTTTCCGAACGGCTTTTTGCGAAGGACATAATCTGCCCCGGGGGTTTCGATCTTATAAGTCGGGTTGGACTGACCGCCTTTGAACTTTGTAATGGTCATCGGACCTGAGAAGCCTTCGACATTGGTATCCATCCATTTAGCCAGACTTGCCTCGTCCAGCTTGTCCTTGTCAGGCACTGCCATAGTGCCAGTCATGTCTTCTTGTGGGTTCATGGAAGTTCCCTCTTCCTATTTAGTTAAAAGTGATGACGGACCGTGCCGCATCACCTTTTTTCATTTTTTCAAAACCGTCATTAATTTGCTCAAGTGGAATCGTCTCGGCAACAATGCTATCCAAATCCAGCAATCCGCGCAGGTAGAAATCGACCAGACGCGGTATGTCTACCGGGAAGCGATTTTCTCCCATCAACACGCCCTGCAATTTCTTACCAGATAGCAAATCCATAGCGCTGAGTCCGACCTGATGGTCTAGCGGCATCATGCCTAGGATCGTTGCCGTCCCGCCGCGCTTTAGTGATCCGACCGCAAGGGCGCCCGATGCAGGACGACCGACGGCCTCGATCGCGTGATCAACACCGCCTTTTGTCAGGTCCAAAATTTGCGCCGCAGCATCATCGGCCATGGCATCAACGACATCAGTGGCCCCAAGCTTCATGGCTAATTCGCGTTTTTCTGGTATCGGGTCAGCTGCGATAATACGACCTGCACCTGCAATTTTGGCGGCATTTATTGTTGCCAAGCCGACACCGCCACAACCTACCACTGCAACCGTCTCGCCAGGGGTAACGTTACAAGCATTGAAGATTGTCCCGGCACCAGTAGTAACCGCGCAGCCAATGACGGCAGCACGGTCAAGCGGCATATCGGGATCGATCCGTACACAAGCATGTTCGTGGATCAGCATTTGCTCAGCAAAGGCTGATAGATTGAGCATTTGCCCGACAGCCGTTCCGTCCGGACGGGTAATGCGAGGAGCATCTCCAGCGGCGCGCCTAGTGTCCGCGCCGAGGCACAAGGACATCCGGCCTGAAACGCAAAATTCGCAATGTCCGCAAAAGGCAGACAAACAGGAAACGACAGCATCGCCGACGGCCACCGTGCGAACTTCGCTACCAATCGCTTCAACAATACCGGCTGCTTCATGTCCCGGTATCGCGGGTAAAGGGTGCGGATAGCTGCCATCAATAAAGTGCAGATCCGAATGACATAGCCCGCAGGCGGCCGTTCGGATCAGCACTTCATGCGGTCCCGGTTTGGAGATACTAACCTCTTCGATTTCAAGCGGTTTTCCCGCTTCAACCAGGACTGCTGCTTTCATCTATCCGATCCTTTTCTATCGCGTAACGGCCAGATCGCCTGAAGAAAACTCTTCCTTCATTTTGCTGCCATCGGCTGTTTCGGCATATTTGCCATATTCCATCTTAGCGACAGTCCGGTTGTGAACTTCATCTGGACCATCCGCGAGACGCAGGGTGCGTTGATGAGCATAAGCGCTGGCAAGACCATAATCATTGCTTACGCCGCCGCCGCCATGGGCTTGGATCGCATCATCAATGATTTTTAATGCCATGTTCGGAGCCTGAACTTTGATCATTGCGATTTCGGCTTTGGCATATTTGTTGCCGACTTTGTCCATCATATCGGCCGCTTTTAGGCAAAGTAGACGGCTCATATCAATGTCGATACGCGCCCGTGCAACCCGCTCATCCCAAACGCTATGTTCAGAAATACGCTTACCGAATGCGATACGCGATTGAAGGCGCTTGACCATTTTCTCGAGCGCTTCTTCCGCAACACCAATGGTACGCATGCAGTGATGAATGCGGCCAGGCCCAAGGCGACCCTGTGCGATTTCAAAACCACGACCTTCACCCAATAGGATGTTGGATGCTGGGACGCGCACATCTTTCATTTCGACTTCCATATGACCATGCGGTGCATCATCATATCCAAAGACGGGGAGATGGCGGATGATTTTTACGCCCGGCGCATCGGTTGGCATCAGGATTTGGGACTGCTGTGTATAACGGCTGCCTTCAAATGTCGTCTTGCCCATGACAATAGCGATTTTGCAGCGCGGATCGCCAAGGCCGGAAGACCACCATTTGCGGCCATTGATGACATATTCATCCCCATCGCGAACAATAGCGGTTTCGATGTTGGTCGCGTCCGAAGAAGCAACCGCCGGTTCGGTCATCAGGAAGGCCGAGCGAATTTCGCCATTCATCAATGGGCGCAGATACTGCTCTTTCTGTTCCAACGTGCCATAACGATGGAATACTTCCATATTCCCGGTATCGGGCGCAGAGCAGTTAAATACTTCGGATGAAAAGCCAACGCGGCCCATTTCTTCGGCACATAACGCATATTCAAGATTGGTGAGGCCGGGGCCTTCAAATTGAAACACATCATCAATATGCGTGAGGTTGGGGTTTGCTGGCGGCATGAAAAGGTTCCAGATCCCTTTTTCTTTCGCCTTGGCTTTTTCTTCTTCGACGACTTGCAGAACTTTCCAGCGATCTCCAGATTCGTCTTCGGCTTGGTAATCGGCGACCCTCGGGCGGACATGATTCTCAATATGCTCACGTACCTGATTGCGCCAATATTCCTGCTTTTCGGTGAGATCAAAATCCATGCTTTTATCCTTTTTTGAAAGACGTTCGATTTAACTATGCGATTAACTTATCAGAGCTATCGCGGCTTTGCCACAGGGAAACGTGCCAGTAAGGGTAGATTTATTCTGCGGCTTAGTTGTTCAGCTGGGTTTTAGCCAACCGGTTTTCATGATCTTTTTCGCCGAGCGGAAATTTTGTGTATGCCCAAGCGCCAATCAGGGCGATCACCGTGGCCAAGAGAACGTAGATCAATGCTAGATTGTCAACAATGGCAGGATCAACAGAGCCCGGCGTTGCGTTTTTCGGCATTTGAATGATCGAGATAATCTGACTCGCAAGCAAAATGCCGATCCCATTGACGACTTTCTGCATGAAAAACATTCCCGAAGAAAATAGGCCTTCGCTCCTTTGACCGGTGTCAAATTCATGCTGATCAGTAACGTCGGCGATCATGGACATCGTAAGGATCATGGCAGAGATACTTGACGCTGTGGCAACGACAAGGAGGGTAAAGAGAATGGGCAGCATCCTAGCATCGCCCGGTGCCGGAAAAATATCGACCATTCGCAACCAATATGGCGCCGTGCCGATAAACAAAGCAGCAAGTGTTAGATATGATGCCGCTTTCGCTTTGCCAAGCCGTTTGGAGATTGGTGTGACGACCAAAAACGCACTGACTGCGGCGATGAAAAGAGTGAGAGAATAGGCAGTGAAATCAGGCTGACGGAATTCCCATACATGGGTAAAAAGATAGGGCGATAAAGCAAATACAAGCCATTGGTTCGTAAATGCAAAGACACCCGCGAGCATGAGCAGTAGGAAAGGCCGATAGCGGAAAGTTTCCATGATCTGGCCCATAGTTTCGGCCGTTGGCGGATGGCTCTTTTGGCGCCGATAATCCCCGACCACACGCTTGTGAGTTCCCAGTGCCGAGATTAAAACAGCTGCCAGCATTACAATCGCGCCAAGGATAGCGTAGTTTTGATAACCGTCTTTGTTCAGCAGACCAACGGGATAGTCCTCGCTTGGAACCAAGAAAATCGCATAGGCAAGGAACATGACCGAAAGGCCGCTTGCCCAGCCAAAAAGGAATCGAAAGCGCATGATACTTGTTCGATCATGATAATCGCGACTAAGTTCAGGCAGCAAGGCCAAAGCCGGAACTTCAAAGGCTGAAAATGCCATCCGAACCGCCATCGCTACGCCAAAAAGATAGAAAAATACTATTGTCGGACTCGCTTCGGGAGGATGCCACAAGAATATCCAAGCGATGACGATGGGCAGCGCTGCGCCATATAACCAAGGATGCCTCCGACCGATTCGTGTGCGCGTTCTGTCACTCATTTGCCCAACAGCAGGGTCGATAAAAGCGTCAGCGATCAAAGCGAGTGCGATAGCAAGACCGACAAGATCAGCGCTAAGCCCGACAACTTGCTCATAATAGAAGAGCAAGAATGTCGCGAAGCCGTTATCTTTTATCCCATAGGCAATAGATCCGGAGCCATAGAGCAATTTGGTTCTGGTCGGGAGCGGTTCCGCAACCGCGCTCATTTTAGCGACTCCGGCAACAGCGCGTCCAGCATGCCCGGTATTTCCGGGTCCCAGCTCGCCTGACTGCCCACCAACAAGCCACCATCTACTAACAAATGCGTGCCAGTGACAAAACCAGCAGCATCTGATGCAAGATAGGCAACTGTTTCGGCAATATCATTGGGGATGCCAGGGCGTGCGACCGGTTGAATGCCCGCCGCCACTTGTCCCAAGGCGGTATTTATTTGGTTCTTCTCGTCATCATTCGCGCCAAGGGTGGTTGCAAAAATATTGGTTTGAATAAAACCTGGGCAGATAGCGTTCACGCGAATTTGATATTGCGCCAATTCAGCCGCCGCCAATTTGGTGAGATGCAAAACGCCAGCCTTGGCCGTAGAATAGGCAACGGGACCAAAGCCAGCCTGGAAGGCGCAAACCGAAGCTGTGTTGATAATCGCCCCGCCGCCTCGCTTTTTTAAATGGGGTGCCGCGTGCCGGATACCCATAGCAACCGACTTGAGCAGTAATGCCATAGCAAAATCCCAGTCATCACCGGTAATCTCATCTATCGCATCTCGCGGGCCGCCAGCACCTGCGTTGTTAAAGACAATATCAATCCCGCCGGTTTTGTCTGCGGCATAGTCCATCAGTGATTTGACTTGATCTTCTTGGGTGACATCGCATGTCTGGAAATGAAATTTGTCGCCCAATGCAGACATCATCGCGGTGCCTTCGTCAGCATCGATATCGCCCATGACAACTGTTGCGCCTTCGCCTAAAAACAGGTCGACGGTTCCGCGTCCAATTCCCGACGAGCCACCCGTTATCACAACGGTTTTGCCTTCAAATCGCATCCTCTGGGCTCCTGTTTTTGGGCTATTTTTTTTGGGAACATAGGCTTAGCGCGAATTGGCCGTCAATCGATTCCGGCAATATATTGACTTGCCGTTACGGAATCCTCGATCTGCCTTCATGACCGATCATTTTTTGTGTCTTTGAACAAGCGGATCATTGAACCTTGGCACCGACCTATGATAGTCAGACATTAATCGATCAATTAAAGGAACCACCATCATGTCCGATCTTGAAAGTTTCCGCGCAGAAACTGCAGCTTGGCTGGAAGCCAATTGCCCCCCCGAAATGCGTCAACCTGTCGTGGATGAGAGCGATATTTGCTGGGGCGGTAAAAATCCAACCTTCAAACCTGGTCAGAAAGAATGGATGGACAAAATGGCGGCCAAGGGCTGGACCGTTCCCGATTGGCCGACAGAATATGGCGGTGGCGGATTGTCCCGCGCCGAAACCAAGATTTTGCTTCAGGAAATGGGCCGTCTAAAGATTCGCTCGCCTTTGTCGAGCTTTGGCATATGGATGCTTGGGCCCGCATTGCTGCATTTCGGCACGGAAGAACAGAAGCTACATTTTCTGCCGCCAATTGCGCGAGGTGAAGTGCGTTGGTGCCAGGGCTATTCGGAGCCCGGTTCCGGTTCGGATCTTGCTTCGTTGCAAACGTCTGCGGAAGACAAAGGCGACCATTATCTGATTAATGGCCAGAAGATATGGACCAGTTATGCTGATAAAGCGGACTGGATTTTCTGTCTGACGCGGACGGATAAGTCGAGCAAGCATAAGGGCATTAGCTTCATGTTGTTCGACATGAGGAATAAAGGCGTAGAGACGAAACCAATTGTATTGATTTCCGGTCAATCTGCTTTCTGTGAGACGTTTTTCGCTGATGTTGAAGTGCCCAAATCATATGGTGATGGCGTATCTTCAGTGGTTGGAGAAGTGAATCGCGGTTGGGATGTTGCTAAATATCTGCTGGGCCATGAGCGCAGCATGATTTCCGGCGACGGGTCTTCCGGAGCAACATCGCTGGGTTCTAAATTTGCTGATCAATATGGTCGGGACGAAATGGGCCGGCTTGATGATCCAATGCTCCGTGCGCAGATGGCGGACATGGACATTGATGTCTTGGCCTTCCGGGCGATGGCGGAGCGTTTCGGTGATACGTTCAAAGCCAATCTTTGCCATCCAGCGCAGCCCAATATGATGAAATATGCCGGAACTGAAATTAACAAACGCCGCCATGAATTGATCATGTCAGCGGGCGGCAGTGAAGTTCTGGAATGGGAAAGTGATGCTTCCAATGGCGGGTTGACTGCTCGCGGATGGCTGCGGACCAAAGCCAATAGTATTGAAGGCGGTACCAGCGAAGTCATGCTGAACGTCGTTTCTAAACAGATATTGCAATTGCCTAACGCGTAGCCGCGCAGGTAGTTAAACAACCATATTAGAAGGATAAAAGCGATGCCGCTTTACTTGAATGACGACCAAAAAATGCTGCAGGACAGCGCAACAGATTTTATGAAGGGCGAAGGTAATGTCGCTCATTTTCGCGAGTTTCGTGATAAAAGCTGCAAGGATGGCTTTTCTCATGCGCTGTGGAAGCAGTTTGCGGAAATGGGCTTTACCGGTATTTTGGTTTCCGAAGACGAGGGCGGATTGGGCCTCGGTCATGTTGAGGCCGGTGTCGTACTGGAAGAAGTCGGGCGTAACCTCACACCATCACCTTTCTTGACGACAGCCATTGCTGGCGTCGAGGCCCTCAACGCGGGCGGTAAAGCACTGCGCGAAAAATATCTGCCTGGCATTTTGTCCGGCGACAGCGTGTTGGCGCTGGCCATTGATGAAGGTCCAAAGCACCGTCCCGATCAGATCGCCATGGCGGCGACCCGTGAAGGCAATGGCTTTAAACTGGATGGCAAAAAGCAGTTTGTTGTACAAGGTGGTTCGGCTGACACCTTAATCGTCGCTGCGCGTACCAGCGGTAGCGCCGGTGAAGACAAGGGCCTTACTTTATTTGCAGTCGATACGAGCAGCAATGGCCTTGCCAGAGACAGCGTCCGTTTGGTGGACAGCGCGGTGGCAGCCCATGTCGCATTTGACGGTGTCGTTGTAGATGCCGATGCAGTGATCGGCGAGGTCGATGAAGGCGGCGCGGTTCTTCAGCGGATGCTCAACGCTGGTCGCGCAGGTTCTGCAGCAGAGACGCTGGGCGTTGGTGCCGGCGCCATGGATATCACGGTCGAATATATCAAAGGTCGCAAGCAATTTGATACGATTATCGGATCGTTCCAAGCACTGCAGCACCGTACCGCTCATCTTTATAGCGAGATGGAAATTGCCCGGGCCACGGTTCTGAAAGCACAACAGATGCTGGACGAAGGCTCGTCTAAGGCCGAAATGATGGTGTCGGTCGCCAAAGCTAAAGCCGGCAAGGCAACCGCTCTTTCAGTCCGGGAAGGTGTTCAGATGCACGGCGGCGTCGGGATGACCGATGAATATGATATCGGCCTCTATATGAAGCGTGATCGCGCGTTGTCCGAATTCATGGGCGATGCCAATTATCACACCAATCTCGTTGCTCAGATGCACGGCTATTAAAGGGACAATATGATGGATTTTAACAAGCTATTTTCGCTCGAAGGTCGTGTCGCTTTGGTTACCGGCGGTCATCGCGGTATCGGACGGATGATCTCTGAAGGCTTTCTGGCGCAAGGCGCGAAAGTCTATATCTCTGGCCGCAAAGCCGATGCTTGCGAAGCTGCGGCGGCTGAAATGGGTGATAATTGTTTTTCTGTGCCGGGCGATGTTAGCACCGTGGAAGGCTGCAAAGCCTTGGCCGCAGAAATTGCCAACCATGAAGACAAACTCGATATTCTGATCAACAATGCCGGTGTCGCATGGGGCGAGGAATATCTCAGTTTTCCCGAAGCGGGCTGGGACAAGGTGATGGATACCAACGTCAAAGGCTTGTTTTTCCTAACCCAAGCGCTGCACCCGCAATTGAAGGCAGCAGCCAGTTTTGATCGACCTGCAAAAGTCGTGAACATCGCTTCCATTGATGGCTTCAAGGTCAACCCTTGGGAGACATATAGCTATCAGGCATCAAAGGCCGCGGTTGTTCATTTGACCCGCAAAATGGCGTCCAAACTGGTTTCCGATGACATTATCATGTCGGGCATCGCGCCAGGTGCTTTTGCTTCAAACATGAACAAAGCGGCGCGTGATCATGAGAATACCGTCGAAAAGGGTATTCCAGCAAAACGCATCGGTCGACCCGAGGATATGGCCGCTGCTGCCATCTATCTGTCCAGCAGTGCGGGCGATTATGTGGTCGGTACGACATTGATTGTCGACGGCGGTGTTGTGAATGCGGCCAACCCCGGAGCGACGATCGAGCCCTGAAGATAGGTCTGCCTTGACCTAACTCCTCCATACTGTATTATTGCGGCAATACAGTATGGAGATTCTTGATGACCAAAACATATCTTATGGCCTTGGCCGCCATCCCGTTCGCCCTGTCTGCCTGTTCCGCCAGTGAAAGTGAGCAGGGTGATGGCTTTGAACTGTCGATTGATGTTGATGGTGAAGGCGGTAGTAAGACCGAGAAAATCAAAATAGGTGGAGAAGGCGAAGACAGCAAATTCTCGATCAAGACGGACGGCTTCTCGATGGATGTCGATTTGCCGCAGATATCTTTGGACAGTGACGACTTTGATATGAATAATGTTGCCCTGTATCCGGGTACCAAGGTCACTGGTTTGAATATCGAAGACACGGATGGCCAGGGCGGCAAGGTTGTCCTGAGTTTTGATGCACCAACAGACATTGACGATCTTACATCTTGGTTTGAAAAGAAAATGGCGGAAGAAAATTTCGTCGTCGAAAAAGATGGCAGCGCGCTATCTGGAAAGACCGACGAGGGTGATCCGTTTGTGTTGCAGTTAACCGAGAAGGCGGCGGATCAAACCAGTGGGAAGCTCCAATTCTCCGAAAGCCAATAGCGGGAGAACGCCATTTCGCGAGGGTACAACTATTTACACAATTTCGTGAAGCTATTCAGCTTGCCGCCAAAATGCTATGCTATGGTTGAGGGACATAACAAAGCAGGAGCGGGATATGCGGAACATTACAAAGAAACTGAAACTGGGTGCAGCAACGGCTTTGTTGGCGGTACCCTTATCACTATCCCCGATAATATCTGCGCCCGCGCAGGCGCAAAGCACTGGTGTCAAAAGCCTGTTGGGTAACGCATCGGATGGCGCGCTCGACAAATTGTCACAGCCGGGTGCCTTTTATGCCGATAAGGCGGTTCGGGTTTTACTGCCTGGCCCCTTGAAAAACGCCACCAAGATATTGCGCTTCACCAGCAAAGCAGGCCTGACCAAGGATATTACCAAGAACCTTAACGACGCGGCTGGTAAGGCGGCGCTCGAAGCCAAGCCTATATTCCGTTCTGCTATCGATAATCTAACCCTTACCGATGGTGTTGGTATCGCGACCGGCGGTGGTACGGGCGGTACGGACTATTTGCGCAAAACCTCTGGCGAAGAGCTGGCCATCAAAGTTCGGCCACTGGTCGAAAAAGCTTTGACCGAAGTCGGAGCCTATAAACAGGTCGAAAGCCTTGGGTCTTTGTCTTCTTTGAGTTCGCTGGGCGGTCTTGATCTATCGCGTGATGGATTAACCGATAGTGTAACCGAACAGGCGTTGGACGGCATCTTCTCCTATATAGGCGCTGAAGAAACAAACTTCCGCAAAAACCCCCTGAAAAAGGGCAAAAAGCTACTCAAAGGTATTTTCTAGGACCACAAGTAGTTGCAAAACGTGCAACTACTTATTCTCCGTTTTCAATTGAAACTTAACGGTTTGGCGACCATTTCCTGACTATCAGTTAGACAGGAAAAGTGATGTTTGATCGGCGTTTTTGATAACAGGAGAAAATCCATGAAAACGCTTTTCAATATAGTAGCCTCCCTGACCGTTAGCACCATCATCTTGATGTCTACCGTTCAGGTTTAATACAAAAAACTCTTTCAGTCTCGGTTGCCGCTCCCCCTCCCGATAGGCACCGGGACTGTTCCGAGGGTCCGGTCCTTTCAAAATATCCCCCCCGATTAGAAAGGCCGGACCAACGGACTCGTTCCGTTGATCGATTAAGGTGTGTGATCATCAAGTCGACATAAAAGCGCAGCCCAGTTCTACACCGATATCTGCCCTTCCGTTGCCGAAATTTCAGCCTTTAGGCATCGTTCCAGGACGAAGATATCCAAACATGTGCGGTATGTAGTCCGCTTTCCCCAGTTCAATCTTCTCGCTGCGCAATATCGCATAAGCGGTCATGAGGTGGAAATAAAACTGGGCCAGCGCCCAGTCACGGGCATATTGCTCTGCGGTCAGGTCGAAAATCATCCCGTTCGGAAGCTCGTGTGCGATGGATATGTCCGGGTTTGCATCAAGTGCGCCAGAGGCGAGGCCGTCCAGCAACGCGATAGCTTCATCAATCCGCGTCTGCGCATCCAAGAGTGAACCGGGCCGCTCATCGGCATTCTGTCCTTCATTGATAAGGTCATCAAGAGTTTCGGGGAAAGCCTGTCCTTGAAGCCGGAATACTGCCTCTTGAGCCTGCAAACAGACAAAGCGGACCTGAGCCGATAGCGGAAACATGTCAGGCGCGAGACGTGCGGATAGCAAAGCTTCGGCATCTGCTTTCGGCATCTGTGCTTCTGCCTTCTTCAGCCAGCCTGAGAGCGCTTTCAGCATTTGCATGTAGGTCGGGACGAGCAAGTTCGTTAATGACATAGGTTTCCTTCCATCTGGATAATTGATGACCGGGCCTCAGCGTCATTCTCACCATGTTCTCTGTTGAACGCTGAGAAAGAGCCAGCCAATAACTATTCCAAATCACTATCACGGCGGCCGATCTGCAGGAAAGGGGTTTCGCGTTTCTGGCGTTGTCCACAATCCGACAACTGTTTTTCCACAAGAAAGATCAGCATCTGTGGATAACTGGGCCGGATCCATTTGGAGCGACTCGCAAACCCGTGTCATATACAATTCATCGGACGGAGTTTGAATGGAACTAGCGACCAGTCAGCAATGACCCGCTGGAACGATCTAAAGCCTGAAGATAGTCGAAACGAGCATATTGTTTTTCGCAAGAAAGATAGAATGATCTTTCGATTGATGATTGGAAAAAACCCGTGAAGCAAAGGCGCAAGCCGGAACGGATCAGGCGGAAAGCAATCGTCGGGTGACTGGACCAATATCGGGTTTGAACCGAAACAATATTGCGCAAGCGATAATGCGGAAAACCAAAACCGTTAACGATATTGGCCCGGAAACCGGACGCCGGAAAAGCGGACGTTGAAATCGCAAGAGGACAGCATCCCGGATCAGGCGCAGTGGGAGCCGAAACTCGAATTTATTCGGGGATCGACTCCCATTTTTTTTGGCGTTTTTGCGCGCTGACCGTTTTCCGCGACCCGTTCATTCCGTCGCCCCCATATGGTCTTCAATCATTGTTTCTACCTCCTCGATGGAGGAACAGCTTTTGGCGAAGTCGTCGCACATTGCCAGAAACGCTTCCAGATCGGTTTCGCTGCGCTGCCAGAGGGTGACGTCCGCCCGCTCAACCTGTTCCGCGGCCAGCTTGGGCTGCTCCAGACTATAAGTCTCTGCCGCCACAACTTCCGCGAGCTGAGCATCGTAGTCTGCTGCAACATCCCAGCGCGGACCGGCATAGTAAACCGCAGCATACATGATCCGTGCCTTTGCGCCGCTGACCTTTGATGCGCGCATCGCTTCATAAAACATTCGGTGAGTGGCTTTCCACCCGCGGGTGCGAATATCGCAATACCAATCATGCACGACCGATGCCTTGCGATAGCGGCCAACAAACGGACTACCGAGTATCGACCAGGCCAATTTGGGGATCGACGCCCCGTCGACCTGTGCCATTGCCGGTACGCTCCACACCAATTGCGCATCATCCACAAAGGCAAAGCGATTGAGCAGCGTCATAATTCGCCCATCTTCGTCCCACTCAAATCGCGGCCGTCCGGTATAATGCGCCATGGCTTTATTTCTCCGCTCGTTGTGGCTGCCCCGGCATTGATTATAGCATATTTGCCTTACCAGTGATGGCCGTCACAGCAGGCCTTTCTATCAACCGCTAACAGAATAAGGCGATACCGCTTTATTCACAGAGATATGTGGGGGGCAGCGGTATCGCACCACCGTGGGTGCTTTTGCCCCTTGGCGGTAACTTCCCTTTGGGATCGCCCGAGTTAGGCAATCCTCTGGAAGCGCGATGGTATTGCGACCCGGCCATCGCGCTTCTTAGGGATGTATTCTCCAAAATTTCTACAATTTTCAGTTATTTGACTATTTGAGTGTAATTGTTTTGCGAGTTGTGCGGCCAGTCACACTTAATTTTACATTTGTCACTATCTTATGGTTTACGGCGACTTAAGCTTTCAGCGGTGCCGCCGTAACTTTAATGGGAGTCCGGCGATCTGCGACCCGGTCGCCGGGCTTCTATTTACAGAGCATATTGGTTTGCGAGTCCGAGTTCGCGCATATCCTGTGGGGCGTGACAATCACCGCAAAGCGCGGCTGCGTGGACCGCGAACATCCGGCTATATTCCGGCGGCTTGTCATCTCCCCAATCACCAACGCCATCTTCCTTTTTCCTTTTTCAATCATTTGTCGTAAGCCGTTGCGAATGATATCCGATTATTTGAAAACTGAGGATCGGAGCTGTCCTATTGATACAAGATAACCTTTTCATAACATTAGTGAGCTGCATTTTCTTCATGGGACTGGTCGCCTGGATTTCGTGGCGCAAGACCCGCGGCAGTGTGGATAGCAAGGATGGTTATTTCTTGGCAGGACGAGGATTGAGTAGCGTGTTTATCGCGGGCTCCCTGCTGCTAACCAATTTATCGGCGGAGCAGCTTATCGGCCTAAACGGTTCCGCTTACGGTTATAATTTGAGCAGTATGGCGTGGGAGGTCACGGCTGCCGTTGCCACGATCGCAATGGCGTTAATCTTCCTGCCGCGCTACCTCGCGGGGGCGTTCACGACCTTGCCCGAATTTCTCAACGATCGCTTCGATGCTGATGTTCGGCGGATGTCGGTGGTTTTGTTCATGTTGGGCTATGGTTTAGTAACAATCCCGTCGGTGCTTTACTCCGGTTCGATAGCCGTGATGCAGCTGTTCAACGTGCCAGAAATGCTAGGCATAGGTTATTTCCCGGCACTGGTGACGACGGTCGTTGCCATAGGTTTAATCGGTTCGGTTTATGCAATTTTTGGGGGATTAAAGGCTGTTGCGGTTTCCGATACCATCAATGGCATCGGTTTGCTGATCATCGGCATATTGGTGCCAGTGCTGGGTCTCATTGCGCTGGGGGAAGGAAGCTTTGGCGATGGCATGACCAAATTGGTCAATGATCATCCAAGCAAGCTTAACGCTATTGGTAATGCGGATGATCCGACACCCTTTGGTACATTGTTTACCGGTATGTTGTTCGCCAACCTGTTTTACTGGTGCACCAATCAATATGTCATCCAGCGAACATTGGGCGCAGCGTCACTTGCCGAAGGACAGAAAGGTGTTCTTTTTTCGGGCTTCTTCAAAGTGCTTGTACCCTTCATGATGATGATCCCGGGGGTGATTGCTTTCCATCTTTATGGTCCAGGGCTTGGGTCTATTGATCAGGCTTATCCCCGTTTGATCCGCGATGTCATGCCAGTTTATCTCGCCGGTTTCTTTCTTGCGGTGCTGTTGGGCGCAGTGTTCAGTTCTTTCAATTCGCTGCTCAACAGCGCGGCAACTTTATTTTGTCTGGACGTTTATGGCCCTTGGCGAAAAGGCAAAGCCAGCGATCAGGATTTGGTCCGTATCGCGAAAATCGCTAGCGTCGTGATCGCTTTATTCTCGTTTGTTGTCGCGCCCTTGCTCTATTTTGCCGAACAAGGCCTGTGGCAGATAATTCGGATTTTTACCGGATTCTATAACATTCCGACCGTTGTGATTGTCATTGTCGGTCTCTTTACACGGCGTGTGCCGGCCCTTGGCGCAAAGATCGTAATTGTCTTTCACGTCATCGCATACGGACTTTTACGGTTTGTTTTCGATGAGGTAATCACGCTACATTTTCTTCATCAATATGCGATTTTATTCGCCGTTGAAGTTGCGATCATGCTGACGCTTGGTTATCTTCGCCCAAGAGAAACAGCTTGGAAATTCACGCTTAACGCAAAGGTTGATCTCACACCATGGCGTTTTGCCAGGCCGCTAGCGGCAACCCTGTTCTCTTGCGTTATCGCTCTCTACTTGCTCTTTTCGAATGTGGGATTGGCATCAGGCGATGGTTTGAGCAGCCTCTTCTACACACTCCTGCTATCTATCACCTTGGCCAATATAGTCTATTGGGCCTGGGCCGCGAAATCTCCTGTAAGGACGGCGCCTATTTGATCAACGAGGCGAGCACTTTGCGCGTACCTTTAAATGGCCTGCGCCCATGCATGACCAAAAAATTGTCGATCAGGGCAACATCGCCTGCTTGCCATTTCAAATCAAAGCTCAGCGTGTCCGCCAGATCAATGGCAACCTGCATTTGGTCGGTTTCGATGGCGCTGCCGTCACCAAAGCAAATGGACTTTGCAGGATTATTACGTTCGTCCGCCCAACCGCGATAGGCGGCGATCAACTGATTGAAAAACACCCTGCGTCCATCGCGTAGCACCCGCACAGCATCAAGCCGGGGCGACGTTACGCGCAACGCATCATGTTTTAGCCACTGCCATTCATATCCTAAGCTTTGGAGACGGCCTTCTGCGGAAGCTATATCCTCGACACCCAACGTGCTGCGCCAACTTCGCCCCTGTCCCGATTGCGCGTCATCCTGGGCCGGCATAGTATGAGTGTAACGGACGCCTTTCTCTGCAAATTTGGTGATCAGGGCGGGGTTCTCCGTTTCCATCTTCTCGAGCAGAATATCGGATCGACACAGTGGCGTTGCCCCGCCTTCATCAGCAGCAATATTACAATAAAAGAATAGCTTTGATGGGTAGATTGGTGTTTGCGCCATTTCGTGATGGAGAAATATGCTCGTGTCCGGCGGCGCTTCATTGGCGGTGAATACCCGGGGCGTCAGATTAATCCGTACGGCATTGGAAAGGGACTCCGCATAGGGAAAATTCTCCGCTCCATAGGCCTGAACCGCCATGTCGAAGTCATCGATTTTGGGCACTTGAAAACCACGAAATAATATCGCACCAGTAGCCCCAAGATCTCGATCAATCTGCTCTTTTTCACATATTAAATATTCTGAAAGACCTTTCGGCGCGTTGGCCTCCACGATCTTTGGAAACGCCATTTCGTTCCATTGCTGCTGCATCATTTTACGTCCCTCAATCATATATCGGATTGAGCAAGCCGAACGCGGCTTCGCAAAATACGCCGGGATCATTGAAACGGCGATTGGCATTTAACCCAGAGATGGCGCTCATTTCACTAGCGGTAAGCGAGAAATCTGTGATCGCAAGATTCTCTTTCATTCTATCGGGGTTGCTGCTCTTTGGAATGATCGACGTTCCCCGCTGAACGCCCCATCGCAGAACAATCTGAGCTGGAGATTTACCATGCGCAGATGCGGCATCTTGCACCACAGGTTCCGTCAAGACGCTGTCCCCCTGTCCAGCCATATCCAGTTCAACATAGGACAGCGCGGCCAGCGGAGAAAAAGCGGTAACCGCAATCTTATATTGCCCGGCCAGTTTGATGAGTTTTTCCTGGGTCAAATAGGGATGTGCCTCAATCTGTAGCATGGCAGGTGCTGTCTTTGCATAGCTCATGAGGTCGTGGATCAGCGCGCTATTATAGTTGCACACACCGATCTGCCGAACGAAGGCCTTTTCAACCAATTGCTCCATTGCTCCCCAAGTTTCATGGAGCGGGACAGGTGCGCGTTGCATGACTGGATTGTCGACATCTGGATCCAGAAGCCATTCGGGGGGGTAACGGGTTTCAATGGGCACATATTCTAACGCAATGGGAAAGTGGATGAGGTATAGATCGAGATAGTCCAGTCTCAAATCATCCAGCGATTTGCGACACGCCGCTTCGACATGATCGGGATGATGGTAGGTGTTCCAGAGCTTGGAAGTGATCCATAAGTCCTCGCGCTTTACCAATTTTTGATCAATCGCAGCTTTCAATCCAGCACCAACCTCGGCTTCGTTGCCATAGTCGGCCGCGCAATCGAAATGCCGGTAGCCGGCCTTGATCGCCTCTACAACGATATCAGCGCAATCAGCGGGAGCCACTTTCCAAAGACCAAAACCGATTTCAGGGATGTTTTTCATTTAGGTTCCTTCACTGGAAGAATTGGTATCTAATTTTACGGGCAACCCGGTTTCGATGGACTCATGTGCGGCGGCCCCTATCTCGACCGATCGTAACCCATCCCATGTCGAGATCTCTGCATCATGTCCGTTGACCAAGGCGTTATGAAATTTGGTCAATTGAAAAAACGTAGCACCATGATGGTCCCCGGCTTGCAAAGCCGCCTTCGGTGTTTCAATTTTTTCAACCAACGGCCCGCTTTTATCGCGCGGTGACCATGTCATTTGAGCAGACGGAATAGCAACCTCAAGCTTGCCTTTGTCGCCCAGAGCATAAATCTCTTCTTGCTCTTGAGATCCTTCGGCAAACATACAAAGATCGAGAACAGCGCGCGTGCCTTTTGCAAAGTCCAAAACGACATAGGCATTATCAAGGATATCAGGCTGACGGCCACCATAGCGTTCGTCGAGGTGGTTCACATCTTGGCCGCCGGTTGCATATATCCGCACTGGCTCATCGCGCAATATATGCCGCATCAGATCGAAGAAATGACAGCATTTCTCGACCAGCGTTCCGCCAGTATTCTCGCTAAACCGGTTCCAGTCCCCAACCTTTTCCAAAAACGGGAAACGATGTTCTCTTATGGACAGCATTTTCACCGGACCGGTGATGCCGTTATGCATATTTTCGACGAACTTCGTGACGGGCGGCATGTAACGATATTCCAGGCCAATCCATAGCAAATGCGAATGGCTTTTCGCTGCCTCATGCAAGGCCCGTGCATCTTTAACCGTCGTGCACATCGGTTTTTCGAGTAATATCGCGATAGGATGCTGCATCACATCCCGCATGATCGAAAAATGGGTGTGATTGGGAGCCGCGATAATGACGGCGTCCAGAGCGCAGGTTGCTATCATTGTGGCCGATTGGGAAAAGGTAGCCGGCGCGAAGCCTTTGGCTTTGGCATGGTTCAGTGATTGTTCCAATGAGCCGGAATCGGGGTCACTCAAAGCCACCAACTGCGCGCCGTCTACTAGCGCGATATTGCTGATATGCTCGCGGCCCATCATACCCGCACCAATAATCCCGTAGCGTTTCATTCTATAACTATTCTTTCAAAGTCGTGCCAAATTTGATCTTTTCTATTCCCTGATATGACGCGAAGGTAAATCACAATCGTGAATATCACTATTTGTAACTCTTTCGGCCCGAATAGAGACGCAGGGCGCAATTGCAGTTGCGGCATAGCTCGCCGCTGTTCATATTCAGCTCTAAACTTTTCAAAAATGTCGGAATCTAAAATATGAGCGAATGGGTATTGGGAATTATCGGTGGATCTGGCCTGTATCAACTGGATGCGTTGCAAGATGCCGAATGGGTTTCGCTGGACACACCGTGGGGCGAGCCGTCGGATGATTTGCTGGTTGGCTATATCGGCAGCGTAAAATGCGTCTTTCTGCCGCGCCATGGTCGCGGACATCGCCTTGGTCCTAGCCAGTTGAATTTTCGTGCCAATATTGATGCTATGAAACAAATGGGCGTGACGGATTTAATATCCATCTCAGCGGTCGGCTCGCTCGCGGAAGATTTACCACCGGGCCATTTTGTCGCCGTTGATCAGTTTATTGATCGTACTTTTGCACGGGAAAAAAGCTTTTTCGGAGACGGCCTGGTTGCCCATGTGTCCGTCGCTGATCCTGTCTGCTCGCGCCTATCTGCATATGCTGTTGAGGCTGCAAGTAAGGCTGGCGCGGATGTTCGCAAAGGCGGGACTTATATAGCGATGGAGGGGCCGCAATTTTCATCGCGCGCGGAGAGCCATCTTTATCGCCAATGGGGCGCGCATGTCATCGGAATGACGGCCATGCCAGAAGCAAAATTGGCCCGCGAAGCTGAGCTGCCCTACGCACTAATCGGTATGGTCACCGACTATGATTGCTGGCGAGAAAATGAGGCTCCGGTCGAAGTTGAAGCTGTGATTGCTCAAATGCATAGCAACGCGGCAAAAGCACGTGATCTGGTCGCGCATCTTGCCAGCAGCTTACCAGCGGAACGCGAAGCCAGTCCGATTGACAATGTGCTGGATTTTGCACTGATCACCGATCCGTCTGCACGTGATCCGCTATTGGTAGCAAAGCTAAAAAACGTCGCCGGGCGCGCTTTAGGCTGAACAGCTTGCGCCACCAAGCACGCAGAAGCGGGCGCAATGCGGATGATTGAGTTTTACGGTTTGAGAGGCCTCCGCCAGCGTTTCGCCCATGTCAAATTGTGGGTCATAGGGTAGCAAAGTGCACGCCGCGACGCGTGGGCTTGTGTCGCCTTTGCGTTTGACGACCATTCGGCTGGAGGCGCACATGATGCTCGCCGGCGCCACATCCAGAATGTCCCAGCAGGCGGTCGTGATCTCCGCAACATCTGCTTTCTCATCCATTTCAGGAAACAAGACCAAGGCCATGGGGTCTTTCGCGTCTATGGCAAGATTATGAGTAGCAAAAAGAGCCGCATATCCGGCTCTTCCAATGGCCTCGCTCTCGCCATCCAAATGGCGTCCGGCAATTGTCGTGCGGATATTATTCGACGCAAGCCAAGTAAGACCGTCAATGGCCTTGTCCCAGCTATTGGGACCCCGTTCCGCCTCATGCACTTGCTGTGTGAAATGATCGAGGCTGACTCTTATCGTGAGCATATCGCGGTTGGGCAGGGCCAATAATTGTTTTTCAAACCGTCGCATCGGCCGCATGGCGTTGGATAACACCAACACTTCAAAACCGCGTTCCAGACAGAGCGTGAGGATTGCTATCATGTCGCTATTCATGAAGGGCTCGCCGCCGGTGAAGGCAATTTCTCGCGTCGGCAGTCCGCTATCGGCTATCTCATCGAGATAGGAGCGCACTTCATCGATCGAGATATAGACCAAGGCATCATTGGTCGGAGAGCTTTCAATATAGCAGCTTTTGCAGGCAAGATTGCAAAGCGTACCCGTATTGAACCACAAGGTTTCAAGGCCTGTCATTGCCACAGAAGCACGCGGTTCGCCCTTTGCTGTCACAAGCGGGTTTTGAAACTTATCATGTGCCAGAGGCCGGGTTTCAGCAATCGTAAATGGAGATATTGTTGTCATGCTTATTGTTTCGCCCGGTTAAACCGCTTGGTTACATATCTGCCAATAAAAGCAAATGATTATGTGGTTTTACCCAGTCTTGCGGCTTTTCTGGGAAGCTGAAGCTAGCGAATATCGGGATAATGGTCTGCCAGTCGTTTGCGTGCGCCCATGGCCCACATCATACCGACTTTTACGTAAATCCAATTGGCCCGCCACCGACCCCATGCGGCTATGCGTCGATCCGATGTCCATACCCAGCGCGGGATCATCTGCGTGTGGCCAAAGCGTGCCAGCTTGATGCAAAGATCCGCCTCCTCCATCACTACCACTTCTTCATCACAGCCACCGACTTCAAGAAACTGATCTCGCCGGAAAAACATGGCGTGGTCACCGAACAACAATCGCACCCCTTTGAAAAATAACCATGGCCGCAACAGCAGTGGGATATACCAAGTCTTTAACCAGTTATGGACTGTGGAGCCCCATCTTGTGCCGCTCGGTCCGGCAATACGTGGTGTAAAACTGGCCAATGACAATCTGGAATTTGCCATGGCCTTGCGGATTTCGTCCACCGCATCGACCGGTAAAATCGAGTCAGCGTGAAGCACACAGATAATATCGCCGCTAGCCTGCAAAACGCCGAAATTTATCTGTGGTCCGCGGCCACGTTTCGGGGATGACAGAACTGTTATCCCCCCTTCTATCGCTAGCTGCTTGGTTGCATCTTCGCTGCCACCGTCGACCAGTAATATCTCATCAGCCGGTGGATTGAGTTTTCTTAGACACGCTAAGGTGCGCGGCAGCGCTCGCTCCTCATTTAACGCTGGCACTAGGATGGTGACTTTGCTCATGGTCGGTCCATAGCCATGTTCAAGTGGTCAACCAAGGCCACCGAGCAAGGTCTTCGGGCGTATCGCAGTCGCTCAACGTTTCTAGAATTTTGCATGACATGCCTTGTTCGGCCACGCGCCTCAATGTTTCGGGTAAAACCTGATCCGTGCTCCATGGCATATCTTCAAACAGGAATTGATAGGAACCATTTACCCCAATGCAATAATAACCGCCATCTTCTGCTGGCCCAACTACCACATCATGGTCCCGCAATGCGGCGATAGCCTGTACTACATGATAATCTTTCAGGTCGGGCGTATCAGAGCCAAAGAATATTACAGGGGCAGGCAGCAATGCGGCCAATAGGCGGTCTGTTAGGTCGCCGTCAGGCTGGGTAAGGAAAGTCAAATCGTCGCCTAACCATTTTTGAAACGCGGACTTGTCGGCTCCGGTATAGCGAATTTCGATTTGGCAGTTGCTGGATTTCAAAGTCGCGATAGTTCGCTCCGTTAAAGTCTTGTGGATTGCCGCCGCTCCATCCGCGCCAATGGCGGGAATGAGTCGGGTCTTGGCCTTCCCGGCATCAGGAAAGCGGGTGAATAATACCGCTCTGCATGGATGGTGTTCCACTCGATTGTTTGCCTTTTCTATCGGGATGTTCGATTTCTTATAGACCTAAGTTTATTCTCTAATCGACATCGTTTATTTTTTGGAACCTGCTGTAACCAATATCATTTTTGGTGCGAAGTATAGAAGAATCAATTGTCTTAGGAGGATCATCATGAATTTTAAGCACGCGCTTATCGCTGCTGTTGCTGTGGCCGTTATATCTACACCAGCTTTCGCCAGTGGCTCCGGCGGCCGCGGCGGCGGCGGATTTAGTGGTGGAGGTTTTTCGCAGCCCCGTGATCCTGCAAAAGAAGCCTATAGCCGGGGTCACCGCTTGTTTAAAAAGCGGATTGCTTGTAAAAAATGCGAATACCCGAAGGGCTTTACGGATGGAGCAACGGCGCGGAAAGTTAAGCAGCGCGTGCGCGATGGAGATTTCAAATTAAAGAGCAAAGAACGGGATTTCGTCCTCTACTATCTGTCAGATCGCTACGGCATCTGACCCTAGAAACCTAAACGCGTTGTGACGCGCTCATTCCCAAATACCGGATATTATGCCGCTACGCTTAGCTTTCTAAGTGTGGCGGCTCTTGTTTTCGTCTCAAGTCTGACCGAACCATCCGTCATATTATATGTCGCTATATTGATGTTAGGCACCGGCGGAACATTCACGCTCCTATGGAAAAGGCCGCCCTTGACCGCAGGCGCCGTGTTTGCGGTCGCGGGGCTGCTTCATTTCATTGCGCTATTCGGTTTTGCAGCTTTTGAAGATGATTATTTCCGCTTCATCTGGGATGGCTATAAAACCATCACCAGCGGAACAGCATACGGGATTGCTCCGGCTAAATATTTTGCAGATACTTCCATCGGCGCGCCGTTGCAGGCTGTGTTGGACAGCGTCAACAATGCAGAATTGCCGACCATATATGGCCCCGTTCTACAGATCATATTTGCAGCAGCCTATGCACTAGGGGGCACGGATCCGTTAGTGTTGCGTATATTGTTTGCTTTGATCAATCTGGCGCTTGTGGCTTTGCTGATAAAATCAACCGGCCCGCGCGACGCCGCACTTTATGCCTGGTCACCGTTGGCCGTGACCGAAATCATCATTCATATCCATCCCGATGCCATTATGGCTGCCTTTCTCTTGGCCGGACTAATGACTGCCAAGCGCTATCCCTTAGCGACCGCCCTGCTTTTCGGTATGGCTGCCGGTACGAAAATCGTGGCTCTCGCGGCTTGGCCGCTTTTGGCACGTTTGGGTTGGCGGCCGATCGCGATAGCAATCGGGACGGTCGGAATGCTTTACTTGCCCTTTGCTCTGCAAGGGCAGGGTATCGGCTTTGACTCCACCGAAACTTTTGCAACACAATGGTATTTCAATCCCATCGGGTTTGCAGGCTTTTCTTCCCTATTTTCGCCCACGGCGGCCCGGATATTGGCTGCGATTGTCGGCATCATGATAATCATCATCATCCATGCCCGGACACGCAGCATCAATGCGATGTCGGTTGCCGCGATTTTCGGGATCATTCTCTTGGTCGCGCCGGCGGTGAACAGCTGGTATATTCTCTGGGTCTTGCCCTTTGCTATCAGTGGCCGGGCCATCTGGCCCTTTGCCGCAGCAACCGCGATACCTTTAAGCTATCTGACAGGGCTTAACCTCAACGACTATAGTCTCGAAGCTTTTGCCGTCCATCCGGTTGCATGGAGCGCGGAATTTTTCATTATCGCTTCAGCCTTGATCTTCGATTGGCGGCAATATCGCAATAGGAACCAAGCAACACAGACGACCAAAGCAACGCCAATAACGGAACCGCAAATTGCGGTTGTCATTCCCGCGCTCAACGAAGCGAAATCAATCGCTGCAGTGCTCACTGGCATTCATGGGGCCGGCTGGTCTGGGGCACCGCCGACGATTATAGTTGTCGATAATGGGTCTACGGATGGAACCGCGCAATTGGCGCAAGCACATGGTGCCACGACGATCAGAGAGGAACAGCGCGGCTATGGTGCCGCATGTCTGGCCGGAATTGCGGCATTGCCGCCGGAAACCAATGTTATCTTGTTCATGGATGCCGATGGTTCTGACGTCCCACAAGAGGCGCTTGCTTTGGTTGAACCCCTTATCGCGGGAAGCTGTGACCTTGTCATTGGCTCTCGCGCTCTGGGTAATGTTGAGGCGGGCGCAATGACAGTTCCGCAGCGCTTCGGAAATTGGCTCGCTACCCGTTTGGTGCAATGGATATGGGGCAAAAAAATGACTGACCTTGGGCCTTTCCGGGCTATCCGCCGTGATGCCTTGGTAGCCTTGGATATGAAGGATCGGGATTTCGGCTGGACTGTGGAAATGCAGGTAAAGGCCGTGCAGCAAAAAATGCGTATTGAAGAGCGCCCCGCAGATTATCGCAAGCGTATCGGGATATCAAAAATCTCAGGTACCATAGACGGTGTGGTCCGTGCGGGAACCAAGATATTATATGTAATCGGCCGGGAAGCTTTTTGCCGTTAAGGCGCGGCTGCTTGCCGGCGTTTGCGGATCAGGCGAACCAACCCATAGGCCATTAACAAGATAGCCAAGCCAGCAATTGTCGCAGGTATCGGAAACGACCGTATCAGCCAGATGGGAGAGAAGCCGCCGCTAGAAGCCGATGCCGCAGGCGCTTTGATGTCATTGAGGCGCCAGTCATAATCGGTAAAGCCGATGTCTATATCACCATCAACCAGACTCTCCGTCTGCACGGCTGTCAGATCAAGACTGTCGGCATAGAGGACCAGAAAGTCTTCTAGGGTATCGGCTCCGCGCCAGCCCTGTTCAAAATCATCGCGATACCAGTCGAAAATGCTGGATACAGCGAGCCCGTCCGCGTCCAGCCTGTTACGCATCCGGTCGGTCAAAAAAGCCTTGGTCGCGCTTTCTAGTTGTTCATCCAGTGTCGCTGCTTCAAATGGTTTGTCGATAAGCGCTGGACAGCCGATACTGGCACAATTGACCGCGAAATGGATGCGTGGTTCATTGTATCGCCCGCTGCCACGGATCATTTCATGTTCAATCTCGTCAAGCGAACGCGTCGCGCCCAGAAAAGGAATGAACTTTTTTTGCCAAGGGGATGTCGTAATCGTCCCAAGCTCGCGAATGGAGCTCACATCGGGATAGCTATCGACGATTAGCTCCACGGTCCAAGCATTGTAAGCGTTGATGAGAAACGCAAGCTGTTCTTCCGTCGCCCAGCCATCGAATGTCGTTTGATCGATTGATTCCAAGGCCACCAAATAGGATTTGAGTTGTGATCGCTCGAGTTTGAACTGTCCGTAATCGACGGTTGAAATCGCACCATTATTTGACGAACTAACATGGCGTTCAACCAGCTGTCCCCAAGCACTATGATCAAAATTCTGGGCCATCGCCGGAGTGACAATGAACAGAGATAATATGCTGAATATACGAACTATCATTGTCGTCCTTTCTCGGATTCACATTCAGGTATGTTTCGGAGAAAAACTAGCAAAGGTTACAGCAAGCGGAACTGCACCAGATACAAAGATCATCTCATGCCCGCTTGGAGACCAAGACGGACCCTAACGATGTGGGAGCTTAAGCCCAAAATCAGAAAATGATAATGGAATATACAATGGTGAAAAATTCGGTATCGTATCGAAAACCGCCGTGCGTAAGAATTGGCGAGAAAATATTATAGGAGTCTGGATTTGGCTGAAGCTACAGCGAGCACCGTTTCGCATGCCGACAACGGTGGAACCCCTGAAACGGGATATGGCAGCCGAAGTTATCGAAAATATATATTGGGGATGTTGCTGACAGTTTACATCTTCAATTTCATCGACCGTACGATAATCAACATTCTGACAGAACCCATCAAGGAATCCTTCGGGGTCGAGGATTGGCAAATGGGGCTGCTTGGTGGTCCTGCTTTTGCGATCCTTTATACGTTTGTTGGCATTCCTATTGCTCGTTTCTCGGAAAAACATCATCGCGTCTGGATCATTGCCGGTTCGGTGGCCTTGTGGAGCCTGATGACCGCCTTATGCGGGTTTGCGACCAGTTTCATCGCACTGTTCATTTTCCGTATCGGGGTAAGCATCGGGGAAGCAGGCTGTTCGCCGCCAGCCAATTCCATTATCGCCGATTATTTCGTCCCTACCGAACGTTCAACAGCGGTTTCGGTCTATGCTCTGGGTATTCCGCTCGGCGGCATGGTGGCCTATGTTTTTGGCGGTTTTATTGTCGGCAATCTCGATGGCGCGACCGTCGGGGCGATGCTGGCCAGTTGGAATTGGAGCTGGGCTGTTAATCTATTGGATTGGCAGAATATCGAAGGATGGCGCGTCGCCTTTGTCGTTGTCGGCATTCCCGGCATCATTGTCGCGATGATCGTAAAAATGACGATCAAGGAACCCCCGCGCGGCTATACAGATCCGCCCGAGATGCAAAATAAAGAGCAAGTCGGCTTCCGCGAAGTTCTCAAGATTTTATCGAAGAAACCATCCTATTGGCATGTCACCATGGGCGTCACCATTGCCTCGTTCGTCAACTATGGGGTGGGCCAGTTTTTCGTATCCTTCCTCATTCGCACCCATGACATGTCGATATTTGATGCATCGGTGAAAATCGCGATGGCGCTGGCCGTCATGGCCTCCATTGGAACCTATATGTCGGGCTTTCTGGCGGATAAATATGCGAAGCGCTTCCCAAAAGCCTTGGCGTTCATTCCGATGTTTGCTTTGCTTGGCGTCATACCCATGCATGTCACCGGCTATTTGGCGGAATCTTTATGGGTGGCTGTCCCGCTTATGATGGTCGGCCAAATGCTGCTCTATACCTATCTCTGCCCGCTTTATGCTGTGCCAAGTGGTGTGGTCGATAGCAGGATGAGAGCAACGGCCGTCGCTGTTACCTTGTTCATCGTAAACTTGCTCGGCTATGGTCTTGGGCCGCCGTTAATAGGTGGGCTATCGACGATATTAAATGCGACATTTTTGTCAGGGATTGATCCCGCACTCAGCTTGGAGGCCTGTAAAGCATCCAATCTCGCTGCTGCTGCTCAAACCGCTTGTGAATCCGCGAATGCTGACGGGCTTCAGTGGTCTATGATCATATTCAAATGTCTCTATATATGGTCTGTTTTTCACTTCTATATGGCAAGCCGGACCATCCAGCGGGATATGGGGCGTTAGTATTTAGGTGGGTCGCAATGTTAGGATGGAATCCGGCACTATAACGCCGCTGTTGCCCGTTTGGCGGGCACTGGTTTTTGATAGTGCATAATATTGTCTATCGAGGTGAACCTGCACTCACCACCACCCGGTAATCTCCATCCCCAGCGCCACAAAAGCATAGCCGAGCACGCCATATAATAAGGCGCGGAATACCGGATAAGGGAGGCGGGCTTTGTGGGGATAGCCTTGTGGATAGATCACTGTGATCCGGTCGCCGATGACGGGCGTTGGGAAGGGGGTGTAGACCTTGTCGCGGACCTCCAAAAAGGTGCCGCTCTCGTCCGCAAAGAGGAAGACCGGATTATAGAGAGTTGCGCCCTTTTCCGACCGGCGGTCGTGGCGAACGATTTTTGCGGACGCGCGGCGGACCGGATTGCGCAGAAACGGCAAATCAGCGCGCAGCGTGAGCGCCAGTCCCGTACCTGCCAAGGCCAGACCAATCCAGAGAATGACTGTTTCGATCGAGCGGGGCTAGCATTGTTTTTTTGGGTTGTTAAGGTGGTCTTCGATAAACCTTCTTCCTTGATGGAGAAGGAATTAATAGGGGAAGACTATCCAATGGCTGCTTTTCGTATCGCGACCATCATTATTGCTTTTATTCCGCTTTATTTTGGCGTTACCGGAATCTGGTTTGGCGCGGCGCAGTTGATGGGCGGGGAGCCGTTTAGCGCGGCGATGGACAATCAGTTCCGCTATCTCTCCGGCGTTTATATCGGGGTTTCGGCGATGCTGTTTTATTCCGCTGGTGATGTTGCGGGGCGGGCTTTGGTCTTTCGCTTGGCAATACTGGCGATATTTATCGGCGGTTGCGCGCGGGTGGTGTCTTACCTCAGCGTCGGTGAGCCGCCGGTAGAGCTATTCGCTGGCATGATCCTGGAGCTAATCGCGCCGGTTCTCATCCTGTGGCAGGCAAAGATTTTCGGTAAGGCGGCTTAGAGGCTCAAACACATAAGGCCGTCACGAACTCATACTCTCCGCTTACGCCCTGATTTGACGGGTGCGTTCGAAAGGCGCATCCTCACCCATGCCGCTACAACAGGATGGGGCGGCAACTTCCTAAGGGGGCATACCCAAAGGAGAGTGTAATGACTGTAGCAAGAGTGACCGAAATTATTTCCGGATCAACCAACTCAATTGAGGATGCGGTGAACGAGGGCGTTGCCCGTGCGTCGCAAACGCTGAAAAATGTCCAGTCCGCCTGGGTCAAGGATATCAAGACCGTGATAACCGATGGCAAAGTGACCGAATGGCGCACGACGCTGGCAGTGACCTTTTTGCTGGAAGACTAGTCCGCTTGAGAACTGGGTCTGCAGAAGGAACGGGGAGAACTATCCCACAATCCCTTCGAGATATTCCGTGGTCCGCCGTCCGTTGCGGACCACGCGCCGCGCGGTGCGTTCGGCGTTGCGAAACGGTTCGCGGTAGGACACGTGGACCCAGCCGCTCGCCGCGACGTTCGGCTCATAAAATTCCAATATGAGTTGGTCATAATTTAAGCGCCGTTCCATCCATTGGCAGATGCGCAGGTTGGAAATTCCAGCAATTTCAAAATCCGCCGCTTCGCCTTTGGTGTGCTGGCTATCGCGGGACCCGCGCAAAGCTCGGTTGACCGCGGGTGAACGATAGCCGGAGGAGATATTGACCGGGCGTCCGTAATTCTCGCGCACTGGCTCCAGAACCTTTTCGCAGAGTAATTTCAGCGCTCTAATCTCCGCGCGTCCGGGCGTGTTGTCGAGCATCAGCCGGGTGGCCGTCTGGGATTGGGTAAATTCACTGAGATAGAAATGCGGACTGAGTTTCATGGGCGCGATAGTTTAGTGTTGGGTGCGTGCTGTCAAGGTGGTGGGGGCAGTCGGAGCTGTTTGAAAGCCCGTCAATCGCAATGGCCTATATAGCCGCATTAATTGGATTTTAGTCCTATTCCGTTAGGTTGTCTCACGTAAAAGGAGACCAGCTATGCCCGTGATATTTGAAGCCAGCGCCAAATCTTCCGTGGCCACTAAGTCTATGCATTTGCTAATCGCTGTCATTGTGGGCGTCGCATTGAGCGTCGTCGCTTGGATGATGGATGGTATATTTGTTCGTGGCATCGTCATATTATTGGTGGTGGTGTGCGCGGTGATGACAAAAAGTGTCGCCAGCGATCTGATCGCATATGCGAATGCAGAACGCGGCTGGCGCGTCGAAATCGATAATTTTACGCTTAGCTGGCAATCTCCAGTTGATAAACTATTCCGTTCTTTCAAAGTCAAGCTCAGCCAAATCGAGAGTTTGCGGTTCGTTCAGGTCCGATCCAGCGGTACCAAAAGCCGATCATCCCGCCGCGTGTTTTTTATCCATCTAAAAGATGGTCGGACCATGGAAATCCCTCCGCAGGAAGGCGGTATATGGGTGAATGATGTGTTTGAGGCGCTTGAGAAAAAAGGCATCAGATATCATCGGGAAAACGTCCGGAAAGAGAAATTCGGCAAAGAGAAAAAACAGCTAGACATCATCCCGATGGAGGCTTGGCAACAGTAACGCAGTGCCCTAGGCGGTTATTTGTTTAGCATGTCTTTCAGATAGCCACCGGTAAAACTGCCCTTGACCTTAGCCACTTGTTCCGGCGTTCCCTCGGCAACAATTTCACCACCACGGACGCCGCCTTCTGGGCCGAGGTCGAGTATATAGTCGGCGGTTTTGATGACATCGAGATTATGCTCGATCACGACGATGCTATTGCCTTGCTCGACCAGTTGGTGGAGCACTTCCAGTAGCTTGCGGACATCTTCGAAATGGAGGCCGGTTGTCGGCTCATCGAGAATATACAGCGTCTGCCCGGTCGAGCGCTTGGAGAGCTCCTTCGCGAGCTTCACCCGCTGGGCCTCGCCGCCTGATAGCGTCGTCGCCTGTTGGCCGACCTTTATGTATCCAAGCCCCACTTCATAGAGCATCGCCATCTTGTCGCGGATTGGCGGTACGGCTTTGAAGAAGCTCACCGCATCCTCGACCGTCATGTCCAGGATATCAGCGATGGATTTGCCCTTGAACTTCACTTCCAGCGTTTCGCGATTATAGCGTTTGCCGTTGCATTCCTCGCATGTCACATAGACGTCTGGCAGGAAGTGCATCTCAATCTTGATCAGCCCGTCACCGCGACACACTTCGCAGCGCCCGCCCTTGACGTTGAAACTAAACCGTCCCGGCTTATATCCACGCGCCGCTGCTTCGGGCAGGCCAGCGAACCAGTCGCGGATATTGGTGAACGCGCCAGTATAGGTCGCTGGGTTGGACCGCGGGGTGCGGCCAATCGGTGACTGATCAATGTCGATAACCTTGTCGCAATATTGCAGGCCGGTGATTTTATCATGCTTGCCCGCAATGATCCGCGCGCCATTCAACGTCCGGGCCGCCGAAGCATAAAGCGTGTCGATGATCAGTGATGATTTGCCGGAGCCCGACAGACCGGTAACGCATGTAAACGTACCCAGCGGGATCGATGCGGTCACATTTTGCAGGTTATTTGCGGTCGCGCCTTGAACGGTGAGCTTCTTGCCATTGCCTTTGCGGCGCTTGGCTGGAACTTCGATCTCTCGCGTACCATTTAGGTACGCTGCGGTGAGTGATTTTTTGGATTTCAGGATTTGCTTGAGCGTGCCCTCTGCGACAACCTCTCCGCCACGGATGCCCGCGCCGGGACCCATGTCAACGACATAATCCGCCGTACGTATTGCATCTTCGTCATGTTCGACGACAATTACGGTATTACCAAGATCACGCAGACGCTTGAGTGTTGTCAGTAACCGGTCATTATCGCGCTGGTGTAAGCCGATGCTTGGTTCGTCCAAAACATAGAGAACGCCGCTTAATCCTGAACCTATTTGGCTCGCGAGACGGATGCGCTGGCTCTCTCCGCCAGACAAAGTGCCGCTGGTCCGATCGAGATTGAGATAATCAAGCCCGACATTGTTGAGGAAGCCAAGCCGCTCGATAATTTCTTTCAGGATAGGTTCGGCAATCTGCTTTTGTGTCTTGTCGAGCTGGTCCGCAAGGCCGTTGAAAAAGGCCAGCGCGTCACCGACGCTGCGCCTGGTCGGGATGCTGATATCTTCGCCCGCGATTTTGACCGCGAGCGCCTCGGGCTTGAGCCGCGCGCCGTGACAGGTTTCGCAGGGTGCCGCTGCCTGAAACTTGGCCAGTTCTTCGCGCATCCATGCGCTTTCGGTTTGCAGCATCCGGCGCATGAGATTACCGACCACACCTTCAAACGGCTTCTTGACCTCATAGCTCTTGCGCCCGTCCTGAAAGCGCAACGTCACGGGAAGACCCTGTGTGCCGTTGAGGACAATGTCGCGGTGATGCTCAGACAGATCCTGCCACGGCGTATCCAGCGAAAATTCAAAATGCTTCGCGAGGCTACCCAGAACCTGCATGTAATAAGGGCTTGGCGGATTGGACTTGGCCCACGGTACGACCGCACCCTTCTTTATGGAAAGCGCCGGATTGGGCACTACCAACTGAGTATCAAAATGCAGCTTTTCACCGAGGCCATCACAAGCGGGACAAGCCCCTTGCGGCGCGTTGAACGAGAAGAGCCGCGGTGCGATTTCCTCGATGGTGAAACCGCTCACCGGACAGGCAAAACGCTCGGAAAACACAATGCGGTTGTCAGGCAGGCCAGTGCCTTTCATTTTGGTCCCACTGGCCGCTTCATCACGGCCCGGAACAATGCCTTCTGCTAGATCGACAAAGGCAAGGCCATCGGCCAATCGCAGCGCCGTCTCAAAACTATCGGCTAACCGCGTTTCCATACCTTCTTTATTGTCGGTCTCGGCACGAACGACCAATCGGTCGACAACCACTTCAATGTCGTGCTTTAGCTTTTTGTCGAGCTTAGGCGTTTCCTCAATATCGTAAAATTCGCCATCGACACGCACACGGGTGAAGCCGGCTTTCTGCCATTCCAGCAATTCCTTGCGATATTCGCCTTTGCGCCCGCGCACCACTGGTGCGAGCAGATAAAACCTAGTTTTCTCGGGCAGTGCCATGACCCGGTCGACCATCTGCGACACAGTCTGTGCGGTAATCGGCTCTCCAGTGGCTGGCGAATAAGGCACGCCCGCGCGCGCCCATAACAGCCGCATATAATCGTATATCTCGGTGACGGTCGCGACGGTCGAGCGCGGATTGCGCGAGGTCGTCTTCTGCTCGATTGAGATGGCAGGCGACAGGCCTTCAATATGCTCGACATCGGGCTTTTGCATCATCTCCAGAAACTGGCGCGCATAGGCGGAAAGCGATTCGACATAGCGCCGCTGGCCCTCGGCATAGATGGTGTCGAAAGCGAGGCTCGACTTACCACTGCCGGAAAGTCCGGTAATGACGATCAATTTGTCGCGGGGAAGGTCGATATCGACGCCCTTGAGATTATGCTCCCGGGCGCCTCTCACTTTAATATGGGTAAGGCTCATATGCGTGCTTTGCCGAAGATGTTGGAGAGAGTCCAGCGGGTCATAAGGTCGTATTATGTTCTATATATGTTCTTTTGGCAAGCGGGTTTGTTCACGCGTGTGTGAGGGGTCGGGGGTGTGGCCTGTGTTGAGGCCATCAATCCCGGAATTGTGGCGGCGCTGATGAGTCCCAAAAGTGGTGGCAGGAGTGTTTGAAACACCTCGCCAAATACGCCATTGCACTTCAGCAGTATCACTGTATTAATATGGTAATACAATTATAGGAGTCCCCCTTTGAAATATGCTCTGTTAATCGGCCCGGCGCTATATGCAATCGCGGCCCTGTCCCCATCCGCTGTTGCTGCCACTGGTCAAGAAAACTCTTCTTCCGAAGAACAAACTACCTCTGCAATTCAGAATGAAAATCCCGTTGACCTCAAGAATGCCCTCATCGCGAAACTTCCCGGTTGGCTCGCTGAATATGATGTACCGAGCGCAGCTATTGCTTACATCGCGGATGGAAAGATTGCATGGACCCTTGTTGCGGGAGAGGCGGAGCCGGGTAAGGCCGCGACGCCGGACACACTTTACAATATCGCGTCGATGACCAAGCCTTTGGTCGCGGAAACGGTGGTTCGGCTGGCCAAGGGCGGGGCCTATTCACTGGATGAAAGCATGGCCGTTAGCTGGGTTGATCCCGATATTAAATCTGATCCGCGCCATAAGCTGCTGACACCGCGCATGGCGTTGGTCCATCGCACTGGCTTCCCCAATTGGCGCTATCAGACGAACGATGTGCTGGCCTTCAAAAATGACCCCGATACGCAGTTCGGATATTCGGGAGAGGGCTTTCAATATATTGCTCGCTTTGCCGAGAAGAAAATGGACGCGCCGCTGGAAAAGTTGGTGGAGAAACAGATTTTTATACCGGCGGGAATGACGCAAACCAGCTTTACGAAAAAGCCGTGGTTTGAAGGCCGGATTGCAATGTCACGCAACGGCAAGGGCGAGCATGACTATGCGACAGTACGTGAAGATTGGAACGCAGCGGATGATGTCTGGGCAACCGTGGGCGACTATGCGCGGTTCCTAACGTGGGTGATGGATAATCCCGTCAGCGACGAACCATTGGTGACCTTTTGGACGGCCAAGGAAAATCTCGGCGGACAGATTTGCGGGGAGGGACGATTGGCGGTAGACGTCTGTCCGAAAAGCCTTGGTTTTGTTGGCGGCTGGAATGTCTATCATACGGCGGACAACTTGATCGTGATGCACGGTGGCGGTGATGTTGGTGAGCGGACTTTGGGTTTTTTTGATCCGATCAGTAAAACAGGTGCCGTGATCTTCACCAATGGGGCCAAGGGACAGAAAGTGATCCGCGACGTCGTAAAGATATTGTTTCCCGACCCGAGTTTTGTTGCGTTTATGAATTTACAGGCTGGAGGATAGCTACTCGGGTCGGGAAATTTCAGCGCTCCGGAAACCGCTCTCCGCTCTTCACATCAATTTCCCCCCCGTCTTTCACCGGAACAACTCCGCGACCAAACCAGACATAGCGGGCCGTGGGCGCCGTCAGGAGGTTGTCATAATGTTCGCCAGCGTAACCTGTGTCATATCCCATGAGCGATAGCGTCGTCGGAAATAGCTGGCTGAGGCTGCGCCTGCCGGGAGCGGTTTGATGGTCTTGCTGCACATCGGGCGGTAAAAAGGCTATCAGCGGAACAGAAAATTCCGCTGAGACGGGGAAACCGCTGCAATGCGGTGTGACGCCATCTTCGATATTCTGTCCATGATCAGACGTATAGAAAATCGCGACTTTCGAACGATCCACGCCGTCTAGCAGCGTATCGAAAAAACCGGCCTTGGAATAGGATAACGCGGCTTCATATTGCGCTTGTGTGCTGCTGCCTTGCGGCACCGTGCCGTCAGGATAATGATCACGATACTGGAAATGCACGCCGCGCAGAATGGCATAGGCAAAGAGCTTGTCGTCCGTCTTTAAACTGGTGTTGAGCGTCTCGGCGATTCCGAGATCGGTTCTGATCCCGTTGGTAGCGCTTTTATAGTCCTCAATCAGCGCCCGTTCTGGCGATAGCAAAAGGTTTTGCGGCGGCCCGGAAACCTGTCCGTCAATCATCATTGTGGCATAGCCTGCCTTGGCCGCATAGCCCCAGATGGAAGGTGTGCGGCGCAGGTCTGTTGTGTTGTTGACACTGTGCACATTGACACCAGAACGCAGCGCGACATTAGACGGGGTGCTGCAATGACCCATAGAAGCCGCCTCGCCAAAATCTATAGGATCCATCGCGGAGAGGTTGGGTCGGATGATCTTTGTGAAGCCATCATAGGAGATGCTCTCGTCGACCAGCCAGAGTATCTTGGTGATACCAGTTTTTTTATCGGGCACCTGTGTGACCAGTGCGCGCGGCGGCGGGGGATCAGCAGTCCATATGGCCGTTCCGAAATTATAGACATTACGCTCGGCAGCGAGCGGATGGAGGTCAAGCGGCCCCCATAGGAAAGAGGGTGCGACGATCAGGGAGATGATCGCTGCGAAAGGCGCTTTTCCAGCAAGCCGATCGCCGGTTAATCGGTGTATAGGATCGTGCAGGAGCCGCCGGGCGCCGATTAGTAAAGCGACAACAATTATCAGCTTGCCCAGTGCCAGTGCCAGCGGCGCGGCAAATTCTGCTGCCGCTTCGCCTGCTTGCCGCGCTTCGCCGAGCAGCCATCCGGTTTTTTGCAGATCGAGTGTATCGCCGACAATTTGTCCATAGATGATGTTCACACCAGCCGAGATGGTCGTCATAGCTAGCAGCGCGATGAACCATCGGCGCGGCAGTAGCGCAGTCGCTGCCAGCAAGACGATGGCCTGCACCGTGAAGGATAACGCAGCTAGTCCGGCGTTGGCATAGGCATAAGCCGCGACCCGATAGAGGATCGACTGGGTCAGCAACAGCTGATTGATCAGCGCATAAGCGCCGCTGAACAGCAGAAAGCCGGTCAGAAGCCGGCGGATTGGCCATTTGCCGGAAAGGCTGCTGGAAAGGAGGTCGGTCACACGTTGCTGCTCACATCAGAAAGCCGGTCATTCACATTTTTACCATAGCCCGAAGCCCTTAAGAAACGGTGACCTTGAGCCGCCTTCACTAGTTCTCCGGCGGTTTTGGTCATGATCATTGAACGGTGGTCGAAGCCCGTCATCTTTTCGTCGAAAGTGTCTGCCCGATGGAACGGTACCGACATATCACAGGAAAGAGCCACCTTGTGGTCATGTTCGGTTTCTTACCGGATCGTCACATGGCTTGAATATGGGGGATGGTGCCACATGACAAACGTAGTTCGTAATTTGGTAACTCGGAAATTTTTGCCTACCGCATGGGCAAGCTCCTTTTTCCGATCCGGTACCCAAAGCGCCCTACCCCTAATCTGCGCTTTGTTTGCGGCTTTGTTGGCATCATCCCCTGTTTTGGCTCAATCTACTACACAGTCGTCGTCGCCTTGCGCGACCGCGGACCATCGGGCTTTCAATTTCTGGATCGGCACATGGGATGTCACGCCAGCGGGAAAGGAATCGCCCACTGGGATCAACCGCATCAGTGCGCAACATAACGGCTGCGTGATCCGTGAGGAATATAGCACCCGGGGTGGTTATACCGGCATGAGCATGAGCTTTTATGATGCTGCCCGCAAGATATGGCACCAGACATGGATGGGCTTGGACGGCACCGCTCTCTACATCGAAGGTGGCCTCAACGAGCGTGGCGAAATGGTGCTGAGCAATGCCAATTGGCCCGGCTATGTCGCCGGCTCCCAAATCAACCGTGTGACCTGGACTCCGAACAAAAATGGCCAGAATAGAGGCAGTGTTCGCCAGCATTGGCAGGCGTCAACCGATGGCGGGAAGAGCTGGAAGACTGTGTTTGACGGGCTCTACATCAAACGCGAAGACTAGGCCCTAATTGACCCGCGCGCGAAACAGGACGGTGAAACTGGGTGATCCGCTGCCACCGGTCATGACCCCTTTGGGATTCAAACAGACATATGTGATATTTGGATCATAGCCGACGACGGGGCTATAGCCGCAGTCCGAAAAATCTGCGGGCGGACTGCTATCATCAGAAAAAGCGACGTCCCGGCTATAATTAAAATCCAATCCAGCGGATGACTGGGTGAAGACGACAGGATCGGCGGTGAGGGCACCCGCTCCATCAAAGTCATCATTGTAGAAGGTCAATGCATCGGGCAGCAAATCAACGACAAATAGACCGTCCTTATCAGCGCCTTCGCCGCCGCTATTCTCCACCGAGATAGTATAGGCAATATCCTGGAGCGGGACCGAAAAACCGCCGAATAGGTCATTGTCGTAAACCGTGGAGCTTTTGTTGATCGTTAAACTCGGTCGGGGCAGATCGAAGCCGAAATTATTGTCGGTTGAGTTGCTGCTGGACGAGAGGTTTACGGGCAGCGTGGATGCTGTGCCCGCGCTGCTGCCGCTCGGAAGATCGGGGTCAGTGATGTTGACCCTTAACTCGTAGTTCGGGTTCACTGGTACGTTGACAAAGCTGAAACTGCCGGCCGGGCCGCTGCTGGTTCCGCTGACATAGATATCATTCGCCGGATCGCCATCGCCTTGTGTGTCATACAGGTCGACATTAATGGCTGATAACCCGGCCTCTCGAACAAATTGAAAGATATTGTCGCGGTCTACGTCGGAAAAATTGTTGCCGCTGATATCGCCGCCACTCAGTGAACAGAACTCCATCTCGACATTATCGAGATAAAAGTCGCGCCCCCCCGCTCCGGTTTCCAGTGAGCGCAACGCGATCAAAATTTCCGTGCGATTGCCGGAGTTGAAAACAAAAGCATATTTTCTCCATTCCAGCGCGGATGAAAATGCCTGCAATGGACCGGTATTGAGAGAGGTAATGCCATCAATTTCGAGGTTGATGTCATTGGGCGTGCCATTTGGCTCGCTATTCGCCGCCCAAAAGGACAGTTGGTAATTTTCGTTCGGATTAACGTTGAGCGCCGTGAAATTGATGATCGGTGTGTTGATATTGGGATCGGAGGCGAAAAACCGACCGGTTACGCCATAGACCGGATCGGTAATATCGGGATGCTGAAAGCTGTTTCGCGGATTTACAGGATTGGCCACATAACCATAAGCGCCATGAAAGAAGCTGTAAAAATTGGCGAATACGCCGCCGGAAACCTGCCCTGGATAGGGATTGGTGCTGGGTGACTGATCAGCGGAACCATTTTCGCTGCCAAATGTACCGTTGTCGAAATCGGTCAGGATATTGCCGCCGACCAAACTGCCGCTCTGGGCGGCACAAGATGTAGTGCTGGTGGTGTTGATTGTCTGGGCAGCAAAGGCAGTAACCGAAGGCCAGGCAAACATAGCGCAACACAGCGCGAAAATGCGCAGCGTAGCCCGATAAATAACCTTGTTTCCGTCTGACATTTTCGGTCTTCAACCCTTCGAAGTTCGACAATATATACACGGAAAATATTAAAATTAACTAATAGCTGTCAGTATTTAACTCCCAAAATGGGGATATTATTTTCAACTATCCGCGCTCTTGTGCGACCAGATCCCGGACAAAACCAATTAGTCCGGTTTGCCGCGACCGACGCATACGTTCGGTAGCGAGGATATTCTGGACTTTGGCGAAACAGGCGTCGAGATCATCGTTGATCAGGACATAGTCATAGCCATCCCAGTGGCTGATCTCGCTAGCTGCGCGCTGCATTCGGCTGTCGATAATCTCATTGCTGTCGGTTGCCCGGCTTTCGAGGCGGTCGCGCAGGACGGCGAGTGAGGGTGGTAGAATGAATATGCGCACAACATCTTCGCCGCCGCGTTGGTAGAGCTGCTGTGTGCCCTGCCAGTCAATGTCGAACAACACATCCTGACCGTCTTCGAGGTTTTTCTGCACTGGGGCAGCGGGCGTTGCATAGCGATTGCCAAAGACCGTCGCATATTCGAGGAACGCATGGTCCGCGACCATTTCTTCAAATTCATCGCCGTTGACGAAATAATAGTCTTTGCCATGTTCTTCGCCCGGTCGTTGCGGACGGGTGGTGACAGACACAGACATCGCGATCTGATCATCCGCTTCGAGCAGCATGCGCGCCAGCGTTGATTTGCCAGCACCTGAGGGAGAAGAGAGAACAAACAATAGCCCACGTCGGCTCAGTTCGTCATGCGGAAGGGAAGAAATATCGTCGGCCATAGCGGCTATTGGCCGAGAAGGGGGCGTGCCGTCAAGATGCTAGTCGCGTTGCAATGCAGATGTTAGGGAACCAGTTGCTGCACTGATGAGATGACAGGCCGTAATTTTATGTTTATCAATCCATTCCAGAGGCTTTACGCCGCCAACCAAGATGGTGATTTAGTATAATGTTACAGGGCCGCGTTAGCACGATATTTTTCTCGGTCGGCATAACGATCATGATCGGCTGGCTGTTTTATGTCGGCAAGGATATTATCCTGCCGATTGTCACCGCAATCATCCTGCTCCAAATCCTTTACGCTGCCAGTGCTGCTGTGGCTCGTATCCCCGGTTTGGGCCGTTCCCCGATGTGGATGCGGGCGACATTAGCGCTTGTTGGCGTGATCCTGTTGCTTTTCGTGATGACGCGGATGCTGGTCGCCAGCTTGCAGACGCTGGTTCCCTCTTTGCCGACCTATCAGACCAATTTGGAAAATCTGTTTGCGGCTTGGTTTCCGGCTCAGCCAGAGGTCGCAGCGGTGCAAGCCGATATAGGTGATATGATGGCCTCGCCCGGCCTGATGATCGACCGCGGCAGCGAAGCAGTCGTGAAATCGGTTAGCGAATTTGCGACCAAGCTGCTGACAGAAGTTGATATTGCCGCGCTGGCGCAATCGGTATTGTCGTCTCTGACCAGTTTTGGCGGCTTTATCTTTATCACCATCCTTTATGCCTCTTTCATGCTCAGTGAGATTACCGGTTTTCCGACCAAAGTGCGGCGCGCTTTCGGCAGCGCTACGGAGTCCAAGGATACGTTGAACATGATTACCCGGATCAACCATGATATCGGCAGCTATCTGGCGACCAAGACACTGATCAATATCATCTTGGGCGTGATTTGCTGGGTCATCATGCTGGTCATGGGTATCGAATATGCGGCTTTATGGGCGATCATCATCGGGTTGCTCAACTATATCCCCTATATCGGTTCGATTGTCGGTGTGGCTTTCCCGGCCCTGTTTGCGGTCGCGCAGTTCGGCACGCTGACCGTGCCGCTGATCGCCACTGGTTTGATGACGGCGGCGCAGGTGATTATCGGTAACGTCGTCGAGCCGCGCATGCTCAGCAAGTCGGTCAATCTCAGCCCGATGGTTGTGCTGGTTGCGCTGTCGGTATGGAGCACCTTGTGGGGCATACCCGGCGCGATATTGGCGGTGCCGTTCACAACGATCCTGATGATCGTGCTCGCTGGCCGGAAAGGCACCAAGCCGATTGCCGCATTGCTGTCGAGCGATGGGCGGGTCTAAGCTGCTTTTGCAGTTTCAGGGTTCGCATCATGCTTGGGCGGTGTCAAACAGATCGCCGCAATCACGGATAGACTAAGCAGGATAGCACCGACCAGAAAAGCAAGGTCATAGCTGCCATTTATATCGAAAATATAGCCAGCTCCCGCTGGTGCCATCGCCACAAAAGGCAGGAGCAGCGGCGCAAAAGCTGAATTGATCTTGGCAAAACTTTCCTGCCCGAAAAAATTGCTGGTGAGGGCAGGCGACAGTGCGAAAAACCCGCCATAGCATGATCCCAATATAAAGCCGGCAAGGCTCAGCCCCGCGAAACTCTCTAACGCCCACAGCATGACGAAGCCAGCGAGCATAGCCGCCATCATGATCGCCATCAACCAGCGCAGTTCGAACCGGTCGCCTAGCCATCCAGCGGGTATCCGACCAGCGCCACTACCCATGATGAAAATGCTGACAATCGAAGCGGTCTGAATTTTCGAAATGCCGATATCGGACAGATAAAGGGAGCCGTGGGTCAGCAGGAAGGTGCCGACAGCCAAATAGGTGATGTTGATGATGAAGATGAAATACACGGCACGGGTGCGAAACACCTGACCAAGGGTCCAGCTATGCGCGCTGCGATAGGTACGCGGTTTGGGCGCCGCTTTTTGCGTGTCGTTCAACGCTGCATCGGGGTCAACATTGTCGACATGTTGGCCGATGTCCTTTGGCCGGTTGACGATAAACTGCGCCAGCAAAATCGCCGTGACGACCGCGGTTGCGCTGACCAGCCAGCCGGATTGCCACGTACCAAAATTTTCCATCACGCGAATGAGTACCGGCTGCGCAATAAAACCGCCGACCGCGCTGCCGGTCATGATGATCCCCAAAACCGTAGCGCGTTTGGCATCGAACCAGTGGATGATAACGGTTTGCCCGCATAGCGGTCCGGCTAGAGCCAAGCCCATGCCCATTAAAATACCCCAGGACAGTGTCCAGTGCCAGACCTGTGTTACGAAAAAGACGGTCAGCAAAAGGCTGCCCAGAATCAGCGTCAATCCGGTCGTCAGCGTAAAGCGAACTCCCCGTTTCCCGATCAGCCAGGCGGTTAGTGGATAGCTTAGCCCCAGTGTCAGAAAGCTTAGGCTATGCGCGATTGAGGCTTCCCCGCGGTTCCAGTCCATCGCCTGTACCATCGCCGGAAAAATTGCAGCATAGGCGAAATAGACAAAGCCGGAGGCGGCAAACTGGACGAAGAAAAACAGCGCGGCATTATTCCAGCCGTAAAATTTCTGGCGCGCGGGCTGGCTTGCAGCGTTGCTTGCATTCTCGTCAGCCTGTGTCGCTGCTAAAACCTTCTCTGGGGCCATCTGATCTCCTGACCAGCGGTGGTAGCAGGAGAGAAGCCAGATAGGAAAGCGGTTTGTTTTACGGACTAATGGCATTGATAGATCGAAATCTGTTCAGTAGCCTGTGATAGTGATGTTTACGTCGAAAGATCTGCAACGACGAGCCTATACCCCACGTCCAAACTCTCCGCTTCCATTATATTCCCATAACGCTGTTCCCAGACACCAGAGGCTAAATCATCTTCCAGCCGTTGCAATGGGCCTGACACGCCATCCAGTTTTGCAAAAGTCGAGATTGCTGATCGCACATCCGGGTCCAGATAGGCATGTGGTCGCCGCCAATAGGCACCGAGAAAGCCGTCTGTGCAATCATGGGGCACCGGCACGAACTCGACTGTTATTTCTCCCAATATTTCCGCGAAGATATCTAATTTCGGCATGATCGGTTGGTCGAGTGTGATGATTTCCGGGATGTAATCGGCCAGCCAGAAATAGGGAGAAGCAGGATCAAAGGTCAGGATGACCACGCGGCGCTTTGCAACGCGGCACATTTCCAGCAACCCAGTTTTGAGACTAGACCAATGGTGGACAGTCAAAACAGCCATAGCCGCGTCAAAGGCGTCGTCGGCAAAGGGCAAGTTTTCGGCGACGCCCTGATGGGCCTTTGCGAACTCCGGCGGGCGTTGACCTATCATTTCGGCAGAGGGCTCCAGCGCGGTAACCGCGCGGTCTGTTGGTTCATAAGACCCGGTTCCAGCGCCGACGTTCAAAACAGACTGGGCTTTGCCAAGAGCACGATGGATCATTGCTGCGATCCGCAAGTCCGGTTGACGAAGCTTCGCATAATCTACGCCGATTTTATCATAGAGCGGTTTCATTGGCATAGCATAGCGGCGGACGCGATACGGTGCTAGTTATGTCCGCTTTGAGCGCAAAAGCGCACACTCGATCCGTATAGGGTTCAACGTAATAATTTTCTTGAGCGCCGGAACAGGAACCAGCCGATCCAAAGCACAGCATAAAGAAATAATGCAGCATAGATGGCTGGCTGCGGGCTTTCGATTGAGCTTATTGATCCCGCATATGCAGCGACGGCCACATATGGCAATGTGCTGAGGGCGAAGAAAAAAAAATAGCGGGCAACCGGCATTTGAGTCACTCCAGCCATGCAGGCGGTAACTTCCGGAACAATTGGCGCAGCTCGTGATAGCATTATCATCGCTGGGCCACTTTGCTGGAAAGCGGCAATCATGTCCTCTCGCGCTCTTTCTTCTTTCACCAGAAATCTGACCACAGAGTCACCCCATTTCCGGCTAAGGCCATAACCGCATAGTGCAGCAAGCATCATGCCCGTAAAGGCTGCAGCTGCACCCAACGGGAAGCCGAGAAAGAAACCTGCCAATATCGTTATTGTTAAGGTGGGTACCGCGACAAACAGGTCAATGAACAGCAGCAAGACAACTACGCTGATGACCCAAAGCGGATCTATGTTTTGGGCCTCGGCCAGCCAGAAGCGGACATTTTCAATTGTCAATATTCCGAGCACGCGGCCCAATATGAATGTGGAGGCGAATATCAGCCCGAGCGTAAGCATAACCTTGAGTAACGGTTTCATGTTTTCTTCCTTATTATTTCGGGATACGGGCTTAACCAGCCTTCATGATTTTGCGCGCCAATGCCGGCAGGAACCTTGCAATAGGACGCAGGAACTTCGCCTTGCCGATGTCGATATCGAGCCGCTTATTGGTGAGACCTGAGATAATATCTGCTGCCACCTGATTGGCTGGGAGTTTTCCCGAACCACGGCCTTCGGTCATTCCAGTATCAACCAATGGCAAAAATGCCTGTATCACTGTGATGTTCGTTTCTTCAAATTGATGGCGAAGTGATTGCGATAATATGTTGAGCGCGCCTTTGGTTGCACAATAGATGGCTGAACTTGTTTTTGGAACCAGTCCAAGGCCTGAATTGACGTTCAAAATAATAGCCGACTTGCTGTTTAGAAGAGCCGGAAGCGTCAGATAGATTAGGCTGCAGACCGATGTGAAATTGATATCAATCTCTCGCTTGATGTGATTGTAACAAAAATCATCATCAAGAAATTTGGGAGTATATTGAACCGCCGCATTATTGATCAGGATATCAATTGCATCATGACCTTTAACGATCTGATCAGCGGCTTTTTCCACCTGTGCCAGATCGCTTAGCTCCGTTTCATAAATCCCAATGCCTGCATATTTTTCATGCAACTGATCCAGACCTGCCGACGGCCTTGAGATGATAGTTATCTGGTTTCCGGCGTGGAGTTGTTTCACCAATTCGAGGCCAAGTCCTGAGGCTCCGCCGGTAATTACAATATGCTTGCCTGATATGGTCATGAACTAGTTCCTTAACTTGACTTGGACTTTGCTTTATTGTCCGTCTTGATAAGGCCCAAACAGGCGGCTGGAATTAACCCGGGTTAAAAGCGCAATGAAATTTCAGGAATTTGTTTCAGCACATGGCGTACCGATCTCCAGGGCAACGGGAGAACATCTTTTTAGGCAAGGCGACGCCGATCAATCATTGTACATTGTTAAAAGCGGGTTGCTCAAAGCCTATTATTTGTCGAGCGAGGGCAAAGAGAATATCAAATCATTCATCATGCCGGGCGATAATATCGGGAGCCTTGTGGCAGCCTATGCAAATCTGAAATGCAGTTTTAGCCTGATATGCTTACGGGATTCCGAATTGATAAAAGTCGATTTCAAAGCGATCTATGAGGCAAGCCGACATAATCTTGAAATTGCGTCCACCGTAGTTGATTTTCTTCTGGCTTTCGCGATGAAAAAGGAGCGGCGGGAATTTGAGCTGCTGTGTTTATCGGCCGAGGATCGTTACAGGCTTCTCCTAGAAAATATGCCCAGTATTGCTGATATCGTCACGCAGAATGAGATTGCCCTTTATCTAGGAATTACCCCCGTAGGCCTCAGTCGGATCAAGAAACGAGTGCAGTCTGCGATTTGATTCTAATGTCCGCTTTCAGGGTAAAGCGGACATAACGCTAGTGTCTGCTATGGCCGCAAATCGGAGCAATGAAGGAAGAGGCGCATGATACTCCCCGATGATCGGACATCATTGGCTATGACTGACAACCTGTCACTAGAAGCGATAGGCAAGACCGATGTGATGCCCATTTATCGGTCTTGCAATCCTGAACTGATACTGCTGTGTTGCTGATGCAACGAGGGGGCTTCATGACGATCATATCACGCAACTACGTGCTAGCCGCAGCCAGTCTAGCGATACTCACTTTGGCGATATTATTCGGGATGGACCGGCCGCCGATTTGCGAGTGCGGCAATGTGAAGCTTTGGCACGGTGCGGTACAGTCGGCGGAGAATAGCCAGCATCTTTCAGATTGGTATACGTTCAGCCATATCATCCACGGTTTCCTGTTTTACGGCCTCGGATACTGGTTGTTTCGCAAGCGGCCAGAGACGGCGCGTTTCGGTCTAGCCTTATGTTTGGCGGTTTTTATCGAGGGTTTCTGGGAAATTCTTGAAAACTCGCCGATAATTATCAATCGCTATCGGGAGGCGACCTTCGCCTTTGGCTATGCCGGGGACAGCATTATCAACTCGATGGCAGATATCGGCTGGATGACACTGGGTTTTTTCGCAGCGTGGCGAATGCCTGTGAAGTGGACAGTGACAATTGCGGTGATATTTGAGCTGGTTGCACTTTATGCGATTCGCGACAATCTGACGCTAAATGTCCTGATGCTGACATTTCCGGTTGAGGCAATCAAGGTCTGGCAGGGGGCGATCTAGGCTTTGCTGTTTTCGGTGGGAACAGGCGTTCCTTGAATATCGATAATCTGATCTGATGCAGGAAGCTCGTCTTCTTCTTCCTTGGATCGGTCATAAAGCGCCTTCGCCACCATCGCACCGCCGACCAGTAGTGCGCCGGGTAGCGAGCGCGTTGCGATACGCGCGGCTAAGACACCCACACCAAAGCCGAGTAGCCCATTGCCCCTGCCACGCTTGCGCGCTTCATTTCCCACGAGAGCGGTAGCGACGTTGCGGATGAGTGACATGGTTTTTACTCCTTTCCAGCCAGGGGCACAGGTTCCTTGAATGTATGTGTAACATATGGGAACGGGATCTCGATACCCGCATCATCCAGTGCGCGCTTTACTGCGCGAATGACATTGTCGCGGCTTTCGTGCATCGCGCGCGGTTTGGAGCCGGACCACCAGCGGATTTTAAAATCGACCGAGCTCGCGTTAAACTCGCAGGCAAAGACATCAATCCGCTCTTCAGGGTCTACCTGTTCTGCGGACTGGACGGCTTTCAAGATAACATCCTTCGCGACGTCCAAGTCAGTGTCATAGGATACGCCCGCGATTATTTCATGGCGGCGTTTTTCCTGATCAGTCAGGATTTTGACTGGATTTTTGAAAAGTATCGAATTGGGAATAATGGTGAGTTCCATGTTATTGCGGCGGACGTGGGTTTCACGCAACGCAATACTCTCGACAACGCCTTCGACGCCTTCGCATTCAATATAGTCGCCAATCCGCATCTTTTCGCGGATCATGATCAATATGCCGGCCATGAAATTTTCGAAAATATCCTGAAACGCAAAGCCAATGGCGACGGCGCCAAAACCGAGACCCGCAACCAGACTGGTCGGGGTCAGGCCGGGCAATAATATCGTGAGCGTCGACATAAGTCCGACGATCCAGATCGCCAGGCGTACGATGGTTTCGACCAGTTCCTGCAAGGAAGCGCGCATATTGGTCTTGTCAGTCAGCTTGTCGGCAATGCGCGTCGCAAAGCGTGCGGTTATCCAAGTGATGAACAGCACGACCAATGCAATGACAAGGCTGGGGAGTAGGGATACGGTCTGCTCCCACATACTCATCAGCTGCCGGACCAAGATATCAACTGCATTTAGTGATTCATCAATTGGGTCGTCCATGTTTTTCCCGCGCGGCCCCGTGTTTCGATAGTTAAGCTATGCTATTCTAACTTATACCATATTTTCCGGTTTAACATGGCTATCATAGGTCTCTGCTTCAACCAGTCCCAATTCCAGTGCAGCTGCACGCAAGGTCATCCCATGCTTGTGCGCATGTTTGGCAATTTTGGAGGCATTGTCATAGCCAATGACTGGTGCAAGCGCAGTCACCAGCATCAGGCTATTGTCGACCAATTCGGTAATCCGCTTTTCATTGGCTTCCATTCCCTCGACGCAACGCGTGGCAAAACTCGACATGCCGATCGAGGCGATTTCTATTGAGCGTAGAACGTTGGCCGCGATCATCGGTTTGAAAACATTCAGTTCCAAATGACCTTGCATTCCGCCTACGGTAACAGCCTGATGGTTGCCGATCATTTGCGCGGCGACCATCGTTAGCATTTCGCATTGGGTGGGATTTACCTTGCCCGGCATGATCGAGCTGCCCGGTTCATTGGCAGGCAGGCTGAGCTCGCCTAGACCTGAACGCGGTCCAGAGCCAAGCAAGCGAATATCATTGGCAATTTTATTCAGTGACACCGCAAGGGTGTTCAGCGCACCGGACAGCTCTACCATCGTGTCGTGGGCGGCCAGTTCGGCGAATTTATTCGAGGACGAGGTAAATTTGAATCCCGTGATTTTAGCTATCTCGCGGGCCATATGTTCACCGAAATTCTCCGGTGCGTTGATCCCGGTACCCACTGCTGTGCCTCCTTGCGCAAGCTGATAGAGCCGCGGTAACACTGCCTCGATCCGGTCGCGCGCGGCGACCAATTGCGCGGCGTAACCAGAAAATTCCTGTCCCAGCGTCAATGGGGTCGCGTCCTGTAAATGGGTACGGCCAATCTTGACAATCGCTTGCCAATCCTGCGCTTTTTCCGCGAGAGCATCATGCAATTGTTCGAGCGCCGGAAACAGTTCCACTTCGAGTGCCAGCGTGGCTGCGACATGCATGGCGGTGGGAAAGCTGTCGTTGGATGACTGGCCGCGATTGACGTGATCGTTCGGATGAACGGGGTCTTTGCCGCCGCGTGTTCCGGTCAGGCTTTCATTGGCAATACTGGCAATCACTTCATTGACATTCATATTTGATTGCGTGCCGGACCCTGTCTGCCAAATCGTCAGCGGAAACTGCGTATCGAAAGCACCAGAGCGCACTTCTTCCGCGGCGTTGATGATTGCGCCGGCAATTTCAGGGGCGAGTCCGTGAATTCCATTTACCCGCGCCGCGGCTTGTTTGATTGTGGCCAGTGCATGGATGAGCCGGATCGGCATGCGTTCATGGCGAGGAAAGGGGAAATTCTCAATGCTGCGTTGTGTCTGCGCGCCCCAATAGGCGTCTTCCTGAACTTCTATGGGGCCAATGCTATCGGTTTCTGTGCGCGCAGTTTTTGGAGAAGAGCCTGCCATAAGGCAGCTACTTCTTCTTGCCGAAGTCCACCGTCACCACGTTGGAACCATCATCGACGACTTCAACCGGTTCTTGATCGCCATCATTGTGCGCGGGTTCGTGCGCGTCTAGATCGCCTTCTACCTCATCCACTTGAAATTGCAGCGCAAAATCAACAGCCGGATCGACAAAGGATGTGATCGCCGCGAACGGAATATGCAGCATCGAGCTAATCTGATTAAAGCTCAAGCCCACCTGAAACCGGTCTTCGCTGACCGACAAATCCCAATAGCGGTTCTGCAGTACAATCGTCATCTCGTCAGGAAATTTCGCGATCAGGTGATCAGGTATATCCACACCCGGTGCACGGGTCTTGAAAGTAATGTAAAAATGATGTTCGCCCGGCAGGCCATTGGCCTCCACTTCACCCAGCACCCGGCCCACCACAGCACGCAAGGCTTCCTGGACAATCTCATCATAAGGAATCAGGCTATCGGGGGCGCTATCGTTCATTCTTACTTCGTGGCGCGAACCTGGGGCAGGGTCAAGGGCATTTGAACAATTTTCGCTGACTGTGATATTTCTGATTCTGTAGCGAAATTCTTGCCTGATAAAATCCAGCCTTTATAGGCATCACCTATGAGAACAGCGACAATAGAGCGAAACACCAAGGAAACCGAGATTTTCGTCGAGTTGAATCTTGATGGAACAGGGCAATATGACGTGTCGACGGGCATTGGTTTTCTTGACCACATGATTGAACAATTTTCGCGGCACTCGCTGATCGATCTCAAGCTGAAGATCAAAGGTGATCTCCATGTTGATCAGCATCACACGACCGAAGACAGCGCCATTGCGGTGGGCCAGGCCATCCATCAGGCGCTGGGCGATAAGGCTGGCATTGTGCGCTATGGTGGCACTTATTCACCGATGGATGAAACGTTGACACGTATCGCTCTGGATATTTCCGGGCGGCCCTGGTTGGTCTGGAAAGCAGAATTTTCGCAGGAACGGCTGGGTGAGATGGATACGGAGCTGTTCAAGCACTGGTTTCATAGTGTGGCCGATGCGGCAGGTATTACGCTGCATATCGAGCTGCTTTATGGTGAGAATAACCATCATATTGCTGAAAGTATTTTCAAGGGTTTTGCCCGCGCTATGCGACAAGCGGTAGAGCGTGATCCGCGTAAGGGTGACGCTATTCCTTCAACCAAAGGTCAGCTTGGTGGCTGAAACCATTGCGCTTATCGATTTCGGCGCCGGTAACTTACACAGCGTGCATAATGCGATGATCGCGACAGGCGCGTCCGGGGTGGTGGTGACCGCGGATCCGGACGTTGTCGCGGCGGCGGATCGTATCATTTTGCCCGGTGTCGGCGCTTTTGGCGCTTGTCGCGATGCCTTGGCTAGCATTGATGGTATGATTGCAGCGATGGAGCAGCGGATCCGACAGGAGGCTGTCCCGTTTCTGGGTATTTGTGTCGGAATGCAGCTGTTGGCTGATAAGGGTATAGAATTTGGTGAACATCAGGGCCTAGGTTGGATTGCCGGCACGGTTCATGCAATCGAAGTGCCATCAGCAGATATTAAAACTCCGCATATGGGCTGGAATGATGTGACGCCGACCTCGGGCCATGATCTGCTCGAAGCGGGCGAGGCTTATTATCTGCACGGCTATCATTTTGATGCGGCGAATGCGGATGATATTTTTGCCACCACCCATCACGGTATGCCGTTGGTATCTGCCATTGGCCGCGACAATATTGTCGGCGTGCAATTTCATCCCGAGAAAAGCCAAGCCTATGGTCTGGCCTTCCTGAAACGCTTTTTGGAGTGGAAGCCATGATCGTATTTCCTGCCATCGACCTGAAATCAGGTGAAGTCGTTCGTCTTGCTGAAGGTGATATGGACCGCGCGACGGTCTATGGCGATAATCCTGCAGAGCAAGCGGGTCTGTTTTCCAAGGCTGGCGCGGAACATATTCATGTCGTTGATCTGGACGGCGCTTTTGCCGGATCGCCGCGCAATGCTGAAGCGGTTGAAGCTATTGTCGCCAGCTTTCCGGGCTACGTGCAACTGGGCGGTGGCATCAGAAACCGGGAAACGGTGGAGCGCTGGTTTGAACTGGGCGTGGCGCGGCTGGTCATCGGTACGGCGGCACTGAAAGACCCGGAATTTGTTCGCGACATGGCGAAAACATATGAAGGCGGCATTGTCGTCGCTGTCGATGCCCGTGACAATATGGTTGCTACCGAAGGCTGGGCCGATGTGTCGGAAGTCAGTGTTATTGATATGGCGCGGCGCTTTGAGGATGCCGGTGTAGCATCCCTTTTGTTCACCGATGTGGGGCGCGATGGCATGCTGACCGGTTGCAATATTGAAGCAACGGTCGACCTAGCCCGCTCCGTTGATATTCCCGTCATTGCCAGCGGTGGGGTCAAGGGGTTGGACGATATTCACATGTTGGGCCTGCATGCGCCCGAGGGAATTGAAGGCGTGATTACCGGCCGCGCGCTTTATGATGGACGGCTCGATCTGGCGACAGCCATTGCAATGGCCAATCGATAGATATGACCGTCCGTATCCGCGTTATACCCTGTCTTGATGTTGCCGATGGCCGTGTGGTTAAGGGCGTCAATTTCGTTGACCTGCAAGATGCTGGTGATCCGGTTGAGCAAGCGCGGGCCTATGATGCGGCGGGCGCAGATGAACTCTGCTTTCTGGATATCGGCGCGAGCCATGAAAAGCGCGATACGATAATCGATGTGGTGCGGCGAACGGCGGAAGTTTGTTTCATGCCGGTCACCGTGGGTGGCGGGGTCCGGACAGCGGATGATGCCCGGGCATTGCTGATGGCTGGGGCAGACAAGGTCGCGGTCAATAGTGCAGCCGTGACGCGGCCTGAAGTGGTCAGCGATATTGCCGGTCGCTTTGGTAGTCAGTGCATGGTGGCCTCGATTGACGCGCGGAGGGTCGAGAAAGGGCGTTGGGAGATATTTACCCATGGGGGACGTACTTCAACAGGAATTGATGCTTTGGACCACGCGGTGTGCATGGCGGAGCTGGGGGCAGGGGAACTGCTTGTCACATCAATGGACCGCGACGGCACTCGCGATGGCTATGATCTGGCGTTAACGCGAGCGATTGCCGATGCGGTGTCCATTCCTGTGGTGGCCAGCGGCGGTGTCGGCAATCTTGATCATATGGTCGACGGTGTGATCAAGGGCGGAGCCAATGCGGTGTTAGCCGCCTCGATCTTTCACTTTGGTCAGCACAGCATCGCCGAGGCTCATGACGCACTGCGGGCTGCGGGATTGCCTGTGCGCCATAATAGTTAAGACATAGTCTCAACTTGATCCAAACTGAGACAGTTTGAAAAAAGCTTTTGTTAACTATATATTTTTACACAATATTAATCTTGTTTTCCCATTAACGTTTTTTAAACCATTGGCAGGATGATTCCGCTGAATGGTCTGTTTTAAAACGGAAAAGCCCATTGGGCGAAGTGAGGGATAAGATGAAAATTGTTCGTACAGCAATAATTGGCACAGTATCGGCGTTCGCTATTGCAGCGGTTCCGGCAAATGCGATCTATCCGACGCAATCCGGCAATGCAGCTTCACAGGGCGGCAAAGGCGGGGGCTTTTCTAGTACGGGCGGTTATTCCAGCACTGGAGGATTTGGTTCCTCCAGTCGGGGTGGATCCACGGGCGGTAAAGGTGGTTCCTCCGGATTTGGCGGCAGCAGCGGCAGCGTAAGTTCGACAAGCACTGGCGGTTCTACATCGACATCTTCTGGCGGATCATCGACCAGCGGCGGATCCACGTCTACCTCGACCGGTGGCGGCACCAGTTCTGGATCTACCGGCGGTTCGACGTCTACATCTACCGGCGGTTTCTCCAGCACATCTACTGGCGGCTCAACATCAACGTCATCCGGTAATATCTCGACATCCTCCGGCGGCGTTTCGACGTCAACGGGCGGTGTTTCTACATCCACAGGCGGTGTCTCGACTTCTACCGGCGGCGTTTCTACATCCACAGGCGGTTCGTCTAGCTTTGGCGGATCGAGCAGCTCGTCAAGCTCTAGCAGCAGTTCATCATCCAGCAGTTCATCGAGCAGCTCGTCCAGCTTCGGTGGATCCACGGGGTCAACGGGCTCGACCGGTGGAACACCTGTTCCAGAACCCGGCGTGATGGTGCTCTTTGGCTTGGGCGTGGGCGGTTTGGCTGCTGGCCGATTGCTGAGGCGTCGGCGCAAAGACAAGCAAACAGACTGATTATTTGCCAATATATAGAGTTTCAAAGGAGAGGCTGCACAGCTTCTCCTTTTTGATTCAGTAGGCGCATATCCGCCGTGATATGTCCCATTTTGGGACATAGATTATCATAGTAAATGTCGGATTAACTTACATTTTTCATGCCGTCCAAAATCCGTTAACTATTGCGATTGTTAGACAGAAGGGATTTCAGGCTTTTGGCAGGAAAATTGCTTAGCTTTATGCTGAAGTTTTTTAATTTTTGACCAATGCCCGAGGTTTGCCCATGAATTTTCCCAAACTAGCAATGTTGAGTAGCCTGGCTGCGATCAGTTTGGTTGCCGCGGCTCCGGCACAGGCGACCTGGTACACCTATAACGGCAACGCCGGTGGCGGTTGGAGCACTTCCGGCAGCTGGGATGTTTCAGGCTGGGGAAGCTCAGGATGGGCATCTTCCAGCTTTGGCGGGGCAACCTCTTCCAGTACATCGACCAGTTCATCGTCAGGCGGTTCGTCATCCGGCGGCACGCCCGTTCCCGAACCCTCAAACATACTGATGCTTGCGCTCGGTGTTGCTGGTCTTGTTGCCGGACGTTTCGCGGCCCGCAGGAAACGAGACAAGTAATAAAAATTCGTCGCCATTGGTGCGCAGATCCTTGATCTCGCAGCACCATGAAAGGGCCGTCATCGCGGGATTAGACGGCCCTTTCCTTTGCATAATTGGGGTCAGTGCGACGCAAAGGCTTGACGCCCGTCCCTTTGCTCGCGCAAACGGACTACCATGACAGATATCTTGCAAAAGCTGGAAGCAACCATCCATCAGCGCCGCGACGCTGATCCCAACAATAGCTATGTCGCCAGCCTGCATGCCAAGGGCCGCGCCAAAATGGCCGAGAAGTTGGGTGAGGAAGCGGTCGAAGCGGTGATCGCCGCAGTACAGGATGACAAGGCCGCTATGAAGGGGGAGGCGGCGGACGTCATCTTCCACCTGATGGTCTTGCTGGCTGATATGGACCTGTCGATTGATGACGTACTGACTGAACTTGCGCGCCGCGAAGGTCTGTCTGGCATAGCCGAAAAAGCTTCAAGAAAGGACTGATCTATGGCGATTGATGCAACCCAGCCTTATGATGATGAGAATATCTTCGCTAAAATTCTACGTGGGGAAATTCCCAACAAGACGGTTTATGAGGATGACCATGTCCTCGCCTTTCACGATATCAACCCGCAGGCGCCCCATCACATATTGGTGATCCCGAAAGGAAAATATGTCAGCTGGGACGATTTTTCAGCTACTGCCAGTGAAGCGGAAATCGCTGGTTTCGTGCGCGGTGTCGGTCATGTGGCACGTGAAGCTGGTATGGTTGAGCCTGGTTATCGGCTGCTTGCCAATATCGGTCAGGACGGGCATCAGGAAGTCCCGCATCTTCATGTTCACATATTTGCCGGAAAACCTCTTGGCCCGATGTTGCTCAGAGGCTAAGTAACTTACATTAGCCCGCTCAGACGGCGCGTACAGTATATAGGGGAATTTCAGATATGGCAGGATCAGCAGTACCAACCGGCGAAGGTTGGTCCTCACGGACAGCGTTTATCTTAGCGGCCGTGGGCGCGGCCGTCGGTCTTGGTAATATCTGGCGTTTCCCTACGCTGGCGGGTGAAAATGGCGGTGGCGCTTTTGTCCTCGTCTATATTGGTTGCATCCTTTTGATTGGTTTGCCGATGATGCTCTCCGAAATATTGATCGGTCGCCACGGTCGTAGTGATGCGTTTCATAGTGTCGTCAAGGTTGCCGAAGATTCCAAGGTTAGCAAAAATTGGGGTATATTTGGTGGTATCGGTATATTAAATGCCTTCCTGATCCTCACCTTTTACAGCGTCGTGGCCGGTTGGGTCATGTACTATGTTGGCGTGATGAGCGTTGATTTTCTGGGCGCCCTATTCTCCGGCGATCCGTTGGCTGGTGCATTGGCTGGTGAGAATCCAGAAACCATTCCAGGCCGCATGACCGACCTGTTTGCGAATATCCCCATGCTGATGGGCATGCACACATTGTTCATGGTTATCACCATCTGGATTGTTGCACGCGGTGTTACCGACGGGATTGAGAAAGCGGCAACTTATCTGATGCCGACCTTCTTTGTGCTACTCGTCTTGATCACGCTTTATGGCGCGTTTACGGGGGAATTCGCTAAGGCCGTTTCTTTCCTGTTCACCCCTGATTTCTCGAAATTATCGCCAGCGGTGGTGAATGATGCCTTAGGACAGGCGCTATTTTCCATGAGCGTCGCCTCAGCTGCGTTAATCACTTATGGCGGCTATGTGTCCAAGGAAACTAACCTTGCTCCCACGGCCGGTATGATTGCTTTTGCCGATACCGGTGTCGCCCTTCTGGCCGGTTTGATGATTTTCCCTATCGTGTTTGCGGTTGGCCTAGATGTCGCGGCAGGACCGACATTAGTATTCCAGTCTCTCCCTATAGCATTTCACAACATGCCTGCGGGATCACTGGTTGGATTGTTATTCTTCGTATTGATCTTTTTTGCGGCTCTCACCAGCTCGATATCTTTGCTGGAGGGCGTGGTCGCTTGGGCGATGCGGCGGTTTGAATGGAGCCGTGCCTTTGCTGCCTGGCTGGTTGGCGGTGTGATATTCCTGATCGGTGTCGCCTGTGCCTTATCGCTAAACGTCTGGAGTGACGTTCGCCCGCTTGGGTTTGTTCCGCTTTTTGAGGATAAGAATATCTTCGACGCGATTGACGATTTGGTCTCGAAAATATTGCTCCCGGTTACAGCCTTTTTAACAGCCGTCTTCATCGGCTGGCGTGCCGATAAAAAACTGGTGAAAGAAGAAACAGGTCTGGAAGGCGCGATGTTTGGATTGTGGCGCTTCCTGATTGCTTGGCTGGCACCGCTGGCAGTGACGATGATTTTCGTTTTTGCGGTTTTCCCCAATCTGATTGGTCAGGGCTAGGTCTTGCCCAGCACACGTGCCTCGAAATGCCCGGTTTGCCGCAAACCAAAGTCGCCAGAATTCACGCCTTTTTGCAGCGCAGGCTGCAAAGACCGTGACCTGCTGCAATGGTTAGGGGAGGGCTATAAAGTGCCCGGATCGCCGGTTTCACCGGACCAATTGGCCGATCATTTTTCAGGAGATACCGGCCGCGACGGTGAGTCCTGAACACGCTTGAAAAAACGGCCATTTTTAGGCTGGACAAGCCATGCAAGGCCCGCCTATAGCGACGCTTCCAATTCGGTGGGTCCATTCATCCCACCCGTTGCCCGAATAGCTCAGTTGGTAGAGCAAGCGACTGAAAATCGCTGTGTCGGTGGTTCGAATCCGCCTTCGGGCACCACTATCTTACCGTGCCAATACAGCAATACAGGCAATGAAAATCACTCCCTATATTTTAGAGGGTTAGCCCGATATTATGGTCAATCTATGACCCTAGAGACCGGTTAGGGTCGGCAATTTGATGCGAATATATCGATTGGTCTCTGTTGGGAAAAATAGAGGGTCACGGATGCACTTTGAGAGTATTGGCGGTTACAGGAGCAGTAATTGGTCAGCGTAATGTGTGTACAGAAGATCCCTGTAACGACCGCGCCACAGGGGTAAAAGCGTCCACAGTTGTCAATATGAAAGCGGGTTACGAGGCGGAAAACTGGTCAATCTTTGCATTTGCCCGCAATCTGCTAAATGAAGACTATCTCACCCAGCGCAATGCACCGGAAAATAGCGACCGCAGGTTAGGCCGTACTGGAGAGCCCAGAGTATTGGGAGTTGAGCTCAATCTGAAATTTGGCGGATTACCATACGCCCGAAGTGCAATATTTAACAACCTTGAGCATTTGCTTTTGGTTGAATATCGCAATCGCTCAACCGACCATTTAATGCCCGCTTTATCCGGAAAGCGGACATTAAATGGTTTTGAAATTTGAAGAAAACCGCGCGGTCAACAATTTGAGTTTTGGATCGATGTAGCTTTTGCAAAAAGGGCGATCCGGATTGCTGAGATAATAGTTTTGAAAACGCTGATCTGACAATTTAAATTCTCTATTCTCTAATATCTGGGTAACCAGCGGTTGGTCAAAACCCTGCTCAAGTATCTTTAGCGCGCGCTGGCTTTCGGATGCTTGCCGGGAATCAAAAACATAAATTGCACTTCTATATTTTCCTCTCATCTTGTGGTGGGATGTGCTCGCATGCGTCATTAGGTGCACTTCAATCAAGACCTCAAGCGGAATGACTGCGGGATCAAATTCGATCAACACAGCTTCAGAAAAACTATCGTGTGGCGGACCGGCTTTGATGAATCCTTGCTCTACATTTTCTACCCCCAGTAGTGATTGGAACACGGCCTCGGTGCACCAGTGGCATCCACCACCAAATCCGATTTTCTCCATGGTGTTTCCTTGCGCTAATATCGGGTGCGTTTCTGATCTTTGACTAAGCCGCCCCAAATTGGACTGTAGGGATGCACATATTTTGTTGGTGTCGCACCGCTGGTATAAAGAAGGCGACGTTCATTGTGCCATTTGAAAATACCGCCCTCCAGATTATAAGCCGCCTTAGCACCCGAAGATACCAAAGCGCTCTGCACTCGGTCAGCAAGAACGGAAGACCGCTGGCCAACCGAGCAATAGAATATCGCTGTCTTCCCATTTGTAAGAACGGAAAATTTCTCGATAAAATCCTGTGTCGAAATTTCCGGGTTGATGCGGATGGCACTTTTTAGGTGGCTCACGGCAAATTCTGACGGCTCCCGAACATCGAACAAGATTATGTCCTTCGGGTTCAGCACCGACAGGTCATCGGTTTGAATATGGCTCACATTGGTAAATTCGCGTTCGATCGCGCCGTGGATTTTGGCAAGGTCCGCATCGTCGCTGGCGAGCAGAAAATAACCCGCCGCAATAAACGGGCCGCAGAGTAGCAGCGCGATTAAGAGTTTTGATTTCCACGACATTGTGTGTTCCTAAGCTTTTGGCCCAAACGGGCGTAGCATATAGTCACGCAGCGAAACGAGCGGCTGATATCCTTCAATACCGGTCTTTGGAAATTCATCATTTATCGGCATATATTGCGTGCCAAATATCCGATCAAAAAAGGAAAAGAAGGACGCGTAATTTTTACCAATATGACGCACATCGCGTGTATGATGTTGATGATGGTAAATATTGTCGGCAACGATATGACGAAATGGCCGGGGGAATGAAAGCGCCGGGGCGTCAGAATGCATGTAATAGTTGGATATGAGATAGAAAGTCGTCACCAGCATGATATGTTGCTGCGGTGCATCGATCAAAAGAACCAGCGGTGTGGTGATCAGCAATATATAGATTATATCCTGTCCGAAATGCGAATAGCTGCGGGCGGCATTCAAGTCTTCGATTTGATGATGGATGGCATGGAAACGCCACAGGAAATCAAAATGATGCAGCGCGCGGTGCAACCAATATTCCATCAAGCCCAACACCAAAAGATAAATGAGTGGAAAGACGACAAGCAAGGGCCCCAGATCATCGGTTGAAAACGACGGTTTTAAGCCCCAGGTCCGCAGCACGTTGAATTCCGCCGCTTGAACCAATATAGATATACCAAGTGCTGTAACGCTGTAAATCAAGCCGTCACGATATCGCGCACGAAAGTCGGAAAAGTGCAATTGCCGCCATTCGATAATAATAAACAGACCTGCCATCACCAAAAAGGTGAAGATGCCATTGGTCAAAGCCACAATCGCATCGGCGGCCACCGCCCCTAACTGGGTGTTCAGTAAGGAAATCCCAATTCGATGCTGCATCCAACCGGCGGTATAGAGCAACAGTTCTGCAGCGATCAGCAAAACCGCAAAGGTCGCAATAAAGCGCCAATAAGCATGATGCTTTAGCCATTTACTGGCAATATTATGACTGATCACATCATCCCACCATCAATCCACCCCAAATTTGAGGCCGTATAATATGTTGTTCGTGCGAAAGCCTTGCCGCGTTACAATGAGCAGATTTCTTGTGTCCACTTTTGCGTCCACAGCGGACACTAGCGCTGTGACTGCTATATCCCGAAAGCGGACATTCACAATCACATTAATCGTTATTTGAAAATCGACTGGCGACTCATCCATTCGTCCTTGCCGATCCAATACAAAGCCACCTCGATCAGCCCACTTATTTTGGTGGCTTCCGCAGTTGCACTCTTTTCTCGCGACGTGCCTATGGGCCAATCCCGCGTTACGATGGTTGGGCTAGTAATCTCTATTTCGGGTTCATCTAGTGATGTCGTAGCGTTTGTACAGATAGTAGAGCACGGCATTACGGTGAGTGCTTTTGATCTCAATGCGACCCGCGCGCACGGCCTGAGCAACTTCAGGTGCTGTTTCACGATTGAGATTGTTATGATACTCACAGCTTTCGCAGGTGATATACCGGCGCACCTGCACGCGGCCCCGGGTGATCAGACGATCCTTATTTGAGATGCGGCTGTTGGTGCCTCGCAGGACTTTTGTGCCCCAATTGTCCCCACCGCCACCGCGGGGGCTCGTACCCGAAGCAAAAGCAGCCGTAGAACTGGCAACCAACGCTAACAATGTAGCAGAAATCAATGTTCTCTTCATCGGCCTTTATCCTTCCAAACGAACAAAACTTCGCTTTCTCGCGCTCGCGACTTTTGTTGACAAGATAGTTAGTATCGGAAATTTTGCATAGATGGAAGAATGATCTGACCGACGCTACTTTCGTCCGTGAACGATGGTCCGCTATGCTGGCCTCTTGCGGCCATCATCCTGACCTGCCCCTCGTCTGAGTGAATTTCTATCCATAAAGAAATGACATCCATTCGTCACCAATGCCCGTTTTTGCGCCCTTAGGAAACATCTCCCGAAAGCGGACGCTAGGCAGCGTTATGATGCTGACGGTTGTCAAATCGATCGAGAGAATGCTCCACAGGAAAATTGATGAACTTGCGAGTTCTAGTGAACTCTGCTTTGGCTGAATGCACAGATCGGAGACTTTCACGGTGATGTTCAAAAGCCCAACGACTTTTAGCGATATTTCCAAACTCTTCACTGGCATTGCACTGGCCGGTGCCTTGTCTGCTTGCGCGGCAACACAATCTAGCCCATCAATCGTACAGCCTGTTCTGGAAACCGAGGCCGAGTTAATGGACAGGGCGCGGGGCATTCACCAACAAAGCCTTGTGTTGGATGCCCATGCGGATATTGTTCTGCCGTCGACATCTAAAACCTATCTGGCCAAAGACGGGTTATCCAAAGTCGATCCTGCAAAACTTAAAGCTGGCAATGTGGGAGCTGTCGTTATGTCGGTAGCAGTCCCACCCGGGCCAAGAACGCCCGCTGGGGACGCACAGGCACGAATGGAAGCGGAGCAAAAACTAGCTGCTGTGTCAAAATTAGCGGCGGAAAACACCGCTTTAGAAATAGCAACGTCCGCTGCCCAAGTAACCGTACTTCGCAGTAGCGGTAAAACCGCGCTGATCCTAGGCTTTCAAAATGCACGATCGCTAGAAGGTAATGTTACTCATCTTGACGTGTTTTATAAGGCTGGAGTGAGGGTTTTTGGGCTCAACCATATGGGGCATAATGATTTTTCTGACAGCTCGCGACCGCTTTTTCTGAGTGGAACCGGAAAATATGAGGTGACCGAAGAACATGGTGGCTTGTCGTCTTTGGGTAGGGCGGCAATTAGGCGTATCAATGAGCTTGGCGGCATAGTTGACGTTTCACAAATGTCGAAAGCGGCTACATTGCAGGCCATCAACCTGTCCAAAGCTCCGGTGATTGCGAGTCATTCCAATGTACGCAATCTTTCCAATGTCTCGCGTAATCTTTCCGATGATGAAATCGACCTGATTGCCAAAACTGATGGTGTAATTCACCTTGCCGCGTTTGGCGCCTATCTTGTTGATCTGTCTGATCCAGACTTACTCGCTACCATTCGAAAGGTCCGACGGGAGGCGGGGCTACCGGAGGCTTACTCCTACCCCTACGAACTCTATTGGGAAATTTCCGACCTTTCAAAGCGCCAGTCTTTTTTGATTGCCATGAGAGATGTCATCGGGCCGGGGTCGGTAGATCGCTTAACTGATCATATTGACTATATCGTGGGTCGTGTCGGCATAGACCATGTCGGTATCGGTAGCGATTTCAATCATGGCGGCGGAGTGGCAGCTTTTGTGGACGCCAGTGAAGCACTCAATCTTACGGTTGCTTTGGTGAAGCGTGGTTATTCGGCCAACCAAATCAAGAAAATCTGGGGCGGGAATTTCCTAAGGGTTTTCCAAGAAGTCCAGCGTATCAGTATATCAAACCGCAAAGCACCATAGCAGCTTAGATCGTCGATTCTCTTCGTTCGCTTTGGGCGCAAAAGCAGACATTAGAAACCTAAATATGTTGCGCGATCAAAGGCAATAGCTTTTGAAAAAGCGATAATCGATCGGCCATTTGCTGGGGGCCAGGCCGCTGTTCTGTTAACTTCGCTCTTGAAGGCAGAACCGTCGTGGTTTGATTACGCGAACGCAAACTACGCAATATTGCGTATCGCGCCGCGCCGCATCTCGCGCCAAATATCGGATATGACTTGGAAAACAATACGCCTTGAACTGGCCCGAACTGCGGATCATCCCAATGGATCACCTGCTCATGCTTATGTGTTTCGCGTCCCGCTCGATGATGAAGGACTGATTGATCCGTCCGCGCTTCGTAAAGCAGAAAAACGCCCGGTGGTCCGGCGTTTCTGGCCCGGCGAACGGGATCAAAATGGTGTCGTTATATCCAGCGAGAAGGGTTGGGCCTTTTCCTACAAGATTGGCGATGATGATGACGAGGTCATATTCGGACTGCAAAGCCATCCCATTAAGATTGGCGAATATCTAACCATCACCGAAACAGATGGCAGTGAGCTGCCTTTCAAAGTGGTCAGCTGCCAAGAATAGGGCTGGCTTAGTAAACGAGAACGAAAATGGAGGAACCATCATGCTTTTTCATACACGATTGTCTCGCAACCTTTTAATCGGCGTAGGCCTCCTATGCCTCGCCAGCTCTCCCGCCGCCGCGGAATGTGTGATCGGTTCCGAACCTCTTTTCGACCCGTTCGCACCCTATAAGGGTGGCTCCGCCATCGTCCATAAGGATAGCGGCTTTGTATTTCCCGCCGAAACCGCCGGGTTCAGGCGCCTGTGCGAAATGACCACCGATTTTTCCGGCAACAATTTCCAGATCCGCTATGAACGCACAATCGGCGATCAGTCGATAGCCGTCGACATAGCGGTCGTTCATCTTGAAGACCTGACCGCGCGCGATCATTACCGGATTATCAAGCCCACCGTCATGTCACATTATGCCAGCGCTTCGATCGAATCAGAGGGTGATTATTTCGTATCGGGGCGAGAAGACCTGACGGCCTATCAAGGCATATTTGATGGACAGAAAGATGACGTGCCGTGGCATATCAGTCTGACAGCGATTGACTATGGCTATTGGGACGCACGTTTGATCGCATCCTATCCCCATGAGCTCGATGTGGCTGCACAGGAAGCGTTGATGGAGCTGGTCGCGGCCTTTCAGTGGCAAAGTCCGGCAAGCGAAGAAGGCGCGGAAGGGAAACCGTGAAACGCATCGCAATTATTGACGGGCATCCTGATCCTGATCCGGCGCGTTTCGGCCACGCGCTTGTTGCGGCCTATGCTCATGCGGCCAAAGAGGCGGGTCATGAGGTCCGAGAAATCCGCCTTGCCGGTCTGGACATTCCGATATTGCAGAGCCGGAAACAATGGCTCGACGGTGCTATACCCACGAGTGTTAAACCCGGGCAGGACGCGATCAAATGGGCGCAGCATATTATGTTTCTTTACCCGCTGTGGATGGGTGACATGCCAGCGCTTTTAAAAGCGTTTATCGAGCAAGCCTATCGTCCTGGCTTTGCGCTTGATTATGGCGAAGAGGGCGACCGGAAAATGCCCAAAAAACTGCTGGCTGGACGGTCCGCGCGCCTTGTCGTCACAATGGGCATGCCGGCGATTTTCTATCGTGCCTATTTCGCTTCCCACAGCGTGCGCAGCTTCAAACGCAATATTCTGGCCCTAACCGGTATCGATCCTGTCGCAACGTCGTTGATTGGCAATGTGGATGGTAGCGCCAAACATCGTGAACGTTGGATTAGGAAAATGGCAAGTCATGGCGCCCATGGCGATTGATGGCGCTATAGAGCAGCTCCGTAACATCCCTTATACAGAGCGAAAAATGATAGGGATAAACTCCTCCTGTTGGTCGTTCCTAAGCGGAAGACCATCAAAAATAGGAGAAAATCATGAAATCTGTGCTGCTCTACGTCAATGACGACACCGGTTTGGAGGCGAGACTCCAAGCGGCGCTAGATGTGACCCGTGCAACCAACGGTCATCTTCACTGCTTGCGTGCCAATCCCTATAATCCACAAATGGCCTTTGATGGGGTGACCGGGATGTCGGTTGTCTACGATGTTGCCAAACTGACGCGAGAGGCGGATGAAAAATTGCGCGGCGAAATCGAAAGCCGATTGGCGGATGAGGATGTGGCTTGGGATTATCAGGAAGCCAATGCCAGCCCCGCGCGTGGACTGGCGCGAAATTCAGCGCTCGCAGACATTATGGTTTTAAGCTCGGCAAGCGGAGACAAGGATAATGTCTTACCACTGGGAATATTGGGAGACGTTCTGTTCAATACTTCTGTTCCCGCGCTCGTCCAACCAGATGGCGTCAAGAAATTTGATGCCGCAGGCACGGCAGTGGTCGCCTGGAACGGCAGCTTTGAAGCCGGCAATGCCTTGCGCGCCGCTGTACCCATGCTGCATCTGTCGAGCGCGGTTCATATCCTTACAGTGGACGAGGAAAAGGATCATGATCTGCCATCACTGGCCGCATCAGAATATCTCTCCCGGCACGGAATTACCTCTGAAATACATAGCATGTCGGCCAAAAAGCCATCTGTAGAAGCCGTACTGTTATCGACAGTCGATGCGCTCAAAGCCAGTTATATGGTGATGGGCGCCTATGGCCACAGCCGCGCACGCGAGTTTCTTTTCGGCGGCGTTACACGGAGTCTTTTAAGGGATTGCCCAATACCGCTTATCGTCTCCCACTAAGTTTTTCGTGAGGGCGTAATGGCCGACAACCTAACCATCAAATTTCACGGCGCAGCAGGCACAGTGACGGGCTCCTGCTTCGAAATTAACGGTGCAGGAAAGACGATACTCGTCGATTGCGGTTTGTTTCAGGGCACTCGATCGCTCGAAAAACTGAATTATGAACCGCTTCCCTTCGACGTCGGCAAAATCGATGCGATCATCCTGACCCATGCGCATTTGGATCACAGTGGGCGACTCCCCTGCCTTTATAGCCATGGCTCCAAGCCGCCGACTTACTGCACCGCGCCCACCGCCGATATCTTAAAACCGTTGTTGCTGGATTCAGCGAAACTACAGGCCGCATCGGTGGAACGCCGCAACCGACGAGCGGACCGCGCAGGACTCCCGCCATTCTATCCCTTGTATACGGGATCAGATGTAACGAAGTTGATGAAAAACATCACCGCGGTCGATTATTGCGAGCAAGTGGATCTGGGCAATGGTGTGTCCTTCCGTCTGTGGGATGCACGGCATATAGTGGGCTCCGCCTCGGCCGAAATTATTATTGCTGGTCAGAGGCTTATAATATCTGGCGACATCGGTTCCGGAACGGCAACGCGTTGCCCCAATCAGGAATTAGGCGGATACAATCATATCATTTGCGAGGCGACCTACGGTTCGCGCTACCGGGAAGAAACGCTGATCAGCGAGCGGCGAGAAGCGCTGGCAAATTTTGTCGCAGACACCCTTAGGTCGGGTGGTAACTTGCTTATCCCAGCCTTTGCCGTCGAACGAACGCAGGTCATCTTGGAAGACTTTTTGGCACTGTTTGACTCTGGTCGATTATCTCCGGTCAACGTTTTTCTGGACGCGCCACTTGCCCAAAAAATCACACTAGCGATGCTTAAATATCGCGACAATGGAGCGGACCTGCTCAAACGCCCGAACATCCGTTTCATTCAGTCTGTTGCTGAATCCAAGCAGTTGAACCAAATGACAGGGGCGGTGATTATTGCCGGGTCCGGAATGTGTGAAGGCGGGCGCATTCGCCATCATCTAATCCGGAACCTGCCCAAGCGCCAATCGCGGGTTTTATTTACCGGTTTTCAGGTCGCGGGGACATTAGGATCTGTGTTAACCGGCGGTGCCAAAATGGCGCGCATCTCCGGTCATGATGTGATCGTCAACGCCGATATCGCGCTTCTTAATGGTTATTCCAATCATGCCGATCGCAAGGGGCTTTCTCAGTGGATAAAAGAACATAGTCCGGTTTCAGGCTCTCTGTTTCTTGTGCACGGCGAAGACAGAGCGCTGCGCGTGCTCGCCAGTGATCTCAAAGAGACGAAACATTATACTGACCCCATAATCCCCGCCCTTGGGGAAATATGGACTTTGCACCCGAACGCACCCGCTGCATTGCAGACACCCGCCCGCAGGGATGCCGAGCAACTGGTCGCGCCGCAGGATTGGACATCGCGGCTGGCCGCTTTGCGCTCTTCCATGCAACAAAAAGTCCGGGCTTTGCCGTCCGATCAGGACCGCGAAAAAATGCTCAAAGCACTCGAACGAGCGCTGGAAAGCTATCAGCAAGAAAAGTTACGGTGAGCTGCCTTTAAGACAAGCAAACATCCTGCTCGAGCCGGTCCTTGTCTACCAATGGAATGGCTGCTTGCCCATCACGGCGATAAATATCGGGATAGTAAGTCACATCGCCACCCTTGCCGCCCTCTGCCGTGAAATAGGCGATATAGATCGGGATGGGCTTATCTATGGTCAGCGCCTTTGTGGTGCCTTCTTCCAAAATGACATCGACCGCTTCGCCCGAATGATCGCTAGCCAGTAATGTCTTGGCAAAACCAGTCGCGTCGCCAACCCTCACGCAGCCATGACTAAAGGTCCTGACCCGTTCAGCAAATAATGTCTTGTTCGCTGTATCGTGCAAATAGACCGAATAGGGATTCGGCATGATCAGCTTCATCAGTCCCAGCGCATTACCTGGCCCCGGCCGCTGGCGATAGCGACCGTTCTGGAACACATAGCCTTTGCGGCGTGCGGTTGCCGGTCGATTGTGCACCATCGCCCCGATTCCTTCAGCGACAATGGAGGATGGAATTTCCCACCAGGGGTTAAGGATGACACCGCTGACTTTGGTATCAAATATCGGGGTTGGCGTCTTGGTCTTGCCTACAATGACCGGCCAGGTGCCCATTTTTTCATGATTCTTCCAGAGCGTGACCTCAAAACTGGCAGCATTGACGATCAAGTAAGTCTCGCCAAGATAAAGCGGCATCCAACGCCAGCGTTCCATGTTGAGCGTTATGGTGCTGCGTTTCTGTGGATCGGTCTCATTGGCCAATGCTGTTCGCAGCGCGTGATAATGCGGGTTCTGGGGCTTGTAAGCTTCGAACAAGGGACCAATCTCATTGCGGCTCAAGGCTAAGCGTATCAATTTATCATTATCAATCAGATTATCGCGGCTTTTGATATGCCATCGTGCTCGATCGATGCCTTTAAGGCATCCCTGCAGATAGACTTGCGCGAGCTGCTTTGCAGCGGCTGTGGCAGCATCAGCATCTTGAATACCAAAGCTACTAGAAATCTGGCAGTCGGCAAGTCCTTCGGCAGGCATATCGTCAATCAGGGCCTGCAAATGGGCGATCTGCGCGGTGGTCCAATTGGGCGGGTTTTCCGATTGTGCCGAAGCTGTTCCAAAGGAGAAAAGCATGGCGACGCAGATAAGCAGTTTTTCCATCCCTCCCTTGTTTCTGGCATGGTCCCGTCCCACAATAGGTATATCTACATAATCCCAAACATCGCGGATTTTGGTAGAATATGATGATGAAACGTAGAACAATCTTGAAAACAGGCCTTTTGGGTTTTGGCGCTTTGCTATCCCCCGCACTTCCTGCTGTCGCAAAAGCAACCTCACTGCTGGATCCCAAACTGCTCGCGAAGGCGAAAGCAGCGCTGGAAACGCATAGCGCATCGATAACGCATAAAGATGTTATCGGAATTGCCGACTATGCCTTGCACTCGGCCAAACCCCGCTTTCATCTTGTGGACCTGATCAATGGCCATATCACATCGCTGTTGGTGGCGCATGGCAAGGGATCGGACAAAAAACATACCGGCTGGCTACAACAATTTTCCAACGTCCCCGGCTCCGAAGCGTCATCGGGCGGTAGCTATATGACCGCCGAAGCCTATGTCGGTAAACATGGCCGTTCCCGCCGGCTCAATGGGCTGGAACCGAGTAATGACTTGGCCTATCAGCGCGCTATCGTGATCCACGGCGCTTGGTATGTTGATGAGAAGATGGTCAGCCAGCATGGGAAACTCGGACGTAGCCAAGGCTGCTTTGCCTTCTCGGAAACGGACCTGAACCAAATTCTCGAGCGGCTTGGCGCCGGGCGGCTGTTATACGCTGATAAAGGTTGAAACTGCGCGTTTATGTACGCCTCACTGCGGATCGCGTACCATCATAACATCCTGTTTGAGCCAGCCTAACAATACGCGCGCGTTATTGCCCATACTGGCACGCATAAAACCGGTTCGGCCATGGGTTCCTAATACTATAAGATCGGGTTGCACTTTCTTGATTTTATTGAACAGGGCCACGCCCAGTTCGCCCTTTTCATTAGAAGCCTTCAGGCGTTTGAAAGTCGCGTTGCTGATCGTCGTCTGCGCCAGAAAACGTTCCATCAGTTTCTCCTCCTCTGAGCCAATATCCTTGGCGACCTGATCGGATTTCAGCCAGCCGCTATAGGGCACATTATAGGCGTGGACGAGATGCAGCGGCACTTCCGGGAACATTTCCGCAGCGCTGTTGAGCGCTGTCATCGAACAATCCGAGAAGTCCGTGGCGATTAAAATGCTGCGATAGGGTTTCACCGGCTTACGCTTGATGATCAGAACAGGCACGTCGGCATGGCGAACGATATGGTCCACCGGAGAGCCTAAGAAAATGTCGCTAAATCCGTCATAATGACCGACGCCCGTTACGATTAACCCGCAGCGTTCCCGCTTGGCGGTTTCGATAACCAGTTCGCCAATATTACCCATTTCAATGATGAATTGCACATCCACATCAGTCTCGGGCAATTCCTCTTCCAACTGGATCCGCGCTTCTTTTGGTACCAACCCCTTTTTCTTTGCTTGTTTAGGATCGAGCACATGGACCACGATTAAGCGCGTTTCCCATAGCTTTGCTAGCATCAACGCCCGGTCGAAAGCACGATCACAGCGTGCCGTCATGTCAGTGGCTAGTAGGATGGGTTTGTGTGTCGCCTTGGTATCAGTCATGTGCAGAAATTCTCCCCTTATGTCAGTTTGCAATCGGATACAGGCCACCTCTCCTTCTTTTCACACCTGTTCGGGGGGGTGGGGGGAAGGGTGTTAAAGAGGGTGGAAAGGCGACCTGCGTGCCTCCTCAACCCGCTAACTGAGCGGTATTGATCGGGATCTTTCGTTCTTTTTCCAGCGCTTCGGCGCTTTTGGGAAGGTGGATCATCAGCAGGCCGTCCTTCGCCTCAGCACTGATTTTTTCATGGTCGATACCAGCAGGCAATTTGATCGCTCGCTCAAACATACCGTAATTCCGTTCGGAGAATAGGAAGCTTTCGCCCACTTCCTCAGAGCTGTCGGATTTTTCGCCCGACAGGCGGAGCATACCGTCCGACAGCTTGATATCGATATCTTCGCTGCTCATGCCTGGTACTTCCGCCACCAGTTCATATTCATCCTTCTTATCGCGCATTTCGACAACCGGATCGGCATTGTCATAAAATTTCTGCAACATTCTGGCGCCGAAAGCATTGCCTGGCGTATCATCAAACATCCGGTCAAATTCGTCGCGCAATCGGTTCAACGGTTCCCAAACGTTACCGGCCTGAACCGGAACATTCATGCGGCGTGAACTGCCGGTTTCAGCTGGTAATTTCATTTTTTTCTTGGTCATTTTCAGTTCCTTTCTCAGCCTCGAATCTTTTCACTTCCCCACTGCAATAAGAGGATATTATGTCTGCGCGGCAGATAAAATCAGTGGTGTTCCCTACGTAGTTTTACGTATTTCCCACTCCGCTGCTCGTCATGCTTAGGTGACGGCTGATTTTACATTTTGGAATGACTGGACATCCATAGTATATCTTGTGCTCTGGGGATGAGAGGAGCTTTAAACGGTGCACGCATTCGGATTGGATCAGATCGATCGGTCAGCCTATCTGGAAGCTGTATTGTCTACCGTGCCGGAATACATCATCGTCGCCGACCCAGACATGCAGATCATAGATATTAACGAGGCCGGTCTTCGCTTGATCGCTGTCGAACGGCTTGAGGATTTATCGAACCGCGATCTAATGAGCCTGATTTCCAAATCCTGCCGTCCTGCGTTCTCACAGGCTTTCGAGGCCGGCTTAAGTCAGAAAAACGTGCCCAATGACAAGCCAGTCCAGATCGAATTTCAATCTCTCGACAACATGCTGCATCTTTTGGAACTGCGGTTCGCGCCACTCAAGCAACCCGATGATGGAATAAGCGCCGTCGTAATAACCGCGCGTGATATTTCGGAATTGCGCAACACGCTGGCGATGGTCGAACAATCCACGTCAGTACTGCAATCGATTTTGGCGACCGTCCCCGATCCGATGGTTGTTATGGATGAAAAATGCCGCATCACATCGTTCAGTACGGCGGCAGAAAAACTTTTTGGCTATGCAGAGAACGCACTGCTTGGACGGAATATCAACATACTCATGCCAACGCCCTATCATGAAGAGCATGACCATTATGTCGAGCGCTATATTCGTACGGGCGAGAAACGGATCATTGGTATTGGCCGAAATATAGAGGCGAAAAAGCAGGACGGCACGGTTTTTCCTATCCGGCTTGCCGTCGGAGAAGCAAGAGCTGGGGCACAGCGTCTGTTTACCGGCTTCATCATCGACCTGACCGAAGCTCGGAATACCGAAGCGCAGTTACAAGCGCTGCAGGCTGACTTGCTGCATTCCTCTCGGCTGAGCGCTGTTGGTACATTGGCATCCGCCCTTGCTCACGAAATTAACCAGCCACTGTCAGCCATTACCAATTATCTTTCAGCGGCCCGCGATATGCTGGATAGCGGTGTCGGGGACAACAAGGAATTGCTCTACGAAGCTTTGAGGGAAAGCGCCTCGGAAAGCCTGCGCGCCGGCACCATCGTCCGGCGGCTCAGGGAATTTGTCGCCAAGGGAGAGATCAACCGGGAAATCCTGTCCATCGCCCAGCTGGTCGAACATGCTATGACTCTGGGCCTAGTCGGAGCCCATGATAAAGGTATTGAATGCTCGATCCATATTGACCCGGATACAAACCATGTCTTCGCTGATCGGGTGCAGATTCAACAGGTTATGATCAACCTGATGCGCAATGCCATCGAATCCATGGTGGATAGCCGGATCAAGCATCTCAATATTGCGGTACGCTCCGTGCCAGGCGAAAAGGTTGAAATTGCTATTTCCGACACAGGCGGCGGGATTGATCCTGAAATTTCCGGGAAAATTTTTGATCCGTTCACCAGCACAAAAAGCAGCGGAATGGGCCTTGGCCTCTCAATCTGTCGCACCATTATCGAAGCTCATGAAGGGGTTATAAGTGCCGAACCCAATCCGGAAGGCGGCACAATTTTCCGGATCACTTTATTAAAAGCCAATGAGGAGCAATCTGATGTTGAATGAACGTCTTGTCTATGTCGTGGATGACGACGATGCGGTACGCCGGTCGGCCGCCTTTATGCTTCGTCACGCCGGATTTCAGGTACGCCCGGTTGAATCAGGAATCGCTTTTCTGAAGCTCGCAAAAAATGCCGAGCGCGGCTGCGTGCTGCTGGACATCCGTATGCCCGAAATGAACGGGCTGGAGGTTCAACAACAGATGGTCAAAGAAGGTATTGATATGCCAGTGGTCATCCTGACGGGTCATGGCGACGTGGAAATCGCGGTACAGGCGATGCGCGCCGGAGCGATTAATTTTCTTGAAAAGCCATATGAAAAAGAAGCGCTGTTGGCGGCAATGGAAGAAGCATTTGGGCGCATCGAAAATAGCGAATTGAAAGAAATGGCTTCTTCTGAAGCCACGGTGCGCCTGGCTTGTCTCACCGGACGGGAGCGCGACGTGTTGGATGGTCTGATGACCGGATATCCCAACAAGACCATAGCATATGATCTGGGAATCTCCCCTCGCACCGTCGAAATTTACCGTGCCAACATGATGGAAAAATTACGTGTACGGAGCCTCGCCGAGGCCCTGCGCATCGGCTTTGCAGCCGAGGCTGGCGAAGCCGTGAACGCAAAACCCATCCAGCACTGACTTACGTAAATCTGCGGATAGCTTGAAAGCACAGTTAGAGACATTGTGACGGGAAGCCCAAGGAGGCCCTCATGATTAATTTTGCGCAACAGAAACCGGATGAATTTCCTACACCGAAACCATCAGAATCACCGCCTTTGGAACCAGACCGGATTAGGGACCCCGGCGCGCCCGAAATGCCGCCACCGCAGCCTGAAGAGCCCGCCGAGCGCCCAACGGAATATCCTGCGCCTGAGGCACCCTCTTGATAGCTTTGTTATAGGGTGTAGCCCCGCCCAAGGGGCAGGGCCGCCCTACAATCTTTGCCGATGGTCAGGGTTTAACGCCGTTTTGAGCCCACATGGCTAAAGCACCGATGGCCAGACCAGCGCCGGTTGCGGCTAAGATACTAGCAACAGGATGTTGCTGCACTTCGCTGGTGATCTCGGCTTTTCGTTGCTCTCCGGCCGCGCGGAGTTGTTCGCTGCGCTCTCGCAATACTTCTCCTTTTTCCTTTAGCGTTTCTGTCGCTTGCTCGGTGAATTGCTTCACCCGTTCGGACGCGTCTTCAGCAACTTCGTCTCGTAATTTTCCGATATCGCCCTGCAGACGCTCCAGATCATTGCGAATGACAGCAATCTGCTTTCCATATTCATGATCATGCTGCGGGTGGTTTAAGGTTGCTTCTTTATTCATCTCTCTCACTCCTTCTTTCTGGTTGTCGGTTTATATTGCTACGGCGCAAAATATGTCGCCCCGAACCGTCCGTCATTACGTAATTGCCACTAGCCCGTACGCGCTCGGTGTTCAGCTTTTCGGCCGCTCAATCGTTGGCCCCAGATCGGTTAGGGCTTCACGGGCATTATAGGTTCGCTGACCATCTTCGGGTCTCGGCCCCGTGCCCATTTTCACCTCTGCATGCGCTTCGAATTTTTCGACCGTCCGGACATCGACATCATAGGTCCAGAACCGATGACCAACATGGGGATGCCAGGTGGTCCAGCTGCGCCCGCGATAATAGCGCCAATGTGGCTGCCAATAGCCATAGCCGACACCATACCAAGGGTCATAACGGGGAGAGCGATCGACATAGGTCCGGCGCTCGCGCTCTGTTCTGTGGTCCACCAGCATGAACCAGTCATAGCCATTTTGCTCGGTCAGCTCGGCTGCGCGGTAGAGCAAATAGCCCTCGACCCGATCCCGCGCTGTAAAAATATTGCCCGCAAAACTGACCCGGTACCGATCGTCAGAGAGACGTTTGTCGGAATAACCGCCAGAGACTTTTTGCCCATAGAGATTTGGTTGATAAGGCGTTGCGGTCGCGCAGGCGACAAGAACGAGTGTGAGCATCAACGCCATCGTCTTGGCAGCGCGTTTGCGGAGGTCGAGCATGAGGGGCATGATATATCTCCGATGGGATTAGGATGCTGGCTAGAACCAGAAAATCCAATTTCCATGTTTGACCCGGCAATGTCTTTACGTATTTATTCGGAGTCAGACGGTCATGCTTTCCGCGCTGCTTTGATGTCGGGCACTTGCTGAAACAACATCCGTAACAATACCTATCGCAGCAACGGTCCCAATCATCGTAACTTGGTGCCATCATAATTCCTGCTGTAACATGCTGTGACTGGATGCGGTGTGGGACGCGAACTTAAAAACAGGACAAAAAATGCTGATACGCAATGGTAGTTTAATCGTCGCGGTAGATGGATCGCGCATGTCGATTTTCCGCAATGTTGGTGAGGCTTTCAAGCCTGCCTTGGAACTTGTGGAAGAGCATCAGGACCCCACGCCCCGGTCATCCGAACTGGGCACAGATCGGCCCGGCCGAAGCTCGCAAAGCACAAGCCCGCGTAAAGGCGCTTATGAGCAGACCGACCTGCACCAGCAGGCGGAAGACCGCTTTGCCCGGGAAGCGGCGGAGCGCGTTGATCAGATAGCGCGCGATTCCAAAGTCGGCTTAGTATTGGTCGCCGCGCCGCGGACCTTGGGCGTGATCCGTCAAAACCTGAGGACGGAAACGAACCAGAAATTACTGGCAGAAATCCCCAAGGCTTTTGGTCCGCATGAATCAGAACCGTTGGCCAAGATGCTGGAGAAACATGACGTTTAGGATGGTTGTAGAGAACCATCGGGACCTGAATAATCATCCGATCCCGATGGTGTTGTTGGACCGGTCATGGTCTAGTTTCAGGAGTCGGGATTGCCGCCCTTAAGGTCGAACTCCAGCAACATGAGCGTCGCATCGCCGGGATAGGCTTTGGCGGCAAAACCCATCTCTCGTTCCAGTTCGATCGCCGCATGATTTTGTCGGCTTTCTATGGATTGCAGTTTCTTGATGCCCCGTCTTCTCGCTTCATTTGCGACATATTCGAGGAAGGTCCAGCTCATGCCGCGATTTTTGTAATCACTGTGCAAGACAATCGCGACTTCAGCGACGGACTTATCCTCGTTCGCACCGATCATAGCGCTGGCAATGATGGTCTTGTCATCAATATCAAGAGCGAGAAAATCCTCTTTATGGTCATGGTCGACATTGATCAGGTAAGATAGCATCTCTCTGCCAACCTCCGGGATAGGAGACAGGAATCGAAAACGCAGATCATCCTTGTTCACATGATTGAAAAACTCCGCCAACTCTTCTTCATCCGAAGACGCGACGGGCCGGACATGAAATTCAAATCCGGTACGGGTCGTAAGGGGGATGCTCTTGCTCACGATCAAATCGTGACCCTCTTCATGCTCTGTTGCCGTTAGGTGTGTTTTAGAAACTGACATGACGAATTTCCTGTAGGTAATCCTCTTGGACTTTGGTGATCCGGCGAATATGGCCTTTGGTGCTCAGCACGGTAATCCGTAATAATCCCTATAACTGCGTCCAGGAATTGTGGCCGCAAGTTTCCGTTATTTCTGACCGCCCCCTCCCATGTCTCTTTAGCTGCTGCTTCTGCGGCCTTACTCGCATCGGCAGCAGGGACGGCTAGGTAGTATCCCTGATTTGGTCGGCCCGCACGAGGCAGCTATCTAACTTATGCAAGTTCTAGGAATCGTTTTAATCGGTAGTCCCGGTAAGGAGCTAAAAATGTCATTACATATTGGTGATACCGCCCCCAATTTCACAGCTGATAGCACCACAGGTGAAATCGACCTTCACAAATGGGCAGGGGATAGTTGGGTGTTTTTCTTCAGTCATCCGGCTGATTTTACCCCTGTTTGCACTACAGAGATGGGGCGAACAGCTCAGCTTGCTGATGAATTCTCCGCGCGCAACACAAAACCATTAGGTCTTTCAACGGATATCGTTGAAGAACATTGGGACTGGATTCACGACGTAAACTCTACCCAAGACACAGTCGTCCATTTTCCAATTCTTGCAGACCCTCACTGTGTGGTCGCAAAGCTTTACGACATGATTCACCCCGGCGAGAGCCATACGGAAGCAGTGCGCTCTGTGTTTATTATCGATCCTGATAAAAAGATCCGGCTAACCATGACCTACCCCATGAGCGTTGGTCGAAATTTTGACGAAATCCTTCGCGTCATCGATGCGCTTCAGCTTGGGGACAAGCAACGCATTGCAACACCTGCTGATTGGCGCCCTGGAGAGAGGGTTATTATCCCGCCTTCCATCGACAATGATGAAGCGGCAAAGTTATATCCAGATGGCTGGGAAGAGCTTCGACCCTACCTTCGTTTGACGGAAGCCGCTTAAATCTTTGGTGGACCGGAAATAAAATATGGGGGGCAAGCGTAGACACGGAGCAAATCAACACTGCTGTGTTGCCAATACCGCTCAGAAATCAACTTGCTCTCATTGGCGACGGTTTTAATGAATTGATCGGATATGTTTCGGTATTGACTAGAGAATTTTGGCGAACCCAGCTGTACCTGCACTCGCCGACGTTCGCTTTGCAACTCCTGCGTTCGGTATGACAGCTTCCAAGAGTTGCTTATCCGGCTCGTCCTTCAATATGACTTCCATGGTTTTAACGCACAAGCGCGCGGTGTCATCGGCCAGCTCGTACCAGATTTGCTTTCCATCCCGTCTCGTTTTTACAATTTCTGCGCGTCTGAGCGCAGCCAATTGTTGACTCAGCGCAGGTTGTCCGATGCCCGTTGCGTTGTCGATGTCACTGACCGTACTCTCTCCGCCAGCGAGAAATGACAGGATCATCAAGCGCTGCGGCTGCGCATAGACTTTCAATTTCTCGCTGGCGCGATCGGCCATTTCCCGGCTTTCGAAGAGCGCTGTCATTCCGGCTTCACCTTCTTGCAGAACCAGTCTTCACGGTCGTCAATATCCGCTATCGAAGCTGGCGGCGCCGCAAGAAGATCATCGCCAGGTTGCCACCCCTCGGGAGTGAGAAATTCCCCGTCTGCAACCGTTTGCAAAGCGATGAGCACGCGGATCATTTCATCGACCGATCGCCCGACATTATACGGGTAACAGGTTGTTGCCCTGATGATGCCCTCAGGATCAATGAAGTAGCTTGTTCGCATAGCGGTAGAGTCGGTTGCGTTTTCGTCGATCATCCCAAAGGCTTTGCCGACAGCCATGCTGGGATCTTCAACAATCGGAAAGGATATCTCCGCCCCGTATTGTTCCTGAATGACGCGAACCCACGCGAGATGCGAATATAGGCTGTCAACCGATAGGCCAACCAGCGCGCAGTCCATTTCTTCAAAGTCATCGGCTTTGCGCGCGAGTGCAACAAATTCGGTTGTGCATACGGGCGTAAAATCAGCCGGATGGGAGAAGAAAATCAACCAGCGACCACGGTAATTGGACAGCTTGATCGGGCCATGCGTGGTGCGTGCCTCAAAGTCCGGTATCTTATCGCCAACGCGCAGCATTGCTGGGGTATTTGGTTGTTCTTCTATCATCAAGTCTTCCTCTGGCACCCGTTTGGCATCGCGGTCCCATTGACGCAACACGTATAGTGTATTACATGATTTATGTAAATATGAATATAAGAGGATATCCCATGACCGACCCAGTACTTACCCATGCGTCGAATCAAGTGTCTTCGGCGCAACGGAACATCCCGATTATCAAGGCGTTTTTTGACAAACCGACCTTCACGGTCACCTATGTCCTCCACGACGAAGAGACGAAAAAGGCGGCAGTCGTGGACAGTGTTTTTGACTTTGACCCCGCATCAGGGCGAACCTCTTTCGATTCAGCTGACCAAGTGATCGACTATGTCAAAGAGCAAGGCCTGGAGGTTGAATGGCTTCTTGAAACGCATGCCCATGCGGATCATCTTTCGGCCGCGCCCTATCTGCAAGAAAAACTGGGCGGTAAAATTGCCATTGGCGAGTATATCGTCACCGTCCAGCAAGTGTTCGGCAAGCTATTCAATGCCGGCACGGAATTTCAGCGCGACGGCTCTGACTTTGATCATCTTTTTTCCGATGGTGACACGTTCAACATTGGCAATATCGATGTTACCGTCATGCATGTTCCCGGCCACACGCCGGCTGACATAGCCTATGTGATCGGCGATGCAGTGTTTGTTGGCGATACCATGTTCATGCCGGATTACGGATCGGCACGGGCCGATTTCCCAGGCGGTGATGCGCGGCAGCTATATCGCTCGCTTCGCCGGATATTGGAGCTTCCCAGAACCACGCGCCTCTTCATGTGCCACGATTATCTGCCGGAAGGACGCGATCAATATGTCTGGGAAACCACCGTTGCTGCGCAGCGGGAAGGCAATATTCACGCCCATGACGGGATAAGCGAGGATGATTTTGTCAAGATGCGCGCCGCGAGGGATAAAACGCTCGATATGCCGCGTCTGATCCTGCCATCGGTTCAGGTCAATATGCGTGCGGGTCATCTACCGCCTGCCGAGGATAATGGCGTGCGCTATCTCAAGCTTCCGCTGAACGGCGTCTGATGCTCGCCGCTTTTCCTCATGCGATGCCGGTTGAAGGCCTCATTGGCGGTCTGATGATCGGTATAGCCGCTGCCTTGATGCTGCTTGGTCTTGGTCGTATCGCCGGTGTCAGCGGACTTGCGGCACGGGCGACGGGCATTGCGGACAGCGGCGCACCGCGAAGAATAGCGATAGCATTCGTTATCGGCCTACCGCTGGGAGCGTTTTTGGTGTCCCTTGCAACCGGTGGCGTAGTAACGCGCTTTCCGCCATCGGTGATCCCGATGATTTTGGGCGGTTTGCTGGTCGGCTTCGGTACGCGGCTCGGTTCGGGATGTACCAGCGGCCACGGTGTCTGCGGGATGTCGAGACTGTCCCGTCGTTCGCTCACCGCAACAGCTATTTTCATGGCTAGTGGTTTTATCACGGTCGCGCTGATGCGCTTTGGTGGTTTGTTATGATCCGCCTTGCGATTGCCCTTGTCGCCGGGAGTATTTTCGGTGCTGGCCTTGCCTATTCCGGCATGTCCGATCCAGCGCGCGTCCAGGGCTTTCTTGATCTGTTTGGCAATTGGGATCCGACGCTCGCCTTTGTGATGGGCGGTGCGATCATTCCGATGGCTTTCGCGTGGCTCATCCAGCGGCGGATCGATAAACCATTTGCAGAGGCCCATTTCTCGTTGCCCGGAACAGTAAATATAGATCGCAAATTGGGAATAGGAGCGGCTCTTTTTGGCGCGGGCTGGGGCATTAGCGGCCTTTGCCCCGGTCCGGGACTAGCGGATCTGGCCATCAATCCTCTGCCAGCTTTAGCATTCGTTATCGCCATGTTGGCGGGAATGGCGGTGCACCGCGTTACCAATTGATCCGTGAAAATCATCGGGAAGGATGTCTAATGGCAAGTGATGGGAAAATTATGAAATCAGGCACAGCAAAGGAGCAAAGCAGATTCAACATCGTCATTGTCGGTGGTGGCTCAGCGGGCATTGCAACCGCCTCAAGCATATTCAGACGCAACAAGAAGATAAGCCTGGCCATCATAGAACCGTCTGACGTTCACTATTATCAACCCGGTTGGACGATGGTTGGCGGCGGTATATTCTCCGTGGACTTCACCCGGCGCGAGGAAAAATGCCTGATCCCCGATCGCGCCCAATGGATCAAGGCAGCAGCAGAAACATTCGATCCAGACAATAACCTAGTTGTCACCGCCGATGGCCAGCAAATTGGTTATGATGTGCTCATTGTTTGCCCGGGGATCAAATTGGATTGGAAGGCGATAGAGGGTTTACCCGAAGCCTTGGGAAAAAACGGCGTCACGTCCAACTATCGCCATGATCTCGCGCCCTATACAAATCAGCTGGTCGAGGATCTGGCGAAAGGCCGCGCGCTGTTCACGCAGCCGCCCATGCCGATCAAATGTGCCGGTGCACCGCAAAAGGCCATGTACCTCTCCTGCAGCAGATGGGAGAAGGCGGGCATTTTGAACAATATAGATGTGCAATTTCACAATTCCGGCGGGGTGCTGTTTGGAGTGAAGGAATATGTCCCGCCTCTGATGGAATATGTCGAACGCTATGATGCGCATCTGAACTTTGAATCGACGCTTGTTGCTATTGATGGCGAGGCTAAAATAGCGACGTTTGAGCAAAAAGACGGTGACAAAACGGAGCGCGTCCAGGAAGCATTTGATATGATCCATGTCGTCCCACCCCAATGCGCTCCAGATTTCATCCGATCAAGCCCACTGGCCGCAGACAACGGGTTTGTCGATGTTGATCAGGCAACATTGCGACATATGAAATATCCGAACATTTATTCGCTCGGCGATGCCTGTAGCGCGCCCAATGCCAAAACCATGGCGGCTGCGCGCAAGCAGGCACCAGTTGTGGCGGTCAATGCGCTGGCCGCTTTGGAAGGCAAGCCGCCCGCAGCCGATTATGATGGTTATGGCAGCTGCCCGTTGACGGTGGAAAGTGGCAAGATCATTCTTGCGGAATTCGGTTATGGCGGCAAGCTGTTGCCCAGCTTTCCCACTTGGCTGATTGATGGTACCCAACCCTCTCGACTTGCGTGGTTATTGAAAGATACAATACTGCCTCCAGTCTACTGGCATGGCATGCTCAAGGGGCGCGAATGGATGGTCAAACCGCATCAAATTGGCGCGAATTGACGCGCAGATGAAAATCTCCAGATACTTCCCGATCCTCGAATGGGGGCGATCGTATAATTGTACGACGCTGACCAACGACGGAGTCGCAGCAATAATTGTTACGATCATGCTGATCCCGCAAAGTCTGGCTTATGCCATGCTCGCAGGGCTGCCTGCGCAAATCGGGCTTTACGCATCGATCATGCCGCTGATTGCCTATGCAATATTTGGCACCAGCCGGACCTTGGCCGTTGGTCCGGTTGCGGTTGTATCGCTCATGACATTGACCGCAGCGAGTGCCATCGCACCGCCCGGAAGCGCTCAATTTATCGCGGCTGCTTTGGTGCTGGCATTGCTGTCGGGTTTGTTCCTGTTGCTGATGGGAATATTCAAGCTTGGTTTTCTCGCCAATCTGCTGTCGCATCCCGTGGTGTCGGGTTTTATCACCGCTAGCGGCATTATCATTGCAACCAGCCAGTTAAAGTCAATTCTTGGTATCAAAGCCAACGGCGCTGCAATGCCAGAGCTTATTTCAAGTCTATTCTCATCAATTGGCACAGTGAATATCCCGACGCTTGTCATTGGTGTGCTGGTCACTGCTTTTTTATTCTGGGTCCGCAAAGGATTAAAGCCGCTTCTCATGCGTCTCGGCCTGAAAGCGCGCGCGGCGGAATTGACAGCAAAAACAGGTCCTATCGCCGCCGTTGCGGTGTCAACAATTGCCACCATAGTTTTTGGACTGGAAGCCAAAGGGGTGCAAGTCGTTGGTGATATTCCGCAAAGCCTGCCGCCCTTTTCAGTGCCGTTAATCGATCTCGATCTGTGGCAGAAACTCGCCATTCCGGCCTTGCTGCTCAGCATCATCGGCTTTGTTGAATCGGTATCGGTCGGGCAGACTCTGGCCGCCAAACGGCGCCAGCGTATCGACCCGGATCAAGAACTTGTCGGTTTGGGTGCAGCCAATTTGTCGGCAGCCTTTTCCGGCGGCTATCCCGTCACCGGCGGGTTTGCCCGATCGGTGGTCAATTTTGACGCAGGCGCAGAAACGCCTGCCGCCGGTGCTTTTACTGCTGTCGGCATCGCTGTCGCTGCTCTGTTTCTCACGCCATTTCTGGCCTCCCTCCCGATCGCAACCCTCGCTGCAACGATTATTGTAGCCGTGCTCAGCCTGGTTGATCTGAAAACACCGCGCACCATTTGGCTCTACTCCAAGACAGATTTTGCTGCGATGGCCGCAACCATCGGCATCACCCTTCTGGCTGGCGTTGAACCGGGAGTCATAGCCGGAGTGGCTCTTAGCCTTGCTCTATTTTTATGGCGTAGTTCGCGGCCCCATGCCGCAATTGTCGGGCGCGTGCCAGAGACTGAGCATTTCCGTAATATTGAACGCCACAACGTATTCACGGACCCGCGCATTTTGACGATCCGGATCGATGAAAGCCTGACCTATCTCAACGCACGCTGGCTGGAAGAATTTGTATTGGAACAGGTCGCGGATCATAAAGATGTCCGTCACGTAATCCTGATGTGCTCGGCGGTTAACGCCATTGATGCCTCCGCGCTGGAAAGTATAGAAGCGGTTAATCACCGGTTTGATGACACCGGCATTAGCCTGCATCTTTCCGAAGTAAAAGGACCGGTCATGGACCGGCTTCAAAGGTCGCATTTTCTAGACGAGTTATCAGGACAAGTTTTCCTCTCCCAAAACACCGCATATTCCAAACTCGTTGAAGCCAGCAATCAAGAGGAAGCGGCTGATGATGACAAGGACCTATGGAAAGCAAGAGGCCTCATATAATTGACAATGATCTCGCAATTAATCTAGATCGGGCGCGATGTGCAGAAAGTGGTGTAGCCAACACTCGGTATAAATCTGATTTAACCCACGAGAATATAGGAATTAAATTAACGTGTCTCGAAGGAATATCAGCTTTGAGATTATTTGCGCTGTCCGTCGTCAGATAATTTGAGACATATGGCGGTTTAAAACAGGCGAGTATTTGGTTCCATCTGTTGGTTGATATTATGCGGCTATCTTGCGGTGATGCAAGCGCCTTTGTTCGATGGT